>ERZ827528.379-NODE-379-length-56108-cov-11.532764_pt1 | contig 56108 bp, 63 predicted proteins | sample MGYA00519768_ERZ827528 | MGnify/ENA primary metagenome ERZ827528 (study PRJEB31778, sample SAMEA3449343) | human gut metagenome | biome: human gut; feature: human-associated habitat; material: faeces | place: United Kingdom | collected 2010/2012 ...
TTTTTTTGTTCCTCCAAAATTTCGTACTGAATACCTGTATGCTCAATTATCATATTATCAGTATAATTTTTTGCATCTTCTAAAGTTTGAATTGCCACATTATCTACATAACCTTTATTTGCTGCATGTCTATATTCTGTAGGATTCATTGTAAATATCTGTCCCGCACCATTTCGTCTAACAATAGACAAAGGCTCTTCAGATATTTCAACTGTAATCAAAACTTGATTGTCACCCTGGGTAATATATGCAGCAGCTCTACCATCAGTTGTACGTTTATCTAGTTTCTTATTTATTTCAGCTTTTAACTCAGCAGATAAATTTGTAATAGTTTGGTCTAATAGATTGGTTATACCAACTAACTGATTTATTGCACCTACAACGGTTTTATCTGATAAGTTTATTCGCGGATCATAACTATCTTGTTTTTTATGAGAGCAACAATCCACATCAAGAAATACTGTTGCATCCAATTTAACAAGAGCGGATATAGTAACTTCTTCTGAACTGGCTAATCCAGTAACAACAGTGTCATCAGAACTTGCTAATCCTACTAAGGCTTCCTCTTGAACCATTTGATCTAACAATATGGTTGTCAAAGGATTAAGCATTATTTGTATCCTCTATAACAAGTTTATGAGGCTGGATTAGCTCTTTTTTCCACGATACGCTACTATAAGGAAACCCTTTGAATGAACTTTGAAATACTTGAGGGCCTTTTGTAATGCCTTCATATGCAATAACATCATAAATATAAGTTTTTGCTTCAAGCATTTCAGTATCTTCAAAATTCAAAACTACAACTACATTAAATACATATGGTACAACTTTATACCCATTTGCTAGCAAAATTACTTGCTGATAAATATCTTTACCATAAGAATCTACACTATGATATACTCTATAAATTCCACGGTTTACATCACTTATAACCTGTGAATCTGATACCGAAGTAGAATTGGTTTCCATTATTTGATCAGTAGTAAATTTATTATATCCGCCAGCAGCATAATCACTGTCACCTCCATACATAGGAGGAGCTTTTAGATTCAAATATTTTTCAAGTACAATTGAATCATAACTACCAGATCTAACAGTAAATGCAATAGTAGGAAATTCTGTAGCTTTTTGTAAATCTTTACCGATTGTACCCGATTTATATGCATTCAAAACTAATGACGCGCCAAAAGTATCATCCTGCTTATATACCAATTCTATACCATACAACCAGCAAAGTATTGGAACACTTACATCTAATGGAGTTATAGAAATATCAATAGAAGTTATTAACTTACCACTATCAGCTAAACCATTAAGAAGATATGATTTAGTAGATGCACCTGGAGTTATACTATCTGATAATGCATTAGATAAACCATGAATAGCTATTGCAATATTACAAACTACGCTTGAACAAAATTTTAATCTTATTCGCTCAATATTGTATTGTGAAATGCCATTTCTAAAATCTATTGCATTATTTTTACCAAGTCGGTATGCTGGTTCAGATTTACTCGGTTCATATTCTACTTTCGCATAATCACCATCAGTAAATACATCTGCATAAGAGGCAAGATTGCCGGTTTTCTGGTTAGCCGGGAGTATATATGGAGTACCTTCTTTTGTCCAAAATTCAAACTTCAAAGTTGAAGTCTCACCTCTAGCAAAATAAATATCATTATTCTTCACTCTGAGCATTGTTCGCCTCCAATTCAGTACGTGCAGCAGGTGGAATAGGATTAGCAGGTTCAGGCTTTTCATTTGCATTCTGGCCAGTTTTAGCTTTGCCAGCACTTATCTGACTTGCTTGAGACGGTGCATTTGGAGTCTGCCCTTGTCTTTGATCAGATTGCTCTGCCGCCATCATCTGAGCAACTCTATCCAAAATATCTGGATGATTGAACAAAAATGCTTTAACCGCAGGATCTAGATCTTGCTCACGTTCTGTAATATTCTGATTTATTGCAGCAGCAAACGGGAATTGCAATTGCTTCATAATAGACCAGTATAATTTCAAAACGTTCGGATCTGCGGGATTGCCAATAGAACCAGACATGAACTGAGCAGTCAGAGTTTCCCACATCTCTTGCTTATTTCCAAACAGCGATGCATTGTCAGCTTCGATAACGAAGTTATCATCCCAATACAGTTGATTAGTTTCTTTATTCTTTTTCAAAAATAAATACCTATTGAACTGCATCTGCAAGATATCACCTTCATCTGAAAATTTAACATAGTGCTGAGTTTTATCTGCATATGCAAGCAAAAACTTAAACTGTTTTCTATAAATCTCAGAGTAGGCTTGAACCTTCATACGCTGTTTACTCTCAAGCCTACCGGCAGATTGCGCCGCTGCAAGTTGCTTTGCTTTACCTGACGTTGCTGTTGTATCCTTTTTACCTTGATAACTCTCAGTTATACCAAGAGTTGCTCTACCGTACTGATACATTCTTGTTGCAAATATATCATCTTGCTGCATATTTGCTTGTATTGTTTGCACAGAAAATGCTTGAATCATCCGAGGATCTTGTATTGGTACCAATTTCAAAGTACTGTCATCAGAAGGAATTTTAGTACCTTGAGGATAGGTTACAAACGACCCAGCTTTCAAAATATTTTCTTGTTCTTTTGTAGTAATTCTATTGAGTGTATCTTGATTCTGAGCAATCATATCAATGTCTGATATACCATATATAGAATCATCTGCAGATATGCTTACACGCATTACAACTGGTAGCTCACGTATGTGATACGAAGGAAGCCTATCGCCTTTTGACACGATTTTCTCAAGACCAGCATATGGATTATCGGGTTCACCCTTAGCCCGAGCTTCCGCCCTCAACCGAGCGTTCTCTTCCATATTGCCTTCATATATATCCTGAGTAGCAATTTCCTCATCCATTATTGCCCATTCAAAGACGTCGCTATTACATGTCGGACACGGCTGATCGAGATTGACAATTACCTCTCCACACTCGTTACATCTGACAACGCGGCGAAGTTCAAAGTAATTATCTTGAGAAATCAAAGCCATACTATTTTCGGAAAATATCGTTCTTGCCAAGTCGCCATCTTCGTTCAAATAGTAGCAAGTAATTATAGTACAAACATCCACACCATCGCCGTCTGGCGGTATATCTACTCCATACAGTCGTTTGATGGAGGCACAAGTAGCAATATTCTTTAAGAAAACATACTCGGCATCCTTGAAATCAGTTATACCAGGTTGCACGTATACACTACCGGCAGGATAATAAGTAAGCTTGAGTCCACCAAAACCTGAATTACTTGCTTTCGACTGGTCCCATTCTATCAAATACCAACCATAACCATTTTTCAAGACACCACGCTCTGCTTTATCATTGATAGCAATGCCGTCTTGCATTTTCATAGCCTGGCTTAAATAGTAAGTAGCTTGTAGTGCTCGTTGAGCATCCTCAGCCATCAACGGAGTTACTATGGGTTCGGGTACAGTATTACTGATCTGAGATTCAATGAGTTCAAAAGTAATATTCTGATGGCACTCTGCCTGAACCTCGACACCAGTCTTTTTATTCTTAATCTTACCCTCACCCTTATAAAGTGACTGTCTGCGCGGTATCTTAACAATCTCGATATCAGCAGAACTTTTACTCATAGTATATTTAGTTATAATTTCATCAAATGTCATATTCCACCTCAAGAAGCCTCTATACCCATTAGGTCAAAACCTTCTGAATTTCCTATATCGAATGGCGGATTACCCCAAGCTTGCCGCATTGCTATTTTATCCTGCTCACTACCCGATAAATAATCCTCAACCATGTCCTCTGTCCAGTTCCTACTTTTAGCAATAACTTCTTTAGGTACCGACTCAGCTGCTAATATCATAGTCATCCGGTTGAGTGCTTGCGAAGTTGCGTCGACGTCATCATCATGTGCACCTTTGGGGAAGGCTTTCAATGATGCTTCATACTCATTATAATAGTCTGCCGTCTTATCAAAATAAACTTTGCCACTGTGGAATAGCCAAGTAACTGCCATCGCTCTGGAATATTTACCACCTTCAGGCTTAACAGGTATGACACCTTTGACTTGTGCCACGTTCAGCATATCTATGGCAGCAACACCATTTGCAGCTTCCTCAATGTAGTGGTAATTTAATCTGAATCTGCTACCCAGTGCGTTTATCCTCTCAAGCAACTGAGGAAATGAGTAGTGACCTTTCTCCGCATGTAGCAAAAAGTAGTCATCTTCCAATTTTGCCCATACCTGTAAGGCGTTGAAGTCATTATCTTCTTCATGTTTGAGCGCTGCGTCAATGCTCAATGCTATGACCGGCCACACTGTAGTCTTGCCATCCGGATGCAAAAGTCCTTTGTCGGTTATCTTACCCCATTCACAGGATCTGAACATCTTATCAGTAAATAAGTTGCCTGACCCAATTGTCGGGTTACCTTGATAGTTGTTCTCCCAAGTTAGCAAATTGCCTTTGCGTATGTACGCTTTCTTGAATGCCTGTACCCACGTTCTACCTTTGCCTATCTCAGGGCATGGACCGTCACCTAACTCGCGGCCAAGTGGATCGTTCGTAGCGTCAACACACTCACACGGTATATTCAATATCTCAATAGCCGCCGGATCCTCAACACCTTTGATAACTTCAAAGATATCTCTCATATTCCATCTGGTTTGCATCAAGATTACTTTTCCACCAACCTTGACACGCGACCGCACGACTGACAACCAATTGTCTTCAAGAGTAGTATTAAATGTATCCGAATTTGCCTCAGTACTGTCATGGCAAGTGTCGTCAATTATAACCACATCAGCGGGGTTACCGTTGACAGTAGACATTGTAGCAGAAAGACAAGTGCTTTTGATGTTTTTCTTCTCATCAAAGATTACCTCAAATTCCTCGTTGGTCCACTTATTACCGATCTTGGCACCTGGCCACATGTCAATGTTCCACTCAATCTTACGCTTGTTCTCAGCCGAGGCCTTCATAGCAAAGTTGCTTGAATACGATATGACAATGCAATTGCTTCCAGGATGCTTGAACATATACCAGCTTGGTATGGACTGTGCGCCCCAAGTAGTCTTACCAGTCTGAAACGGCAGTGATATAAGCAAAAACTCAGTACCGTCTATCCTCCCAGGTCTTTCTAAGAAGTCCTGTATTCTGGTACTGAGCACCTCATGCAGGTGTGTTGGTTTAAGGTCGGGTCTGCACTTCAAGACATACCTATAATAGGAGTTAATAGTATCTCTGCGCGCCTTGTCGGCCTTGACTGCCTCATACTGCGCCTTAGTTAACTGAATCTTAGGAGTATCAATGATGCTTTCTTGAGAATCATCCCTTATGCCGGGAGGTAATATGTTACTCTTCATCCAGCACCTCAGCATTATCCAAGAGATAATCTAACTGCTCGTCTGTCAGCTGAGCAATATTGTTGTCATTCTTGATCTCTTTCTTGTCCACTGGTTTACCGCCGCCAGTATCACGAACAAATGACGCGGACTGCGTATTTGCATTCTCAATGCCATTAGCAAAGTGCGATACCATCATCCAATCCTCGAGCGAGAGCTCATCTATATCAAGCTGGTCGACTATTACTGGAAATAGATTCGACTGCTCTAAGAATGTTTCAGGTCCACCTTTCAAATGTTTTATGACATCTACTGGTATACTTATGCCGCCAATCAGTTTAGCTGAGAGTTCCCAGTTGTTAGCAAAGATGCTCCTTTGAGTATTTTTCTTGATAGCTCTCTGCGTTGTTTGTGTAACTTCATTGTAATTCATGGTGAACCTCCTTTGAGCCGTTAGGCCCTGGGTAGTAAGCAAAGTATTTATTTTAGTCAAGCTGCGAGAGCTTGTTGAAATGTAAATAAGGAGCGGTCGGTTGTATGCAAAATAAACTATTCAAACTCTGCTCGGGACGAAAGCAAAGATACAAATCGGAAGATTTAATAATCACGACCGCTCATAATATATAATGCGCCCTCTCGAGCGTTTTTGCGCTTTGTTTTACAAAAATTTTATTTGAGCAAAGATACTTTCGAGAGACCCGGGCTATAGGCGTTTTATTTACTTTAATTGGTGAATGTGAGTAAGTGAAGATGCAGGATGTGGTATGGAAATAAAAGATACTTGTGGCGGTGCAACGGTGCTGTATATAATGAAGTATTTGTGTGGCGGTGCAAACAATGCGGCGATGCTCACCCAGTCATCCATATATAAGCATAAAGGGAACGTTCACGAGGCGGGGCCAACTATTTTTATTTATTTAATTATAAAATTGATAAATAATAAATATATAAAATATATTTATTAAAAGTTAATTTTATAAATAATTTAATATTTTTGAAATTAATATAATAAAATTTCGTCAGCTGTCGCTGAATAATATTAAATTATGTTGACAACTTAATAATGCGATGTCGTCAAGTAGTCAAGTAGCAATATGCGACGAAAACGATGCCACCGACTAATCCAACGCGAGGTGTTATATGTATCAAGTTAAAATTATCGATGGAACTCATTGCAAAATCATCAACAACGAAACCGGCAAAGAATACGAAGCCACCGGCAGCTGGCATGCACGCACACTCAACGGTGTCTACAAATACCATGAGTACTATGTGTTCACGAACAAGCTGAATACGGCGAAATATCCTGAACTGGAAGAATTGAAGACGAAGGCACCGAGAACGCTCGAGCATAAATGGAAGGTCGAGCCGAAAGAAGGTGCCGGCAACGAGTGGTGGACGAGAGTTGCGGACTGGAAGAAAATTCACGGAGGCAGATTAAACGAAGTTTGCGAAGAACTTACGAAGTCTAACAGCCGAAGCAAAATCGACCTGAATGCAATTGCAGATTTGTTCTAAGAAACGAGGGAGCGAAAGCTCCCTCAATTTTTATTTTTGAACGAGAACGAAAACGTCGCAACGAACTACGCAAACGAGACTAACAACGTCGCGATGCTAACGGAATTAACGATGAATAAATGCATAAATAGAAACGAAGGTAACGATGAATAAATGCATAAACGAAAACGGCGCTAACGATGAATAATCGTATAATTGCTCGTTGATTAGTTAATCTTGTTATAACCAAATAATATTTTTTATAATTAAATAATCAATTGTAAATTATATAAATATATCAATTTACGATGATTAAATAAAATTAACGGAGGTTTCAGTAACATGAAACAAAACTACAATTTAACTTTTAAGATCGAATATGACAAGTATGTTGACTACACACGCATAGCTGCAGAGATCAACGATCGCTTCGTAATCGACGTTGCTTCATATCCTGGCAAGCCTGACGAATGGCGCAATGAAGACGAGATCAATGCTTACAAAGATCGTACACTTACACTTAACAGTATTCTCAGTAACCTCAAACAAGCAGTAGATCAAATTGACTATTACAAGAATGAGGCTAACGATGAAACGCGTGATGATGCTTGCATAATTGCATTACACAATATTAATCATATTATGGAATATTTGAAACAAAAGTTTCAATATGACGATGATGTTGCAAGAATACTTTATGATGAGTACTTGACAAAACAAAATACGATTAAACGATTTGACTTAATACTCGATAACTGGAAAGCGCTGGCAATTGATCAAATGCAAAAGACTAATCCAATAGCATTTGCAAAATCTGTCTATGAATTTGAAGAACTCAATGAAAATGAAATCAAAGAACTGCTCTACGAAATGTACAATGTTTACATTGCAAAACTTAATAACGATTAACTAAGTAAGCGTTGTTGCAATGATCCTATGCAAGTGCAGAGTCAAAGCAACAACGCTTTTATTTTACCCTGTAGCAGTAATACGAACGACGTCAATTGCCTTTATACGCGCGCTCCTTCACGCGATAACACTGTGATGGCAGAGTGCGCTGCTATCTACCGAGAGTACGCGGAAAAATTTTAGGGCATAGCACTTCAAAACGCCTCAAAATTGGAAATTGCCTTTATGCACGGACACAATCACGCGGTAACCCTCGCTAACGACCCTTGTCTATGTTAGCGTGTTGTTGCACTCTATATTATTGAAGTCGGCCGCGCAGTATCAAGATAACACAACCCGATACACCATCGCCCGTTTTGTTGACGAAAACTCAAAAAATTTTTTTTTCGAAAAACATAAAACAATTACGAGCGATCGTGTAGCTGGTTGTGTTATTGTATATTTGCTCGGTGCGCACACGTAAGGCTATTTGATCCATTTGTCTCCAGTTTAAGCACTGTTGCATTGTCTGCACTGCACCCTGAACACGTCAAAGCCATACTTAATCATATTGCCACTCCGTCTAAAGTATTTTCGTATATAAACCATCTAATAAAAATTATATTTGCAAAGGGATAAATCCATAAATTTATAAACCCATAAACCCATAAACCCATAAACCCATAAACCCATAAAACCAACAGGAGATATCTATAACATGAAATTACAAAAATTCACAGTAAAATACTATGCAAAAAAATATCTTGACGAATCCGGTTATTCTCTTGAACGTTTCATTGATATAATCAAAGCTCGCGATATTCTTGATGCGGATGCAAGACATTTAGAACATTTCATTGAATCCCATGACTTTGCACAGCGCATTCTGTATTCAATAGAGCCGTATAGAGCAGGAGATGAAGATATCGACCTTAGAGAGGACTTTTAATATGCAAACCAAACTCACACCAAAACCCAATAAACAATTAACCACTTATCTCAATAATCTCTACGACTTAACAGATCAATTCGATGACTTGACTGACAAAATAAAATCCGCCAAAAACCATGAGCTTACGCAAGAAACTATAACAGATCTTTGCGAAGACATAATAGGTATTAACCTAACAATATACCAGACAACGGCGCAGATCGAGAATACCTTAACAATAATCAAGAAGTCCATAAACCTCGTATGTGCGTATATAGCATGTGACTCCTCAGGTGCAAATCTCGGCATGTGCTCTCGCCAGTTAAATACAATAAATTCATTGATAGGAGACATTGAAAATGACTAACCATTTCACTTCGTATTATTGATACCTTTCCAACTTATAATATTTATAAAAATAGAAAATGAGTCCTGAACAGCCACAAAAATAAAAGTAAAATAAAAGCACAAACGTATCGAAAACCTGCATTATATATTATGTAGTCAGTTAAACAACGCTTATACACCTTCGGATTAGTCCTTAGCAAATAAATGACTACTACTTTATTTGCTAAGGCATATGTGAGACACAGCTGCTTAGAATGAGTGCAACTCTTATTTCTCACACCAACAGTCGGAAGACTGAAATAAACTATTAGTCAGGAGGACTAAACAATGATTACAGTAGTAGTGAACAAAGAGCAGGAAAAAGGCACAGTTGAGTTTAATGGCACGATCTATAAAGTTAACTGCCAGAAAGTCAACAAAGAGTCGGTGAAACCCGGGACGTATTGGATTAACCTCAAACCTCTTGGTACGCCCAAAATGTGGCACACGGTCAATTTCAATGACTATGAAGGTGAAGAGTTTGAAGTTGAGATCGATGAAACCGCTCACAGAACAGTTACGCCGAGAGTCTCTCGACTGGTTACTCTTGGTAATATCAAAGACTTTTTGTCTGATGAGGATAAGACTGTGTTTGATGAACTCAAAGCTAAAGCTGATGCAGAAGCTAAGAGACAAGCTGATGAGGCTGAGGCCAACAAGCCTAAGAAAGCAACTGGCAAGAAAATGACTATCGAGGAAAAGAAAGCAAAGTTGCTTGCTGAGATGGAAGCTCTCGAGAAAGCTGCAGCTGAAGGCAAGACTTACCTTGAAGAAGCTAAGCCTCGCAAAACCAAGAAACAAGCTATCATTGAAGACCTCGATGAAGATACCACCGACATTGATGTTACCGATGGACTTGATACTGAGTCCGATGATAATGGTGCCTTCTAAATCGTGACCATTCAAAACACATAAGTTTTCCTTTGTAGTGTTAACCCAGATTGTTGCAAAATAGTCTGGGTTAACATTAAAATCTTTGAGTAGTCCAGTCTGGACTAAAGGAGCAAATAATGTCATTTAAGAAACTTAAAAACAATAATTCATTTGACGACTTTTGTTTGCAAGCATTGAAGCTTAAACGCGATGAAACTTGTAAATATAATAACTATACAATAGAACGTATCGACTGGTCAGTATATGACTTCAAATATAACAATGAGTCTGTTATAAAAGTTGTATCAGTAGTAGAACTTTTGAATGCTATCAGATTACACTTACGGCTCATTAAAATTGAAGATCTTACTTTTAGTGAGGACAATAAACATGACGACGGAAGTCATTAGAGAATTAGGAATGCTTGTCGTATCGCGAGACATGACGATTAGAGAAATTGCAAATAAAACAGGTTTTAGTAAAACAAATGTACATTTCAATCTTATGAAATTAAGAGACATTGACTATGACCTGTTTCTTGCAGTAAGAACTCGATTAGAACAACATAATAAATTAAAACACATTAAAGGTGGCGAAGCTACAAGGAGAAAATATGCTAGAAATAAAAGTAAACAAAGATGGTGCAGTCGTAAATACTGATAATACTAACTATACTGATGTGGTTGCAGACATGGCAATTATGGTAATGTCTGCTGCAGACTATATGACAGAGGCACTCAAAGAATCAAATAGTGTAGTAACTATTGATTACGGTGAATTTATACTTGATGTTGCAAAGGTTGTAGCGGTATATGCTGAATTGGAGACGAAAAATGAAAACAGACATGAAGAAAGACCGAGCTAAAACTGTTTGCATATGCCAAGGTTGTAAAGAATTACTTGAATATGGTCCAAGTATGGGTTTTAATCCAGATATTAAAGTAAAGATAGTTGATGAAAAAGATTGTGATTATTTTGTAATGCCAGATGGAAGCTTTCAATTTGAACATAAGGAGAGAAACTAATGATCAAAGCATATGCTGAGTCAAAAGGACACTTTGTTGAGGTTAAACTTACCAATGAAGAATTAAGTGATCCATTGCTTGTATTTTCAGAAATATATAGCATACTCGAGGATATTGTAAAACAGATTGATAATCAAATTGGCGGTAAAACACCGTTATCAGTATTTTGTCAAAATATGGCAAATGCTGCAAAATATGAAGAAGAAACATATGCACCAACTGACAATATACCAGCCGACAATATTCTCAATTTTGAAGATTATGTCAGAACTCATAAGGAATAAAATTATGTTGACAGCAAAAGATATTCATATCGGTGACTTACTTGAAGCTAAATCGAAAACGAATAAATTGCATATATTGATTGAGTCTATAATAGATAAAACATTCGAACCATTCGAACTTGTTTGGGCAAAAGTATTGGTTATGAATGAAAAAATAGAATTTGAATATTGTATCCGCGAATACATGATATGGCTTTCTGACGAATCTGAATTTGAGTATTCGAAAATATGTAACGTATTTGAATTGGAGGGTCAGAATGGACACAAAACTGTTTGATGATTGGAATGTACAACTTGCAAAAACTTATAAACCTGGCATGATAAAAGATGGTGAATGGTTTAGTATCAGCCAGAAAATAAATGGTACAAGAGCAACGTATTTTGCAGGCCATTTAATTTCACGAACTGGGCATGAATTCTTGGGATTAGACCATATAATTGAGGAATTGTGTGACATCAATAAATATATGGGAGAAGCATATGCTTTTGATGGTGAGTTAAGATTGAAAACTACAGGTAATATAAGTGACAATGCGGCATTTAGGATTGGTAATGGAATAGTTACATCTCAAAATGATTTTAGTCAAAAACAAAAGATTGGTTTCATTATTTTTGATATGATACCAGCAAAGTGGTGGGCAAATGACTCTTGCGATACTAAGTACAAAGAAAGACTTAAAAGAATGCACAGTATTCCATGGAGCAAATATAAATATGTAGAAGAAATACCAGTATTTTATGCAGGATATAGCATTAATCAAATAGAGATATGTTCAGATTTTGCTTATGAAAATCAAATGGAAGGTATCATGATAAACCGTGATAGTATGTATCAATTCAAGCGTACTTCCGAATTGCTCAAGTACAAGAAATTCAATACAATTGATTTAGAAGTAATAGGTTTTCAAGAAGGCACTGGAAAGTACGAGGGAGTTCTTGGTGCGCTTGTTTGTAAAATGGGTTCAAACACAGTTTATGTAGGTTCAGGCTTTACTGATGAGCAAAGATATGAAATATGGGAAATGCAAGAAGCATTTTTGCACAAACTTGTTGAAGTAAAGTATAAAGATATAACTAACAATAAAGAAACAGGTTTAGCATCTTTGCAGTTTCCAGTGTTTGTACGATTTAGAGATACTATTGATAAAGATATAAGTGACGCTTAAAATATTAAGAACGCATATGATCGCCTCTATCGCGTTTTATATATGGCCTATATAAATTATCGAGGTCACATAAAATTTTCGATAGGCGCGATCTTAGGTCTGCCTAAACGCATTATAAATCGATAAATTAATTTTCGAAATAAAAATTTTATTAAGGAGTAAACAAAAAATGATTCAAGATGCACGCAGTATTCGAGTCTCGGCATATGTTGAGATGTCTATTGCAATTAAACTCAATTCTCTTGCTGAAAAAGAACAGAAATCTATTTCAGATTTGATAAGAGAAATACTTGTTGAAAAACTGGAAGGTTCAGAAAATGAAGTATAAAATACTTATAACATTGATCATTGTACTTTCTGTTACAATTCCTGCATTAACTGGATATTCGGTGGTACAATTTATAAATGATAGTAACACTTATACTGCAATAAATATGGTACTCGGCATAATTATGTCTATAGCATATTTGACATTATTAATAATGTATTGGAAAGAAATTGACAAAAGGAGTAAAAGAAAATGAAACTGCTGTATGTAGATAAATATGGACAAAGTATGGAAATGGAAACCGAAGATCAAAATACTTTTGAAATACCTGTAATGATAAGGGAATATAAGAAATTTGATATGCTCAGTATCTTTATTAATCCTGATAGAAAATACAGAAATCAGGAAGCTAAGAATAAAAAGAAAAGAGCCGATGAATATACTTATATTAATTGCTCAATGCTATTTAATGACCCATTTGATATTGAAGACTGGCATTTAAGCTCAGCTATTCCTGAAGAATGGACAGAGAAGTTTGAGTCATATTGGTTAAACACTGCAATGGCATATCAAAAGAATTTTATGTCATATAATCCAGTATTTATATCAAAAGGTACAAACTTAGGAGATGAGTTCTTTTTTAAAAATGTTATCATTGCAGATTTAGAAAATATGACTATCCATGCTTTTGGTAGTTGTCTAATCAAAAAGTCTTCGCTTAAGAATGTTTTGATATATTTGCATGGTGATGAAAATGAAATATATAAAGCTGCAGAACGGTAAGATAATTGAATGTGCTGACGAAAACTATCAAAACATTTTACTTGAAAATGAGAACTCAGAAGAACTATCAAAAGATGACGCTTATGCATTTTTATTTGTAAAGATAAGTAATAAAATGGCAAATCAATTCTCAAACTATAATTACATTGATATAGCTTCAGAATTGTTTTACATATTATTGCGAATTTATAAAGAACATGGTAATTATGCAAAAGATAAATCATTTGACGATAACGCAAGAATATGGTGGTCAATTGCAAGAAAGAACTGTTTCTATATAATCCGTAGGTATAAAGCATATACAAGGTTAGAGGATTTGACTGACTATATTCCAGAAGATGCCAAAATTTGTGAGACATATGAGATAGAAAGTCTTGCAACATGCAAAGCAATACTCGATTATATTGAGCAACTCATAGATAGTGATAAAGTGACTGAGCAAAATATGGGATTGTATGCAAGATATAAAATCAAAGGTTTGACCGATGATGCTATTGCCATAGCACTCAATATTGGAATGAGTAGGCTATATGAAATAAAACGTTCAGTAAAAAGACGTTTAATAAACAAATTTGGAGATTTATTATGACAAAAAGACACGACGCTAAGACAGAAAAGTTTATAATTATGCAAAGACTCAAATCTTTTACGCGCCAGACATTTGATAAACTTTATTTCAAAATAAACAATGATTTATTTGTGGACTGTAGACGCAAAATTGTCTATGAATATGTAAATAGAAATACTGAAAAATATTTCTTAAAAACTAAAAAGTATATGTATATTTGTTGTCAAGGAATATACACTTTATTAGAAAACGAACAAATAAGTTCGCATATTCCAGTAGATTTGCTTTTTGATTGTAACTTTTGTATGCATGTAAATAAGCATAAATGTTATACTAAAAAGCGATTTGAAAAATATATCAAGGATATGTATATGCCAGCATTAACCGCTAAAAGAGCCGAGCAAGTTATAAATTACATGTATTGTTGGGAGGAAAATAAATGATTTACATTTTAGAAGGCTTAGATAAATCTGGTAAAAGTAATTTTGCAAGCAGGTTTAAGACTGCCGCAATATTACATGCTGATAAAGATACTAATTGTAAGATTCAGTTACAAAAGGCAATAGATTTACATTTACAAGGTCAAGATGTTATCCTTGACAGGTCATTCATAAGTGAAATTTGTTATGGACCAGTATATAGAAAATGTTCTAAATATAATGATGTTGATATACATGACTTTGTAACAAAACTTATATCTTTTCCAGTAATAATCTTGTATTTTGATAGACCTCTTAGTAGATGCCATTTTGATACAGAAGATGAGTTCGAGTGTAATGCCAGAGCGCTTGCAAAAGTCAAAAGACTTTATGCGAAGTGGATGAAATTCTTTGCAAGATATTTGTTTGTATATAGAATAAATTATGTGGAGGCATATAGTAATGAGAAAGAGATTTAGAAAAATTGAAATGTCCGATAAGAGCAAGTTATTTACAATTATCGCAGTAATAGTTTACATAGTATTTATGGTACTTATGATTGTTGGATTTTCTTGTGAGATAACTGCATTGGGTGTTGTTTCAATGATAATTGCATTAATAGCATTTGTGTACATTGCAATTCAAATTATGGTACACTTAGGTTAAATATAATGGAGATAGTAAAATGAAAATAAATGATAAAGAATTCAATTACAGCTTTTCACAGAACAGACTATATAATGACTGTCCTATGAAGTACAAATTTAGATATATTGATGGTATTAAAGAACCATCTAATCCAAATTTAGATTTAGGAAGTGCTATTCATAAAGTCTTAGAGCTTTGGAATGAATATGACGAGTTCATTGATTTATCTAATTCCTATGATGAGTATTACAATATGACAAAAGACTTCCAAAATGTATCTGAAGAAACGTATAATTATAAACTTTTAACGCATAAATATTTGTGTGAAGCTCAAAATTACATTTCAGAAAGGCTCGGTAAAATGTACTTTGAAAGACTTATAATCAATACTGATAAGATAAAAGGTATCAATACTATACTTGGCCAGGAACTTGAAATCAAAAAAGATGACTTTATAGGTTATATTGACTTATTAATGCAAGATGAATTTGAAGATAAAGGTAAAATTATAATCGCAGATTATAAAGTTACTAAGAAACCTAAAACAGTAGACTCTATTTTTGAAGAAGGACAGCTTTTGATTTACAAGTATATTTATTGTACTGAAAACAATATTGATCCAAAGAATGTAGATGTTGCATATATCAATATCAAACCTTTCTTTGACTCAAGAATTGTAAACAAAGTGCAGTATAATCCAAGTATGCATGATTGTGAAGTTGAATGGAATAGAGTACAAGAAACCAAACGAAAGATTCTTTCAGGCGAATTTCCTAAAAGAAAAAAGTGGTGTAACTGGTGTTTCTATAAGGATATGTGCGATAATATATAGAAGCATTTAGATCGCGTTTAAGGGCCTTTATATAAAACGTAATAAAATATAAGGGCCCTGTATATAAAACGCAATAGGCGCGATCTTAGGATAGCCTAAACGCGTTTTAATTAATATATTTATACGCACGTATAAAATAATGTTTAGAGGTAAACAATAAATGTGGACAGATAATACAGAATTAAATTTTGTTGTAAAGCATCTGAGTGAAAAGGAATTGGCAACAGTGAATTATTTACTTGATTTACAGAAATTGAGTAAATGCAAAAAGGATAAAGTAGCAGCGATTTTAGTATCGGAAGATTTTACTCAAATATACTCCATTGGAATTAACGGAGGACCTATTGAGCAAGAGAATTGTTTATGTGAGAAAGTATCGAAATTTGGTTGTGCGCATGCAGAGCAAAATTGCTTAGTTAAAAATGAGAATTTTGATAAACCAAAAATTATGATTTGTACAAGTTCTCCGTGTCCTACTTGTGCAGCTTTAATTGTTAATGCAAAAGCAAATATCAAGCAATTTTGGTTTATTGACCAGTACAAAGATGACACAGGTTTAAGCATTCTATTCAAAGCAAATATTGAATGTTTTATGCTAAGTTTATAATGCCTTACGTGTGCGCACCTGGGCAAGCGTTGCGCACAATAACACAACCCGATACACGATCGCTCGTAATTGTTTTATGTATTTTCACGTAGTTTTCACGGGCCTTTTCCGGTTAGATAACGCACGATCGTGTAACGGGAAGTGTTAGCACGTTAGCGCCCGCGCTTAATGCATAAAATTTACTTTTTGTGCTTAAAAATTTCGAAAATATTAAAAATAAAGCATAAATTTTTGCATAATACGCATTATATATTATGTGAGGAAAATTAAATGGAACTTTATGACTACCAAAAAACATGGGTAAAAAAGATAATCGACTATTATAAAAATACTCCAGAAATCTTTCACCCAAAAGCAAATTTGTTTCTTGATATGGGCTTAGGGAAGACAATTACTGCTTTGTACATTGCAAAAGAGCTCTCACCAAAAAGACTTTTGATAGTCTGTCCTAAGTCTTTGATCTCAATGTGGGAATACGAATTGTCAAGAGTATTTCATATTTCCTACACAAGGTACGAAGATCTTGACATGCTCGTATCTGAGAATATTATGACTGCTGTTTGCATTAAAAATTATGAACAGTTTTTAAGCATAAAAAGTGTATCAAACTTTGATTTAGTGATACTTGATGAGGCGCATAAAATCAAAAATTGCAGCAGTAAAACGCATAAATGCATATCCAAATATGTTAAAACAACACGCACTCTTTGCTTAACTGGTACACCTATAACACGTGATTTGATGGATTTATTTGGAATACTTACTTGTACAGGTCCTCAAATTTGGAATGGTCTTACCGCAGCACAGTTCAAAGCAAGATATATAACAAATGGCGGTGCAGGTAGAATATATGAATTAATGCAGCTCATCTCTCCATATACTATCTTTGGTAAAATAACAGACTTCATTGATATGCCTGAATGGGAAGATATTGTAATTCCTGTTCATCCAGATGTGAGTCAATTGATACAACTCGATGGAGTATATGCGTCAGACAAGAAAGCACTTGAAAGAATTTGTGAAGCTCAACAAATAACAGGAAGTGTAGAGTATGCATCTCCAAAACGTAATGATTGTGAACAATTGATTCAAGATATTCTTGATAATGGCGAGAAGGTTGTATTATTCGTTAAGTATACAAAAGAGTATGAATATTTTATCAATAAATATAAAGATATTTGCACAGGTATAAATGGTTCAGTAAAAGACCGTTTTGATAAGGTACAAGAATTCGAAAATAATCCTAAAATCAAGGTATTTGTAGGTAATTTGCAGACAGCATCATTAGGTATTACTTTGGTTAAAGCACATAAATGTATATTCTATTCAGAAACGCACAACTGGGGCGATATGGATCAAGCTAAACGCAGAATATACAGAACAGGTCAAAATCACTTCTGTACATATTATTATTTGATTGCACAGGGTACAGTTGACCAAATCATTCACAAGTCGAATCTCAATAAGACAGATCTTATTGAAGATTTCATAAACTTTTATGGAGGTATTAAATGAAAGAAGTAACTTGGAACCCTGAATTTGGAACCGGTGGTATACTTCACTGCAAATGTGATTTATGCGAAAAGAAAGTAGATTTCAAATTCAAAGCAAAGCCTGATTATAAAGGCAGTCAAGCTAAGTTGAAAGACAAAGGTTGGCTTGCTCGCAAATTAGGCGACAAATGGTATGACTTTTGCAGTGATAAATGTTTTGAAGAATTCAAAGGAGATGATTAAAATGGTTAAAATTCAACACACTTGTGACATTTGTGAGAAAATCACAGACACCAACAGAATTACTACTCCAATCCTTATAATGGATAACAATGGTTTAGGTATTACCATGCAGGAACTTGACATTTGTCAAGATTGCATTATGAAGGTTTGTCCAGTACAATTCGATAATGGTCATTTTAGTATTAGAGAAAATATACAAGATGCACCTATTGAAAACACACAAGATATGCCTACTGAAAATGAAGTAGAAGACTTTGATATTAATAATTTGAAAAAAGGATAAATAAATGGATAAGTATGCATTGACTGCTCAGAAGCTTAGAATTGCGAAACTCGATTATGAAATTGCGCAAGCTGACGCTGATGAAAAGAAAAAAGTATATGAACAATTGAGAAGGCAACTTTGCAATGAAATGGTAGCAAGTGAGGTACTTAAGTTTGAGATCGCACCTCAAGACAATACCTCAGGATTAAGTTTTAGACTTGAAACTAAAACAAGATGGTCTCCTGTAGTTGAAAATAAAGATAGACTCGTTGAGAAACTGAGAAATGATGCATTTGATCTTTTTAGTATATCTGCGGCGGCTTTAACAAGCTATATGCAGAATATTGTTGAAATGAATGATGGCGAATTACCTAAAGAGTATATAAATTTGGTAAAGCCTTATGATGAAACCCACGTAGTGGTAAGGAGCAAAAAGAAATGAAATCTATAGAAATTTTTAATGAAACTAATTCTAACCTCAACAAAGCTGTAAATATGGCATTTGAAGTCACATTGAGAAGAATTGAAGAAGCAAGCAAAGTTGGTAGAACACACATTCAAGAAGATTTTCAAAGCGCAGAAATCAAAGATGGTGTGAGCGATTATCTTGAAGAAAAAAGTTATCTTTGTATAAGCTTGTATGACTCTACTTTATACATTACTTGGGATATGCGTGTAATGCGTACCGCATATTTTACTTATAAAAAGTATGCTGAAAATTATGTTTGTTCAAGTGATTATAAAATTACTGCAGAAAATATTTCAACAATAAGTTAAATGGAGGTAGATAATGATTAAGACATTTATTTTTGTAGAGGACGGAAGTGTTGATCTTGACGAACTCAAAAATAACGTTGGAGATGATGTATTCGTTATTACGTATCGACAGGGCGGCATGCGTCCCGAAATTCAACAGCCGAGAGAGCCTGTTTCGCAATGGAACGATAAATCTTATAGTGAAACAAAGAAGGTTCTTGAAAAAATTCTCGACGGTAACTATAAAATGAGTAAAAAATTGCACGGTGAGCTTGAATTGCTTTATGTCGACTATTACAGTTGATGGAGGTAGATAATGATAAGTGCAGTAGAAGCTGATAAGCAAGCTAGACAATATTTGCAATCGCGGTATGCAGCTTTACTCAAGGATCTTGATGAACTCATTCAAGAAGCAGTAAAAGATGGTGAGTTTCAAGTAACTTTTGAGTGTGAGAATTCTGACCTTACAGATAGGGTTATTACTGAACTTAAAAAGAATGGATATATAGCTGAAATATCTGATCATTGCAGAAATTATATAACAATTTATTGGAGGCAATCAAATGTCAAATGAACTCGTAACTAAAGAAAACTTTAACCTTGTATCTTTTACCGAAGATGCTATGCAAAACTTAAATGGTATTCAGTTGCAATGTCCGCAGCTCAAGATACCTTCTGGCGGCAATATATACTTTGATATCGATGAAGAACCTTATAAAGAACTCATCGGTGTTATTGTTGATCATGGTCCTATGAATGTGTATTTTGCCGGAGATTTTGATGGTTCCAGTCAACCGCCTGATTGTTTTTCTAAAGATGGTATCAATGGTATGCGTAAGATTGATAATGGCGCAGGTGATGATATTGCATATGAACCTGTACTTTGCGAAGGTTGTCCTTATGCTGAATTTGGATCTGGCAAGAATGGTGGCAAAGCATGTAAAGAAAAACATCAGTTATTTATTCAATTGTCTGGTGAGATGCTTCCTTATAGTCTGCTTCTTCCCGTAAGTTCTACTGGTGTACTTAACACTTATGCAACTAAGTTGTTTACCAAAGGTATGTTTCTTAATGATGTTTTAACTTCCTTTACCCTTGAAAAGACACAGAACAAAACTAATATTGTTTATTCTAAAATTGTAATGAAAGCAATCAGACCGCTTACTCCTGAAGAAAAAGAGAAAGCACTTAAAACGCGTGATTTTGTGAGGTCTATCAATGGATAAAATTAAAGTTCAGTTAATCAGTGCAGATACACTCAGCGATGTCCAATCAGCTTGTCAAATGACCAGAAGTATGGGTAAATTTGATAATCCTGCGGATATTGCTAAAAAGGAAAAATGGGATATGACAAAAATCAATAAGATGCTTGAACTCCCGCATTCTAAAATTGCAAGATTCACGGAATTTAAGTTTATCATTACTGGTGCGTCAAGAAGATTCTTATCTCAAATAATTACACATCATATTGGATGTGATATTATGTCTGGTAGTATTCAATATGCAAACCTCACTAAAAATGTAATTCCTTCAAGAGAAATGTTTGTGGTGCCTTATGACATACTTTGCAATCATGATAATACTATAAAGGATGCTTACATTGAACATTGTAAACAGTCTCTTGAGATGTACGCAAGTTTGGTAAGCAATAGTATTGATACTGACGCTGCTGGGTATGTAATGCCTATGTGTGTACGTAACAATATTTTAATTAAAGTAAACCTTGAAGAACTCATGTTTATTGCAAACCAAAGACTCTGCAGAAGAAATACTAATGAAACCAGGTATGTTGTAGGACTTATGGTTGAAAAGGTTATTGAGAAAACTGGTTTACTCGATAAATTCTTCATGCCTACTTGTGTTGAGAGACCTTGCCAAGAAGGTAAATATTCTTGCGGTTGTCCTGTGGGTTTTGATACAGTGCATGAGCTTCTTGATTGGGACTTCCGGACATTGAGATGCGTGAAAAAGTAATAGAAAATAAGATTAAAACGGCTTTGACAAGCTTAGGTATCAATTGTTGGTTCTTTAAGCATGCAGCAAGTGCTGCTATGAAGGTAGGGATACCTGACATCATTTGCTGCATGAAAGGCCGCTTTGTAGGTATTGAGGTTAAGCAAGAAGACGGCATACAATCTGATGCTCAAAAGGTTACTTGTAAAAATATACGAGAAGCTGGCGGCGAGTACTGGATTGTTTGGTCTTATGAAGATTTTGTAGAGCAATTCAATGAATTTGCGAGGAAATTAAAACATGAAAAGAAAAAACAAAACTATTTTTAAGGTTACATGCGATACAGAGGAACTCAATGTATTAGCAGATAAGAAAGATTATAGAGTATCTATTAGTCAAGGCACTACTGGTGAAGAGATGACTTATGCTCTTGTAGCATTGCTGCAAGTAATCATGGCGCATGAAGAAGCCGTTAATAATAAATTTTCTGCTAATTCATTTATGAATTACTTAAAAATACTACTTGATAATTCTCAAATCGGGGTGCCTGAAGATGATTGAAAAATTATTTCCTCACCAAGAAACCGGTAAGAATTATCTGTTAGCAAATAGACACTCATGTTTGTTTTGGGAAGTAGGTACTGGCAAAACAAATACCGTCATTGCTGCAGTTAATTCTTTACCGAGAGGTAAATTGTTAATATTATCTCCTGCATATGTTATGAGGCATATGTGGGAGAAGTATAGCGACTTACCTATTAACCATGATGTTGACTTAAAGTCTTATGAATATTTGAGCAGGCACAGAGAATTCTATAAAACTAACCGCTATGATTATATTATCTGCGATGAATGCCATAAGCTTAAAAGCAGAAAATCTAACATCGCTCGTGTTGTAAAAAATCTGACAAAACCCTATAACTGTAAATATGCTTGGGGTTTAACTGGAACTCCATATGCAACAAGCTTTCTTGATGTTTGGGGTATATTTAATGCTTTGAATATAAATGAATTCAAAGAGAGCTATGATAGTTTTATGCACACCTTTTATGATTGTAAAGTTGTTTGTATGGTATTTGGCAAGTTTATTTATCAGCCAGATAAATTAAAGCCTGGTGCATTGGATATTCTTGTTAGACGGATTGGTGACCATGCAAGTGTACTTAGATCAAAAGACTGTCTTGAATTACCAGAACTCACGGTTAAAGAAATTAAAATTCCTGGTATGGTTACTAAGCAGTTTATTGACGCTACAAAAGGTATTATCACTTATGCAGATGACCATCAAGAAACTGTTAATAAACTTGCTTGTATTCAAAAGTTACATCAGTTATCTAATGGATTTGTATATGACGCTACCAAAAAGGCAGTTGTATTCAAAGAAAATATTAAATTGAAAGATTGTGAAGATTTGATATTGTCCGAATTAGAAGAGCGTGAAAAACTTATACTTGTATTTCTTTATCAGTATGATTATGAATGCCTTGTCAAAATGCTCGACAATACGAAGATAAGTCATACCGATAAATTCGATGAGTTTTGTTCGAAACAAGTCTTACTATTACAAGAGCAGAAAGCTATCGGTGTTAACTTACAGGAATTTACAAGCTGCATAATATTGTATACCTTCAGTTTCTCTTACTTAGATTATACTCAAACTGTCGGTAGAGTATACAGAAGTGGGCAGAAATCAAATTGTACAGTTTATGCATTGATTAATGCTGGAACATATGAGGTTAAAATATGGCAAAGTGTTAAAAACAATTATAATGTTGATACATTATTTAAAGAATTAATGGTAGGCTTAGGTGATATCGATGATTGACATAATTGAAAAATTATTTCCAAATTCACAATATAAGGAAGTATTTCTCAAAGATGACCCAAGAGCACTGAAAGCTGGTATTAGTCATAAAGCACCTATTAACAATAGTATCTATACTTATTCACAAATCAAAGACTCTCAAAATAGAGTAGGTTGGATAGTACCTGATGGATATACAATAATTGATATTGATAATAAACCTGTTGCAAAGAAAGTTCAAATACTTTTAATGGGTGAAGGTATTGATACAATAATATTTGAAACGGAACATGGCTGTCATTTCTTTTTCAAATCTATTGCAGGTGTATTCCAAACACAAAATTGCTTTTGTCGATTAGGTATAAAAATTGATACCAGATCTAATGCTTCGGGTTATATTGTACTTCCCTACAATGACCCTGATAGACGCGTTGTAACTACTGCAAACTCTATTCCAGATTTGCCTCAGTATTTACTGCCTGAGAAAATGGATTGCCCTGAAATGAATGCAATACAGCAAGGTGGTAGGAATGGCGCATTGTTTGAGTTAATGACAAAACTTAAGTTTGTCAAGAATGTTACTATTGAGCAAATCAAAGAAGCGGTTACTCTTTGTAATAGATACATTTTAGATGAACCGCTTTCTCAAAAGGAATTAGAGAAAACTGTACTTTCTGACAAAAATCTTGAAAGAGGTGCAGATGTAACAAAAATAAGTCCTAATACTATTGCCATTGAGTTATTGCAAGAATTAAAAATCGTTACTACCAATCAAGGTATGTATATGTTCAATGGTAAGTTTTATGAGAACTGTGATGATTTTCAATTAGCCAGATACATTCATGCAAGGTACGCTGAGTTTGGTGAGCAAAAGAGAAATGAGGTTATTGAATTTATCAAACTTAAAACTTATACTGCGGCGGAAAATGTAAATAGTGACTGGCGAAAGATAACAGTCAGAAATGGTGTACTCAATCTGCTTACTGGTGAGTTATCTGATTTTAATCCTGATTATGTTACAACAAGGTACATTGATATAGAGTTTATTCCATCTTGTGCAAGGTCTGATAGAATAGAGAACTTTATCAATGGTTTATCTGGATATACTGAGGGCCTTCCAGATAATGAACAGCAATCTACAGTTGAAAAGAAGAATAAGCTTTTTGAATTTATTGGATACTGTTTTGTATCAAGAAATAAATTTCAAAAAATATTTTTCTTATTAGGCCCCGGTGCTACTGGTAAGTCTACATTCTGTGAGTTAGTTAGAAGATTGCTTGGTGCTGGAAACTGTGCAGCACTCAGCATGCAAGACTTGGAGAGTCCGTTCATGCCAGCTCAATTGAAAGATAAACTGGTAAATATCGGTGATGATATTTCAATGAATACTCTTCTCGATGGTGCGACAATCAAAATACTTTGCGGTACATTACCTATTATGGTCCAACAAAAATATGAAAAACCTTATCAAATGGTCAATGAAGCAAAGTTTATTTTCTCTTGTAATAAAATGCCTATGTTCAAAGATAAGACTGATGGTCTTTATCGAAGACTTGAAATTCTTGAGATTACAAATAGAGTTGCACCTGACAAACGTAACTCAAATCTTATTGAGGAATTTACTCATGAGGATATGCAATACTTATTCTGGAAGGCATTTCTTGCAATCAACTCGGCTCTTATAAATGATAGATTAATTGATACAATATGCTGTCAAGAAGCACTTGAAAAGTTTAGAACTCAATCTTCAACTCTTTTAAGTTTTGTTAAAGCAAATAAAACTTCTGATATGTCGGTCAAAGCAACTGAACTAGATTGTGCAGAGGATTTTATTGGAAGAAGTCTCATTTCAAAGTACCATGAATATCTTGGCTGGTGTTCTGATTATGGGAAATCAAGACAATCATTTGAAACCTTTACCGATAATATATGCGCCGAATTTAATCTGTCGGTTCGGAAAGGTAAATTTATAAAAAATGAGGAAGAGTTATGATCGCGTTTAAGGCCTATTAAAATTTTATATATAAATAATAAGGGCCTTTATATAAAATATAATAGGCATGATCTTAGAGCAGCCTAAACTCAAATTAAAAATTAAAATTATTAAAATAAAAAGAGGTTACCTAAAATGGAAAAAGCATCCATATTCAAAACTGAACTCGGATATATTAAAAATGAAGAGTTCAGAAACGAAATCAAAGATTGTATCGAAAATGTAGTACCTGATTATTTCTTCGAAGTACCTGCAAGTAGTACTGGTAAGTATCATCCGAGTTATGCACTCGGTGAAGGCGGTTTGGTCAGACATACTCAAGCCGCTGTCAGAATTGCATATGGTTTGTTTCCTTTGACAAATTATACTGATGACCAAAAAGATTTTATTATTGCGGCATTGATACTTCATGACACATTTAAGCATGGCAAAACTCATGAGAAATATGCAAGGGCCGATCATCCTTTTATTGCCGCAGTAACTTACGACGAATATTTTAGTAAGATAGGACTTTCTGAAACTGGTGCATTACTTAGCTCTTTAATCATGTCTCATATGGGTCAATGGAATAAAGATTGGAAAACTAAAAAAGAAATACTTCCTAAACCTAAATCTACTTGGGAAAGATATGTACATATGTGTGACTATTTAGCAAGTAGAAAATATCTTGAATTTAATTTTGATGCTGAGGTATAAAATGACTACTGAAACTATTGAAAGATTAAAAGATTATTGCTATCAAAACGCAAAAAACAAAGGTTTCTATACTGAAGATATAGATGATGTTGCTTATATTGCAGCAATTCATGAAGAGCTTTGTGAAGCATTTCACGACTGGAATACAAGGGACATTGAAGAAGAGGCAACCTGGTATGCAGATTTCGAATTTAAGCCTGAAGGTATTTACGTTGAATTGGCAGATGCTGCTATCAGAACATTAAGCTTCTGCGGATATAAAGGATATACCTTACACGGTTTGAAAGTTGAAGACGAATGGACAAGAGAAGATTTTTGTGAGTTTATTTGCAAAGCACACGTAGTTCTTGGACAGTACTATGAAATTGCTAATCAAGAACTCATCGATGAACATGCCGAAAAAATTGCATTCAAATGTATTGAAAATGTATTTTCTAACTTTATAAATCTTATTGAAAGCTTTATTGAAAGCAGTGATGCTATAGTTAATAATTCTGATTTAAGACTCACTAACGTTATATCCGAAAAACTTAATTACAACAGAGTACGTGAAATGAAACATGGAGGACATATTGTATGATTACTAAATATTTCGAACAAATCAACATTGCTTATGAAGATATTAAAGCCGGTAAGTATAACAAAACTGTTATTGAAAATAGTGAAGTCCGTATTGTTATCTATAAATGCGGTATTATTATCAGAATTGATATAAAGGAGAATGCATGATACCTGTTAATGATATTGAAGATACTCCAGTAAATCGTAAAATACTATTAGATTATTTAACCAATCTACAGTATACAAAATTATTTATGCTCGGTAGCGATGCCACAAATAACTCGCAAATGGGTATGAATTATGATACTGGATACCTTGCAGCAATCACTGAACTCAAAATACAGATTGAAAGATTTAATGACCTTAATAATTTTGCGACGAAACCTGCTGAAGCTGATACTAATATTGAGGAATTAGAAGATGACTAAAGATATAGTTGTATTCGACTGGGAAGTATTTCCACATTGGAATTGTATGGTATACAACATTTACAATGGAACCGACAATATCGAATTTGGAGTAATCACTTCTGATGATGAGAACTATGTAACCGAGTTAAGAAGAATCTCAAAACTCGGTTACTTAGTTGGATTCAATATTAAAGGATATGACATGCAGATATTCAACTTTGCATGTATGGGATATACACCAGAAGAATTATATATGCACAACCAGAAAATAATCAATAGTAATGATGGCAAATGGAAGGACTTATCTTTTTGGAGAAAGTATGAATTCTCAGATTTGTTTGATGATCTCAAAACTATGGGTTCATTGAAACAATTCGAGTCTAATACTGGATTACTTATTAAAGAGTCCGATATTCCATTTGGCAAAGAAAATCTTTCTGAGGAAGATAAGAAAGAGATTATTAAATACTGTAAACATGACGTATTTGCAACCAATAAATTAGTCGAAGCTCGCTGGGGCTATCTCACTGCAAAAGCCAATTGCTCGAGACTATCTGATTTGGATGAGGCTGAATGTATCAAGAATACAGCTGCTAAAGTGTGTGCAAAGATGCTTCATGCAAAGCAAAAAGAAAATCTTAATGATCCGTACTATGAAATACCTGAAAAGCTTAAACCGTTATTCAAAAGTAAAATTCATCCTACTATTATTGCTCAGTTTGAAGGTACTGAATTATCAAACGACTTTTCGTATGAGGTTAGATATTTGAAGAATAACTTTGTTTATGGAGCAGGCGGTATTCATAGCACTTACGAAGATTCATTATATTCAATATCAGATGGCGACTATATTTTAGTCAATGCTGACTTTGAAAATCTATATCCTTCATTGTTAGTTGTTTATAACTATTATGCATCTGGTATACCTGAAGAAGGCAAAGAACGCTTTCAATTTTTATTGAGTGAATGTAGAAGACTAAAGAAACATCTGAAAGAAATGCGAAAACAAGGTTTATCAAATACTGACGAGTATAAAGAAGCTTTTGGATTAAGAGATTCAATTAAACTTATTTTGAATGCTTCCACTGGTGCAATGAGGCAAGAGCATAGTCCTTTGTACGATCCTCAAAATATCATTGCATTATGTATGACAGGTCAATTACTTACAACGTGTATGGCTAAGATTGTGTTTGACTTAGGAGCATTAGTTATTCAAACAAATACTGATGGTATCTTGTTTAGAATTAAAAGAAGCAAGCTACAAGATTGTTATCAAGCATTGCAAAAATTCAGTGAGTATATTGAAATACCTCTCGATATTGACGAAGAGTATGCGGTATTTCAAAAGAATGTTAATAATTATATTCTTCTTCCTGAACCTAATGCAAAGCCTAAACTTAAAGGTAGATGGGCAAAGAAGTCTGGTTCAGATGTTCCTCTCACTCCTCTTAATGCGCCAGTAATTAATGACAGTATTATTGATTACTACTGCAAAAATATCCCTATTGAAGACACTATCCGCAAGCGTATGAAACCTTTAGACTTTATGATGACTACTATGAAAGGTCCTACATATGATGGTGTATTGTATGCGAGTGAGAATGGTGAGATCGATACTACAAATATAAACAGAGTATACGCAACAGTCAATAGAAGTAGAGGTACATTGTACAAATATAAAGTGCAAGATGGCAAGATAATTAAGCATGATAAAATTGCAAGTATTCCTGATAATTGCGCATTATACAATGACGCAGTGACTGATAAAACTAATCTTATAGATATAGATTATGACTGGTATATACGGGCTGCTAAAAAGAATGCTGTTGAAATGAAACGACTTATATAATAAATCAACCCGAGCATCTCTGCTCGGGTTTTCTTTTACAATTTTCAATCTACAACCAACGACGCCAATTATGGCATTTTATTTTATCGTAGATTTTTCTTATAATAAATGTTAATCCTATACAAAGTGGAAAGTATGGTGTAAATGGACCTGCCCAAAATAACGCATAAGCTGTCGCGATTGCAAGCATTGCTTTGTTCTGAAATATAAAGCCCAATCCTCCGACAAGCCAAACTGGTGAATAAGTTATGATCAATACTATTACAAATATTATGATATTCACTTTATTCTTTAGCTGTCGGAGTATAGACTTTATAAAATTTTTGAATTTCGTAATCATTTAATATTAAGTTGTTTACGAGCTTCTTCAGTAGCTTTAGATTGCAATTTCTTAAGTTGTTTCTTTTTCTGCTCGTTTGTCATACGCTTGTAAGCGTCCGTTACAATTATCTTATCTGCATATTCTTTATATAATTTAGCACGAAGTTTTTGATATTCGCGGTATTTTTTATCAGATATTTTGTATTGTACGCCATCAATTGTAAATGAACTTGCAGGGCCAGTAGTACCAGCATCAACTGCTTTGGATTCTTGTTCAAGATAGCTATCTTTTGAATAGGCCACTTTTGCAGGAAGCACTGCATTTAGAGCAGACATCAATGCTGCCAAATAAGGATTGTTATTATCAGCATAATATGTCACATTATCACCACTATAGGGATCAACTTGATTTGGAACAATATAGCTTAATCCAGGAATCTGTACCGCAATCTTTTGCAAGATTTTCAAAGCGCTGTTTGAGCTATACTTTTTCTTATTTGGATCTGTAATTCTTGAAACATGCCGCACTACTGCTGGCATGAACTGATTTATATAAGTTGAGAATGTATTACTCACAACATCAAGAGCATTTTTATTCCCACCGAATACATTTATAAGCTCACCAATTATAGTAGTATCAAGCAATGCAGAACCAGAGTTAGTTATTGCATTCCAGAAACCTGATGTGAGTCCATCAGTAAAGGAAGCACCGATACAGAACGGAATAGCTGCTGGAGCAAGGTCTTCAAGACTAATTCTGAAAGTATCAAACAAGTTAATTTGAGGGCCGCCATATTTATCATCATCTTCAAATTTGATCATACCAAGTGCAGTAAGCAAAGCACCTATTGCCATACTAACTGTACCTATTGCCGCTTGACCTAATTGTTTATTCACTTTCAAATCTTTGAATACTGTTTGATCGTGCTTAGCCGTCCAAACAGCTTTAATAAACCCTATCGGCGAATAATTCAAAGCCGTATTCATCGTATTTAACAGCATTCTCGGGAACGGGAATATCGTTGCAAACACAGCTTGAGCCGCAGGATATTTAGCAAGAAGTCTCATCATTGTGGTATAAGCAGGACCTTGATAACGGAAGTAGGTTTTTAGAGATTCTTCTTGAGCAAATGCAATAATATCTTGGAATTTCTGTTTTGTACTCAAATCACCAGCTTCAAGTTTAGTATAATCATCTGCAGTAAAATTATCAGATACTATTTGCTCAACTGTACGCTTCATATACTTTTTCATAGATTTCTTATCTTGCGAATCCATTACTCCAAATATGAAATTGTACATTTTGTTAAATACACCACCAACTTTACTGGTACCAAATGGAGTACCTTCTTTAAGTGTATCGCCTAAAACTATAGCATCAGCAGCATCAATATCTTCAACCGCGTTTTTGTTATTGAATGCAAGCTCGCTAAGTTTCGTCTTACGAGGAGTATAACCAGTATCATATTTTGAAACGGTACCTTTAAGAATGGAGTCAAGTAATCCAGTGTCAAGTAAATGTTTCTTAACAGCAGCTGTTGCCTCGGCATTGACTTTCTCGTTAGTACGTTTATAATAGACACCATTATTTTTAGTCTTGCTAAATCTGTCTCTAACCTTACCAATAAGATTGCCTATACCTACAGAAGCTTTATCCATTACTGTAATTAAAGCATTGCCTGCAACGTTTCTCGAGAAGAATGTCGCTGGAGCAGATAGCATTGCAAAATATCTCCAAGAAGTAATTCTTTGCGTAAGATTGTGCCATCTTACAGCTTTTTCGTCAAGAGTCAATCCCTTTTTCCAAGGATTAATACTGGAATCGAGTTCGTTAGAGTGTTTTGCAAGAATTGCAAGAGCATCATCCATTGCTTTATCAGAAGCTGCATAGTCACCAGTTTCAATAGCTTTCTTTTGGATATCGGCAAGGTTTGCCAAAGACTTAATTTCATCGTCAGAAAGTGATAACTGTTGTTCAGCAATAGCATTGAGTTCATCGAGCGGTGCTAATCCAAAGCTTCTTGCAACAGACAGCTGTTGACCTGCGGTACGCTTAATTTTAGAAAATGCTTTTGCTGCTTCAATTCTAAGTTCTTTTGAAATATTCAGATTGGAAGCTATCTGGTTAAGTAACACTGCCGCATTTGTTCTTTCAGCTTCAGTCATATTGTTCGTAGAAGAATACCATTTAAGAAAATCTTTTACTGCATCTTCATTATGCATAAATTCTCTCAGTAGTTCACCATTCTCTTTTAAGTATTCGTTTGTACTAAAGACGTTTTCTGTAATAGTTTCACCAGCAACTTCAACATCTTTAGTTTTACTTGGAATATAATCGAGAAGCTTACGAACATCAATACCCTGTCTATTAAGAAGTTTTGAATTGATAGTTGGAGTAAACTTACTACGTTCAGAATCCTTAGGCGCATATTTTTGTTCATCGGTGCGGGCTGTCTTTTCAGCTTTGCGCTTAGAAGTAATATTAAAAAGATTCTGCATTTCTTTAGCACTACCTTCACCAAACAATTCTTCGAGATTTATAGACTGTTCAGCCATTGATGGAGGCATTATTTCAGAATCATTATCTGTCATAACTTCATCTACAAATAAATCATCTGGAATATTTTCAGTATTCGTAGCTTCTGCAGGTTCTGTAGTCTCAACAGTATCATCTACAAATAAATCTATAATAGCATCTGTATCAACAGTTTCTGTATTAGGACCATTTTCAATTTGTCTATTCAAAATTTCTGCAGTACCTTCTTTTAATGCTTGTATACGTTTAAGTTTATTTTGAGCATTTTCAAGAGCTCGGCGCTTACCAGCTTCCTGCTGAGAAGTAAATTGTTTAGTTCGCAGTTCTTCATTCAGCAATGCAATCTTTGCTTCAGTCTCTTTAAGAGCGTTATTGATAGATTCAATTGGATTAGTATATACTTTCTTATTAGTAACGTAGTCAATAGTATCTTGAGCTGCTTCCATTTCAGAAGTTACTTTACCAAAAGCTTCATCAAATACATTAGAATGGTCGGTATACTCACCTCGTTTGAACATTTCTAAAACTGCTTCATAATCAATATAGTTACTATCCAAAGAAACCAATTCTTTGGTTCCAGGAATTACGCTATTAATTTTACGCTCAGAAAGTACATACTGAACTTCAGCATGAAACTGTTCAATATTAGCTTTAGTTTTGGGACCATAAATAAATCTTTGATACGCAATATTCAAACCATTAATTACTTTGAATACCATAGGATTAGGCGCAATCACTTTTATTAATTTCCAGCGGTTATTGGCTTTATCCCATTTTTTGATATACTTTTCTTTATTCATTTCTTTAATGAGTTCGAATAAAGTAAGCTCGCGAGTAACGTAGCGCTGTCCATATTCCTTTGCGCGGTTATCAATATAGTTTGCAATAGCTTGTTCGCGGTGTTGTCTTGCTGATTCGATATCTGTAGAAGTTATTTCATCAGATATGCCTTTTGCAATTGTAATAGTTTCATTAGGATAATTAATCTTATACCACTTTCTCGCTTCTTTACGAAGTTGATCGCTTTGAGTTTTGAACTTAAACTTTTCAAGAGTAGCATAAACTTCTTTAACTGCATTCTGCATATCAACGTCACTTACAGGTTTACTATTAGCAAGTAAATCAAGATGCCGCTTTTGAGTAGAAAGAGTTCTGGTAGTAATACGAGAAGCTTGTAAAGCAGTTCTCTCTTCATTTGTTATTCGTCTATTAATCTTTTTATCAGGATTCAACCGCTTAAATTCTTCATCTGCTGCAACACCGGCTTTCTTTGCAATCTGACCAAGCTTAGAAAAGTCGATAGCTTCTTCTACAAACGATACAGTATTTGTAGTAGAACTTAATTCTTTCACTTGATTTTCCATATAAGTAACTAACGCTCTTCCAAGTTCAGTTTCGACATTAGGATCGTCAAGGTACTGTAAAAAGATATTTAATTTTTGTTCATTTGTAGCTGTACGCAAAAGATACAAAAATTTTCTTTGCTCAGCATTAAACTTATAAAGATTTGAGTATGCCGTTTTAGCTTTCTCGTCATAAGTTATTTCAGAACTTATTATTGCCGTATCAATAAAATCTGTAATTGTTTGTAACTGTTGTGTTACAGGCTTACCGCTTGTAAAATTGTCTATCAGTTTAATAATTTCCGAAGTAGCCTTACTACGAGTCATTCCATTATACTCAAAGTCTACTGCAACTGATAATATATCGGTGTATATATTGCGTAATGTATCAATAGACCTATTAAGTTTATCGGCGTGCTCTTGAGTTATCTGATTACTCTTTAACGCAGTTTGAACGGTATCCTTAAAATTCTTTACACGCTTGCTTATTTTGCTTGAGGTATTGAATCTTTGAGACGCACCATAACTATCATAAAGCTTTCGTATTTGTTTGTAACCCTCATAGCCATACTTATAGGTATTTCTTACGCGCTCATTTGAAAACTTATGGAATTCGGTTTCAATCTCAGCATTAATACGTTCTTTTTCGATACCTGTTTTGTCTTTAACAGATTCAAGATTAGTTTTGATATTTTGGATATAGTCTGACGCAACTTTACTAACATCTAAGTTAACTCCAGATAATTTATCCATTTGATCAAGCACCAAATTTGCATATGCATCAGTATTTATATCGCCATACACATCTGTAGTCGATACAGTGTCGAGCAAGGTAAGAACTTTTTCATACGCTTTAAGCTTTGCGTCGTTTGTAGTTTGCTCAGCAGCAAATTTAATTGCATCATCTATTTTAGCAATTTCTTCAGAAACATCTGCAGACTGTACATTTGACTTAGTAACATCAAGTGTATCGAGCAAGTTAAGAACATCATCGGAATCTTTATAATTTGCTCCAACATCTGTACTAATAACGTTATAATTCATACCCCAATCTTTACTAATTAAGCCATACACATATCCAAAACTGTTATAACTTAAGTTCAAACCATTAGCATAGTTAAGTCGCTTTTGAGCATCAATATTCAAAAGATCGGTAATAATATTAGTACGTCTATCATCTAATCCGCTCTTAACCTTTCTCTTAACATTACCTTCTTCGCGTATATATTTACCCTCAGTTATATCAGAAAGAATTCTTACATAATCAGGATCACTTCTATGCGCACTAATAAATCCGTCAAATGCGTTGTGTAACTCAATTTCACTGTCATATACAGTTGAAAGCATTGCTTTAAGCTTTGCTGTATTACCTTTTCCAGATTCAAGTAAAAATCTTGCATACTCCATTGCTACAAAGTATACTTGAAATGTATTGTAATAATCTTGAACATCTTTTACTGAAGTAAGATAACCGTTGCGCTTCCAGTCAAGAGAATCTTTTGCAGAATCTGGACAGTTTTGAATAAGCAAATTTCTTGAAAAGGTAGTGTTGGTATCGTCATTGATATAACTCAGTATGAATGATTTGGTTATACCAGGATTATCAGTTTTAGTACCAGAGTACTTAGAAAGCTTATCGATAAATTCTTCGCTAAAACCGAGATTCTCAAGTTGCTTAAAGTTAGTTATTTGATACTTTGTTAATATATTACAAATAGATTCATACCAAACATTCTTTGCCCAAGCAACTTCTGTTCCTTCAAATTTGCCGTCCGTCATAGGTACAATTTTCACTTCAAGAGTTTGAGGGTCTTGCACCAATGCAACATTACGTTTCAACTCAATATAACCTTGAGCTGCAGGATTTACATTTGCATCAAGAGTTTTTGCAAAGTTATCTTGAAGGATATTAAGAGTGCTATCAGATACCCAAGTATTATTTATCCTTCTAAATCTTGCTACGCGTTTACTATCAAACAACTTACTGAGTTGATTTGTAAGGCCTTCTTTGTTTAAGATAATATCACCACTATCTGGAGCGACAGTATACTCACCAAGTATATCTTCAGATATTTTAAGATTTTTACAAATCTGCTGAAGTCTTGCAACAATAGAGCCTTCAGAATTCACATTTATAATCTGGCCGTCATTTGTAACAAAGATAGTATCATACTGGTATGCTTGTTGCTTACCAACAATTCCCATTTTAGAAAGTTCTGAAAATGCAGTTTCAAAGTTAGCAAGAGTGGAAGTAGATATGTCTAAATTAGCAAGTTGAGGTTTTACATTCAGATATTTACGTATAGCATTAAAGTTTATAAATGATCTATTACCGGCAATAAATAATCTATTTCCAGGCGTAGTATTTGCAATAAGATCATTTATCAAGTTTGCTGTACTCGTATTTACTGCAGTATTAGTCAAATCAACTGTGCAACTTTTTGAAGTGCTATCATATAATGCGATACCAGATATCTTATCGCCGTACTTAGTATAGACCTGTGCGGAATCAATTAAATTTCTTGGTTTAATACCATTAGCCAAACTTGCCGCATAAGATTTATCCGGAGCAAAAGGAATATTCATAAATCTATTTGCCTCAGTAACCTCTTGATAAGTTTTAGCAAGCACATTAAATTCTTTACCAGTAAGTTTTGCAATAAATCTAATAAAGTCTTGTTGCGGCATTGCACTGATAGTTTGTTTAAGCTGTATATCATTTATTTGACTTATCCAAAAATCTTTAGATACATAATCACTATCATTAGTAGGCTTAACAGGAAATAAGGCTTCTAAATCACCTAACTGAGCTTCTCCAGAATAAAACTCATAATTTGTAGTCAATTGTTTAATTGCGTTATCACTCGTAATCTTTTTATTGCTAAACTGATTCAAAACATCAAGCACATTTTTCGGAGCAGATAAATCAGCTCGCCGAGCAATTATACCATCTAAACGCTTGAGCAATTTTAACTTAGAATGGGTACGAATAATTATCTGGTCTGCGTTTTCATATCTGAATGAATTAAAATCTACCACAGTGTCTGCATAGCTCGCACTTGCCATACCTTGTGCATAACGTTCATTCATGAAACAATACTGATATACCATTTTTGCAAGTTGCTCTGCAAGTATAGGTTTATACTGCTCATCTCCAGTAAAACCGAGATTCGATAAAGCCACAGACATATTGTTTTCAGTGTCTGCATCTGTCCATAAGACACCCTTTTCAGTATACTGAACTAAACCTTTACCTTCCACTGCAAAAAGAAAATCATAAACTTCATCTTGTAATTTTTCCAAATAATTTTCTAATTCTTCACCTTTCAAAGATTTTAATTGTTGTTCAAAATAATTCTTAATAGGATCAGTAAATGACATTGTTCCAGTATTTGTTAAACCACAGATACTATGATTTATTTCATGCTCAGCTGTCTGAAGCATATTCTTTTGATTCTGTTCAAGACTAACATCCGGATTAGCTTTTGCAGCAATCATAATTACACCGGCAATACCGTTGTTAGGCCTAAGGAACCTTTGAAAACTACCATTTGTACCTTTAACGTTATCTGGACGTAGATAAATTACAATATCATTTCCTAACAAAGAAGGTCCTATTATTTTTTTACCATAATCGGTAAGACATTCACTAAGTAAAATACCTTTGTCGATATTCAGATGCGCAGATGAATCTGCGGCATAAGTATTGATGCGCTCGCTGAGTATATCCTCATTTATCATTTGTGATATCTGACGCAAATGAACAATTGTATTATCTGGAAGAACCTCAAAACCAAAATTATCTGCCAAGAAATAATTCATCTGTTCAAAAAAATTAGTATCATATGCACTTAATGCCTGATCGAGAGCTCTTGTATCGTTATAGTTTTTAGAATCAAATAAAGCAAGAGCAAGATTATTGATGGTAAGTATATTTGCATTTTTAGGAATATTAAATCCAAACTGTTTTGAAAAATATTCAATAGCCATTGCTAAATCTGCAGCATCAGTATTAATGTCGGCTTTGAATGTCATATAATTGAATGCATTTGGATCTCTGTTATTAATTATGAAATTTTCAATGTCTTCATCTGATTTGAAAAATGTAGGCGCACCTTCGATAACCAATTGCAAAGATTTAATAGCTTCAGATTGCTCGCTTTCAAAAACTTTATTCAAAGCAGTTCGATAATAGTTTTTCTCAGCTTGTCTTACAACTTGCATAGAATTAACGTTACTAATGCCTTTTACTGAAAGTATCAAGTTATACATTAATTTTCCATACTCATCTTTTGCAGACATATAAGCTTTTGAAGCAATGGTATTATCTTGAACAAATAACATAGTAAATAATGCTTGCTTCAACATTATATCATGCTTTACTTCGTTACTCAAATCAATATTATAAGACTTAACCAAATTTTCAAGCAGATTCATGATAGTATCGTTACTACCTATTTTAGCGAACAATTGATCATTATATATTGTAGAGAATATCAATTGCTGAATTTTTGGCAAAGAAAAGTTTTTAGTTACTGCAGCATTCAAATATACATCACCGTTATATGAAAATACAACAGGAAGATTCTCACCCGTAGAATAGTAAGAATAATACTTTGCTTTAGTAAGTCTATCTATTTTTTCAAAAGATATTGCTACATCTTTTGCAATCTTGGTAATATATATCTTAGAACCAAAGGCTTCAGAAAGTACAGATTCCGTCTTTGCGTAAGTTTTAACCTGCTTAGTTTCTCTTTCAGTAACCGCTTCAGACATATCAAGAAGTTTATCAATAGTATCTTCAGTGTACTGTTCAAATTTGCCAAGACTGCGGGCAAACTGGTCAGGACCCATATAAGCAGCAAACTCAGAAAGAGTTAAGAAAAGATTCTGCTGCATATTTTGAGCTTCAGAAGCAATATCCGCATCGGTCAAATCTAGTGAAGCAAGATCTATTTCAATTCCTTCAGTCTGGAATTCTTCAAGCTTTTTCTTAAGTAGATCTTCATTTATAGATAATTTCTTTACTTTAGGATCTTTACTATTTTTATCTACAGTTATTGTATCATTTTTAGTAGGGTCACCAAAATTAGATATAGTAGCAATAGTGTTTCCAGCGTCATCTACAGCAAGCAGTGCAAGATTTTGAAGTCTATCATATCTTTGTTGCATTCGTGTAGATAATTTCTTACCAGATTTAACTTTTTGTTCAAGAGTATCTTTGTAATTAAGCAACATTGCTGTTTTAGCAGGTGATAACTGAATACCACTAGAATTTACAGGTTTACCAGTCTTTTTATCTATCTTAGTATTTGTGAGGCTTACGGCAGTTTTTGTAGCTATAACTTTCTGTATAGCAGCATGCCCTCCAGCCATAATACCGCCGACTAATGCACCAGAAATAAAAGATTCCCAAAGCGACTTAAAGCTAATATCTGTATTTCCAGTAAAAGCATAATCGAGACCCGCATCAATAATTTCTTCAACAACTTCTTCAAAACCTTCACCAATAAAATCATGAAGCATTTTTGTTGTTACATTCTTGCTGCCAAAATTTTCCCAGGCCTTAATCCAGCCTTGCTGTTTGAAAAATGCCGTTTCAGACATACCCTCAACTGCGTAGCTAATTGCGGTTTTCATTGCCGAGTATGCCATTACATTGTTAATACTTTTTTCGGGATTAGCTGTAGCATACTCAACAGCGTTCTCACCTGCAGCGGAACCGTAATACAACAACGTACCTGAACCAGGAAGCAAATAGTTCAGACCAGACATAACAAGTATTCTTGAGATGGACTGGGACATACCTAAACCCAATTTTGCCCAGTTTTGAGTAGAATATGGATTAGTTGAATATGCATTTGGTAACCATTTTACTACCCAGTCTTGTGTTGGAATAAAATCTTCTTTTGCATAATCAAGTATATCATTTGCTACATCTGCATAGCCAAAAGAATTAGCGGCAAAACTACCTATCGTAAGTATTGCATCAGTCAATCCTTCAACCATTTCAAGAGGAGTCAATAAGATCTCAGCAGCAAAACTACCGATAGTAGACCAAAACTTAGTCATAGAACTTGTATTTTCCCAAGCCTCATAAGTCTTCACTTGTTCATCCATTATAGCGATATTCTTAAGTAGTTCAGAATAACTCATATACGGTTTAGCTTCATACTCTTGACTGAATTCAGAATAACTCTTCGAAAAATTGGTTAAACCATATGAAATCTGTTCGTCTGTCAAATCAGTGTCTACAAAATAACCTTCTTCGTACAGTTTATTCTTTCCTTCCTCACCAGAGTATTGCTTATTGAATGCTTCATAATCTCCAGCGAACTTTTCGTTTACTAATTTATCTACCCACGACTTATCAGATTTTTTACCGTACTCTTCGTTTTTAACAGCATAATCAATATTATTCTTATCATTTTCATAAGCAATAATACTACTCAATCCTGAAAGCAAAGAATACTTTGTAGTAGTAGAATAATTAGAATATTCAGCTGGAAGTTTATCTTTCAATGCTTTACCATTTGCAGCAAGCATCGCAAGATAACCTTGTGCTTTCGAAGGATCATTGTCTTGAGCAAGCTGAGTATAAACATCAGCCTCATAAATACCAGACATTATTGCTTGATTTCGAATAGCTGTCCAGCTATTAGTTATTCCTTTATTACGGCTTTTATAAATAGGATTAGCCATTATTTAACCTCCATAGCATTTTTACGCAGTTGATAATTATATTCATCAATTTCAGCTTGAACATCATCACCTGCACCAAAGAAATCATTTATTGCATCATTAACATTATTGAATGGATCTTTACCTGTCCAAATACCGCTAACAGGTGAAAGTAAAAGATCACCAAATCTTTGAAAAGTAACTTTAGCTTCTTTACCTTTATCACGTTCTTTGAATTTACTAGACGCTTTATATAATTTACCATACTGATAAAAGTATTGATTTTTGTTATATAATTTGCCATTGTAATAAATAAAGTCTATAATTTCAGTACCATTGTCAAATTTACCAGCACGCAGTGCACTGGCTAAATCTGGTAGATCGGCACTAACGCTTTCTGCAGTTAAAATTGGCGGTTTATTTTCATCACTATATTCTGTCTTATAAAATCCGCCATCATAATAAACCCAGTAATCTTTTGTACCTTTACCATAATTGAAGCTAACAATAGCGCCGTCTTCATACATACCATTATTTGCATTATCGATTATTTGCTGCGCGTAAGAATCTTGCTTACCACCTTTACCACTACCAAGATAATCGCCAAAATCAGTAGGAGATGCGTTTTTTGCACTTATATATGTATCGGTTACAGCCACACCGAACATACTATAAATATCAGAAGTAGATGGCGCTTCATAAATGGTATCAAGAACAATATTACCTTTTTCGTCATAACTTGATAAACCAAAAGTAGTATGATACAATCCCATTTGATTATCATAAAACCATTCTTTATATTCTGCAACAGCTTTAGCTTGAGCATTCGGCGTCATGGATTCCCATCTTGTACCATATTCAGACGCGGCCATATTAGTAGCAAGATCTTCAAGTAATTGAGCAGCTTGACCAGGTTCAAGTGGAGAATTTAACATTTTGTCAAATTCATGGATTGCCAAATCAGTTATTTCATAATCACCTGGAGTTGCAGTAGCTTTCAAATATCCTCTTTCTAAAAGGTAAGATTCATAATTATATCCTTCTGGAGTTTCGCCCGCAATGTTCTTAAAGATATCTTCGTTTCCATTCATATCAGACGCTAATTTCTTTAACAAAGCGTCAAGCGCTAGCTGTGAATTTTCTTGATATTTAAGAATATTTTCAAAGTTACCTTGAGCGTCTTGCTTACCTAAAACAGTCGTCAATGCAGACTCATAGCTTTTAGTAATGCTTTCAAGAACATCTGCCTGAGATTGCGCTAATTGAGATTGAAGAGCTTCGCCTTGAGCAGTGACAGATTGATTAAAAACTTCACCTTGCACAGCAACTGCGCCTGTACCAAGATTTTTTGAGTTATCTGCCATTAAGTTCGATGCAGCTACAGTAGCGACATTCGTTTCAATAAACATCTGTTCGGCTTGTAACTTAAACTGAGTATTATAAGCTTGCACTGCTGCGTTGAACTGTTTATCAAGTTCAGTTACTCCAAGTAACTCAAGATATTTTCTTGTAGATTCTTCACTTGCATCAATTGTATCACCCAGCACAGTCTTGGTCGTATCGAATACTTTCTGTGTGGTCGATTGTATCGTCTCGTCCAAAATAGTTGTCTGACTCTTGAGATTTCTCAACGACGGGCTCGTTACTAATGGCATCTTGTACCTCCTCTACAAAATAACTTACTTTCTCTATCTTTACTGGATTAGTTTTATACGACTCATACTTTTCAAGAATATTGACAATCTTTCTAAAATATATTGTATCATTTGTCGATACTGATAAATACGCCTTAAATACTGTTTGCAAAATAGCCATTAAAATATTTGCCGAATACATAACCATTTTGACAGTCGCAGCTTTCATATCAACATTCGGATTTGGAGCAAAACCTATCATTGCTGTAGCAAACATACTTATAATAGAAAACAATGTACCCATCACTAGATACTTCATTTTTGCTTTAGCTGCTTTATTTCTATCATCGATTAATCCATCTTCATCATCACTTAAATTAACGATATTTGAAGCGCTAAGTTTGTGTATTTTTGAGGCCTTACGTTCGACGCGTAATACATAGGCATTCAAAAAATCGCGTTGTGTGCGCGGTCTTAGGTGTGCCAAACGACGCATAAAATTAATGAGCTTATGTCGAAAAGTGATTTTATAATTCTTTTCGGTTAAGCCTTTACATCGATTAGAAACATACGTATTATAGTTTACTAAATTTTGAACATCAATGAAATTATCAAAGTCTTGCTGATCTTTAACAATATCATTGATAGCGTCTATTGCTAAGTCTTTTCTTTTAACGTACTTTTCAGAATTTCTTATTGAACTTTCTGTACTCATATACCAAAAGAATTTTGTACTACTAGATAAAATTATCATTACTGCAAATTCAATAATAGTATCCTGTCCGAGATGTTTTATTGAACCTTGTAAGTATAGTACAAAATAGATAACTGCAATAGTTCCAGCGGTAGTTACTAAACCTAAAAGGTTTAATAATAATGTCTTCCATTTTTTCATGATATACCTCTAAAACAGTTTCTATAATATATAATGCAGGAAAAATTTAATTTTGCGCTAAAATAAACAAAATTATGCTGGCCAAATAAAGCCAGCATAAATGTTATTGCTTATTTATATTATCAAGATTACCAAGTTTATTTGCAATATCTTTTAATACTGTAAGCTGAGGATCTTCTTCAGGTGGCTTTTTGGATTGAAGATATTTGTAATGAAGTGGTATTGCAACAATGCTCCCACCTAAACCCGAAAGGCCTATTGTCAAAAGAGCATTTGCTGTAGTATTAAAGAACAATGCAATTATTACAAATATCAAAAATGGAAATACACCAGGTGCAAATCCTGCAGCCTTTTTTATAGGCTCTTTATAAATAATTGCTAAAGCAATTAAAAGGAATGTTGCAAGTAAACCTATTCCAGATTTTACCCAAGAATTTTCAAGGGTCATAATAACTGCTGCAGGTACACCAACACTTAATGTTCTAACAATATAAGCACTAATTTCCCACCAAGTATTTTTATTAAAACCTTTAGCTTTACTTGTAACTTTATCTACTTTTTCTTTTAACTTAGCAGCTTTAGCCTTATTCTTTTCAGAACCTTCGTCTATAGTTTTACGAAATTCTGAAAGTTTACTCATTACTGAATCCTCCGAGATTTCTTGACAGGAGCCTGCTGTTCTTCTAACTTTGCTTTTTCAATTTCAAGCTCAGCATTCAATTCAGCCATCTGCTTTTGATTTTCATATAACTGCTGTTCAAGTTGCTGTTTAGCGGCTCTGAGAGATTCAATCAAGGTAGTATTATCAGTATAAAAAATCTGATCACACATTAACTGAAGCTTAGACTTTTTCTCATCGCTTAAATTAGACTGATTAAAGCATTCACAAACAAATTTTGCAAGATTCATATTAGAATTTGTTTGGTTATTAATACTATCTTTGAAATTTGCAAGAGCATCATCTATTTTAGTCAATGCTTCTTTTACTTTATCGATAACTTCAAGAGTAGTATTTTTAGTTTCTGCAAGTTTATCAACAATATTACCGAGTATCCCAGTAGTTCCTTCAGTAGCAGCTTTATTAATTTTATTTGTTACACCAGTTCTAATCAAAGAAACTATCATTGTAACAAATGAGGCAAGAACTGTACCGAGCGTACCTACGGTAAGCCATTCTGGCAACTGAAAATCTGCAATAGCAACAAGTAAATTCATATTATCGTATTCTCCTTAATTTTTTTAACGTACTTTTCACCAGTGAGTAGTTCATAATAGTTTAGAGCTTCGGCAACTTTTAATATCCAGTCAACAGATACATTCTCGCCTCTTCGCTCAAACTCAAAATCTAAAATTTCAGTAGTTTTTCTTATATCTTCTAAATGGATATTTTGATACTCCGCTTCAGAACTCTTTACCATATACTTAGTTCTTGGAGTAATATTTGTATTTTCTATCATGTTATTGCACCTCTCAAAATTCTATATTTCAAAGATATACTACAAATTTTAGGTTTGTTCATTGCGTCATAGCCTTCTCTATCATCTGTCGATTTTCTATTTCTAAGTATTAGCTGAAGGTAATTGAAGTTAGCTACCATAGTTCTACAAGCATTGTTCGTAACTCGGTATACAGTAGTTGATGTTGCTTGTGGAGAAGTATTTGCATATTTTCTCGAATAAATATTAAAGTAATATTCAAAATTTATTACTGAATGATTTGCATATTTATCATCTGGAATATTGTAGTCATCAAAAACAAATGTTGTAAACAGTAATTGTTTTCTAAAATCTACAGTATCAAATATAAGAATTGCACTCTCCCATTCCCAGTCGATTTGCACAGGTTCATATAAACCGGTAGACCAATTAAAAAACTTGTCAGCATAAAGTACATAATCAATAGCACCTACTGTATATACAAATGTATCTTCAGAAAAATTAAAGACTGCATGACGACTTCCCGATCCATATTCAGCATATACTTTCACATTTGTTTCAGTTTGATAAGTATTAAATACTTGAACAAAAGGAAATTCCCAATACCACCAGCTATCAATAGTACTATCGTAAACCACTGCGGGCATAGTCAAATCTTTTTTATTCTGATTCAAAAAGAAAATTGTTAAATAATGATATGTCACAATTTTTATACTTTCTGTGGTTTCAAGTAAATCACGCACCATTTGCCTGAAACTAAGCGTCATAGGTACAAGTGTTCTATCATCTGATTGAATATTTTCCTTCATTTCAACGCTACAAATATCTTCTGCTGTGACCGCTGATACAGCACTTGTAACTGGCAATGTTACAATAGCATTCTTAAAATCACAACCTTTCGATTTAGCAGTATTTGTACACATCCAAACGTATTGTGTACCGTTTTCAGTAGACATTGTAGATTTATAAATAAGATATGCACCATTGTTGTGAAATACCCAAAAGCTTGTATCAGATACTCGTACTGCAGCAGTGAGTTTTTCAGTAACTGCAAAGTACTTCATGGGATCAAAGAATTCAATAGTTATCTGACCGTTTGCTGCACCAGTACCAAAAATATGATTTTCAGTAATAAACCAGTAATACCCATCAAGAAATAAACTTGTTATAATATCCTCAGAAAATTGTGACAGTACTGGTATACTCTCTGTTGGTCTATTTACAGCAATATAGCTACCCTGAATTTGTCGTTTATAGTATCTTATAACATTATTTTCAATTTCAAATACCCAATCACCAAATACAAGCATTGTTGCAGTAGATTCACTTGCTTTATAATATTCCTGTAGAACTTTACTAGTTAAAATATCTATTACTGCTACCTGATTTGTCAGTCTAGTTTTGTTATAATTTCGCCAGATATAAATATTACTAGAATCAGAAGTAATATATAATGGATTTACTACAATTGTACTTGCAGAATTTAATGGAGATATTAAATGACTATCAAATGCTACATTTTCACGTGGCGCATAATATTCAGCGGCAGTATATTGCGGGCTTCCTTGAAAACTTCCAGAGCTATCTGAATACCTTAAATTAGATACAACTATTGCGCTTGGCAATGATAACTGCTTAAAATGAGCTAAATCGTATTTATGCTGAGTTCCAAATAAACCGCTTTTAGCAGGTCTGTAATCGGTTTTATATTCTACCGCTTCATACCTACAACTATATGCCGAATACGATTGGTAATCATATGGAATTTGCCCAAACATCACAAATTTATCCGAACAAAATATATTATAACATGGATAATTTCTAATAGAAGCGTAAATATTAGATAATGAAAAAAGTTTTACTACGGAGCCTTGTTTTACAAGCATCATCCGCATATTATAATGCTGAATTGATGAATCTACCGTAGTCATTTGGGCTATACCAATATAATAACCATCATATGCAGGTTGAGCATCTAGCAATGTATACGGCGTTCCATTTGCATTAGCAACCGTACTACCTATTGCTTTTTCATCAGATATAGTAGTAACCTTACCAGAAAATCCTACAGATACTTCAGTAATATAGGTATTTGTACTTTTTGAATACATGAATGTCAAATCAAAGTATTCTCCGTCTGGATATTCTTTTATGCAAAATGGATCAAAAATTCTCCAATCAGATGTATATTTTTGATATGTTCCAATTTCAATATTTGTTATCAATCCTGATTCTTTTAATAATAAAGCTTTTAATATATTGCCTTCATAATAAAATATAGCAACACCAAACTTATACTTAAGTATTTTTATAATATCAAATGGCTGAGCATTTACTTCAGCTAATATAGACGCTATGACCTCATATTTATTTTTAGAGTCATCGGAATTTATAATTGTTTGGTCAGTATATATTTTATCATTCAAAATATTATACAAAGATAAATCTGGTTTTAATACATTATTTAATTGTATTTCACCGGTTACTTGTTCAACTGTACCATCATTATTTACTTTCCAAAATTCAAGTCTAGTCTTTGCAGGCAAATTTGAAGCATCATATACATTTAACAAAATATAAACGCCGTCTTCAGTTTCTTCTACAGAAATGCTTTCGCCATGCGATATCAATTTCTGCCAAATGCTAGATGAGCCTTTTGGTTGTATATTAACTGAATCATATGCCGTGCTCGTATTAGATCCGCCCCACTTATAAATATATATTATGCCAAGTCTCGTTTCTTTATACCAAGTAAGATACGAGGTAGTTAGTATAGTATTTGTATCAGACATACTGTAATGAACTGCCGGTCTAACTGTGAGGTTACCAAGCTCATCCCGATATACATTCTTACAATTATAGGTCGAGTTTTGAGCAGCTACTAGTGGGTTATCATAAACTTGTAAACCAGAAACATTGTTAATATTGAAGTATTTCACATTATCAATACTTGCATAATCGGTCGGTAATTTGTGCGGAACTGGTTGTCGTCTATAAATATTATTTGCCATTAATACCACCCCTTAGACGAATGATAAGAACGAGGTCTTTCATTTCTGTTAGTATTAATTGTTGCAAGAAGCGTTTCAAATTCGTTCATTTCTTCAATAGACCGTACTTTATCGTCCAATACTAATAATTGACCTGCAACATAATGAGGAATTAGCATAGCAGCAATATCAGGAATTTCGTATATACTTGTATTATTTAAGCGAGAAGATTCGGCAGGTATTTGTTCAATAGTATAGTTGTCATTGTCTACTGGAATATTTATTTCAGCAAAAGTAACTTTATTAAAATACATTCCGCTGTCTATAAGCTTAGGATAAAGCGCATTGTAAAAAATATGGTATTCATTTTTCGGTGCTATTTTGAATGTACCATAACTATACAAATTTTCAGTTTCATTGCCAGTTAGTATAACGCCATTTTCGCCGACGAAATTCTCAAGTACAAATTGTTTACCATTCAAATAAGCATTTTGTTCATCAGCAAAAGATATAAAATCAGGAGGCATAGTAAGCTTTGCAGGCAAAATATCTTTCGTCAAAACCACTACGTATTCTCTAAGATTTGGAAGTACGCTGTGAGCTATCCTGAACAAAGCTTCATTTATAGCTCTTGGAATTTTATCAGTATAATGAAGTCGCTCTGCTTCTTCAAAAGGCATACACAAAATATCATAAATACGTTGTTTTATTTCAGAATAAATCATAGTATACTCCTTAAAATTTGATGCCCGTCAGCATCTCTGCCAACGGGCATCAAAGCCTCAATATTTACACCTCAGCGGTTACACCAGTGTAAACCGTAGGATTATTCGTCATTTCAAATGTGGACAAATCGATAAATGTAGCATTGGAATCAGTAATAGTCTTCGTAGCTGCAGAACCTTTCGTATACTTTGTAGACTCAGTACCCGAATATGCTTGAGCAGTAAGATTTTCAAGATCACCAAATGCAACATACACGCAAGCATAAGGGTCACAAGTATCCGTACGGAATCTTGCACGACCATACCAAACCATCGTATTGTTTCCATCCTGAAGATAACTGGTAACCGTCAAAGGTTTTCTATCCCAAAGAATGAAGCCAAGTTCGGTGGAGTTTCTGGTAGGGTCCACGATAAGCATACCAAGTTCTTTCTTCTTGAAACCAGGAAGATCATTCAGATACGCCCATTCAGTGATACTGAATTTGTCACCCTGCAAAGGACCTTCAAGAGGACCTTCCGTAAGGCTCGCGCCAAGAGCTGCACGAAGAGATTTGTTAAACATCGAATTAGACGGCATAACAATCTTAGAATAATTAAGAGGAACAAGGCGTCCGTCATAATCTCTATGATTCATACCATACTCTCTGATGGCATCAAGAACAAATCTAATCTGATCATATACAGCCATATTGTCAGCAGTATCACCCGTATCAGGGTTAACTTTAAGAAGATTAAGACCTTTATCCATAGGATGTCCATCTTTATCAAGTTTACCGCCATATACTAGGAACTTATTACTCTGAGGAGGCGTAGCATACTTACCAGCTAGTGCTGTATTTCCAGGAGCAGTCGTGTCAGCAGTACCAGCATTGGTCCAAGGTTCGCGGCCATTCATTTCAATGAAATCAGCTTCATCTACAACCTTAACAGACGTATAGTGATAGCGATGAAAATAAAGTTGTTTGGGACCATCAATCTCAGCATTTGTACTATCGATTGCAGAAAGCGGAAATTTCTTTCCACCGTATTTGAAACTTGCCGTAAGAGCACCAGACACAGTCGCTGCACAATATTGTTCACGAGTTCTTGCATAGTTCGTAGAAAAATCTCTAACCTTACCAGCAATCTCAAGACTTCTGTTATCTTCACGTGCTTCTTCAGAAATTGCAAAGGAATCTTTCCAAGTCTGGGCTATGAAAGTCTTGCCATAGGAATCTTCCCAATCGTGCAACTTAGCAATTTCCATATCTTCAGAAGGACGGAAACCACCATGCGAAACGGTCGTATGATAACTCGTAGAATATCCATCAAGAGTCTTATTTACAAATACATCAGAAATTTTACTTCCTTTCTGGAACTCTTCAACTTGATTTTCAAGAAGCATGGGAATCTGAAGACCGAGCACATTGAACGAAGAATCCTTGATTGCTTCAGAAATATTAAATATAATAGCCATTACTTAACACCTCCAGTTTTAAGGTCATAAAACTGTTTAGCCCAGTTTTGCTGAGGACGTCTGGGAACAAGATTATCAATCATTCCCTGATCTCTCAAAATAACACCGACAAAACCATAATCCGTTGCATCTGCAGGTACAGGAATTTCTGCAACAAGATAATACGTGTGACCGGCCGTCCAAGCAACTTTCGATTTATCTGCAAGAACTGCACCAGCTCCAGTCGAATTAGTAACATCAACAATGGCGCCAACATCCTTTGCACCAAGTCCACCAGTAGTCGTATAACCGGGGTTATTAGTAGCACCAATACCACCAGTTACAGCAGACTTCAAATGAACAAATTTGGTAGTAGGATAATTGAAACGCTCATATCCATAAATAGCTGCCATAATTTACTCCTTTTATTTTTTTAATTCTGGATGCGCTGCATAAAATTTTTTAATATCTTCTTCGGTAGCATTTGGAAGATATTGTCTAACAGCCTTAATATCCTCTTGGCTGATAGCGATAGTATTTACCGGTGGTGTAGCGCTTCCACCAGGTAAGCTTGTCATGTGATTTAATGAAGTACTATTTACTTTTGCAGCTGTTGATGCAGTTTTTGCGGCCAGAATTTCATCAGCATGAACTGCAGCATATGCCTTGTCAAGAGAAACACCTTTATTAATAAGGTCCTTGGTATCAGCATCCAAAGCATCTAACGAATTAATATTAATTCCATACTTTGTATTCAAAAGGGCTAACTCAGCTTCCTGACGTTTCTTTTGCTCTTTTGCAATAAGTTCTTCTGCTTCAAGTACTTTGGGATGCTTCTCAACCATCGTTTCAATGATAGGTTTTGCAGTCTCGGGTTCAATACCAGCATCGAGCAGTTTTTTGTCCATACCAGAATTCATCGCAGCTTCCCACGAATCATATCCCAAAGCTTTGGCCAATTTAGCTCGGTCTTCATTCAGGCGTTTGGACACAATTTTAGTAATAGTTTCTTCCGTTGCTGCCGGCGGCACAGCTACTGTTGTCTCAGTATTTTCGCCTTGCTCATTTAACATAAATAAATCTCCTTTTAGGGCGAGTTTGAGTGGAGTCTCATTTGCAGCCCTCTAATAAATATAATGCACGAAAAAATACATATTATGCTAATTTTTACAAGAATTTTTATAAAAATTATACAGGCCTCATCAGCCTGTATAATATTTACTGAACTAACCAGAAACAATCAACAAAATAATCTGAACAATCCCAAGTATCCTCAATCTTACCATAAATTGAAGAAGTCAAATGAGCTTTTATTCTAATTATGACTCTATAATTTTTGTACTTCATTGAAATATCTGCGACAGTCTCATCATTATTACAGTAACGTTTCTTGTAGCCCAATCGTTTAAGTAATTTATCATAACAGCAAACACAGAGTTTTTCACACTCATTATCCTTGGCCGTAGTGGCAAGCAATCTATCAACTGCGCCATATGATAAACCGGTACAATTACTTATTGCTCTACAGACACAATCATTAATGTGATTATTTGCTGGATTTCTGTTATAGTACCGATAATTACTCATCTTCCGCGATACAATAATAGTAAAGCGCAAGTTTCTCAGAAGGTTCGGGACCGTCATCATCTTCAAGAAAGGCTTTAGCCAATTCTACGTAATAGTGACATTCTCTTTCAGGAGATACATACGGTTTATTCACCTCACAATAATCGGAATAAAGCATGTTCACAGTCATACAAAGTTCTCTTTCGTCAAAGTCTTCAAACCTGATTCCGACAGCTTTTGCTGCTTCCATAACTTGTTCCATATTAAAATGAGGACCTCTGGTACCATCAGCATTTTCAAGATTATGCTTCCAATTCATTATATCTGATTTAGTCAAAGATAATGTTTCTCCATAATCTCTCCGACGACCTCTGCGTCTGCCTCTACCTGTGCCTTTTACTCCACGTCTACCATCTTGCATTTCCATGAGGTATTTCTCATCCTCATCTTCAAAGCGTTCTTCATCGTAATTTCCATCACGTCCGTCTCTTCCGCCACGAGCATAATCCCGTCCGTAATCACGACCTCTACGTCCGTCATATCCACCACGTCCATAATCACCTCTTGCATAGTCGCGTCCATCATAACCTCCGCGACGGTTCATTCTTTCCATAAGAATTTGATCAACTATAGCATTACGCATTTTAATTCCTCCTATTAAGCTGTAGGTGCCGGAGTAGCCGGTACAGGTACTGCTGCAAGTCTATTATCGGGTGCACAAGAAAGATTTCTAAGTACTTTGAAAACTGCAGAAGTTGCTGTAGTAGCTACTTTCATCGGATAACGAGTACGAGTTCTGAGTGCACAAGCAGTCACCTGAGTACAATCACAACGAACCATTGGATATACCGTAGTATCAGTACCAATAGTAATTCCGACCGGCATGTTAATAGTAGCAGTATCAGGAATATTCTGAATTAAAATAAGGCAAAACTTCTGACAATCTGCATAACCACCGACAGGTATGTTGATTGTTAAAGTTCCGCCTGTGACCGTAATACTATTGCTAAAAACTATCCGTTCACAAATATTACAACGAGTATTACACGACATATTTAACCTCCTTTATCAAGTGAGGCACAACTAATATGTGCCTCACTGAGCCTTATATTTTTAATTAGCAGCCACATCCACAGCCACACCCGCCGTTACGAGTGCCATAAGCACTCTCATAAGGCGAGCAGGTAATATATGCAGGAGAAGCAACAGGACGAAGCGTATTAATAAGAGTCTGCGTCTGAGCATTCTGAGAAAGCTGAGCCGTAAGCTGAGCATTCTGAGCCTGCAACGAAGAAATCTTTTCATTCGTAAGGAATCCAAGAATTGCATTCGTGCTTTCACGCTGGCCATCAATAATATCACGAGTACTATTGCAAATAGACTGCTGAATATTACAAGTATTAGTTGCCATATTATAGTTTACTGCATCAATTGCGCGCTGTGTCTGGCAACAGCAATTCTGAAGTTGGAAACCAATATTAGCAATTTCTCTCTGAGTAGCATTATCGCCTTGAAGGATAGTAGTATTTACACCGCTAAATCCTTGGCAAAGAGTCTGTTGAATACCGGCCTGTCCAAGTTTAAGGTCATTTAGGCTTGCAAGACTTGCGCTATTTGCAAAGCCACTGGCAACATCATTTGTCGTAGCTAATTTACCAAGTTCATATCCCACTTCCTGACCTCCTACTTGGCCTCTGTTCTGGTTACCCCATCCATTTCCGCCCCATCCAAATAAAGCAAAAAGGACAATGACCCAAATCCATTCTCCTCCCCAAGCATTATTGCCGTTATTCTGACCTACTGCCAAGCCTTCTGCGAATCCATCACCCATAGTAATGTCTCCTTAAAATTTTATTTATATTAATTCTTAGCCGTACGCTCCAAGAATTAATACTATTATTTAGATCCCATCATCTGCATAAGCTGATTAGGATTTATTCCTCTTTGCTGAAGCATCTGCATAGCAATAGTTTGAGGATTTCCTCCACCTTGCAGCAAAGAATTAATTTGCTGAGCTATCTGCGGATTTTGTTGGGACAGTTGATTTATGAACGCTTGTGGATTGCTTTTGGCTTGCTGTATCTGGTTCATTAACTGCTGCATTTGTGGATTTACCGGCATCGGTATTCCGTTGGCCATCATACTGGGCATTAGCATTTACCTCCATAGATTTAATTTTATCTTCGAGTCGGCTTATCCTTCTAGACAAGTCGTCAAAAGATTCTTTAGGTATTTCTGCAGTTTCAATGTTTTTATATACTGCTAAGCTATATACATTACAAGCTTTCTTTCCCCAAGCATCCGTATTCACTTCATACATTATGTCTTTATTCTGATCAAAATAAACATAGCTGCTATTATTCTCAACTTGCCTACTCATCGCATCATCTTGACTAATGCAGAGTCTCTTATTAGTTGTCGGAGGAATTACAGTATTTGAAATAGCTTGCGCCTGTTGCGGCTGTTGCATATTCTGATATGGATTAGTCGCATATTGCGGCTGTGTATATCCTGGAGCATAACCAGGTATATACCCATAATTGTTATAACCATAATTTGGATAAGCCATTTAATTTTTCCTCCAATTTAATTAAGGTTTTGCAAACCACATTTCAAAAAATATACAGCTATTTCGCATAGCATTCTTAAGAGTATCTTGAGCCCAACTCCCATAACCGAAAGAAGTAGTATAATAACGCCCCATACTTAAAAAATCTGCAGAATCATTCTTCACAATAGCTGTACCATATCCAAACATATCTAAACTAGAACTTTCAAGAACATCGCCCCACCAATAACCATCTAAAAAATTAGCTTGTGTCAAATTGCTAAATGTAGTTCCAAGCTTACCTCTAATATTAGATAAGTTGATAGTTCTATATTTGTAATCCTCGCTAGTTGTAGCGTATGTAATTTTTAGCATACCGCGTACTTTTGTAATATCATTATATCTATCATCATAAGCAGATACGGAATAATAAATGGTTCCAGAAAGCCCTGTAAATGTTCCGGTTACACTCTTAAAATTATTCGAACCAACTACGTTCCATAAAGCACTCAAACGCTGAACATATGTACTAGTCATTAAACCCGTAGTGCTTGAAGTTGCATCTGGTATCCTAGAATTTATAGTAATATTGTTTGAATCATCTGACTGTATTTGAATATTAGTACCGCTCTTTAATCTTGGACCAGTAGAATATACACTTCCATAAGTTAATCTTAAATACGGATTAGTGGAATATTCGGGCGAAACCGCTGTAGTATTATCTGCCGCAAACATGCCAGGCGCAACACTCGGTGCAATTGTAATTTTACCAAAACTATTTGACTTTATATTTAACTCAGCGCTATATAATTGAATACCAGAAGCCACTGCACCATCAAATACAGAATTTATATACGGATTACTTGACGTATTATTAGTATTTGTAATACTTGTGTCGCCAGCTACAATTTTCGATGTTGGTTTATTACTAAGATTCTGATAGTTAAGATAATATGCAGGGAGTTGATCTCCAAGCCTTAATGAGTTATTAGCTAAATCAGCATTCGAAGCAATACCATATAATTTTCTACCAGCCACAAATCGTATCGAATACTGTTGTACCTGTTCACCATTAACTATATAATACGGTCTATTTTGTAATGCAAAACTTCCTGGAGCGTTCCAACAATTCGCGCAATAAACTCGCATTTTATTTACGATTAAATTGGAATCATAAGATGTATTTACACCAGTTTGTGAAAAAGTAAATCTTAATTTTTTATAAAAGGTATTATTTCCTAAACCGGCCGTAACATTTACATTGATAACGTTCCAACCACTCCAATCATCAATGGGAGCTTCAACAATTTTTACAAAAGTATCCGGATTGGCAAAAGTAGAGCCGTCTATTTTTACTTTACAACCAGTAGCGCCATTTGTGTTAATCCAAAACAAAAATTTACGAATTTCGCCATAAAAGTTATTACTCGAACCGGGTCGTACATCAATAGTGAATCTGTGCCAGTTATTAACTGACTGGCTACCTACGACATTACTATTATTGACATTCGTACTAGAAGTAACTAAGTTATAGCCATATGCTGTATAAGTTGTCCAAGTATTTCCAGCATCAGATGAACGCTCGAATACAAAATTTTCATTGGGCATTTCAGCAAAACGATTAGCAGATAATTCATCAGAGAGCGCGGCATCTAAGGGTGAAAAACTGCCTTTGATATTCGGTCCACCCCATTCAAGAAGTGTCGATTGTGTTTTCGGATATAAAACATCCGATTTTGATTTAAGTTTTACCCACTTATTAGCCATAATCAAACGCCTCACATAATATATAATGCATTTATGTGAGGCGTTTATGCTAAATTTTACAAGAATTTTATTAAATTTTCAACTATTTTTATTCAATAGGCTTTATGCACTTACTTCTTCATAAGTAATCAATGAATTATTAATTAAACCGAGAGACGAATTGATGCGAGTTACTAAAGATTGAAGTATAGATCCCGTGGTAACATAATCTCTATCAGCATCCGATATTACAACACCGACATTTGTGGCAGTAGCTGTAGACAAAGTTGCAATGGGACCAATTGCTTTTGTTCTACCCGCAGAGTCTCTATAAACTATAGAACTTACAGCTGTTTCAGGAGTTACTGGAAATTCAGTTTGAGCACCTCCAACATGAGCATATGCAAATGTACCAGCAGTAGTTTTCTTATCAACTTTTAAGCTAATCGACTGACCGAGTTCAGTGGTGCGCGTCATAACAAAATCTAATACTGCTTTGGAAGTAGGAAGTGTATCATGAGTTTCAGTTGTTGTCATAGTAGTCTGAACACGATATGCTTCTTTTGCAAGCATATGCCCATCTTCCAATCTGCTTGCAAGAACCATACTTGCCGCACCCCAAGTAGTACTATCAGTTTCAGTTTCAGTTTCACCATAAACTACTTTCGAAGAATCCCAGATACTGCCAGAAAGCTTACCATCAACAAACTCAAATACAGACTGTGCAGTTGGTAGCATAGCTGCTGGATGATTGCCGGCAGTCATTGGACCAGGAATGTACGTACTTTCTTTTATTTCTCTATTCGAACCAACCTTATTTACAACTACAATCATCCCAGCAGTAGTAAACGCCGCAGGTGCAGTAACATAATTAGTAAGATCAATAGTACCACCAAGAGGATCCCAAACAGTACCGTTCCATGCCCAGTTGGTACCTGCATGTGCATTACCATATGCAGCTACAACGTTCCAAACATCACCTACTTGATTTCCAGTTTTAGGAAGGTCTGCATAAGTATCTTTAGAACCTTTATATTTCAAAGCAGAAGAAAGCTTTGCATTAATCTGTTGATCGGTATAAGTCTTAGCAGAAGCTAAAGTACTAGTTGCTGTAGAACTTACATCGCCTAAATATGCAATAGTACCGTTGGCATCTTGCAATGTTATGTTATGCTCTTCAGAAGATGGACTAGTTTTTACCACAAATCCTTGATTTGTAAGTTTCATATAAATAGATTTATCTGTAGCACAAACAGAAATACTTTCCGTATTAAACCTATTCAAATTAGTCCAATCGTTACCACTAGAGAGTCTACCATAGTGAGTATTAGCATAACCCATATTGACCGCTTGTATAGTTTCAGTTGGATCTGCTACGTCTAACCTACCACTATTATCTCGTTTAGCTATGGTTCCACCGTTAGCTGCTTCAGAATAAGGAAGTGACGCTTGTATAATAGTATCACCGTTGGTAACTTTGCTAGTTCCATATACTATATTGCTAGATGTGGTATTTTGTTCAACTAATTTAGCAACAGTTTCAGTGCCATCTGCTGCTACCGATTTAACTATATCTTCTAATTTTACTCTCGGATAAAGCCTAACTTCTTTATCTATTAACCTTACTGATTTTGTTACTACATCAGCCATTTTTTTGTTCCTCCAAAATTTCGTACTGAATACCTGTATGCTCAATTATCATAT
>ERZ827528.393-NODE-393-length-54790-cov-8.893395_pt1 | contig 54790 bp, 76 predicted proteins | sample MGYA00519768_ERZ827528 | MGnify/ENA primary metagenome ERZ827528 (study PRJEB31778, sample SAMEA3449343) | human gut metagenome | biome: human gut; feature: human-associated habitat; material: faeces | place: United Kingdom | collected 2010/2012 ...
GAGAAATAAGCATTTTGAAGATTTTAGATAAAATTTAGATAGAAGATCAGAAATTATAAAAAATTATTGAAAAACAAATTTATAATTAAAGATAAAAATTATTTGAACATTAAATTATATAGATAAAATATTTAAATAGCTTAAAATTGATTTTTAAGCGTTATTAAAATAAAATTATATAAGTAATTGGATAACATTAAATAATATTAAATATGCAAAATAAAATAATTATATAATAAGTAAATATATTAAAGCCAAAGGCTTGAAAGTACTGAAATAACTGGGTAGGACTATAATCATAGTCTATATATTTTACTCCTATCTCTTTTTGCGCAAAACTTTGATGCCGCGACAGTTTTTTCAAAAATATAAAAATAAATAATTTAAAAAAGTATAGACAAATATTTATCCTTGTTGTAAAATATATTCAATAGTTCAAAAATACTAAAAAGTTAAAACTTATATGTACCAATAGATATACTAAGAACTAAATTTTATATAAGGGATGTGTTCTTATGGACGAAAAAAGAAATGAAATTATTTTATTTGAAAACCAAGGAATAAAATTAGAAGTAAACTTAAAAGATGAAACTGTGTGGCTTACACAAAAACAAATGGCAGAATTATTTGGGAAGGATAGAAGAACAATCACTCGTCATATTCAAAATATTTATAAAGATGAAGAATTAGTAGAAAGTTCAGTATGCTCATTTTTTGAGCATACTGCTGAAGATGGAAAAAAATATAATGTACAATATTACAATTTAGATATGATTATTTCTATTGGATATAGAGTAAATAGCAAACAAGGTATTTTGTTCAGAAAATGGGCAACAAACATACTAAAAGACTACATGTTAAAAGGTTATGCGGTAAATCAAAAAAGATTAGAATACTTGGAAAAAACTATAAAATTAATAGATATTGCTAATCGTATTGATGAAAGACTAGAAGGAAATGATGCAAAAGAAATATTAAAAGTAATAGGAGGATATTCAAAAGCATTAGACTTATTAGATGATTATGATCATAGAACTTTAAAGAAAATTGAAGGAAATACAGACGATAGAAAAATTGAATACCAGGAATGCATAAATATAATTAATAAATTAAGATTTAACGAAGAAAGTTCTCTTTTTGCAGTTGAAAGAGATAAAGGATTGGAATCAATTATTGGTAACATTTATCAAAGTTTTGCACGGACAGGATATCTACAAAAGTATAGAAGAAAAAGGAGCAAATTTTTTATATTTAATAGTAAAAAATCATGTATTTGCAGATGGCAATAAAAGAATTGCAGCAACTTTGTTTATATATTTTCTAAATTTTTACGGAATATTATATAAAAACGGTAAACAAGTAATTGATAATAATACATTAACGGCTCTTACTTTATTAATTGCTGAATCGAATCCAAAGGAAAAAGATGTAATTATAGATTTGGTGATGAATTTTTTGAATAATGAATAAAATTGGAGGTAAACAATTTGATAATTTATAAATAGGAGTGAAATATAATGAAAGTATATATAATAAGACATGGAGAAGTCCCACATAACGCATTAAAACAATATAATAATGAAAATGAAGATTTAACTAAAAAAGGTATAAAACAGGCTGAAGAATTAAGAGAAAAAATAAAAACAATTGATTATGATATTATAATTTGTTCTCCTTTAATTAGAGCAAAGCATACAGCTAAAATTATAAATGTTAAAGAAAAAGAAATACTTATTGATAATAGATTAGAAGAAAGAAATCCCGGTAGTTTGTCTGGACAATCTTTAGATATAACAAATAGAGACGAATACTGGAACTATTATACTGAAATACAATATGGAACAAGTGAAAATATACAAGAATTCTTTAAAAGAATATATAACTTTTTAGATGAATTAAAAATAAAGGACTATAAAAATGTTCTAGTAATAGCTCACAGTGGGGTATCAAAAGCATTTGATGGTTATTTTGAAGGTATAAAAAATGGTTTGTTCTTAGATAGAGGATTAAAAAATTGTGAAATAAAAAAATATGAATTCTAAAAAATCAGTAGAGTAGGGGGATAGTACTATTTTTGATGCTGTAGCTTTATATTTAATATAAATATTTATAGTAAAATATGCAGAAAAATTTTGTGCAAAGTTTATACAACATAAAATTTATTTAAGATTTACAATTAAAAATTTTTAAAATTAAAAATAAAATTTAAAACATTATAAATTAAAGATTTTAAATTTATAGAATTTTTTAAAACGAACATTTGTTAATTGCAAATTTTAATGTTTGGTTTTTAATTTATATGTATTTTAATTATTATAATTTAAACTTACGAAAATCAATTTTAAGCCAATTACAATATTGCAATATTAAATTATTCATCTAAATATTAAATTTAGATTTATTTGAGTTGTTTATGAAAATTTTAGTTATATATATGCAATTTTTATAATGATCTGCAGATACTAAAGTAATCTCTAAAAAGCCTAAAATAACGGCTTACGAAAATCGATTTTAAGCCATTTTTATATTTAAGCCATATAACTTGTTGTTTAGTATTTTAGCAAAATATTGATAATTCTGGGTTGGAGAGATTTTAGATAAAAAATAACCAAATTTTTTATACTTATATAAATATATAAAAAACTGAAAAAATACCTAAAAAAAGTGACACACGAGAATCGATTTTAAGCCGTTTTTATTTTTAAGGCTTATAGTTTGTTGTTGGTAAAATACGACAAATATAGAGAAATAGGCATTTTGAAGATTTTTGGAAAATTTATATAAAATATAATATGAAATAAAAATTATTAAGTAATAAAATTAAATTTTAAATAGAAAAATTATTTAGATGTAAAATTATAAGGATAAATTATAAAACTGATTTAAAATTGATTTTAGAAATAAATATATGGGACTAGACTAACATTATTACAAGGAATAAATTATAAAGTAATAATGTTAGTCAAACGATAGCTAATAAATAGCTAGTGAAGCCGTTAAGGTTAGTAGTTACAAGAACTTGTAGGTAGAACTCTAAAAGGGGTTCTATTATTTTGCTCCTATCTCTTATTGCACAAAACTTTGATTTCCAGGCGAATATTGTCATATAAGTTAATATATTTTAGAACACAGCAAAAAGTTGCTGTGTTTTTTTGTGTTAGGAGGAAAAAATGTTAAGCAAAAATTTAAAGACTATAAGAGAAAAAAGAGGACTAAGTAAAATAAAATTAGCAAAAGAAAGTGGAATATCACGTAGAAATATAATGCTAATTGAAACAGGAAGAAGATTAAATCCTTCAATAAAAACAGTTGATGCTCTTTCTAAAGCATTGAATGTATCAATTGAGGAACTAATAAAATAAAAAACTATATGTTTCGGTTTGTCAAAGGAAGAAACATATAGTTGGTTTAGTAATAACCATTTTTTTCATTATAACAAATAAAAAACTAAAAGTCAAACAAATATTTTAGAGGAGGGTAAAATTATGATAGGAAGAACTGACTTGATAGAACAAGTAAACCTAATCAAGGACACAGCGGAAAGCATTATCATTTCAAATGAAGAAGAACTAAAGACTGCTACTGATTTTATTAAAGAAGTCAAAGAAAAACAAAAGGTTGTAAAAGATTTTTATGAACCTATGGTTAAAGCAACAAAAGAGAGCTATGACAAAGTAAAGGCGGAAAGAGATAATTTATTAAAACCGCTTCAAGAAACAGAAAAGGAAATGCGAACTTTAATGAATGATTACAATAATAAGTTATTACAACTTAGGAGAGCAGAAGAAGAACGTCTACGAAGAGAAAAAGAAGTGCAACAAAAGAAATTATTAGAAGCACAACAAAATATTATAAATGGTGATACAGAAAAGGCACAAGAACAAATGCAAGAAATAATGAATAATACAACAATAAGTGAGAAGACGATTGAAATTCCAAAGGTTGCAGGTATGTCAACAAGAACTACATACAGAATTGAAATTACGGATATATCACAAATACCAACAACTATAAATAATGTACCAATTGTTGAATTAAGTAAGGTTGGAAAAGATTATCTGTTACAGCAATATAAAGTTATGAAATCGTTAGGAAAAGAATTTACTGTGCCAGGAATAGAAATAAAAGAAGAAGTAACAACAGTAATAAGGTAGGTATAAGTTATGAAAGAATATAAATTAGTTGAATATGAATTTTTAGGAACAAAAGGGAAAGTAGTAATGAGTGCAAATATAACAGACGAAAATGAAATAAAAGAAATATGTGTAAAAGATTATTTAGATAGCAATATAAAAATCATAGAAAAGGAAGGTAAATAGTTATGGGATTAATAGCAAAGAATGAAGGTATGGAATTTGAAAGATTAGAAGATGGAGTTTATACAGCAGTATCACAAATGTTAATAGATATAGGAATACAAAACAATGAAAAATTCGGAAAAAAACAAAGAAAATTTATAATAGTATGGCAAATATTAGGACAAACAATAGAAATAAATGGAGAAGAAAAACCAAGAGTAATTAGTAAGGAATATACATTGTCATTAAATGAAAAATCAAAACTAAGAGCAGATTTACAAGCATGGAGAGGAAAAGCATTTACAGTAGAAGAATTAAATGGATTTGATTTAGTAAATATCTTAAATAAACCTTGTCAATTACAAATAATAACAGAAGAAAAGAACAATAAACCTTATACAAATATTGCTTCAATAATGGCAATGCCTAAAGGAATGCAAGTAGATGGTACAGATGATATAGTTTATTTTAATACATATGAACCAGAAACATTTGACAATTTCGGAAAAATACCAAAATGGATTCAAGATAAAATAAGAAATTGTGAAAATAAAGCAGAAAGCAAATTGGATTTATTTATACAAGATTATGACAATAAAAATAATACTGATAATGCAACAACAGTAGTACAAAATGGCACAGTAATGCAAAACGATTTAGACTTTATACCTGATGATGATTTACCTTTTTAGGAGGTAGATCATATGTGGAATGAAGTAGAACAAGCATTAAATGATTTAAAATCTTGTGTAAGCGAATATAAAAAATACAATTATGACTATGCAATAAAAGAAAGAAAATACAGAGTCGCTTTATCACAGAAACTGACAGAATTAAGAGCGGCAGGAGAAAAAGTAACACATCTTGCGGATATAGCAAGAGGAATACCTGAAATAGCACAATTAAGATTCGATAGAGATATAGCGGAAGGATTAAAGAAATCAGCAGAGGAAGGCATTAATTATTATAAAATAAAAGTTAGGACATTAGAAGGACAACTTCAACGTGAATGGGGACAAGCAAAATATGAGTAAAAGAAGTCGTGCTTGCGAAATATCACAAAAAACAAAAGAAATAGTATGGAACAGGGATAATAACAGATGTATATATTGTGGTAAGTATGTCCCAATGGCTTGTGCAAATGCCCATTTTATAAAAAGAAGTCAAGGTGGTCTAGGAATTCCAGAGAATATTGTTACATTATGTCCAGAATGCCATTATCAGGAAGATTTTGGACAAGAGACTAAATTATATGAAGATTACATAGAAAACTATTTAAAAAATATTTATGGAACAAATTGGAATAAAGAAAAATTAATTTATAAAAAATATTAGATATTAGGAGGCGATAAAAATGATAAAAGTTAATAAAGGGAAAATATATTTGGAAGGAGCAAGGCCATTAATTAGAACCGAATTGTCAACATTAATATATAGTTTAATAAATGATGGAATATTAACAAAAGAACAAGTAAAAAAAGATGTGGAACAAGGCTTTTTAAATAAAAAAGAAATAGATCAACTAATGAATGAAAATGAAAAAAAATTAAATGATAAAATTGATGAATTATTAAAAGCAATATTTGAATAGCAACTATTCAAATGTAAGATTTTATTTTCTGGATTATACTGAAGGAGAAGACTATGAGTTATATAGATTTAATTAATGCCTTTGAGAAGTGGCTCGAAAATAATTATTTGCCAAGTTCGTCACAGTTATTATGGTATAAACTAATAGCATTGTTTAATAAGTGTCGGGTGGAGCGAATGGGTTACAGTAGATAACCATAGATTGATGAGTATTATGCAAATGAGTAGTGAAAAAACACTTATAAGATGTAGAGATAAACTAATAGAAAATAAATTATTTGAATATCAAAAAGGAACAAAAACAAAACCTAATAAATATAAAATATCTACTGTAAATTTTACAGTAAATAGTAAAAGTACTGTAAAAAATACAGTAGATATGACAGTAGATATGACAGTAGATATGGGAGTAGATGTGTCCAACATAAATAGATATAGACAAAAGAATATTTATATTAATTTATTTAATAAATATAAAGCGGAAATCGAAAAATGTCATGCTAACGAAAGAATAAGGATTATTTCAGAATGCAAAAATTGTAGTGAATATGCTTTATTAACAACAGAAGAGCAAGACCAATTATTTATGGATTTAATGAGCATTGATAAAAAATTCAAATAGGAGAAATGTATGGAATTAACAGAAACTGAACAAAGAAAAATAAAAGTTCAACAAGCGTTATTTGAACTTGAAATTATGGGAGACAAGTTTGCAAAAGAAAATGTACAAATTGTTTATGATTATATTGCATACTTAGAAAGTAAAATAGAAAGGTATGAAAATGAATAAATACGGTAATAAGAAAGTAATAATTGACGGCATTTTGTTTGATTCTAAACTTGAAGGTGATAGATATTGCGAATTAAAGTTAATGGAAAGAGCAAAGATTATAAAAGATTTGAAATTACAAGTACCATTTGAACTCATACCGGCATACAAGAAAAATGGTAAAACAATAAAAGAAACAAAATATATTGCAGATTTTGTATATTATGATAATGAAAAGAAACAACAGGTTATTGAGGATACTAAAGGTATGAAAACAGAAATATATAAACTAAAAAAGAAAATATTTGAGTATAAATATCCTGAATTAGAAATAGTTGAAATATACAAGGAAGGGATAAGAAAATGATAAAAAAATTAGAAAAATTAACAAAAGAAGAAGAAGAATTTATGAAAAAAGATGGATTAACTGCATTATTAACTTGTATGACAAAAATAACAGGTGAAACAGGAGTGTGGCAAGAAAATTATATAAATCTGTCTTTAGAAATATGTGAGTTATATCACAAAAAAGGAATAATAATTATCTGTGATGGTGACCGAAAAAAGGTACATTACGGTTGGGAGGAATAATAAAAATGGAAAATATTGAAACAAAAAATAATGACATTGAAAAAACATTGGATTTACTAGATAAAGAGTATTTCCATGTATGCAAAGAACTAAATGAGAAGGGAGAAGTGTCAAATTGGGTAGTATATTACAAAGATATGAATGATGAGGACTTTTTAAGCGTTAAAAACAAACCTTTATTAAATAGCCAATATAGTACAATTGAAGATATTATGAAAGTTAAAGAACAATTTGATAGAAGCAAAATAAAAGCCGATGATAACATAACATGGGAGAAAATAAAACTATGTAATATTACTTTTGATTATATATCAAAAATGGTAGATGAGTTTTGCAAAATATCTATGATACTTGAATTTGTATTTTTGATTTTCTTGATATTATTTGCATTTTTTATAAAACAAATCTTTTTGATTCCTTCTATGCTTATTGCATTTTCAATAGTTTTAATATGTTTGGATTATTTGCAGGATAAAGTAAAAGATGGTTCAAAAGATGTTTTAAACAAAAATAAAGAAATATTGCTAAAAAACGAATTAAAACATAAGAGAGGTAACGTATATGAGTTTAGGAAGAAAAGTAGAACGAACTATATTAAAAAAATATAGTAAACAAGATACAGATAATAAGCCTTTTAATGAAAAATGGAAAGGTTGGAAAGAATTTAAAATAAACAAAATAAAGGAAGGTAATAAAAATGAAAGATAAAGACTATGAAGAATATTTAGAAATGGCATTTGAAATTAGAGTTAAAAAAAATATAGGGCAAGACCATTCTAGCCAAAAATTTTATGGAAGTAAATTAGAATTAGCAATTGGTATAGCAAGTATGATGGAACAACTTATGGAAAATCACGTATTTACTATTGATGAATTAGAAGAGTTATTAGAAATGGCAAAAACGAAAAGAGAAAGGAATTATGAAAATGATAAGCAAAGAAGAATTTATAGAGATAATAGACAGACTAAAGGAAATAGACGATATAAAAACTCAAGTAAATAGAATTATAAGAAATAGTACAGATTCTTGTTTGTCTGACTTCACAGATGCTGGCAGTATTATGATATGTCATGAAGATTTGGTCGTTAAACTGTTAGAAAATATGTTTAATAATAATGATGTAATATCATATTGGCTATATGAAAGAAATTATGGTAGAGATTACAAGACTGGAGACATAACTGATAATGGTAAAAAAATAAATTTATCAACACCAGGTAAGTTGTATGATTATCTAATTAAATCTATGGAGGTACTATAATGACATACGATATAACTTTTTGTGCAGCAATTGATTGTCCATATAGATTTAATTGTGCAAGACATATAACTAATAATAAATTTGATAAAGATGAACTTATATCACAATGCAACTTTGAACACACAATAACGCATTGTGATTATTTTATAAAGAAAGGGTAATGAAAAATGAAAATAAACAAAGTAATATGCGATATATGCAATAAAGAAATTACGGTAGAAAAAGAAATAAGATTAGATGTTATGAAAAAAGAAATTGTGAATGGATATAGTACAGGATTTAAAAAACAAGCAACAATAGATTTATGCCAAGACTGCTTTAACGAAACATTCAAAAATATAGAAATGGAGAAAAAAGATGAAACTTTTTAGATTTATGAGTAGAGCAGAATTTGATAAATATCTAAATGGGGATACTATGGTAAATAAGACAAATCATCATATTAAACATAATAGAAAAACAACTTCAATAGGATTTTGTTTCTTTGATTTGAATGAATATAAACCTGAAAAAGCACTTCATTTTCTAACAGGAATAGTTGACACAGATGTGTGCGTAGTATTCGATGTAAATAAGAAATACGTTGATATGACTTATGGAAGATATGCTAATCCAGAAGTGGATATAAGTTTATTTGATGTATTGATGGGAATAATTCCATCTTTTGAAACAAAAGAATATTGCACTACAGAATATTCAAACAAGAACTTTAAATTAATAAAATATGCAATACCAGAATGGAGAAATAAAGAACAATGGGAATGGAGAAAATAACTGGATAAAAGGAGAGCATAAGAGATGAAAGATTGGACAGGAAACAAAAAAACAACATTTGTAACATTAGGAGCAAGCAATCATAGTGATAAAGATAGAGAAAAAGATGACTTTTACGCAACAGATCCTCAAGCATTAGAAATATTTTTTGAAAAATTAAAACAGGACAATATAAAATTACATAAAGAAGTATGGGAATGTGCATGTGGTCAAGGACATTTAAGTGAAGTATTAAAGAAACATGATTATGATGTATATTCGACAGATAAAGTAGACAGAGGATATGGAGATGAACAAATAGATTTTTTAAAAGAAAAATGTTTTGATGATGACTTGAAAACAGACATATTAACTAATCCACCATACAAGTATGCTAAAGAGTTTGTTGAAAAGGCATTAAGAATACAAGCTCCTGGATATTATACAATAATGTTTTTAAAAATACAGTTTCTAGAAGGACAAGCAAGAAAAGAGTTATTTAAAAAATATCCTCCTAAATATGTATATGTAAATAGTGTAAGACAAATTTGCTACATAAATGGAGATATGAGTAAAAAAATGAGTAGTGCAACCTGTTATTGTTGGTACATATGGGAAAAAGGTTGGAAAGGAGAAACAATAGTAAGATGGATATAGAAGTAAACGAATATGTAAGAACAAAGGATGGACACATAGCAAAATATATTGAAAAGTTAGCAAAAGATGAAGATGTGTCAGATGGAATGCTTTTTGATGGCTATATATATGAAAAACACAAACATATTAGATATAGTTTTTTAAAAGAAATAATAGTAAAACATAGCAAAGAACTAATAGACTTAATAGAAGTTGGAGATTTTGTGAATGGATATAGAGTAAAAGGAAAAACAGAAAAAAAGATTGCAGTTGATTATTATTGTTATAGCGAAGAATTGGGAGAGGAAAATTGGTTAATTCTTTACAATGATATGATACAAACAATACTAACAAAAGAACAGTATATGGCTAATTGCTATAAAGTAGGAGGAGAAGATGAAAACTGAAAAAGAATATTACGAATACTTTAATTATCTTTATAAATTAGTACATAGTCTTAATAAAAAACAATATGAAGAACTTGTAGAATTTTTAGGCAATATGGAGCAATCCATAGATGGAGATACTACATTAAAAGAAATAGAAAAATATATTAAGAAATATAAATCTAAAAATAAGATATTATTTATAACATTTAAAACAAAAAACAAAAATAAATTAGCACATATTTGTAAATATATAATTGAATTAGAATGGCACAATGAATGGGCATTAGCAGTAGCAGGGCAAAGTACACCGACAATATTTGGTTGGTTTGATTAGGAGGAGAAGATGAACAGAGAGATAAAGTTTAGAGGAAAAGGAATTGAAGAATATGACAAAGATAAATGGTATTATGGTAGTTATTTTATATACAATGCAATTAACTATTTTTGTTTAGATAATGGAAGTAGAACTAAAGAAATAGACGAGAAAATAAAGAATAATATCAAACATAAAATAATATTTGAGGTACAAGGCGATTTAAATATGGAGAATCATATAAAACTTGCTGATGTAAATCCAGAAACAGTAGGACAATACACAGGATTAGACGATAAAAACGGTGAAGAAATATACGAGGGAGATATTGTTTTATTAGCATGTTACCATTACAAAGAACCAGTTTTTGATGGAGAATTTGAAGTTATATACGATGAAATAAATGGAATGTGGCTTTTGGTTGATTTAGAAGATAAAGAAAACGTTTATACATTTGAAAATATAAGAGGATATTATTTAACAGAACTAGAAAAAATCGGTAATATATACGATAATCCAGAGTTACTAGGAGGAGAATAGACATGGAACAATGGCTAAGAGATGCTTTAGCAGAAGAGCAAGGATATATAATCTGTCCACTTGCTCCAGAAACATACACTATTTGTGATAAAAAATGTGAAGAATGCGAATATCAAAAAGATTTTATAGAAGCATTAGAAGAGAGGAGTAAATAAGATATGAATGCTGTTGATTTTTATTTATTCGATTTAAAAAGTAAATTTACTAAGATAAATCCGAATGAATATTATTTGAGTTATAGTCGGAGGAAAAGACAGTCACTTTCTTTACTGGTTTATAAAAGAATATGCACATATAGATAACATAGAAGTAGTCGGTTGCAATACATATATGGAACACCCAGAAATTAGAGATAGAATTTATAAAAATAGCGATAGAGTATTACTACCAGCAATGAAACCGCTCGAAATAAAAGAAAAATATGGTATTCCTTGTTTTAGCAAAGAGCAAGACTTCTACATATATTATTATCAAAATGCAATAATGAAAGGAAAAACTCCAGGCAAAACAATATTGCAAAAAATAAACGGAACATATGATAAAGGCTTTAGTGGAATTAGTAAAAAAGCGAGAGAATATGTTTTATCTGGAAATGCACATAAAATAACACACTTATGTTGTTATTATTTAAAGAAAAAGCCGTTTCACGATTACGAAAAAGAAACAGGTAAAAAAGCAATTTTAGGGATTAGAAATACAGAAAGTGCTTTAAGAAAAAAACAATATCAAAGTTGCTTTACAAAAGATAAAAAATTCACGCCTATATGGGATTTGACAGATGAGTTATTAGAACAAATCATAAAAAAGTACAATATAGAAGTACCAAAAATTTATGAACACATTAGTAGAACAGGTTGTATGGGTTGTCCATATCGGAAGTTATAAACATGAAACAGAAAAAGAATTAGATTTAATAGATGAGAAACAGAAAAAATTTTTGTGTAAATTATTTAAAGAAAGTTATGAAGTGCTTGGCATAGGAGGTGTTTTAAGTGAAAGAAAATAGTATAGAAGAAGACATAAAAATATTAGATGAAATGATATTGAATTGTCGATATAAGCATAACTATTATGATGAATATGCTGAAAAGAAAGCAAAAGTACTAGAAAAGTGTAAAAAAGCATTAAAAGAGAATGAAGAGTTAAAAAAATCTAAAATAACATATGAAAAAGTTAGAGATATACAAGAAAAAAATAGAAATATAGTTGATAATAAATATATACCAAAACAAATAGTAAAAGACAAGATAAGTGAAAGACAATTTGAATTGCAACAAGAATATAAAGATTTTGAAGATGACTCAATATTATTAGTTTTACAAGAACTATTAGAAGGGAGCAAATAAAATGATAGTGGAAATGCCTGTAAATTTAAAAAATAAAAATAAAGAAGAATTAATAGCATTACTAAATGAGGGTTTAATAATAATAAAAAAACAAGAACAAGAAATAAAAGAATCCAATAAGGCAAGTAATAAATGGTTTAATAAAATGATAAAACAAGATGAAGAGTTTTCAAAAGAAAGAAAGCAATTAGAATGTACAATAGATAAACTTATAACAGCATTAGCAGAAGAAACAGGAACAGATGAGGATTATATTAGTAAAACATATTTGGGGGAGGACAAATAAAATGAGTGCTGATGAGATGTTTAAAGAATTAGGATATGAACTGTGGACAGACGATAAAGAAACCATATTTTACAAAGGAGAAAATAAAAATATAATATTTGATAAATATACAAAAGAAATATGCTTAATTGACAAAACAGAATTAGGCGTAGACATTACTATGAAAGAATTACAAGCAATAAATAAGAAAGTAGAGGAATTAGAATGGATGGATTAGGAGGATTTCTTGTAGGTTTTATTGTAACGACTATAATTACACCACTTATTATTGCGTGGAATATGGTAGCATCTGGAAGTATTATAATAAAACCAATTAAAGATGAACACAAAAATGAAATTTTATATTATGTTGATATTTACACAAACAAATAATATAAAATAGAAAATGATATTTTATATTATTACGAGGAGGACTAACATATGACAAAAGAACAAGCAATAGAAAAAATAAAATGGTCAATACATATAAACGAATTAACTAAAGACGTAAATGGAAGTAATACTTCAATAAATGTAGAAGTATTAAAAACAGTTTTATCTATGCTAGAAGAAAAAGACAAAACAATTTCAAGTAAAGACAAAATAATAGATTTAATGGCAAATCATATAGCAACAAGTGATAGTGAATTATGCGAGTATTTAGATATAACAGTCAAATGCAAATACTATGCAGGAGAAAATGGAAAAACTTGTGATAACTGTATAAAACAATATTTTGAAAATAAATCAAAAGAGGTGATATAAATTGGGAGAAACAATAGTCAATAAAAAAATTTTTTGCTTTGATATTAATAATGATACTTGGCAAATCGAAGAAAAATGTAAAGATGAATTGCTTGAACTATATAAAAAGGAATGCAAAGAAGATGATATATATATGGTATATGGAGTTACAAAAAAATCAAATCAAATAATATATATAAATAGTGAAATGTCGGAACAACAAAAAAGAAAAACGTTAATGCACGAATTAATGCATTGTTATTTGTATGAATTTGGTATACATAATTTTTTGAGTTTCGATGAAGAGGATTTATGCAATTTTTCTGCTCATAGTCATGACATTATACATAAGATAGTTAAAGATTACTACACTTATAAATTTATTAAATGATATGAGGTAATAAAAATGATTAGATGTGATTTATGTAATAAAATCAAGGATAAGGAACATATAAATACAATTATTATACATAAACAAAAATTAGATTATTGTGATAGCAATAAGTGCAAAGATAAAATACAACAGATAATTGAAAAATGGAAAAGAATACAAAAGTATGAATATTTATTATATGAACATAAGTTAAAAGATGAAGAAAAGAAATTTATGAAAAAAATAAAGGAGAATGACGATGTCAAGAAAATTTGAATATGTAAAAAGAATAACAAGTACAGGATATGAAACAAAACAACCTGATTTTAATTTACCAAAGAGGAAAACAAAAAAGGCAGCCGGATATGACTTTGAATGTATAGAAACAATAACTATACCACCATATATACCAGGGAGTAAACCAACACTTGTACCTACAGGTGTAAAATGTAAAATGCAAGATGATGAGTTTTTGATGTTAATAAATAGAAGTAGCAACCCTAAAAAGAAATCCCTAGTTATTCCAAACAGTATGGGAATAATAGATGCAGACTATTATAATAACCCAGATAATGATGGTGAGATGATGTTTGCTTTTTATAATTTGTCAAATGAACCTATAACAATAGAAAAAGGATATTGCATGGGACAAGGTATATTTCAAAAGTATTATATAACGGATGACGATAATGCAGAAGGAGAACGAATAGGTGGATTTGGAAGCACAAGCAATTAAAGTGCCAAAAATTATTAGTAAAAAGGGACATGAATATATCCTTGTAAGTCAATGCAATGACGACTTGTGGTTATATAAGGACTTACTGTATGGATATAAATGTGCTTTTACATCATTCGAGTTAGGCTTAAGAAAAAATTAGGAGGAATATACATATGGCAAACTATAAATTATCTAAAGATTTAAAAAAACGTATGGAAAAAGAACTTCGTCAATATTGGGGTAATATACATAAATTAGAACAATTAAAGAAAGAAATAATAGAAGAGTCCACTTCTGGCAATGGACAGCCCCGACGGAAATGTTACATCTGATACTACTGCACAAAAAGCATTAAAACTTATATCAACAAGAAGTATAGCACTATTAAGTGAACGTATATTGTATGTGAGTAAAACAATAAACAGGCTTAAGCCATTTGAACAAGATATATTTAATCTAATATTTAAAGAAAACAAAGATTGGCTATATTGTGAAACAATGAAAAATGTATCAAAAACAACATACTACAACATAATGAATAAAAGCATATACTATTTAGCAGAAGAATGGCGGTGAAATATGAGTAAACATTCAATAATCATAATAAAAAACGAAAAAAATGAATATTTACAATATTACGACAAAGAGTGGAATTGCTTTTTATTCTTAAATAGTAAAATGAGCAATAAAGATGACATTAAATCTATATATAATATACTGGATACATTAGGATTAAAGAAACAAGATGTTATTTTATCATATAAGGGGGAATTAAAACATAAAAAATATTCAGTAAGTGCAAAGAAAGAAAAAGAATATCATCATTATTTTTATGAAGTTAAATTATTAAATAACATTACTATGTCAGAAGGATATAAATGGTTTTCTATGGAAGAATTACAAGAAAATGATAAAATACAAAAAATAAATAGTGACATTGTAGAATATATATGTTATAATATCAATACGTAATAAATTTTTTATATTTTTATAACATTTCTCTAGTGTATTATTTTTCAAGGAATAGATTATTAAATTAGTCTATTTCTTTTTTATGTGGAAAAAATTGAGAAAAATAAGCCTATTTTATGTGCTATAATAGTAGTGTAGATAAAAGAAAGTTATCATTATTGATAATATTTTATCATTTTACCCTTTGAAATATTTTTGAATAGTTTTTCATTTGAGAAATTCCTAAAAAAAGAACTATATATTCTATAGTTCTTTTTTGTTATAGAAAGAGATGTGATTATTATGAAAAGAATTGAAGAAGAATATATAGACAGGATATGTCCTTATTGTCATAATGATAATCTTGAAGAATGTAATATAAGAGTATTTAATTGTGATAATCATATATGTTGCAAATGTGTAAATTATAAGGGTGACTTGAAGAAAACGGAAATAATAAAAAATAATAAAACAAGGTGATGTAAATGGCAAATGAGAAAAACCTAAAACCTGTACGAACCAAGAAGGAAGCGAGAGAAAGAGGCAGAAATGGTGGAAAAAAATCAGGAGAAGTACGAAGAGCAAGAAAGACATTAAAAGAAGAATTATTGGCGTTATTAGAAACAGAGGAATACAACAAAAAAATAAGTCTTGCAATGATACATGAAGCAGAAATGGGAAATGTAAAAGCATTCTTAGCAGTAAGAGATACTATCGAAGAAAATCCTAAAGATAAAGTAGAAGTAACTCAGGATAAACCATTTGAAGTAAATATAAGCGTTAAGAAAGGTAAATAAATGGATATTGAAATAACAGAAAAACAAGATTTATTTATTAATTCACAAGCGTTTGAAACATTGTTCGGAGGAGCAGCAGGAGGAGGAAAATCATATGGACAACTTGTAGACGCTTTGTTATATGCTTTAAAATATCCTAAATCAAAACAAATAATCTTCCGTAGAACATTTCCAGACCTTGAAAGGTCAATTATAAGAACAAGTCTTGAATTTTATCCTAAAGAAGTAGCGAGTTATAATTCAAGTAAACATATATGGCGATTTAAGAATGGTTCTATAATAGATTTTGGTTATATAGATAATGAAAATGATGTATATCAATATCAATCGGCAGAATATGATGTTATACGTTTTGATGAATTAACCCACTTTACCGAATATATGTATGTATATATGATTTCACGTTGTCGTGGTGCTAATCCGTATCCAAAATACATAAAGAGTTCAACAAACCCAGGTGGTGTTGGACATAGTTGGGTAAAAGAAAGATTTATTGATATAGGAGAACCTAACACAATCCATAATATTAAACAAGAAGATGGAACGACAACATCAAGAATATTTATACCATCTCTAGTACAAGATAATTTATTTTTAATGGCAAATGACCCAGATTACTTGAAAAGATTACAGAATTTACCTGAAAAAGAAAAGAAAGCGTTATTATATGGTGAATGGGATATCTTTGATGGACAATTCTTTACAGAGTTCAAAAGAGATATACATGTATGTAAACCATTCGAGATACCAAAAACGTGGAGAATATTTAGAACACGAGATTATGGACTTGATATGTGTGCTTGTTATTGGATAGCACTAGACTGGAATATGAATGCTTACGTATATAAAGAATTATACGAAAGTAATTTAATTGTATCAGAAGCGGCAAGAAAGATAAATGAAATGACTACCGAAGATATCTATTGTGATTATGCTCCACCAGATTTATGGAATAGAAACCGTGATACAGGAAAGTCAACATCTGATATATTTGCTGAAAGTGGTCAGTATTTAACAAAAGCAGATAACAATAGAGTAACAGGTTGGCTTGCAGTACATGAATGGCTTAAAGTAATAGAAGATGAACAAGGACAAAAAACTTGTAAGTTACATATATTTAGTAATTGTGTAAATCTTATAAGAACTTTACCTGCAGTACAACATGATGAAAAGAATCCAAACGATGTAGCGAATGAACCACACGAATTAACGCACGCTCCTGACGCATTAAGATATTTTTGTACAATGTATCAATTGCCTAAGTCTATAAAAATACAATTACCAGACGGTAATTATACTAAAACAGAATTAGAAGACTTGGGATATATTAATCTAACAACTAGAAAAAGTGATATGAAATCACAACCATTAAATAGAAGGAGAAGATAGTATGTTTTTATATATTTTTTGTATATGGACTATAATATGTTTTATTTTAGTATCTGCAATATTATTTTATGTGATTAAGACAGAGAAAGAGATAATTCAAGATATATCAAGCCTTAGAATCAAAAATAAGACATTTAAAAGAGAACATAAAGGAATTACTCAAGTAAGTTTTAGTAATCCTATAACAAATAGACGTAATCCATATGAAGAATACAAGAACGAAAAAGGACTATATGAACCAAGAACTCCAAGAAAAGGTATGAAGATAAAGGAGGACTAAGCAAATGCAAGAAGATTACTTTGAAGAATTAAGAAAAGAAAAAGAATCAAAAAGGCAAGCGTTAATGGGCGATACTGAACTAAAAGAAGCGGAAAAATTTTTGACATGGTATCGAAGGGCTTATGAAGATAAAGTAAATTTAGGTGTAATAAAAAAATGGGAAGATATAAACAAATACTGGGAAGGTGACTTTGAACTTCCAGAAGATGAATCGGATCCGGCACCTAATACTAATATAACTAATAGTAATGTAGAAGGTAAAACTGCACTATTATGTGACCAAAATCTTGCAATACAAGTAGACCCAAGAGAACCAGGAGACCGCTTCTTTTGTGATAAAGTAAGAGTATTAGCGGACTTTATAAAAGAACGTAATAGAATGTATCGTAAAATAGAAGTACATGAGCGTAGACGTGAAATGACTGGTACAGGAATATTCAAGGTTATATGGGACTTTGATAAATTAGATGGACAAGGATTACCTGACATAGAGCCATTACATCCATCAAGATTATTTATAGACCCAGCAATAACAGATGTGTACAACATACAAAATGCACAATATATAATAGAAGCAAGTAATCGTTCTATTTATTCTGCTTCTTTAGAATACGGAGAAGATATAGCAGACGCAATTATGCCTAATTTAGACCCTGTTAGTAATGTTATAGTAAATAACGAAGAAGAACAATATGTGCATTTACTTATATGGACTAAGTATAAAGAAAGCAAAGACAGTGACGTTCAATTAAGACTAATTGAAATGTCTGGTTGTGGTGTTATATTAAGTGATACTAAAAAGAAATTAAAAGATCATAAAGATAAGAAAAACGAAGATTTGAAACTATTTCCTAATAGTGATTATCCATATTTCTTAACACCTGATATGTATAGGGAAAACACAATTTGGGGTAAAGCAAGTGCAGAACTTATATTACCTATATCAGACCAAATAGATGAACTTGATGATAATATATTAAGAAATGCAAGATTGACAGGAAATCCAATGGCACTTGTTGGAAATAATTCTGGTATAGATGTTGATAAAATTACTAATGAACCTGGACAAGTTATACCGACAAATGATGTAAATGCGTATAAATGGCTAACGCCACCATCAATTCCTGCTTATATTAGCAATAAAAGAGCAGAATTAATGAATAATGATAGACAAGTTGTTACAAGATTTACAGACCAACAAATTGGTAAATCACAAAGTGGTGTAGATACGGCAACAGAAAGTATGGCATTACAAAATAGTGGTAATAGTATGATAGAACATAAAAAAGGACTACTACAAGAAACATTATCAGAAGTGTTTGAATATGCTATAGAACTTGCATTACTTAACTGGGATACAACAATGGTATTTAGAATAACAGGAGAAAACGGAGAAGATGATTTTACTGAATTTAATCCAGACAAACTAAATCATATTCCAGTATTGGTTGAATCAGATACAGACTATAGAGAGGATTATAAGGCAAAATGGGAAAAAAGAAACCCAAATGGTGATTTTAAAACTGAAGAAGATTCAAAAAATTATAAATATATGCAAGTAGACAATGAAACAAGAAAAGTAAGATATGATTTATCAGTAAGTGTTGGTGCAGGTTTACCAAACAATAAAGCATATAGATACAATATAGTAAGACAAGCATATGCAGACAAGGCGTTATCTAAGAAAGAATATAGAAATTATTTGGTAAAGAATTTAGGATTAAATATACCTAATACGCCAGAAACTGCAGAGGAACAACAAGAACTTGGTATATATGATGAAGATACATTAAGAAATATGCAACAAGAACAACAAATTCAACAAAATGCAGATGTAGAAGGACTAACAACAAATGGTAATCCCCAAACATCTTATATGAAAGGAGTATAGACAATGTTTGAAAATTTAAAAATAAGAAACACAACAAAATGTAACTGTGGTAGGCAATTTGTTATAACAGATATAGAAAAATTACAAAGAATAGAAGATAAACACTTTTATTCAGGAGTTGTAAAAGATTATTCAAAAGCACATTGTCCTGACTGTGGTAAAGAAGTAATTCTGTTACTAAAACAAGCAGGGCAAACTTATGAAGTAATAAATGTTGCTGAAGAAGAAATTACTTGCAAAAATGTGATAAATGATAATGAGATTCCTATCAAAAATGTGGAAAGTGTTGAAATTAAAACAATAACTGAACCTAAACTAAAAGAAACATCAAGCAATGAAATTATATGTCCGGAATGTAAAAAAACGTTTAAAAACAAATCCGGACTTACAAATCATATGAAAACACATCAAAATTAGTTATTAATTTTTTATTTTATATAAATTAGAGGAGTAAACCTGGCTAAAAAACAAATTAGAGGACAAAACCTGGCTAAAAATGGAAAGGAGAACAATATGGCAAACGAACAAGAAGGGATTGATATAGAAACATTAAATCCAGAAAATGAAGGTATTTATATTCCAGATGAGGAAATAGATACAACAGTAGATACAGAAAATGAAACACCAGAGGTAGCCGGTAATAATGTCGGAGACAATGAAACTGAAACAACTGTTGATACTGACAAAGAAAACCTAAAAAAAGGTGTTAATTATGAAAGAAAGTTGCGTAAAGAAGCGGAAAAGAAAAACAAAGAACTTGAAGCAAGAATAAAAGCACTTGAAGAATCTAATAAAACACCTGAAAAGACTACACTTGAAGAACTTGTTGAAAGTGGAATTGATGAAGGAATTGCTAAATCTATAGCAACTGCAATAGATAAAAAGCAAGAAGGCTCTAAACAAACTGAAAAAGAGTTGGCTAACCTAAAATTTCAACTATCACTTTCAGAAACTTCAAAGATACCTGGTTTTGAAGACATAGCAGACTATGCCGATGAGATTAAAACTTTAGTCGACAAAGGTTTAACCATTGAGCAAGGCTATTATGCTTTAACAGGTGGTAGGAAAACAAATAATTCTAATAGTGAAATAGAACGCAAATTAGAAGCAAAATTAGAAAATAAGCAAGCAAGAAAAGAAATATTAGGAAACATCAACAAAAATGTTGGTGCTACAGTAGTTCAAAATAAATCTAAATTACAAGCAACTGCCGAAGAAGTAGCAATTGCAAAAGCGGCAGGAATGAGTATTGAAGATTATCTTGCAGTAAAAGGAATAGACAATGTAAAAGAATATGCAGAATATTCAAAAGGTAAAAAATAAAATTTTATCAATTAACTTCTTTTGTTTATAAAATTTAATTTAAAAGGAGTTGATTCGTATGGCAACAATGACAAGAGACAATTTTGGTGTATTAATGACACCAGTACATAAAAAAATATTCTTTGATAGTTATAACGAACTACCAAAACAATATTCTAAAATATTCAAAACAGAAAAAATGACAGGTAAAGACCAAACATATCCTCACTTAGGAGCATTTGGCTTATGGGGAAAGAACACAGAAGGTTCTGACTTCAACGAAAAATCATTCAGCGAAGGACACACAGCAAGTTTTTCTGCTAATAGATATGATAGTTCATATGTATTAACATGGGAATTAATGCAAGATGACCAATATAATGTAATGAAAGGTATTGGTAAAGGTGGTTCTGCTAAAGGATTAGGAAAAGGATTAAGAGCAACAGAAGAAACTGATGCTGCAAACGTAATCTTAAATGGATTCACAAACGTTGGTTATGATGGTGTATCATTATTCAATGCTGCTCATCCTCTTGCAGATTCAGAAGATACTTGCTCAAATATAATTGAAGGTGCTTTAACTGATACAACATTAAAAGCAGCCTTAACATTAATGAGAAAACAAGTAGATGAAGCAGGAATAAAAATTGCCGCTTCTGCAAAACAACTTGTTGTATGTCCTGAACTAGAATTTACTGCAAAAGCAATTGTAAATTCTATATTACAATCTGGAACAAACAACAATGATGTAAATACTGTACCAAATCTAGAAGTAGTTGTATGGGATTACTTATCAAGTGATACAATGAAACCTTGGTTTATACAAGATACATCAATTGATAACCTATTATTCTTAAGAAGAGAAGAACCAATCTTTGACTCTGAAAGAATCCAAAAGAAAATGGACTACAGAATGTTTGGTTATACAAGATATGACTGTGGTTACTGCGATTGGAGAGGACTTGTAGGTTCAAAAGGTGTGTAAACACATAAAAAAGTAAATAGTTAATACAATAGTTAATAATTTTGTAATATTTTTGTAATATAATTTTTTCACATAAGGGAAGCACTAATAATAGTTGTTTCCCTTTATTTTTTTAGAAAGGAGCGATTAAAATGTCAACACCTTATGAGGAAATGAGTGAAACATCAATAAATTCCGTTGCAAAACCTGATAGCAATTTATCAAATGATTCAAATAAATTAGGTGGCATAGATGCCGAGGATTATGCGACAAAAGAATATGTAAGAAAATACCATGATAATAAAGAAGAAAACTTAAAGAAATATATAGATGAACAAGATGAGCGAAAATTAAATGAGGCAAAAGAATATACTAATTCCATGATACGTAATCAAGATTTCTCAGATTTTGCAAAAGGAACAGATGTACAAGCACTAAAAACAAAGTTAGAAGCAGAATTAAGTGAACAAGCAACACAACAAAAGAATTATACAGATACAAAAGTTCAAGGTGTAGTAGATGATGTAAACAGTAATTTTAATGACGTAAACAATGCTATAACAAATTTGAATAATAACCAAAAAAGCCTTTTTCAGTCTGTCAGTAGTGGGAAGACAAAAATAGCAGGGGCTATTACTGACAAAGGAATTACAACCTCTGCAGATTCTTCTTTTGATACTATGGCAACCAATATTAGAAATATAAAAACAACAGGTGGTGGTGGCACTGGCACAGATACTTCCGATGCAACTGCAACTGCAGCAGACATTACAAAAGGAAAAACTGCATATTCAAAAGGGCAAAAGATTTATGGCGCATTAGAATTACCGAGTAATTATCAACAGAATGAGGCTAATCCATATCCAGATAAAGCCGAAGTTGAACTATTATATGAACCAGAAGCAGAAAGTTTGAAACAACATAATACAAATTCTTCTTTGTTTAGTATTACTTGTGATAGACGTTTGAGTATCAAATATTTAACAGACGAAAATGCTTTCCAAATATGCGATATAGATGGCAATATAATGAGAGATGGTAATACCGGAAAAATCTTAGGAAAATATACATTAGAACAATTAGGGATTGAATTAAATGACGATTTAGAAATCTCTGATATAAAATTTAGTCCAATGAATACTGATGAAGATCAAAGTGGATTTGATTGTAAATTAGCAATTGCAGTACGAAAAAAATCCTCTACAATTACTGAGGAAACAATAAACAGTTATTATATATATGTATATAGATTTAGCACATATGGTTTTGCAGGAAAAATATATACTGAAAATGAGGTAGGAAAAAACTATGAACTTGCAAATATTCAAAAAATAATTGCTAAAACAACATATATATTATCATCGTGTCAAATATTTTTTAGCGATGATGATATGAATAATTTTATAATTAGAGCACAAAATAGTGAAAATGGTAAAAATTTCTTGTTTTTAATTAAATTAGAAAAATTTGTTACTGCTGGAGCGGCTTATAAAGAGTTATCTAACATAGAGTTAAGTTCATATTATAGTTTTGACAGAGATGGAATCAGATATATAAATAATAAAAGACTTCTCATAATAGACTATGATAGATGGGGCTCATCCCAAAGGACTCAAACGTGTATTTTTGTGCTTGATGAAAATGGGAATACAATAGGAAATGTAATAAATGCTGAATGGAAAATGGCAATAACCCATGATGGACTTTATGCAATGAAATCCGATGGCAAATTTTATCAAATGCTTGTAAACTATACAACAGGAGAAATAGCTTTTAAACCGATAACAGATGTTTCTGTTTTAAATATTTGGTCATTAGGTGAATACTATGGAGGTAATACATATAATTGGCCAAAATTATATTTTGATATGACAGGAAAATATTTAATAGTAAAAACATATTTTTCAGGTAATAGTGGGAATGGTGATAATTTATTAAATATTTATTATATAGATTCTTATACTCAAACAGAAAATTTAAAATTAATATATAGTACCAAAGGTGAGTATGCGTATAGTTCTAACTATATGTTTACATCAGACTATAAAACTTTTATGGAGAAAATTAATGGCAAAGTAATATTATTTTATCCTACAGTTAGTCAAAAATTAAAAGGAATAAAATACAATGGAAAAATGTTTTATTCTTATATATACGAACCTCATATGTTTACAGCAGAACAAGAAGATGTTGCAATTGGAAAAACATTTGTGGGATATGATGGAATACCGCAAACGGGAACGATGGAGGTGACAAATTAATGAGTGATAGACTAAAAGAAATTAAAATAAAAGAACTAAAAAACATGTTTTTTTATACATTTGGAATAGTTCCATTAGACAACTATGATGTTGTAGGCGATGGAATAACAGATAACAGGCTAGCAATCCAACAAGCCATATATGATGCAATAGAAGCAGGGACAAAATATATATTTGTTACAAAAGGTGAGTATTACTATAGCCAACCATTAAACAAGATTGATGAAGTTATATTCATTGGTAATAATGCAAGCACATATATAAAAGATGTTGAAATAAGACAATTCCCTGATATGTGGAACGAAGCACAATCAAATTCAAATGGAATTACACCTATTGGCGGGATAATTTTATATGCAGGTAAGAAAAATGTTCCAGATGGCTATTTAGAGTGTAATGGACAAATAATAAAAACAAGTGATTATCCTACACTTTATTCAGTATTAACTAATATAGATACTACTGAAAATATGCCTGACACTTTTACCTTATCTAATTTAACTACAGGAAACGAAACAACCAAATATATAATAAGAGCAAAATAGGAGGTGCAAACAAGTGTATAATGTAAGTAGAACAACAGTAAAACAATTATTAGATGATATCCAAGTAAGATTACCTCACACTTATGATGACGATAGATTAATGACTTGGATAAACGAAACAATGAAAAAGATATATAAAGACCTTGCTATACAAGAGTATTATTCATTTGAAACGTCAAAAGGACAAAAGTTATATTCATTGCCTAGTGATTGTAGTATAGATATGATTAAAAATGTTGTAATGTCTTCTAAGGCAAAAGACCAATATAATTCAAACTGGGGAACATATGAAAAGTTAAGATTTTATGACTTAAAAGAAACAATGTCTGAAAAAGGTTATTATGATGGCACTGAAGGAACTATAGGAATTTATCCAACGCCAACAGATAATAGAAAAATAAAAGTTTACTATCATAAAAAGCCTAAAATGGTTACAAGCCTTGATGATAATATAGAAATAGATGATAACTATGTTGATTTGGTAAAATATAATGTATTATCTATTATTGCTATGTCAGGACATAATCCTGATACAGAATTAGCCAATGAATATATACTTTTATATAACAATCTGGTACAAAAAACAAATGAAAGCAAGAACGAAAGCCAACAGAAATATACAACTATAAGAGATGAATTGTATCCAAGATTCAAATGGAGAAGGAGGGGATAGGATATGCAACAAAATGCTTATTTAGAATCAGTACATACAAAAAGTGATAATATGATTTCTTATTTAGCAGGTGGTATATCTAATATATATCCTCCTCAATTTATACAAGATGATGAAGCACAAGATATGTATAATATGTGTCTTGATAACTATCCAGCATTAAGGACTAGAATAGGCAGAACAATGCTAAAAAATCCTGGGTTAAAAGGTCAAAAAATTAAATATTTTGGAGTAGCCGGTATAAATTATTTATTTTATATTCAAGGAAATACTTTAAAAGATATGACAGGTGCTGCTATAGCAACAGGAATCGAAGGTGATAAATTTCAACACGTATATTATGCAGATGGTAATAATGAGTATCTAGTATTATATGGTAAAGGAATAAAACCTACAAGACATAAACTTCCATTATCTAGTGTAAATACTCCTGAATTATTAACATTGCCTAAAGATGTTACATCATTTGAACATATGTGCTATCACAAAAATAGAATGTTTGGAAGTGTTGGAAATATGTTATATTTCTCTGCTCTTCAAAATCCTATGGATTGGACAAGTGAAAGAAATTCAAGAGAAGATAGAGTAGCAAACTGCCAACAAATCACAGGACTTGTAAGTTTTGATGATAAATTAATAGTATTTAGTGAAGAAAATATGCACTTATACTATGGTAGCAATGTTATATCTGGTGAAAGTGATTCTTATACTTGTGTAAATTTAGATAATAATATAGGCTGTTATGACCAAAATACAATAAAGGTTCATAACAGTTATTTATATTGGCTATATGGTAGAAATATATACGAATATGATGGAAGTACCATAAGAAGTATAGAGAAACCAACAAGCAATAATGGTGTAACAGGTGGTATTCAAAAGTATATATATGGAATTACCATAAAAGAAGCGGAGAATATTTCTATTGCAGCCAGTGAAGATAAAATATATTTTTGGTTTCCAGATTATAAATTCTTTTTGGTATTTAATCAAAGACTTAGAAAATGGACTAAAGAATTACAACCAGAAAATGATAAGGACGAACTGTACTATGTAAATATATGTGATAGTTATAATGATTTGAATTTTAGTCAAACACCTACACCAATATATGCTTTAACATCAAATGGCGTTATATATGAAATTACTGGTGGAAGAAAAGATGGATTAAATTATATTCAACATTATGGCAAAGATGAGTTTACAGGTAAAAATGATGTTGTTTATACAAAACCAATATTGTTTTATTTTAAATCAAAAGAATTCAAAGAAGGTGTATTAAGCAAGAAAAAGGCATTATCTGAGTTATGGTTTAACTATGATTTAGATGGCATTGTAAATATTAAGGTTATAACAAACGATGGTAAAGAATATGTAAAAGAAAACGCATTACCAATTGGTAAAAATATGACTGAATGTATATTAATACCTAACGATATACAAAATGTTGATAGTTATACATTTGAAATATATGGAATAGGTGATATTTCTATATATGGAATGGAAAGGAAATATAGAATAAAGGTAAGATAATATGTATTTTAGACAGTATAGTAGCAATGAGGCTACATTAAAAGAATGGTCTAGACAATTAACTATTGCAAACAAAGGCAATTATATGACATATCCTACAGTTGAGAGTACATTAGACCATTGGAAAAATATTTTAAATATACAAACTGGAACTAATATCTTTACTACATATTCAACAGCGGAAAGTACAATATATAACTGGAAAGAAAATCTTAATAAAATTTATAATAAATAATTGAAAGGAGATGTAGTTAAATGGCGAATCCACTATTAACAACATCAAGAACATTACAAGCAACAAATAATCCACAGGAAAATGTAACACAAGCACAGAATGTTTCTGTACAACCTATTAATAGTAATGTAAATGGTACACAGGGAATAAATCAATCTGCTAATAATAGTATTAATCCGATAACAATACCAATACAAATACAACCACAAGTAGCACAGACAAATCAACCTGATAATGCTAATAATGTTAGTGTACAAAATTTACAAACTAATACTCAACAAGTTACTTCTGCTCCAACACCACAAGAATATAAAGAATCAACAAATACTAATACAATAGATTTTAATCAAATTTATTCATCATATCAAGGACAATATGGAAATAATTCAAGTAATATAAATACATATTCTTCAGGAATAAGAAAAAGTAGTATTGGAACAACTATTGTAACACCTACAACATCTAATATAAACTCTGTTGAAGGACAATATCAAAGTGCTTATGCAGATACTGTAAATGGTTTAATTAGTGAAATGCTAACTCAAATGAAGAATGGCTTTTCATATGATCCAACCCAAGATAATTCTTTGAAGGCTGCAACAGAATACGCAGCAAATAGCACAATGCAAAGCCTTGCCGGAAGCGGGGTCTTGAATAGTTCTGCTACTGCTGAAAGAGTTGCTAAAATAGTAAGTGATTTGATTCCAACATATGAAGAAAAAGCACATAGTAGATGGACTGAATATTTAGGACAACTTGCCGATACTGCTCAGGTTGTAATGAACTATGATAATCAACAATTTAATTATTGGAAAGACGCTAAGGACAGAGAATTTGAAAATAAAAAGTTCGAATATGAAAAACAACAAAATGCTTTAACAAACGCTTGGAAACGTGTAGATGAGTTAGGCTATGTTGATAACGAAGCAAGTACAATTCTTGGTGTTGCAGTAGGCACATTATCAGGTGAAGCAAGACAAGCAAAAGAACAAAGGGAATATGAATTACAGAAAATGAAAGAACAAGCAGACATTGAATATCAAAATAATGTTGCATTATATAAATTAAAAAGTCAGCTTGATACTGAACAAAGCAAGACACTTACTGAAAATGAATATAAATTAAAACAAAAATATGGAACAACATCATCAAATTCAAAGAATACAACAAGTTTAAGTACATATAAAGATATAATAAATAATAGATATGCAAATTATAATGACTATTCTAAAAAATATACTGTAAGTGACAACAACAGTTTATATAATTATTTAGTATCAGAATATTCAAGTGGAAGATTAAGTGCTAATGATTTAGCGAGTTTAACAGCTATGTATAATGTAACACAACCAACATCAAGTGATACAGCAAAACAAGAGAGACTAAAATATTTAGAAAGCTTAAAAAAATATCAATAGGAGGTGTAGAATTTGTTAAGTGATGAAGAAAAAAAGAAAAGAGAAGAAGAAGCCAAAAATATTATATCAAGTATGTCTGGATTTACAGATTCAATTAATACAATAAATTACAATAATTACAATATAAAAACTAATAATGATTATGATAAAGAATATGTAAACAGGGTAAAAGAAGCAAATGATATAATAAATTCAATTAATCCAAGAGAAGATGTTTCAACTCCAGATTTAACAGATGAAGAAAAAAGGCAATCAAAAGAAAATACACAATCAATTCTTAACTTAATGGATAATAATGATACTTCAAATTCCAGTATAAATAATTCTGATACATCAAAATATGGTTTAGGTAATATCGACTTAACAAACAGACCTATTGTACATAATGATGATGGAAGTATTAGTACTGTAAGGTCTATGTCATTTGAAGATGAAGATGGTAAAGAAGTGCTTGTTCCAACTGTATCAGATGATGGTAGAATAATGTCGAATGATGAAGCGGTTCAACAATATTATAAAACAAAAAGATATCTCGGAAAGTTCGATAGTATTGATGAAGCGAATGCATATGCTGAACAACTACATAATCAACAAGAACAAATATATAGTAAATATGAAAATAACAACCAAAAAGATAATGTACAGCAAGAAAATAACCAATTGGATAACATTGATGATGTTAAAAAAACAGATAATACGCCAACATTTACAAGAAATATTCAATCTTCTGATAATACAGCACAATTTGCTCTTGCTAATTCCAAAGATACTCAAAATGCAGTATCTGATATAGATTATAAGTTACAGAACCAAAAACAAGAAAAGGACAATAAAAACATTTTTGAAAGAGTTGGAACATGGGTAAAGGACCTTATAGGTTCAGTTGGTGTAGATGTAAAAAATACTGCTACAGGATTATATAAAACAGTAAAAGAAGGAATTAACGAACGAAAAGAAGCAGTAAATAATATAACAGATGATGAATTACAAAATGCAAGCAATAAAAGTAATTTTGCAATTAATCAAGTAGCACCTAATACGCTAATCAGTAAAATTAATAGTAATAATAGTAATCAAAAAACAAAACTTATTATAAATGATACAATTCAGGATATTGCTAGATCATCAGCAAATGGTTTGATAGATATAACAAATAATATATTGAATTTCTTATCATATGGTCAATTAAGCAAAAATACTATTCCTAAGGTTATAGATAATTCTGCTTTACAAAACTCAGAACAATATGGTAATTATTCATCTCAAGAAGAATTAACAAAATCAATTCAAAATGATAAAAAAGAAGATTTACAAAGATTTGGCTTATATAATCCTAGTGCTAATACTGTAGCAGATATCACAACAGATATAGCAACATTTTTATTATTAAAAAAAGCAGGATTAGGTTCAACTTCTGCAATGGTAACTTCAGGAACTGCAAGTACTTTAGGACAAACAGGTAATGTTGAAGAAGCAACCAAAACAGCCGTAAGTGATTATGTCTTCTCTAAAGTATTAGATAGTAAATTAATTAATGAGAAACTTGGAGATAAAGTATATAATGGAACTAAAAATAAGATTTTTGAACAATTTAAGAATCATGAAGAATTGTTAAATCCAAATACACAAGCCAAAATAATGAATGCCGTTGGTTCTGCCGTAAAGACAGGAGTAACAACAGGTGTAAGTAGATTTACTGCTAATGAATTACAAGCAATTGGAAGTTATGGCGTTGACGCAAATAATAAGGATATTCAAAAAAACATTTTATTTGATACTATTACATGGTCTGCTATATATGCAGGAATTAGTGGATTTACAGGTATGTATGCACAATTTGGTATAGATGAAGCAGAAGTAAAAAAAGATGTAGATGCTAAGAAACAATTAGACAACTACTATTCTTTAATGGAACTTGACCCTTCAAAAGAATACACTTTACAAGACTTAGATAAGCAACATAAAGCCTTGGTTAAGAAATATCACCCTGATTTATCTGGTAATAATACTGAACAAATGGCTCTTATAAACAACGCCTATGATGAAATAAGTAAGTATATGAAAACAGGAAAAATTGACAAGGTAATTGTTAAAACAGAAAATACAAATACAACACCCAAAGAAAGTGATATAAAACAAAATCAAGGCGGAATTATTGTAACAAATGATGGAAAAATATATGTTGATACTGATAGCATACTAAAAGATACTGCTTCTAATATTGCTCAAGCACAGGTAAAACCTGCTATAACAATAATGGTAGATAACAATAATAATGTAACTGGATTAGAAAAAGTACAAGCCGTTCCGTTTGATGTAGAAAGTTCAAAACTGCCTGATATTGCACCAGCAGTTTATGTTTCTGAAGATGGAAGTATTAATGTTATTGATACAAATTCAGGTACAAAATTATTAACAAATGCCAATAGTACGGATACAGCAATTAATACTGTTACAAAAGCATTACAAAGTGATGATGATAATACTATAAACAAAATAAAAAATGAAGTATTAAAAAACAATATTAGTGTTGAAAATTCTGTTGGTCAAGTAATTGATTCTATTAATGCAAAAGTACAAAAAAATAATAGCATAGATTCAAGTGAAAATAGTCTTAGAAGCAATTTAGATAATGCACCAACAAATTATACATCTGAAAATAAAAATACAAATATAAGTCAAAAAAATAATCTTGAAGAAATTGACTCAATGATAAAACAAATTTCAAATAATGGCAAATATAATAAAGATAAGGCAAGAGACATCATAGATTATGTAACAGATAGTTTGGATAATGTAAAAGTTGAAACGACACCATCTGGAAAAGCAATAGCATATTCTATAGATAATGATGGAAATATAACTTATTCAACAGGAATTGATAAAATTAGATATACTGGTTCAGATATAAAAGAAATGGTGAATAATTTAGTAAACAATGCCAGTATACCTACTACCATAAAAGAAAGTTTACCAACAATTGAAGAAACTAATATACCAAAAGTTAAGCAGACAAAAACGTCTAAAAGTATGGAAAACAGAACATATGAAAATGTAGGAAACAAAAATATATTACCTTATGCTGAAGAACACCCTGAAGTAGCACAAGATATAAAAGATATGGCAGCAAACTTTATGGAAGATTTAGCAAACTCAATACCTGGTGAAAGATATAAAGCAGGTGATACTTGGACAGGTCAAAAAAGAAGTACAACAAAAGAATTGGCTAACTTTAAAGATACAACAGGAGCAAGTTGGAATAAAATAGGTGAGATTTTAAATGATATTTACGAGGGTAAAGGAAATTATGCTTTAGCAAAGAAAATGGAACTAGAACTTGATAAGGCATTAACAGAAGGATATAAAAACGCATATGGTAAAAATATTATGCCTAATGAAGAATACTTGAAGAAAAAAGGTAGTATTGAAGGCAAAGATTATTTATCTATTGATGAAAACAATGATTATATTCCTGACTATAATGACGCTAGGATTTTTGGTATGAAAAAGAAAGTTTCTTCTGAAAATTATGATAATTATAAAAACTTAATAAGCAAGGAAGAACAAAAAGCATTAAATAATTTCAATCCTTCTGTTGATATAAAAATACCAAATGAAATCAAAAATATTAATATTAAAGATATTAAACAAACAGAAGCAATTAAATTGGCAAAAACTGTTTTTAGAGATAATAATAAGACAAGAACTTTCAAAAATGATGAAACAAATAATAAAATAAAAGTTATTGCAGATGATATAAAAGAAAGTATACATAAAACTTTTTCTAATAAAAGTCAAAAGAAATATTTAAGAGAAAGTATTGCAAGTTTTGCTCAAATAAATTCAATAATTAAAAATGGAAAGAAAGTAAGTGAATCTAATGAATTAAAAAATCGTAGCAAATATAAAGAATGGAATTACTACATAGTACAAGCAAATATAAATAATAATCCTTTTTTAATTGAATATGATGTATCAAAACAAGAAGATGGTTGGCATTTAAGAGTTGAAAGGTTGAAAAAAATAAATATTAAAAAAGTAGACACCCCATTAGCGGCGACTAAAAAGTCTATGCTAATTCAGGGCAAGTCTACTTTTATTAATAACAGTATAACACCGACATACAAAATTGTCAATAGTGAAAAATCTGTTATCAATAATAAGTCTATGCAAAAAGAAAAAAATAATACTTCAAATGATATAATGTCTATGAAAAAAAATACAAATTCACGTAAAAATGGTGGCTTGACAAAAACAGAATATGATAATCAAGGAAATCCAATAGCATTCAAAACATCACGATTTTTTAAAGATAGTAAAGTTCGTGATGATAATGGTAATCTTATGGTTATGTATCATGGAACAGAAGCAAATGTTGGAATACCAGAAGATTTTTGGTTTACAAAATTTGATATTGATAAAGCAGGTAACCATGGTAATATGTTAGGAAATGGATTTTATTTTACATCAGATAAATCTCATGCTAAACAATATGCACATCTAAAGGGCACTATATATGAAACTTATTTAAATATAAAAAATCCTTTAGAGGTAGAACATTTTAATACTGGAGATTTGGCATATTCTATTAGAAAAGTTAATCCTTATATAGAAGCAGACATATATAAAAAAGATGGAACGATTGATGGCTATAAAGTAAGAAAATATCTTCTTGATAACGGTTATGATGGAATTCATTCTGGAAAGACATATGTTGCTTTTAATTCTAACCAAATAAAAAATATAACAAATATTGCTCCAACATCAAATGATGATATACGATATATGAAGAAGCCAAGTACAACAGTACAAATTGCCAAGGATAATCAAGGAAGAATACTAACAAGACAACAACAAGAATACTTCAAGAATAGTAAAATAAGAGATGATAAAGGAAATCTATTAACTTTATATCATGGTAGTAAAAATGATTTTACTGTATTCGATATTTCAAAATCAGGTGCAAGTAATAAAAATGCGAAAGCTGGTTTCTGGTTTACTACGAGCAAAGAAGGAGCAAATAACTTTGCTAATAGTGTATGGTATGGAAAAAATAAAGATTCAAAGGCGTATGAAACATATTTGAATATTACAAATCCTAAAATATATGAGCCATTGGATAATGAACAAACTTTAAATAATATGAACGAAAGATTACATAAAATATCTGAGCAACTACGAAAAATTGAAAATCAAAATATTTATTTGGAAATTGAAAAAAATAGAATAAAATATGCAAATAATGATGAGTTAAAATATATTGTTGAAGAGTATTATTCTAAAGAACAAGAACAGGAAAACTTTTTAAAAGATATTAAAAAATACAAAGATTTAATTGATGAATATGAAGCCATAGAGAAAAAATATGATAATGATAAATACAATGATTCATACGAACAGTTTAGAACTGATATATATAAATTTGCTAACAAGGGAGCGGAAGATGCTAATTTTGGTGGTACTGGAATGTATTTAGAAAATGAAAATGAAGTTCTAAAAGAATATAAAGAAAGTTTGATTAAACAGGGATATGATGGAATAATAATCAAAGATACTAGATATGATTCAAAGACAATGGGAAAAAATAATACTCAATATGTTGCTTTTTATCCTGAACAAATAAAAAATGTAGACAATACGAATCCAACTAATAGTACTGATATACGATATATGAAGAATTCAAAAGGAAATGCTAAAACAAATACATTAAGTAATAATAATATATATCAAGAAAAGAAAAATCCTGAATCTGATGACATTATATCAGAAACAGAACGTCAAAATCTAATCAAGAAGAGTAAACATAATGGTGAAAGAGATGACGCATATATTGAACAGGCAATAAAAGAAATACAATTAAGAGGAAAATGGGACGAAAACATTAAACCAATTGGAACATCAGAAATTGTAAAATTCATAGAAGATAGTTTTGATAACAAAATAGAAAAAGGAAACTTTAGGCAACACGCATATGCTATCTATAAAGAAAACAAGGACATAATTAGAACAAAATCAATGAAAGATATAGATAGTATAGTCCATGAAGTATTCCACAGGCTATATCAAAACTATAATGTAAAGCAACATCTAGAAGAAATATATCAAGAAGTTGTTACTCCGGAAGTATTAGAGTTGTATAGTAACTTAAATGAAGAAGACATAACAAATGAAGGTTTTGCTGAAATGGGTAGAAGATACATTGTACAAAAAGATTATATTGAGCATACAATGCCGAGAACTGTTGCAATACTTGAAGATTTAAAAAATAATGACCCTGAATTAAAGAAATTCTTAGAGGGATTAACAGATAAAGTACATGACTATATATTCGAAGCACCTTGGAATAGAACAGAAGGAAGCGTATCATTTGCACCTAGAAAAGAACAATTTAATTTTAAAGAAAGTTATAAGAATGCTAAAAATCAATTTATTACGAATGTTTTAAATAAAGATTATGCACTTGAAATGGCAACAGATTTTATGGGAAAAGGTATGGGATATATTAATTCTTATGAATTAGACCCTAAAGATAATCCTGTAATCCAAAACGCATTAAAACAAGGTATCGGAGATAAAATTGATTCTATATTAAAAGATGGTATATATGACTTAGAAACTGGAGGAAAACTATGCGATGGTATAGAAAAGGTTGGAAAAATTTTGCCAAATACACAAGACCAAAAGAATTTAAGTACATATTTAACAGCACTAAGAGCAAAAGAAGCAGCAGAAAAAGGAAAGAAAACTGGTATTAGATATGATGACGCAAAATTAACAATAGAAAAATTCTCAAAAGACAAGAGACTAGAAGAAGCAAGAATTGTATATCAAACTTTCCAAAATACACTACTAGAACAAGCAAAAAAAGCAGGTTTATACTCACAAAAAGACATTGACTTAATGAAAGAAAATTGGTTAAATTATGCTACTTTTTATAGGGTAATGGACGATAATAATAAAGGGAGTTCATTAATGAAAAATCCTATTAAGAAATTTGTTGGTAGTGAAAGAGATATTATAAATCCTCTTGAAAGTACAGTTATAATGCTAGGCAGAATATATCCTGCAATGCAAAGAAATATTACTATGAAGAGTTTTGTAGAATTAGGAGAATTGTCATATTTAGGTGGTACATTCTATGATATTATTCCGACACCTATGAAAAAAGTAGGAACGGAGCGATTAGAAGATTTTAAAAAGACTCTTGAAAATCAAGGGATTGATACAGAAGGTATGGATTTATCAAAGACCTATGACTTATATTACCCTGATAGAAGAGATAATCGTAAAGAACGTATAACATCATATAAAGTAAATGGTAAGGAAATAACATTACAATTTAGAAATGATAAAATGTCTAAAGAACTTTATGATGTATTTACAGGTGGATATGACAAAGATGTTCCTAACTTAGCAAAGAAAATACTAGCCGAAACTGCCAAAGTATTTAGATATGGAACTACTATATTAAATCCAAAATTTGTTGTAAATAATATTTCAAGTGATACTCAACAGGCTGCAACAAATGCAAAAGGTAATTTTATTCCTTATGTTGATAGTGTTAAAGGCTTAGCGGATGTTATAATTGCAAAAGGTATAAATATGCCATCATCTTTATATAATAAATTACCTAAAGAAACTATAGAAAGAATAAATAATATTAATCCTGAACAAAAAGAAAGAATACAAAAAATGTATGCTTTGTTTAAACAGTCAGGTGCTTCAGGTGGTACAAGAACAAGTTTATATTCAAACAGAAATGAAACAAGTAGAAAAATGGCAGATTTATTAAATAGTGATTATAAAGAATTTGGATTAAAGAAAAACAAACTAAAATCAGTTGTAGACACTCTTTCAATTCCATCCGAATTATCAGAAGAAGCAACAAGGTTTGGTGTATTTATGAAGAATATGGATTATTTACAAAATAAAGGCTCTGGTAATTTCTTAAATAGTCTTATTGATTCTGCTTATAATACAAGAAACGCTACCCAGGATTTTTCAACTGGTGGAAATACAATTAAAAGATATTCTGCATATATACCATATTTAAGTGCAAAAGTAGGTAGTATAGAAAATAGTAGAATAATTTATAAACAACTAATTGGAGAGAGTGCAAAAGAGTATAAAAAACAATATTCTAACGATATACTAAAGGGCATTTCTGAACAAGAAGCAAAACAAAAGGCAATTAAGAAAGTAATTGACACAATAAAGAAAAAGGTGTTTATGACTGCATTATTTACTTCTGCTGGAATATTATTACATAAATTATATAAAGACGATAAGGAGTATGATGAAATCAATCAACAAAAGAAATACAACAACTATTATATAAAAGTAGGCGATTCTTGGGTTAAAGTAAAGAAAGCACAAGGTGAAGAAAGATTATGGATAAATCTAGGTGAATATTTTGCCGATTTAACATCTGGAAAATTAAAAGGTAAAAAGATGTCTACACTTGCTTCAACGCTTGGAAATTCGATACAAGATACTGGTGTTTCTGATGACTTTTCTGCATTTTTACCACCTATTATTGGGACATTAATAGAAATGGGTGCAAATTATGACTTTTATTATGGTAATAAAATAGTTCCTCAATATATGAAAGATGGATATGAACCTAAAGACTGGTACGATGAAAATACTTCAAGTTTATCAAAATTAATTGGACAAACATTTAATGTTGCACCTATGTATATAGATTATTTTGTAAAAAATAGTTTTGGAACAACGTTCTATGATATATGGAAAACGCCAGATACCATCCTAGGGTTTACAGGAAAATATCCATCAACTACAAGTACCTCAGGAGGAGCGTTTACAGTAAATCCTTATTCAAGTTCTACATCATTAAATGAGTTTTATGACAGATATAATAAACTAAAACAAAAGAATGGTTCTGGAACAATTACTTCTGATGAAGAAACAGAATACAAAAATATATCTGCTGCAAAAGATAGCATTACAGATATAAATAAACAAATTAAAGAAATTAAAAAAGACTTAACACTTTCATCATCAGAAAAAGAAAAACAAATCCTTGAATTACAAAAGCAAAGAACCGATACTGCAAGACAAGCCATGGGAAAAGAATTAATAAATAGTGAAAATAAAAGCAAAATAGATAGTTCAAGATTCTATCCGTCAAGAGATACAATAAGTAAAAATAATTATGTTTTAACAATGACTTCAGATATGAAAAAAGAATATGAGCAACTTGCGTATGAACAATATCAAAAATACAAATCACAAGGTTTGTATAATGAAGAATACTTAGGAAAGTTAGAAACTAAGTGTAAAGATTATGCTAAAAATTATATGTTACAAAAATATCAAAATCAATTAACTAAAAGCAAATAAGGAACTACAATTGTAGTTCCTTTAAATTTAAAAAAGGAGTATAAGTTCTATGGAAAAAGAGTTAAATGATTTTAAAATTGAAGTTCTAACACAACTTGCAGTAATCAATTCGAAACTTGATGGATATAACGAAATAAAAAAACAGGCAGATGAAGCCGACAATCGTTCCAGGCAAAATGCAAAAGAAATTGAGGGCATCAAGGATAACAATAAATGGGCTTTTAGGACGAGTGTTGGAGCAATTATAACAAGTGTTGTTGGAATAGTATTTTTATTTATAAAAACAGGAATGGGGGTGGGGTAGATGAAAAAAGCATGGAGTGATGTCAAAAGTTTTGTTACAGTATTAATGACTATTGCTATGGTAATATTATTGTTTGCACCTATAGAAGTAAACAAAGAAGTTTTAACAATATTTAGTGCTACATATGGTTCTGTTATGACATATTTCTTTACTAAAAAGAAGACAGATGAACCTGATTCAGATGATATTTCAAATAATACACAAGAATAAAACAATAAAGGAGTCGATTATGACTCCTTTACAGTATTAATTTTTATGAAAGGAGCGATTATATATGGCTACAAATATACCTTTAACAGGTAATTTTAATATTACTTGCGAATACGGAAGAAAAAATAATAATAGATTAAAATGGGCTGCAGGATATCATACAGGGATAGACTTAACTGGTCAAGACCAAATATATGGTACTTGTGATGGTACTGTTGTAAGAATTGGTAGAAATGACAAATCATACGGAAATTTTATTGTTGTTAAAGACTCTCAAAATCGTTTCCATTGGTTTTGCCATCTTGCCAGTATAAGTTGTAATGTCAATGACAAAATAAGTCGTACGTCTAAAATAGGAATAATGGGTGCTACTGGAAATGTAACAGGAAAACATCTTCATTATGAAATAAGAGATAATAGTAACTTATATGGTCATAATATTAACCCTGCTGAATATATGGGTATTCCTAATACAGTTGGTAATTATAACAGTGGTAATTATCAAATTAGTAATTCTTCAAGTACAGTTAGTCCTACACCTGTTTTAAAAACGCTTGTAAGAAATACTAATTTAAGGGATAAACCTACTACAGTTGGCTCTAATGCCACATTATATGTTGCAAATACAACAGTATATGTTTTACAAGCAGGAGTAGCACAGGCAAATGGATTCACTTGGGACAAAGTAAGAATAAGAGTAAATGGTAAAGAAGGCTATATGATTAACCAAAATTATAAATAAGGAGGATTTTAATATGATTACAGGAATTGATAAAAAAGGTGAAATGAAAAATGTCATTTTAAATGATGATGGTTCTGTACCAGTAAAAATGGAAGGTGAAATACAACAAACTTCTGATAAAGAAATAACATTAAATGCAAGTATCCAAACATTATCTACTGAAGAAACAACAATTGCAGTTGGCAAAAAAGTTACTATGCTTATGATTGCAAACTACTCAGATACTTCTGATGTTACTATTACAGTAGGTTCAAATACATATCAAGTTGGTGCGGGATTAGCACTTGAACTTCCAATGAATGTGCTAATAGATAATTTGATTTTAACTTCTACAGAAGCAGATACAAAAATTCAATTAGTTATAAAAGGTGTTGAATAAGGTAGGGGATATCCTCTACTTTTATTTAAGAAAGGAGTAATTCAATGATTAGATTTTTAAATAAAGGTGGTTCAGGGATAGATACATCTGACGCTACTGCCACAGAAAATGATATGTTAAAACCTAAAACAGCATATGTTAATGGTAAAAAAATTACTGGTGCAATTGTACCTAATTATGAAATTGAAGATATCGGAAAATATAAACTAGATACATCAAATAATATACCTATTACTCTTACTCATTTTGACACTTATGAAAATAATCCATATAAATTTATGTTTGGCATAAATAATGAAACTGGGGATTGTGCATTGCTTATAATAAATAAAAATCAATTAGAAGGAACATACATTTTTAATGCTCTAGAAACATTTGATAAAAATCAAGCAGGTAATCTTAAATTCACTACAGGAGATGTCTTAATATATGCTAAATCAATTACCTCTACTGAAATAAAATTAGTTTTAGGTATTACTGGTCAAAGCACGAAAGATTATTATAGGCAAAGTTTTCTAATATGCACTTATGATATAACATCTAAAACATTCACATTAGGCAATGCTAAATGTGCTAAATTTGGACATAATGGAACTGTTCCACAAAGTCAAAGATTTGCATTAGACCCTAAAATTTCAGATACAATATATTTATTTGAAAATAGTTGGTCTGGAGGAAGCCTAGGTAGAATTTCATTAGTTATTGAAGATGCCACAATAACACCAAATTTAACATTAAATTCTTCTGGATATTTATCAAGTGGAAATAAAGAACTTGCCTTTACAGGAAATGGAGATTATATTACAGATGGAGAAGTTATAGTATATCGTAATCCATTAAATAACGAATTTACAAAGTTTACATCTGCATATACTTATTTATCCAATACTAAGAGGTATTTATGGATAGCAAACAAATTATATAAAGTATTACCTTATACAGATTTTAATGATATTTTAAAATCTAAAAAAGAAATATTTTCATTAACACAACCTACCGGGAATTTTAAAGCGTATTTTAGTTGTGATGATAAATATTTATTGATAGATACCGACACATCAAATAGTGGAATTATGATGTATAAAATAGATGATGATATCGTTAGTATCAGTGATAATTTGAATTATTCCACATATTTATTTGAATCAAAACTAAATTCTACAAATTTTGATATTATTACAAATAATAAATGGAATAATTATGCTATTCAATTTGGAAAATCAACTTTATCAAAATTAAAAGTTGATAATGCTACATTTATCGAACTCAAATCAACAAATATTCCAGAAACTCAAAAAGTATTAAATAAAACAAAATTTTATGATGTTAATGGAAACATAACAGTTGGCACAATGCCTAATAATGGTGAATTAAGTTTTGCACCATCTATTAACCAACAACTTATTCCATCAGGCTATACATCAGGTGGAATAATCAAAGCAGTTGATAGTACTATAGATAACAATATATCCCCTGAAAATATAAAAAAAGGAGTAACAATTCTAGGAGTAACAGGAACATATACAGGTGAAACTACTGAAACAACAGAAGATACAACTAATTAATATAAAATAATATTAGGCTACTTATAGTTAAAAAGTAGCCTATATATATATTATTTTCTTTTATTTAATTCTTGTTGTCTTTCTTTTAAAATATTGTGTTCACAAATAGGATAAGAAGAAATTGGGGCTTTTCGTAATTTTTCATCAAGATAATATTTATTTAATTTTAAAAATTCAATATGATTTTTTTCGTATTCAATTCTTTGTTGTTCATATATATCCTTAAATTTATTTACAGAAGTTTCTGAATCCAACATATAGATTTCAGGATATATATCTAATCCATATTTTTTTGCCTCTATTTTTCTATATGAAGTAAGATATATACAAAAATCCATAACATTATGACGTTTTGTTTCTAAATCTTCTATTTCTTTTTGCAACAAATTTAACGTTAAATTCAAGGATTCATTCTTTTTTGATGTTATATATAAATATAAATAAAACAGAATTGCTGCTAAAATTATTATAATCATGCCATTTTTTATTAAAAAATTATTTTTAGTCATACTAAAAATTATAAAGAAATACAATAAAAGATAACAAATACAATCCAATTCTAAAATAATTTTTTGATTTTTTCTTTGTTTCACTTTTTCATTTATTTCAAAATCATATGTATTTATCCTATTTTTTAATTCTTCATCTATTTCTATCATTTGTTTATCTCCTTCTTATTTTATAAAAATTATTAAAAAAAGTTAAAAAATTTCCAAAATGCACATCTACACTGTGCATAGTTTATCATATTTTGTAGTAAAATCAATAAGATATATTAAAATGAAATATTAATTTAATACAATTGTAATAATAATGTAACATTGATTAAATTAAGGAAAGGAAAACTATGGGCTCAAAAAAATTTAAAGGGAAAAAGAATATTTCAGGTACTCTTATCAAGAAAAAAAGAGAATCTATGGGACTAACGAAAGTAGAATTCTGTAAGAGACTTGAATTTGAGGGAGTCAATATAAGCAGAAATGAACTACTACGAATTGAAAAAAATCAATTATTGGTAAAAGATTTTGAAATAGCAGCCATCTCAAAAGTGCTTAACATTGACTTAAATAACCTAAAAGATTATTTAGAAGATTAGTAATCCCATTAACTAATCTTTTTATATTATACTATACAATTTTTAATAAATTTGTCGAAAACAGTCAATAAATAAAATTTTATTATTTTTTTAATATTGGTTAATAATTTTGTTGGTATTGCCAAAATTCAATAACTTTGATATACTATATAAAATGGATTGAGGGTAATAATATGAAGTATATTAATAAAGAAATTAAAAAAGAAGAAATTATAAAACTATATCTTAATGGAAAAACATTAACAGAAATTGCAAAACTGACCGGTTGGTCGAGAAATTTTTTGGGAAAATTAATAAAAGACGATAAAAGAATTAAAGAATATAGAAATAAAAAGGTTGTTCAAGTATATAAACAAAAAAATCAAAATAGAATAAATGTATCTATATCAACTGATTTTTGGCGAAAAATAGGCATTTCAAGCGAAAATACTATAAAAGATTTAGTTGATATTGAGGTAAATGAAAAAGATGGTATTATTACTATAAAAAAACATTTGAATGGGTAATATTTTATTACCTGTTTTATTTTTTTTTCAAAAATGCTTGCATTTGTACTGTACAAGTGGTATTATGTAAACGAGGTGATAAAAAATGAAAATTAATTATGAAAGGAATCCTAAAATTTTAAATGAATTTGTAAAATATCTACAAACTATGAACTATTCTTTAGAATCAATCAGAAAATATAATTCAAATTTATTGATGTTCTTTGAATTTTATAAGGAATATTCTAAAATTCTAACTGATGTTACTATGTTTAATGAATTTATATTATCAGGTGTTAAAAAAGCAGATATATTGGCATATTTAACATATTTGTCACAACATCTTGATAATAGTCCCAAAACACGTCAATTCAAATTAACTTGCATTAGAAGTTTTTATAAATGGTTATTTAATAGAAACCCAATATTTAAAAATAAGGTTAATCCAACAAAAGATATTCCTAATATAGAAAGAATAGTTAGACTTCCAAAATATTTGAATTTAGAACAATCAAAAAAAATTGTAAAAATATTTACATTGGAGAACTGCATATATCCATTAAGAAATAATACTATCCTATTTATGTTTTTAAATACAGGCTTAAGAGTTTCAGAATTAGTAGGGCTTAATATTAAAGATGTAAATTTAAAAGATAAATATATTAGGGTTATTGGAAAAGGAAATAAAGAACGAACAGTTTATATAAATGATGCAACTAAAAAACAATTATTAAAATATTATGCTTATCGATTTAAAAATGAGGAAATTGACATTAATGAACCATTATTTGTTAATCATATGAATAAAAGACTTGCCACAGATGGCATTAACGATATATGTAGACGTGCTTATAAACTAATGGGATTAGAAGAATATGGATATACAACACATACATTAAGACACACATTTGCTGTTCTTATATATCATTATGTAAAATCTGATATTTTATTAATTAAAGATTTATTAGGTCACGAATCTATTTCATCAACTGAAATATATACTCATGTATTTAATAAGAAAGTAAAACAAGCAGTTGATGATAATCCATTAAATGATTTGGAAAAAGTTGCATAGTAGGGAAGAGAGGTGTGTAAAATGAATTTAGATTTTGATATTAATTCGATTAGGAAAAATAATATTGAGTTACTAGATTGCCAGATAGATTTAATATTACGTAGTTTGGAATTTTATTCTTATACTTACCAATATATTTATCCAAGACGTGGCAAATCAGAAACACTTGAAGAAAATTTAAGAATTAGTTTAGTACGTGATACTTATGAACAAATCTTAAATGAATTTGGAATTTCTAAAAAAACTAATTTATTTAATGAAAATTTGACTTTTGAAAATAAATTTAAAAAAATTGCCTAAAAATATTGACAACTATTAGTATCGGTGATATATATAGTATATGACTTTTAGGTTGTGAAAAATATATTAATTTTATGATAAAAAGTGACGCGTCAAAATCGTTTTTAAGCCGTTTTTATATTTTAAACATATAGTTTTATTACTTTAAAAGCACTCAAAAACCTTCCGTTGCGTGGAATAGGGGGATTTTTATAAATATATCTCTTTATATTTTACTCCTATCTCTTATTGCACAAAACTTTGATTTTGCGCAATGTTCTGTATTCCTTTTTTTACACTTTTCCATATCTACTTCTACCTCTCTTCTATTGTTTATTTATGCGCGCAGCAAAAATTTTATTTACATCTTCTATTTGTGCATTTCTAATATTAATAATTTTATATTCTTCATATTATCGCCATTATCAATCGTTCAATCATTCAACCATATTTTATAATAAGGCAAAAAATCAAAAGAAGCAGAATAAATATCACTTCTCTTGATTTTTCCTTATTATAAAATTATTTATTTTTTCCTTTTTAGTATAAGAAAAACAACTCCAAGCACACTACATACTCTTGTTAAAATATTTTTAATCCCATGTGCTTTTTTATTCATACACGCTTCACAATATTTACCTTTGTATCCTTCAGGCAAAATTTTATTGCATTCTTTATTTTTACATCTTCTTTCCTTCATTTTTAATTCTCCTTTTTTAGTAATGTTTGCTTATTTTTAGATATTTCTTGAATTTTTTTATTTATAATTGGTAAATTTTCCGTCCAATAATTGATTGGGGAAGAATCTAGTAAATCCAATCTATTTAATAATTTTTTGTTATTCACATAATTTTCTTTTATGAAATTATTATAATAATCTAAACTTTTTTTGGCAGCATTATCTTCCCCTATCTCCTGATATGCAATTGCTTCAACTAAAGAAACCATATTTGTTGCATTAAAGCTTTCTCTTATTTGGCTTATTTTATTGTCTATTTCTTCTTGTTTTGAACCAGATAAAAATTTTCCTATCAAACTTTCCGGTTGTTTTTTAATAAAATCCAGATTTATCATTTGGCTTTTCATTAATAAATTTCTACTATCTTCTGCATCAAGTGCTAAATTCATTAAAGCATTAGTTTTTAAATCTTTATTATTAAAACTCATTATTTGCAATAATTTTTATTGGCAACTGTATGCAGTAGCTAATCTATCATATTCTTGTCCTTGCTTTACTTCTTCAATTGCAAAATTAATAACTTGAATTTGTTCTGCTATTTGTGCCATTTGCATTTGCATTGTGAAATCATTAATTGCATGGCTTAGTTCTGGTGTTATATTAAGTTTTTTTAGTGAAATGGTTTCAATAATTTTATTTGTTTTTGTATCAATTAGATTTGCCATTAAACTACCATCTTTTCTTGACATTAATTTAATTGCACCTTTAGCAATTTCATTTTTTTGTCTATTACTTAATATTGCTTGATATGAAACTTCTGGTATAGTGGCTTTTATTAAATTGATAAATGATGGTGTAGTATAAAGAATGTTTTCTATTTTTTTTAATGAGTTATTTGCACCAATAACTATTACCTGTGCTACATCAGGGAGATTAAAAAAACACTTTTTAACATCATTTTTGTAATCGTTATTTTCAATGATTTCTATATTTTCTGGTGGAATTTCAATTATATTTTCTTTTTTCATATATTACCTCCAATAAAAGCAACTAAAGTATCAAATAACTATAGTTGCTTTTTATTCTCCTATATTATGGGCTGTTTTTTTCACGAATTATTTCTATTTAAATCTTCTAATATAATCATCAATATTATCCAAAAATTCTTGATTATTTTTTGACTTAACCATCATAGAAATAACATGTTCAGTAACATCTGCAACCGGCATACTATTCATAGCCTTACGCAATGCAAAAACAGTTTCTTTTTCCTTTGGAGTAAGTAATAAATCTTCACGTCTAGTACCTGATTTATTAATATCGATAGCAGGGAATATACGTTTTTCAGACAATTTTCTATCAAGGTGAACTTCCATATTACCTGTACCTTTAAATTCCTCGAATATAACATCATCCATTCTACTACCTGTTTCAACTAATGCGGTAGCAAGAATTGTAAGGCTTCCACCAAATTCAATATTTCTAGCAGCACCAAAGAATTTTTTAGGTTTATGTAATGCTGCAGGGTCTAAACCACCTGATAGTGTTCTTCCTGAAGATGGTATTGTAAGGTTGTAGGCTCTTGCAAGTCTTGTAATACTGTCCAATAATATAACAACATCTTGTCCTTGCTCAACTAATCTTTTCGCTCTTTCAAGTACCATTTCTGCTACTTTTACGTGATGTTCTGGTAATTCATCAAATGTTGAGTATATAACTTCTCCATTAATAGAACGTTTCATGTCTGTAACTTCTTCTGGTCTTTCGTCTATAAGCAATACAATTAGTTTTTCTTCTGGATTATTTTTTGAAATACTGTTTGCAATTTTCTTTAATAATGTTGTTTTACCTACTTTAGGTGGAGCAACTATCATACCTCTTTGCCCTTTTCCAATTGGTGACATTAGGTCTATCATTCTCATAGCGTATTCTTTGCTATCTGTTTCCAGTTTAATTCTTTCAGTTGGATATATAGGTGTTAATTCATCAAATCTTTTTCTTCTTGCTGCTTTTTCTGGTGATTCCCCATTAACTTCACCAACAAATATTAATGAAGGAAATTTTTCTCCTTCTTTACATCTTGCAATTCCCTTAATTATGTCACCTTTGTCTAGTTTGAATCTTCTTATTTGAATTACTGAAATATAAACATCTTTTGGACTTGATAGATAGTTTTCACCTCTTAAAAATCCATATCCATCTGGTAATATGTCTAATATTCCTTCTACAATTTCGTCTCCTTCGTTTGTAAGTTTGTATCCTTCTTGATTATTGTTTTCGTCTTCTTTTATATCTGTTTCATTTTTCTTTGTTATTTCTGTAGTACTAATAGTTTCACTATTTATAACGTGTTCTAAGACTTGTACTAATTCTTCTTTCTTTAATTTTGATATGTTCTTAATATTGTTTTCTTTTGCTAATTCCTTTAACTCTGCAAGAGTTTTATCTTCCAAATTTATCATAATTCCTCCTAAATTTTTATATTATTTTTAATGGGATTTTTTTCGAAATAAATATAACATATTTATATTATAGCACAATTTTCCAGAAAAAGGAAGGGTTTTTAAAAAAAAGCACATAATTGTGCTTTTTGAATTATTTGATAATCTATTTTTTTTATAATTTATTTTATATATTGATTTTACGATATTTACATTCCCTTATCTACATAAATTTTTTCATTTGGATAATACATATCAAGTTTTTCTCTTGCTACTTGCTCAATATACTCTTTAGAATTTACATTTTTCTTTTTATCTGTAAGTTCTGCTTTTTGCGTTTCTTGTTCACTTATTTTACTTGCGAGTTCCTTGCTATTTGTTGAATATTGATTAATAACTTTTTGCTGACTTACTAGTGTAATTAATGCATATATTAAAACTAATAATATTAATAAACTTTTGTATAATTTTTTCTTTTTCATAAGTAATTTCACCTCTAAATAATACGTATACTATATAATTCTACATTTTTTTATAAAATCCTTCATAAATGATTAAAAAATTTAATTTTTATTAAGTATTGTGTGTTTTTAATTTTTTATTTCTGTATATGTGTATTTTTTTGATATTTATTGTAATAAAATGTATTGGCTTTAATGAAATTTTTTGTAGAATGTTTATTAAAGCCTTTAACGGAATTGCAAAAATTTTTATTATTATGTTCAATATTTTTATTACAAATTTTATTATACTTACGTTTATATGTATAACTGCTTTACTAAATATGATCATATATATTAAGCATCCTAAAAAAATTGCTATAAACATATAAAACCTTACCTCACCATTACTAAATGTAAATATTGAGTATAATAAAATGAGCCCTGTTATAAGCCAAAAGAAAAAATCCTCTATGTATGTTATAATATCTGGTGTTTTGAAACTTTTTCTCAAAATTCTAAATATATCAAATAATAATCCTATTAATATGCCATTTATTGTAAATATTAAAAATAGATTTGCTTGATTTGCCACCATATTTTCATCAGTCCTTTAAATTATTTAAATATCTTATTTAAGATGCTTCCTTTGTTTTTTTCAAGTTCTTTATCACTATATGCCAAGTATGAGATATCTCCTTCTATTATTACTTCAGATGTGTCAATACTTAGTTTATTTATTCTTAAGTTTTCACCTTTTACTGTTAATAGGCCAAGTTCTGTTTCTACAATTACTACTTGGTCATCAAAGCTTAATACATCGTTTACGCCTGATATGCTTAGCTTTCCCCTATTTTCTAATATTAGGTTCTGTATTACTCCAGTGTTTATTGTTTTTCTTTCATCTATTGTCATTGTAATCACATTCCTTTCAAAAATCTTTTTATTTCCCTGATATTTATATATATTCAATGGTTGTCTTTTTTAGAACGAAAAAGGGTAAGAAAAAAATTCTTACCCTGGTAACTATAACTTTTTAAATTAGTTTAAATGAATTAAATATTTTATAACAGTATAGGATATGTTATAATCATTAAGCAGTTGTTTTTCATCATTATTAAGTTTTGCGAACATAGTAAGAATGACCCTGCTTATTTTTATAATGTATCTCTTTCAAGAGTGAACTCTTGACACTTCGTATATTGTAAAATGTCCGTGTTTTTATCTTGTACAGATAAGGCTCAAATTTGATTCTCATCATTTTGAGAACCTCAATTTGTTTATACGACAGTTTCCAAATTACTGTCTTTTTGCCTTGGTTTTTATATTGTTGTAATTGCTTTCGAGTTCTTGAAAACTGAAAATCCCGGTTTTTCATACGGATACCTCCTTGTTATAATATATAGTTACTTTTCCTGAAAAGGTTTTAATTACCTCTGTAATTATTATAACATTATATGTGAAATGTGTAAATGTTTTATGACTACTTTTTTTACTTTAAATTTTATAATGAATTTCTTTTAAAATTTTATCATCCACTATCCCCTTAAAATCAACCGAAATCTTAGACTCAGAAACATTAAACTCAAGCATTTCTAGTTTATTCTTTTGAATAATATCTAATAAATTTTTAATAAAATCATAATTCCTAATAATTCCATTACCAACAATAGAAATTCTAGAAATATCTTTTTTCACGACACTTTTAATAGTATTTTCTTCAATAATATCAGTAATAATGGTACCAGCCTTATTATTAAAAGTAGACTTAGTTATAATTGGAATTTTAAATTTATCACCTATTTCGGCACACCTATTATGAAGAACTTTAGCTCCTTCACTAGAAATTTCCATCATTTCATTATATGAAAGTGCCGGAATTTTTTTAGCTTCTGGAATTTTATTAGGATCTGTTGTGTATACTCCATCTACATCAGAAAAAATATAACATTCTTTTGCTTTTAATGCTGCAGCAATTGCAATAGCAGATGTATCTGAGCCCCCTCTCCCCAATGTTGTAATATCAAGATTTTCGTTATAACCTTGGAATCCTGCTATTATAACAATTTTTCTTTTTCCAAGTTCTTGTAAAATTCTTGTTGTATCTATGTTTTTTATAATTGCATTTTGATTTGTATTGTCTGTAAGTATTCCTGCCTGCCAACCTGTAAGTGATATTGATTTATATCCCATTTTATTTAATAATATACTTAATTTAGAAATTGATATTTGCTCTCCTGAACTGAGTAACATATCCATTTCTCGAAAAATTTCAAGATTTGTTGATGTATTTTTTTTAGTATTTGTTGAGCATTTCTCAATGTCAGAATTCTTTGTGTTTTTATCATATTCTGTATTTTCTTCTATTTGTGAAGCTTCGTTTATTAATTTGTCTGTTGTTTTTCCTTGAGCTGATAGTATTACGACTATGTTATTTTCTTTATTATACATATCTATAATTTTTTTAGCCACTATTTTCAACTTATCATTGTCTGCTACTGAACTTCCTCCAAATTTCATTACTATTGTGTCCATATGGACCACCTCTTTTAAATAATATATAAAGCCTTATTTTAGTAAAAATATGGCTCTTTATATATTATGCAAAAAAAGAACTATGTTTCCATAATTCTTTTATTCAAACTGATTGTTAAGTAAACTGATTTATACATTTTTTGTTCACTTTAAAATTTATAAATTTTGTTTTAAATAGTTTTCCATAAAACCATCTAACTCTCCGTCCATAACTGCCTGAACATTACCAACTTCATAATTTGTTCTGTGGTCTTTGACCATTGTATATGGGCAAAAAACATAAGAACGAATTTGGCTTCCCCATGCAATGTCTCTTTGTTCACCTTTTAAATCTTCAATTTTTTCTTTGTGTTCTTGCTCTTTTAAATCAAATAATTTGGATTTTAACATTCTCATAGCAGTTTCTCTATTTTGAATTTGCGAACGTTCTGATTGACAGGCAACTACTGTATTTGTTGGAATATGCGTAATTCTTACTGCGGATGATGTTTTATTTATGTGCTGGCCACCTGCTCCAGATGCACGGTATGTATCTATTCTTAAGTCATCTGGATTAATATTTATTTCTATATCTTCTGTTATTTCTGGTAAAACTTCAACTGATGCAAATGATGTATGTCTTCTTCCACCACTATCAAATGGTGAAATTCTAACTAATCTATGTACACCTTTTTCGCTTTTCATGTATCCGTACGCATTTTGATCTATTATTTCAAATGTAACGCTTTTTATTCCTGCCTCTTCTCCTTCAAGATAATCTAATTCTTTTACTTCATATTCATTTTTTGTGGCCCATCTTGTGTACATTCTATATAACATTTCTGCCCAGTCTTGTGATTCGGTTCCACCTGCACCTGGGTGTATTGTGACAATAGCATTGTTTGCGTCATATTTGCCTGATAAAAGTGTTTCTAGCTCTAACCTTTCTAATTCCCTTTGTTCCTTTTTTGTACTCTTTATTATGTCTTTTAAAAGCTCTTCTTCAAAACTTTCTTTTACTAATTCGGATAGTTCTAATGAATCGTTTATTTCTTTTTCAAGTTCTCTATATTTTATGACTTTGCTTTTTATTTTTTTTATTTCTGATAATACCTTTTTTGTTTCTTCATTATTTGTTGTCCAAAAATCTGGGTTTGCCGTTTTTTCTTCTAGTTTACTGAGTTCTTCTTTTAATTTAGCAATGTCAAAGAGATTCACCTAAATTCTGTAATTTTGATTTTAATTCTTCTAGTAATCTTATATTTTCTTCAAGTTCTAACATTTTTCACTCTCCTTATTTTTTATTCCATATTGCATTTTTATGTTACATATCTTAGCATATTTTACATAATTTGTCAATCATTCTATTTTACACTGTTTTCTTTGGTTTACAATTATTTTTACAGTAAAATGCAAATTTTGACAAAATTAATAATAATTGATAGAATAATACCTGTAGGAGGTAAAAAAATGAAAAGAAACATTATTATAGTATTAATTGCAATATGTACTTTATTTATATTAATAAGTTGTTATATATATATAATAAACAAAAATAAAATACCAGTACTATGTTATCACAATTTAGCGACCGCAGAAGAAAAAACAAATTTTGAAAGTGAAAAGGATTGGACAATTGATGTTAAAAATTTTGAAGAACAATTAAAATATTTAAAAAAACATAATTATAAAACATTGACTATGGAAGAGTTTTATAAGTGGAAACAAGGTAAGCTTAATTTACCTCAAAAAAGTGTTTTAATTACTTTTGATGATGGATTTTTATCTAATTATCATTATGCCTTTCCCCTATTAAAAAAATACAATATGAATGCTACTGTATTTTTAATTGGTGAATATGTTCATAATGCCACTCAAACAGACTGGGATGGAAATATAAAAACATATATGCCTTTAGAGTTAGTTGAAAAGTCTAAAGAGGAGTATCCTAATATTGATTTTTGCTCTCATACATATGGATTACATTATCATAATTCAATAAATGAAGTTTCAAAAGAACAAATGGAAAAAGATTTTTCTGTATTTAATAATAATATTGCTAATACAAAATTTCTTGCGTATCCCTTTGGACAATATAATGAGGATTTAATAAATAGTTGGAAATCTAGTGATGGATTACTTGCTTTTGCTTATGGACCTACTAGAAAAGATTATAGAAAGGCTTCAAGAAAAGATGATAACTATAAAATTCCACGCCTAAATGTTTCACACGGTATGGAAATTTGGAAATTAAGTTTAAGGTTATTGTTTGGAAATTAAAAAAATTTAGGATATTAAAATTGTAACAAAAAATGCAGTCATTCGACTGCATTTTTATATATAATTTTATATATTTAAAATTTTCAGAATCAAATTTCATTACCTTTTTCATTTCATTATTATCTATTTTTTTGTAAAGCTATCAACTGCTGTTCTATCTCTTTTTCTAAAAATATTCCTTGAAAGCCCTTTAAAGGTTTATTATTAGCCATGTTTATTCCCTCATTTCTTTGAAACTTATTTTAATCTACAATAATTCAATATTATTATATCGTTTTATTAAATTTTGTGCAACAATTTGTAAAGAATTTGTCATAAGTAATTCTTATAGGTTATATTAAAAAAATAAATGAATGATATTGTTGAAATTTTACATAAAATCTGGTATAATTAAAGTATGCAAAGTGTTGTAAAATTAAGCTTATCATTGATTAAATTTTGTTTATTAACAACTTTGATTAAGTTTAATGTTACTTCATTGGGCAAATAAAATACTATTTTATAAGGAGGACTTCAATATGATGAAGACTATAAAAAAGAACACACAGGTAACGATTAAGCACATCCTTGGCGAAACAGCTGAGGTCCTTGTAACTCGGTTAGACAATGGGAAGTATCAGTTCAACTGCGATGCTTATGTCGTTGGAGAGTATTGCAAAGGTGGTTTTTTCCATCTTCGGCAAGCTAGAGAAGTTATTTCGGGCAAAAAGCTTGGAAACAATGTTAAGTTTTGGCCTCGCCTTCGGAGAGCACTGCATGAGGCAGGATTGGAGCCGGTCAATATTCCCGGAGGAGATTATCCGATTCACTATCGCGATGAAATTGTAATTCCTGACTATTCTATGTCTGGAGCACACTACTTTATCATCAAGCGTTCTGATATTAGCAAATATCTTGATATGTTGCCTTTAGATGATGCTGGTAAAGCTCGTGCAGAAGATGTTGCAAGAAAAGAAGCTGAAGCAGCGGCAGAGGCTTATCGTCAGGCACATGATCCAAAGTGCATTGCCAATCGTATTGGTGATAAACTTTGGTATTCAGGCGGTATGAGTTTCGGAGGAGAATTCAAGAAAATCACTCTGGTTGCAGATGATGATTCAGAATTTTCTGTTATGTACCAAGATGGGAACACGAATCTGATTTGGCCTAGTGGTTGCTGCAATGTCGCAAAGGTACTGTGTACTGCTCCTGAAACGGGAATTGAATATCTTTCTGGTTTGTCTGCAGGACATCTCGATCCGAGAAAACATAGCAGACTTAAGAAGATTTATTCCCAGGGTTGGCATGAATACACTGCTTACCTTATGCCGAATCCAAAGCTTGCAACAGAAGTTAGAGAATGTTCTTGTTGGTTAGGAATGTTCGACAATTCTGACAATGATGGTATCTCTGCTGAACTGATTGCATCTGCAAAAAAAGTCGTCCTCGAGGCTTATGATTTGGACGACAAGCTGTTGAAACAGCGCTATGTTTATGACAGAGAATCTGGAGAAGTATCAAAGGAATATCTGCATAACTGGCCTTTCGACCTGTTCAATGAAAAAGTTACAGGAGAATTCGACTGGAGTACCGAGGAAGAGTAATATTTGTTCTGAAGTACGGACATCATGGTAGGAGCATTTCTGCCATGATGTTTTTGGATTTATGAAAACCCCGTGTTTTACGCGGGGTTTTCATAAATCCAAAAAAGATGTCAACAAATTACTTTTTGCTGACATCTTTTAATTTCAATGGATTTTGTCCACATTTTTATTTGATGGGTGACAAACAACAAATTTGTTATCTTTCTTAAATTCAACTTTTCCCTTATTTTAAGCTACTTTCCACAACAATTTTTGTATTTCTTCCCTGAACCACATGTAGTTGATTCTCCCATATTATTAATACTATCTATACTTATAGTATTATTCGTATTTCCTTATTTGTCAGACTAGGTAACATCTATATTATTTGTATTTATGATATTACCTGTACTATAAGTATTTTTCCAACGTGGACATATTGTGGACATTGTCCACATCCGTTCATCTAATATGATTAGATCAATTTTTTTATCAAATGTGCAATTTATTTATTTTCAATTTGCTTTGTTTCACTTAATAGTCTATCAAA
>ERZ827528.409-NODE-409-length-53936-cov-32.381173_pt1 | contig 53936 bp, 42 predicted proteins | sample MGYA00519768_ERZ827528 | MGnify/ENA primary metagenome ERZ827528 (study PRJEB31778, sample SAMEA3449343) | human gut metagenome | biome: human gut; feature: human-associated habitat; material: faeces | place: United Kingdom | collected 2010/2012 ...
TGATGTCACGCGCATATGTCCGTTTGTAGGCGCGTTTCTCCTGCGCAACCTCCAAATCAGAGGCATTTTCGCGCGTTTTGTAAACCGTCACGCCGTCCGGCTCAAATACACGCGCCATCAGCGGCTTGTCGTCGCCAATCTGCCAGAACTGCACGCCAACCATCGGTTCGCCCGTCAGCTCGTCCAGCAGCGCCACAAATCCGCTGTTTTTATCCGTGTACGCACGCAGAATCTCAACGTGGTCGAGATTCCAATAGCCCCAACACACGCCATGCACCAGCGCATACAGTCCAATTTTCGCAAGCGTCGTGTCGAACCCGACGCCTAACTTGCCCTTCATTGCGTCGTTTTCCAACTCCACGCCGTTGCCAAGCAGATAATTAGCCTGCTGCATGGTGAAGCGGCGGAAAAAGTCGCTGTAAATACGCTGTCCGGGTACTGCTTCCGTCGCCGTTCCCTTCTTCTTTACTGTTTTCCCGTCGGCGGTTTTTTGCTCCGATTCTGATGTGGTAGCTCGCAGCACGACTTTCGCGGAAACGGTATCGTTCCGTGCTTCGTAGTAGCGTTGCGCGATTCCTGCCTTGTCAAAGTCCTCGCTGTGTTTATATGCCCCGATAACCGCCAGCGTTGCCTTTGCTTTGTCCGGCTCGTTCTGCCAGTCTTGCCATGTGATTTTTGTGAACATCTGTATCACCCCCCAACATATAAACTCGCGCCGCTCCTGTCGAGAATCCGGCAGCAGCACGCGGCACTGTCCGGCGCGTCATCGTGCTCCGCGTCCTCGGTGTAGTCCATAATCTGCGCGATATAATCCTTGTCTGTGCCTTCCAAAAACACGATATTCCCCCACCACTTTTTGAGGTATGTGCTGATTTTTAGGTACTTGTTCATTTTCTCCGGGTATGCGCGTACTGCCATATTGCGGCGGCGCAATTCCCGCGCCAAATATCCCTTGTCGCCGTTTGTCTCGCAGTAAATCGGCGCGCACATTAGGCGCTCCGTCTCCGATTGCAGTGCGTCCATCAGCGTGTCAACGTGCTTGCGCCACAAACGTCCGTACAAGTACAGCGTGTCGCCGTCCCTCTTGGCGCACGTCAGCGCGGTGTAGTCCTCGCCGCCGTATGCAGCATCAACGTGCGCGATTCCGTCCCGCAGCTTTTCCGCTTCCTGCGTGAACGTCGGCGGCGTATCGAACAGCGCATTTTCGGCGGCAATGTGGCGCAACTCATAGTTCGCGGCAAAAAGTGACGGCGACATTGACTTCCGCAGTTCTTCCAGCTTTTTCGGTGCAATCAACCCGGTGGAATAGCAATCGTGCTTCTCCGGCGGCGCAACCAGCGTGAACGCGTCCTCGATGTGCCACGGTGTGCCGATGAAGACGATTCGCCCGTCGCGTGTGACGATGTTTCGAAGCTCCTGTATAACGCCCTTGGTGCGCTCTCGTTCTGCGCGGCTGATGCGGTCGTTGAGGTTCACCACGTCGTCACACACAATCAAATCCGCGTGCTTGCCCGTCATGGACGAACCGCAGCCGATGCCGATTAGCTGGTCAGCGCCACGCGGCGAATCGTACACGCTCACCGTCATGCAGTTGCCGCCTGATTTGAGCAGCGCCACGTCCTGCTGCATGAGGATTTGCGCCATGTAGCAAAAAGCCTCGTTGGCGAATACCTTTTTTGCCTGTGCTATGCTCTCCACAACGTCGCTGTCGGTTTTTCGCATGAAAATCGCGTTTTTTCCGTGGTTGAGGACGCACCACATTGCCAGCGCTACGGAAAGGCAGGAAGACTTGTAGGACAGACGATGCGCTTGAAGCGTGTAATCGTCCGCTCCGAAGATGATGTGCTGCATCCAGCGTCCGTGAAGTTCGTCCGTTAAATCACGGAATCCGCACATTCTGCCGACGGCGGCGGGATGGTATCGCCAAATATTCCACACTTCATCCCGCGTCAGCGTCGTCATTTTACCTCTCCCCGCGTCTCTTTCAGCAGTTTGTCAATGTCGGCTTTCGCGTCCTCGGACAACTGCGGCGCTTTGATGTTGACGATGTCACCGGGGTCTTCCCCGATAATCCGCATGATATACTGAAAAGCGGGTAAATTCCCGTCTGCTGCCATTTTGACGGTGCGTTTCACAAGTGCTTCTCGCAACGTCCCGCCATTTTGCAACGGCTCGTCAAGCAGATTGAGCATCAGCTCCTTGACGGTAAAATTTGCTTTGCGCGCCTGCGTTGCTTTTTCGTGCGCTTTCCTCGCGTCACTCGTCGCCCCGTCCTTCCCGCTCCCGAACCTTTTCCCCTTTTGCAGGTTTGCAAGGCTATTAGGATGAGTTCCTCTCGGCATTCATGTCACCTCTTGGGCTGCCTGCGGATTTCGCCTGTCTGCCGGTTGATGGTGTATGCTACTCGGCGCTGGTATGCGCCAGATGATTTCTTCGCCAAAGCCGAACCGTTCCTTAGCTTTCGCACTGAACCGCTTGCCATGCTTTATTCCCCCTTATGATTTTGGGCTTCGTGTAGTCAATTGTTTTATACTTGTCGATTAGACTGTCGAACGCTTCCCGGTAGAAGTTGAACAGCCCCTCGTTCTCCTCGAAGTCGAACTGCTCCAGACAAGATGCGCTCCGCAAATTCGCGCTCCCCGTCAGCACATAATGATTCCCCTTGTGCGTTTCCATCAGCAGGATTTTCATGTGTGTGTTCGTGAAAGCGACTTGCAATTTGTTGTCGATGTCCAGTTCTTCGTACAGGTACGGTATTAAATCCGTTTTATAGTGGCTGTAGAAGTAACCGGACAGCATCAGATTGATTTTCTCTACGTTGCGGAAAAGCAGCAGATTTTTGAAGCTGTCCACGTTGTTCTCGGACAGTGACAACGTGGAACAGTAGATTGTTTTGAGGTCGATGCCGCGATACATTACAAGTGCTTCCGGCAGGTCGCCAAAAATGAAATTGCCCGGAACGATGCATGTAGTCCGTGCGTTGCGTTCCAGACAAATTTTTGCGGCAAGGTCGCGTGCGTACTGAAAATCCGCCTTGTTGTAGATTGCCGACTTTGCCATCTTTGGCTTTATGATGCGCGTCTGCTCTTCCTCGTCCACAAGGGAGAAGTCGGCGACGGCGAAATCTATGTCGTCGTCAAGTGTGATTGTGTCGGGGAAGTTGATTTCTGGGATGTCGATGTTAACGTCGTCGCTCATTTTTTCGCAACCCACCCGCAAAAATTCAGGTGTCGCCAAAACATCTGAATATTTGTAAATCCAGCGCCTTTCAAAAGCTCTTCATTCCATTCAGGTTTCAGGTTCACGAGAACGCCTCTTAAACTTCTGCGTTTTTCGATGATTTGTGTATCGGAATATCCATTCGCACGTTTTTGTGCATAGTAGCAGTCCGTCAGCAAATCGTCCATTTCCGCATCTTCTCCTTGTACTTTTTCAACAAGGATGATTGCTCCGCCTTTTTCCGTGTGATTGTAAATTTTTTTTAGTAGCTGCTGACGTTCCTCGATTGGAACGAACTGCAATGACAAAACCAAAAGCGTCAAATCAGCAATTGTTTGTGGATATTGCTTGGTAATATCGCAACAATACGTCTGCATTGCTCCGCAGCTAATCCAGCCGGAATATTCCTTGTTCACTGCTTCAATCATAGCATCACTATTATCAACAAGGAAACTCCGAATACGCGCTCCGTATTTCTGCAAAAACGGATAAATAGATAATCCGTTTGAACATCCAATATCAACAACATTTGATATTTTCCCGTCTTTCCTGAGATATTTTTCGCCAACTGCAAATGTTAATTCGCGCATCTGTACATATCCCGGAATGGAGCGTTCAAGCATATTGGGAAAGCATTCCGCGACATCTCTTCCGAATTGCCATTTTTCCTTTGGAATAATATTGTCGATTTCGCTCATGGCTTTTCTCCTTTTATAATTTATCGAGAATGTTTTCTTTTATTGTTCTCGATATTTCGCGCATCATTATTGGCGGAACCATACGCCCAAGACGTTCCCATCGCTGCGCAAATGTTCCCGTCTGGTACGCTTGTTATTCTTTTCAGCTCCGCTATTGTAAATTTCCTATCTTCTGTCGGGTGACAACTTCCAGCTGCGCTGGCATATCCGTGCATCTGACATATCGTCGAGCATGGCGCATATAGCGATTCTCTTATTAAATTAAAGTATGAACCATTTGCGACGGAAGTACCAGATATAGGTTTTTTTTGGTTTCTCGGTATTTTTTTTAGTATCTCTCCCCATTTGTATTTATTCGCATCCTCGATAAGCTGCTTTATCTCTTTTTCATCGTTTGTAATATTTTTTAATGCGTTCCCAAGCGGCACAATATAATTATAGGGTTTGGGAAAGCAAGGCATAATTCCTATATCGTTTCTTACACCGACGAAAATTATACGTTCGCGGCTTTGCGGAACACCTAAATATTTTGCATTGATTAGCTGCGCTTTTACTTTGTAGCCGCACTGCTCCATGCACTTTATATATTCTCGGAAATATCCGACAGCCGTTCCTTTTACCATTCCTGAAACGTTTTCAGCTACAAATGTTTTGGGCTGCAACCCATTTAGGATTCTAATATATTCAAGAAAAAGATTCTCTATCTGTTGACTTTTCCCGTCACTATATGCTCTTTTTTTTCCCCATCCCTTTTCGCGCTTTCCCGCTGTGGAAAATGCGCAGCACGGAGGCGACCCATCGAATAAGTCAAGCTCACCTTTTTTTAGTCCAGTCTGTTCAAGAATTTCCTCCGGCTTTATGTCTCGAATATCTCTTGTATCGAGATATGTGCCGTTATGATTGGCGCGATATGTTTTTTGAGCCTCTTCGACAAATTCATTTGCCCACAGAATTTTGTAACCCGCCATTCTATACCCAAGGCAAGAACCACCACCACCGGAGAATGTGCTTACTACATTATATCCATTCCACGGAATTTCATCTATTTCTTTCATAGAAGGAACGGAATAAATATTAGTTCCATTCATATCCGCACCTCGGACATTTATGCTTTACTTCTTCCTCCCCAGTAAATTCCTTAAATGTTTTCGGAGGCTCGTTTTCTTCGATGAAACTATTTAATGCACCGAAGCCGAACTCGCTCATATCAACATCAACGATTTCCGCCAGCTCTTGGTCAAGCGCCGTAAAGTCCCAGCCGCTGTCCATGTTGGTTTTGTTGTGCGCCAGTGTGTACGCCTTGCGCTCTTCCTTCGTCAGATGGTCAAGGCGGATGCACGGCACTGTCGGGATGCCGAGCTGCTTGCACGCTTCCAGCCGCCCGTGACCCTCGACAATCAGGTTTTCCTTGCCCCAGATGCCGATGGGGTCGTCCATGCCGAACCGCTTGATGCTTGCCTTGATTTCGTCGATTTGCTCCTGTGGATGCCGCTTTGCGTTTCTCGCGTATGGTTTCACGCGGTCAATCGGCAGCATACAATCCGTTTCGACGATTTTGATGCCGTTCCATTCAATCAACTGGTTTGCCCTCCTACTCCCAATCCTTTGATGATTTCCTTTTCTCGCTCGGACAGCTCGATATAATGCGTTTCATCATTCACTGCTCTTTCTGCCGCTGCTCTTTCTGCCGCTGCCTTCTCCGATAGCAGGAAGCAAGACCCAAAAACGCTTTTCTTCGCGTTGTCGAGCGTTCTTGCAAAAACAACGTCCTTCTCGTCGAGCGTGAAGTATTGTCCTTTCGCGGAAAGCTGGTTGAGTTGCGCGGCGGTTGCGACTTGCGGCGGAAATTTCAGCTTGTCAAGTTGTTTTTTCTGTGCTTTGACGTTTTTCTCGTCGCCCCTCGCGGAGGGGCGTGAATTGAAATTTCAACGGTTATTCTATTGCTGACAAGCAGCGTTGTCGCCCCTCGCGGAGGGGCGTGAATTGAAATTAACGCGCCATGATAATCGCGTTGCAACCGGAAGTCGCCCCTCGCGGAGGGGCGTGAATTGAAATCCACTTGTCCATGGGCATCCACAGCACGGAGGACGGTCGCCCCTCGCGGAGGGGCGTGAATTGAAATTATGAGTACGACGACGGCACGCGCGTGCTCAAGTCGTCGCCCCTCGCGGAGGGGCGTGAATTGAAATACGCTGCCCAAAGCTGTACTGCTTGGGACGATTGTCGCCCCTCGCGGAGGGGCGTGAATTGAAATGCTGGTGGACTTTTTAATCGCACGAAAAGCGGCGTCGCCCCTCGCGGAGGGGCGTGAATTGAAATAATGTCGCCGTCGCTGTTTGCCGCGAACTATGAGGTCGCCCCTCGCGGAGGGGCGTGAATTGAAATCGATGGAAGCCGTTTTTGTGGCAATCGACACGCTGGTCGCCCCTCGCGGAGGGGCGTGAATTGAAATCCCACAAGCCCGCGCCGATGCGCGTCATGGCGCTGGTCGCCCCTCGCGGAGGGGCGTGAATTGAAATAATATCCCATCCAGTCGCTTCGCCCGTCTCGTGGGTCGCCCCTCGCGGAGGGGCGTGAATTGAAATCTGATAGCATTCCAGCAGATAGGTGGCCGTCGCCGTCGCCCCTCGCGGAGGGGCGTGAATTGAAATGGGGTCTCGAAGCCGAATACCGTCATGTCCATTTCGGTCGCCCCTCGCGGAGGGGCGTGAATTGAAATATCGTGGCGTCGGTGTCGATGGTAAAATCCACCGTCGCCCCTCGCGGAGGGGCGTGAATTGAAATAACTATTACCGCGACTTTTGCAACACCTACACTCTGTCGCCCCTCGCGGAGGGGCGTGAATTGAAATGATGTCCTGCTTCTTGTAGATCATGGGGTCCTCGTCGCCCCTCGCGGAGGGGCGTGAATTGAAATAACGCGAAGGACTTCTGAGTTCCCAAATCGCCGGGCGTCGCCCCTCGCGGAGGGGCGTGAATTGAAATAGGCTTTCTCCGTCTCCGTGACGCTTGCGGCATACGTCGCCCCTCGCGGAGGGGCGTGAATTGAAATAAGGTGCGGGCCGCTTGCCTTGCCAAGGCGCGGGCGTCGCCCCTCGCGGAGGGGCGTGAATTGAAATTAGTGCTGCCGCGCGCGGCTCTGCCAGTCGCCTGGTCGCCCCTCGCGGAGGGGCGTGAATTGAAATCCTCCGTTCCTGTCGGGCGTGCGCCCGTTTAAATTGTCGCCCCTCGCGGAGGGGCGTGAATTGAAATATCTCGATTTCGATGCCGAATGTCTGCGACTTCAGTCGCCCCTCGCGGAGGGGCGTGAATTGAAATGTTCTTCCAGCCGACGCAGTAATCACCTCCGCACGTCGCCCCTCGCGGAGGGGCGTGAATTGAAATAAGTATCCAGCAGCGGATTGAGCTGCCCGACGGGTCGCCCCTCGCGGAGGGGCGTGAATTGAAATGCGCTGCTCAATCTGTCGCTGGGCAACAATCAGGTCGCCCCTCGCGGAGGGGCGTGAATTGAAATCAGACGTGCCACTGCATCCCGTGCGTTCTTGACTGTCGCCCCTCGCGGAGGGGCGTGAATTGAAATACCATGTCAACGGAGGGCAAGAGCGTCAGCGGCATGTCGCCCCTCGCGGAGGGGCGTGAATTGAAATAAATCATGCCGTGCCTTACTATTGATTGCCATAGTCGCCCCTCGCGGAGGGGCGTGAATTGAAATGGCAAGGAAGAGCTGTACCGTCGCCTAAAAACCGAGTCGCCCCTCGCGGAGGGGCGTGAATTGAAATCACCTTGATTTTGGTGATGCGCTGCACGCGCACCCCGGTCGCCCCTCGCGGAGGGGCGTGAATTGAAATATAGATTCGCTCGTTTACTGCGCCGTCCACAAGGGTCGCCCCTCGCGGAGGGGCGTGAATTGAAATAAAAAATCCCCTCATGCTCTGGCAACGCATGAGGTCGCCCCTCGCGGAGGGGCGTGAATTGAAATAGGCTGTTTTTCGTATATAGCTGCTTCCGGGCGGGTCGCCCCTCGCGGAGGGGCGTGAATTGAAATTCGACGGGAGTTGCAAGCGATGTCCAAACATACACGTCGCCCCTCGCGGAGGGGCGTGAATTGAAATGTATGGTAATCCTGTTATGGCGGAAAGCTCCACAAGTCGCCCCTCGCGGAGGGGCGTGAATTGAAATTTGCCGTTACGCCCTATCCGCAGTGCCGCCTGTGTCGCCCCTCGCGGAGGGGCGTGAATTGAAATTTGCGAAGAGTTACCACCAAACAGCTATGATATGTCGCCCCTCGCGGAGGGGCGTGAATTGAAATTCTATGACCATTTCAACTCTTCGTGAAACTACGGTTGTCGCCCCTCGCGGAGGGGCGTGAATTGAAATCCTTGGACGTCGGCCCCGCGATTCGCCCCGCCCGTCGCCCCTCGCGGAGGGGCGTGAATTGAAATGGTGATTGACCTACTCCCTCCGACGTGGAGAACGTCGCCCCTCGCGGAGGGGCGTGAATTGAAATATAGACCGTCACCTCGTCCATGCCTCACCACCTCCCGTCGCCCCTCGCGGAGGGGCGTGAATTGAAATTTGTTGCGCCACGAATAATTGGTGTGGAGTTCTTGTCGCCCCTCGCGGAGGGGCGTGAATTGAAATTTATAATCGTACAGTACTGCGCTTATTACAGCCGTCGCCCCTCGCGGAGGGGCGTGAATTGAAATGTTGAGGCCGATGTACAGGGTTGCTTGCGTCATGGTCGCCCCTCGCGGAGGGGCGTGAATTGAAATATCAAGGACGGGAAAGAAATCAAGATCAGCTGTGTCGCCCCTCGCGGAGGGGCGTGAATTGAAATATGTGCTCCCGTTTCTTAATGGTAATGGACATTCCGTCGCCCCTCGCGGAGGGGCGTGAATTGAAATTGCTCCGCGGCTGGCTGGTCTACCTGCTGGCGGCCGTCGCCCCTCGCGGAGGGGCGTGAATTGAAATAACCCGGTAACGTAGACAACCAGAGGACGGTTGCCGTCGCCCCTCGCGGAGGGGCGTGAATTGAAATTCAGAACGATAAGTCACGGTTTTGGCCGTCGCCGTCGCCCCTCGCGGAGGGGCGTGAATTGAAATTGCTCCGGCCGCTGCTCTGCTCCGCGGCGGCTGCTGTCGCCCCTCGCGGAGGGGCGTGAATTGAAATAGCATAGCCAGCACGCGCCCCACCATAGTCATGGTCGCCCCTCGCGGAGGGGCGTGAATTGAAATGTAGCTGTTGTATTTCGTTACTCCATGCAATGTGGTCGCCCCTCGCGGAGGGGCGTGAATTGAAATGTAGCTGTTGTATTTCGTTACTCCATGCAATGTGGTCGCCCCTCGCGGAGGGGCGTGAATTGAAATTGCTCTGGATTCAGGACGTGGCGCGGGTGTATCGTCGCCCCTCGCGGAGGGGCGTGAATTGAAATGATTTTGGAACGAATCGCCAGTGTCAGCTCCGTCGTCGCCCCTCGCGGAGGGGCGTGAATTGAAATGAAGCTGTGCAGCGCCGTTCACCGGGCGAACGCGTCGCCCCTCGCGGAGGGGCGTGAATTGAAATCTCGCCCAGCGTGGAAGACAGCGCCAGCGCGTTTTGTCGCCCCTCGCGGAGGGGCGTGAATTGAAATCTCGCCCAGCGTGGAAGACAGCGCCAGCGCGTTTTGTCGCCCCTCGCGGAGGGGCGTGAATTGAAATGAGATTCCAGTACCCCCAGCAAACGCCATGCACCAGTCGCCCCTCGCGGAGGGGCGTGAATTGAAATTGAACGGCTTCAAAGGGACAAATTTCAACCTCGAAGTCGCCCCTCGCGGAGGGGCGTGAATTGAAATCGCTCACAGAAGATGGCGATGAGCTGGACATGGAGTCGCCCCTCGCGGAGGGGCGTGAATTGAAATATCCATGGCGGAATTGTATACCCTCGCATCTTTCGTCGCCCCTCGCGGAGGGGCGTGAATTGAAATTGGACCGTAGATTGGGGCTGTTTTCATGTTCTTGTCGCCCCTCGCGGAGGGGCGTGAATTGAAATGTATTTCGATCTTGTGGCAAGTGGACACGGCTCGGGTCGCCCCTCGCGGAGGGGCGTGAATTGAAATGCTTCCCAGTCCGTGATTGCAGGGCGCTCATAGCAGTCGCCCCTCGCGGAGGGGCGTGAATTGAAATATCACATAATAGGCAATACCACCTACTGAATTTGTCGCCCCTCGCGGAGGGGCGTGAATTGAAATGGGACTTGGCGCATGTTCGCCTTGCCATAGCGCGTCGCCCCTCGCGGAGGGGCGTGAATTGAAATGAGTGCAGCCGTATCCTGCCCGGTTGCATCTTGTCGCCCCTCGCGGAGGGGCGTGAATTGAAATCGCGTCACGGAGGTTGAAACCGTCGATGCGGCGCGTCGCCCCTCGCGGAGGGGCGTGAATTGAAATACAAAAGGCAAGGAAACAACACGCGAAACGGCAGGCGTCGCCCCTCGCGGAGGGGCGTGAATTGAAATAGGGCGAGGACAACTCCTTCTACGCCTCCCACCGCGTCGCCCCTCGCGGAGGGGCGTGAATTGAAATAATGAGCTTTGCGATTTCCATGCGCACATCTACGTCGCCCCTCGCGGAGGGGCGTGAATTGAAATTCTATGGCGATTGTACAGCCCCGTATCACGCAGGTCGCCCCTCGCGGAGGGGCGTGAATTGAAATGGAAACAAGCATTGCCATCGTGCGATCTGGGCGTCGCCCCTCGCGGAGGGGCGTGAATTGAAATGATGCTGTTACGAACGCGATTGGCGGCGTTGCGGGTCGCCCCTCGCGGAGGGGCGTGAATTGAAATAGCGTCGGTATGCATATTTAGCTTCATGCTGACGGTCGCCCCTCGCGGAGGGGCGTGAATTGAAATAAGCCCGGGAAAACCCCCGTTTACCCAAGCGATGTCGCCCCTCGCGGAGGGGCGTGAATTGAAATATGGTGTTTTCCTCCTCAAAATGTTTTTGGTGTGTCGCCCCTCGCGGAGGGGCGTGAATTGAAATCGGCCGGGGCGACTGGAAGAACTTCGGGCGTCGGGTCGCCCCTCGCGGAGGGGCGTGAATTGAAATCTGGTCGCTGACAATCTGCCGCAGGTACTCCACCGTCGCCCCTCGCGGAGGGGCGTGAATTGAAATAACGGACACTATGCGCCGTGTGACTGCTGCACGGACAGTCGCCCCTCGCGGAGGGGCGTGAATTGAAATAGATGACCTGATAGCCCTCGACAAATTCGATGGCGTCGCCCCTCGCGGAGGGGCGTGAATTGAAATCAGAGACTATGACTACGGCGAAACATGGCGCTGCTGGTCGCCCCTCGCGGAGGGGCGTGAATTGAAATTGTCCACCCTGACGGCTTCCAGCACGACCTTCACGTCGCCCCTCGCGGAGGGGCGTGAATTGAAATGTCATGGGGCATACGCTTCACCGCATCCGTGCGCGTCGCCCCTCGCGGAGGGGCGTGAATTGAAATTTGACGGCGGCGACGCTGGGCGAGAGTGCGGCGGGTCGCCCCTCGCGGAGGGGCGTGAATTGAAATGATTGTCAGCGACAGAGACAGCGAAGAAGGGCGCGTCGCCCCTCGCGGAGGGGCGTGAATTGAAATACATCGACGATTGACTTGCTTGTAGCCGGTTGATGTCGCCCCTCGCGGAGGGGCGTGAATTGAAATTCATCGTTTGCCAGCGTATACCGCGTTTGGGTTGTCGCCCCTCGCGGAGGGGCGTGAATTGAAATAAGGCTTATTTAACTATACCGAAATATTGGCAAGTCGCCCCTCGCGGAGGGGCGTGAATTGAAATCGAGAGTCAACAATTGCTTAGTGTCGAGCGCGGCGTCGCCCCTCGCGGAGGGGCGTGAATTGAAATGATGGACTGTACACCCGATAATACCTTCCCGACGAAAGTCGCCCCTCGCGGAGGGGCGTGAATTGAAATGAGGTTGTAGAACGACGCCATATCCGCCGCCAGCCCGTCGCCCCTCGCGGAGGGGCGTGAATTGAAATATGTCCCGACAATACATAGCGATTTTGGCGGAGTGCGGTCGCCCCTCGCAGAGGGGCGTGAATTGAAATGTGCGAATCGGTCGCCCGTCCGCGCCGATGCCGCCGTCGCCCCTCGCGGAGGGGCGTGAATTGAAATGTCCATCAGAGATAGTCCTCCACGCACATCTGCCGTCGCCCCTCGCGGAGGGGCGTGAATTGAAATCAGATTGTAAGCCTTGCAAAGCTGGTCAATCAATGGTCGCCCCTCGCGGAGGGGCGTGAATTGAAATTGTGTACACCTTGTGCATACTTCCCTCGTAGAAGTCGCCCCTCGCGGAGGGGCGTGAATTGAAATAAAATGCCATCGGCAGACAAGTCAGCGCGAGAAGCGTCGCCCCTCGCGGAGGGGCGTGAATTGAAATGAATCGCCTTTGATGCCGCCAGCAGGGCATCAAGCGTCGCCCCTCGCGGAGGGGCGTGAATTGAAATTTCTGGCGGTAGAAGTCGGTTTCCGTTTCCAGCACGTCGCCCCTCGCGGAGGGGCGTGAATTGAAATTGACGGTGGACGTTGGCATACTGAACACCGGCACCGTCGCCCCTCGCGGAGGGGCGTGAATTGAAATGCGGAGGGCAAGGATAAACCGAAGGAGTAACGCATGTCGCCCCTCGCGGAGGGGCGTGAATTGAAATTGTCGGACGAAGAGGAGCTGATTATCAGGTCGCGTCGCCCCTCGCGGAGGGGCGTGAATTGAAATCACTATGCAGCGGGACAAAACTGGAAACGTGGCGCGTCGCCCCTCGCGGAGGGGCGTGAATTGAAATGTTATAACGTTTACGATTTCCTCTGCCTTGTCATAGTCGCCCCTCGCGGAGGGGCGTGAATTGAAATTCCCCTTGCTACTCTCTGTACTGTGCGTATCGGGCGCGTCGCCCCTCGCGGAGGGGCGTGAATTGAAATATCTACTAATCGACCATCCGCGCCGATAGGCGCGGTCGCCCCTCGCGGAGCGGCGTGAATTGAAATAAGTTTCTTTGCCAGCCATGGGCATATGCGGTGGGTCGCCCCTCGCGGAGGGGCGTGAATTGAAATAGCCAGGTGCGCGCAGCCAGTAATCAGGCATTTCAGGTCGCCCCTCGCGGAGGGGCGTGAATTGAAATAGGGGAACCGCCGCTTTGCGGCGGGTCAGGCTTCGTCGCCCCTCGCGGAGGGGCGTGAATTGAAATTTGCAGGGGAAACGTTGTCGGAAAGCCACAAAAGGTCGCCCCTCGCGGAGGGGCGTGAATTGAAATCACTATGCAGCGGGACAAAACTGGAAACGTGGCGTCGCCCCTCGCGGAGGGGCGTGAATTGAAATGCGTTTACAAATACACACATGAAAATCCTGCTGATGTCGCCCCTCGCGGAGGGGCGTGAATTGAAATAGTGCGTTCAGCCAATCTTGCTTCTCGACCATGCTGGTCGCCCCTCGCGGAGGGGCGTGAATTGAAATGGCGGAAAAGGCGTTGGTGACGGGCGAGGCGTGCGTGTCGCCCCTCGCGGAGGGGCGTGAATTGAAATGTGGGAACCGCCGGGCGTGCGTCCCGGCGATTTGTCGCCCCTCGCGGAGGGGCGTGAATTGAAATAAGTTTCTTTGCCAGCCATGGGCATATGCGGTGGGTCGCCCCTCGCGGAGGGGCGTGAATTGAAATCATGTGTGTTCCTTCTCTTTCCGCCGGGTTGCCGTCGCCCCTCGCGGAGGGGCGTGAATTGAAATAATTTCCAGCGCCATCGTCAGCAGGTTCTCTTTCGTCGCCCCTCGCGGAGGGGCGTGAATTGAAATTTTCCTCGCTGAGTAGGAAGCGGCGCGATAGCGGTCGCCCCTCGCGGAGGGGCGTGAATTGAAATTGGGAGTATGTCGCGCCGCGTCTGCTGAACGCGTCGCCCCTCGCGGAGGGGCGTGAATTGAAATTCGTGTAGTCGATTGTTTTATACTTGTCGATTAGGTCGCCCCTCGCGGAGGGGCGTGAATTGAAATAGCTTCTGCGCCCGGATTCGCGCCTGTTCTGCTCGGTCGCCCCTCGCGGAGGGGCGTGAATTGAAATATCCGCGCCGTCAGCCGCAAGCCAACAGGCACGTGTCGCCCCTCGCGGAGGGGCGTGAATTGAAATACTTCCGGCACTGGAAACCAGTATTGCGCACGTCGCCCCTCGCGGAGGGGCGTGAATTGAAATTACGACGCCGTCTGCAACATGGCGGGCATTAACAGTCGCCCCTCGCGGAGGGGCGTGAATTGAAATGAGAACCGCATTGGTGAACGTCCCCATGTCCAGCGTCGCCCCTCGCGGAGGGGCGTGAATTGAAATAGCATTTCGGGCTTGTAAAGCGGATGTTCTTGCAGTCGCCCCTCGCGGAGGGGCGTGAATTGAAATATCCAGGTGGCCAGCGCGGAGGACGCTGCCACGCTGGGTCGCCCCTCGCGGAGGGGCGTGAATTGAAATTCAATCAGCGGCTGAAACGCCGGGATCATCACAGTCGCCCCTCGCGGAGGGGCGTGAATTGAAATATCCTGCACCTGCCGGACGCGGAAGAGCGGGAGGTCGCCCCTCGCGGAGGGGCGTGAATTGAAATTGTCTGGTTCTGAATCGCCGCTACGGGTATGGGCAGGTCGCCCCTCGCGGAGGGGCGTGAATTGAAATGGAAACCGTGTTCGCGGCTTCCTGTGGCGACGTGTCGCCCCTCGCGGAGGGGCGTGAATTGAAATGTATTGGCTCATTTTCGCAAGTTCTGCGGCTTCCATGTCGCCCCTCGCGGAGGGGCGTGAATTGAAATGATGGCGTAGTAGTAACCGTACCACGAGGAATGCTGGGTCGCCCCTCGCGGAGGGGCGTGAATTGAAATTGCATAAGCCAGAAACGCCATGATGCTGCTGCGCACGTCGCCCCTCGCGGAGGGGCGTGAATTGAAATGCCAACTCGTGCAGCACCATGCACAAACTCACGGTCGCCCCTCGCGGAGGGGCGTGAATTGAAATATCCCCGGACGCGCGGATGCACCGGGCGTATGGGAAGTCGCCCCTCGCGGAGGGGCGTGAATTGAAATGGGCAGAATGCAAAGCTGGAACAAAAAACTAACGTCGCCCCTCGCGGAGGGGCGTGAATTGAAATAGCGCCTATTATGGCAGCTACCAGAACGCGGACGTCGCCCCTCGCGGAGGGGCGTGAATTGAAATGCGACGGGGTGAAGCTCTTGCGCTCAACATTGACAGGGTCGCCCCTCGCGGAGGGGCGTGAATTGAAATCTCAAAAACGATGATGTTGTGCATGACTTCCCCCGTCGCCCCTCGCGGAGGAGCGGGAATTGAAATAAGCCCGCCGCCCCCCAGCTGCTGATACGCTCCCTATAAAGCGAACAGTGGAAAACTGCAAGCAGAATAGGGGGCATATTTATATGGGAAGAAAGAGGATAAAAGCAAGAATCAAGAAGGAAGCCGTGGAAACGGTAAAAAGCGGCAAGCTGACGCAGAGCGAGGCAAGTAGAAGATTAGGAGTTGGTAGAACCAGCATACGAAGCTGGATATCAAGGATAGAAAGCGAAGGAGAAGCAGGGCTTGAAAAGGCAGAGCAAAACCGTGTGTATTCAGTTCAGCTCAAGCGGGAAGCAGTGGAAAGTTACCTGACAGGGGATTACAGCTTGCGGGAAATCTGCGAGATGTTCAAAATTCGCGATAAAAGGCAGCTCCGAGCGTGGCTAAAGGTGTATAATAGCGGTGGAGACTTCAAGAGAATGTCAGGAGGAAGCCGCATGAAAAGCACGCACAAGGTTACGCAGGAGGAACGAATCCAAGTAGCCAAGGAATGCCTTGAATCAGGGAACAACTATGGAGAAGTTGCGAAGAAATATGGAATAAGCTACCAGCAGTCTCGCACATGGACGCTGAAATACAGGGAGACAGGCGAATCCGGGCTGGAGGATCGCCGCGGCAAGCGCAAGCATGAGCAAGAACCGCGGAGCGAACTGGAGCAGATGCAAATCCGAATTGCGCAGTTGGAGCACCAGCTGTACATAGCAGAAATGGAGAAACATCTGCTAAAAAACTGAAGGAAGTAGAGAGGAGGGATGCCTTGGGCAAGTAAGACAGGTTAGGCAATATACCAGCATTAAGGAGTGCAACGAAAAATACGGAACGCCTGTATCATTCGGCTGCGCTTACTTCCATGTCTCGCGTTCAGCGTATTATGCATGGCTTTCGGGAAAGCTCAGCAAGAGAGAAGAAGAGAACCAAATGATTGCGGAAAAGATGGAGCAGATTCACGGGAAACGGTCTGACAAAGGCTACCGTCGCATCCGGGATGATTTGGAACACGACTTCGGCATTGATGTGAGCGACAAGCGTGTGCTGCGAATCTGCCGTGTGAAGGGAATCAAGTCAACAATTAAGTACAGCAGTCACGGCTGCACGCGCAATGCATCTTGTCTGCAGCATGTGGCAGAAAACAAGCTGAACCGAGATTTTCATGCGCAAAAGCCGAATGAAAAATGGCTGACACAAGTCATGCTTTTCACCACATACTGGAAGATGCGGGCATAACACAGAGCATGTCGCGTGTAGCCCACTGTATTGACAACGGCCCAATGGAAGGATTCTGGGGCATTTTGAAACGCGAGGAATACTATGGCTCTTGGCAAAAAAATCTTGTTTTTTTCATTGTCCTCTTGACGGGGAGCGGTTCAAAGAAGGTCGGCAGCCGCGTTTTCATCCTCTGCTTCTGCTGCAAAAAAACTTTCCGCACCCTCTTGACAAAACCGTTGGAATAGGGTATAATAATCAATGTCGCCGATAAAAGCGATGGAATGACGCGGGGTAGAGCAGCTTGGTAGCTCGTCGGGCTCATAACCCGGAGGTCGTAGGTTCAAGTCCTACCCCCGCAACCATTTGGCTCAATAGCTCAGCTGGCCAGAGCATTCGGTTCATACCCGAAGTGTCATAGGTTCGAATCCTATTTGAGCCACGAACGCCGCAGAGAAATCTGCGGTATTTTTTGTTTTGGGCGGAATAACAGGACATTGCAAAAGGCGCAAGCAGATGGCGCAGGTGAATCTGGAAATGGTATCAGAAATCAGACAAAAAATCCCCCTGCCGAGAAGGAAAACTCCTCGGCAGGGGGCAGTGAAAATCGACGGAGGATTAGTCCTCGTCGTCCTCTTCTTCCGGCAGTTCGGCATTGTGATACACGTTCTGCACGTCGTCGTTGTCCTCCAGCATCTCCAGCAGCTTCTGAATCTTCTGGATCGTTTCTTCGTCAGGCAGCGCAACCGTGTTCTGCGGAATCTTGTCCACTTCAGCGGTCAGGAAGGTGACGCCCTGCTTCTCCAGCGCTTCGCGGACGGTGGAGAAGTCGTTCGGCGCGGTGTAGATTTCGTAGGCGTCGTCATCCACCTTCATGTCTTCCGCACCAGCGTCCAGCGCCATCATCATCATTTCTTCTTCGTCCGAACCGGGGGTGCGCTCCACCACCAGAACGCCCTTCTCGTCGAACATGAAGCTGACGGAGCCAGTCGTGCCGAGGTTGCCGCCGTTCTTGGCAAAGCAGTGGCGCACGTCGGAAGCGGTACGGTTGCGGTTGTCGGTGATGGTATCAACGATGACCGCAACGCCGCCGGGCGCATAGCCTTCATAGGTGATCTGCTCGTAGGTCACGTTGGACAGTTCACCGCTCGCCTTCTTGATGGAGCGCTGAATATTGTCATTCGGCATATTGTTGGCTTTCGCCTTGGCAATGATGTCGCGCAGCTTGCCGTTGGATTCGGGGTTTGCGCCGCCATCGCGCACAGCAATCGCGATTTCACGGCCAATCTTGGTGAAAACAGCGCCGCGGGCAGCATCCGCCTTGCCCTTCTTCGCCTGAATATTATGCCACTTGGAATGCCCAGACATCAGAAAATCCCTCCTGAAAAAGTCAGGGAAGCGCCGCAAACCGGCATTTCCCGCGAAATAGTAGCTTGAAAACGCTTTATTATAGCATTTTGGTGCTTATCACGTCAAGGGTGAGAGCCGTAATTTCGCGATTTTTTTGGGAAAAAACAGGGCAGAAGCGCGTTCTTCTGCCCCGATATCGTATGTTTATTGCACTTCGTACGTCCCGACCTGCTCGGATGTGCCGAAGCCCAGCACTTCGCTTGTCGGGCGGGAGTTGGTCTTGCCGCCGTCGTAAGCGCCAATCTGGTTGAGCTGCTTGCCCATGAAGACCATCACTGCCGTCTGCCCGCCGTCCATGTTGAAGGCGACCTGACAGCCCTTAGCGCGCATCATCTTCGCCAGATAGCTGATGGTAACGCCTGCGGAGCGCTTCAGGCGCCCTTCGCACATGATGGCGACGTAGTGACCGGGTTCGACCATGCCGATGGCGCAGCGCGGATTCTTGTTCTCGTTGTTGGCGTAGGCGCGCTCGGACACTTTGCCGTCCAGCAGCAGATACGGGCCGAAGGAGTACACCGTCTGTACACCCTCGTCGATGAACTCCTGCGCCGTCTTTTCCCAGCTGTGGTAGACTTTAAGGCTGCCGTCAGGCATGAACGCCAGCATGTCCAGATTCGGGAACATGGAGTTCGTTACCTGCTTTTCGGTGTACGGGTCGTCATAGAGAATGCGCCCGTCGCGGATGACAATGCCCGTGTGGCGGTTGTTGTTCACGGCGACGCGGTAAGTGTAGTAGTCCGTGTTCATCGCAAAAACGACGTTGTGCTTCTTTGCGGTTTCTGTCGCGTCCACGCGCACCTTGCCCATCTTCTCCGGGTCGTTTTGCACCGTGCGGAGCATTTCGCCCGCGTCCAAATCGCCGTACAGATCCGCCTCAAACCACGTCAGCGGCTGGGTTGCGTCGTATTTGCGCTGGATGATGACTTTGCTGGTCTGGCTGACGTAAATCCACAGGCCCTCGTCCTCGGAAGAGTAGAGGTATTCGCCTTCATCGAGGAAACCCTTGGCGTTGAGGGCGGGCATGTGCGCCATGTATGCGGGCACTTCGGTGGGCGCGGGCGTGGCCTCTACGTTGTTTGCCGCCGCATCGTAAGAACCGGGCGCGTCGTAGATGTTTTCGAGGAAGTCGTCTTTGCGGACGTCCTCGCCTACGGTCGTGAACGCCAGACCAAACACGCGGTTGTCGTACTTCGTGCCTGTTTCGGTGACGCTCATGCCGGAGGATGCCTGCGTCTTGTGCAGGGTATAGGCTTCTTCCGCCAGCTCGATGCCGGTCGCGCCATTCATGCTCTTGAGCGGAACCGTCCAGTCAAACGTAATCTGATTTTCGGGGTACAGGTGCAGGTACAGCTTTTTGACCTGCCAAGTGCCGTATGCAATGGTGGACGCGGTGAACTCATCCTCGTTTGCTGCCAACGCAATGCAGTTCTGGGCAGCGTCAGCAATCATCATGTGCTGCTTGTGGCCATACTCGCCATTGGTGTCCTGCGTTACAACGACTTCCGGTTTGTACTGCCGATACAGCCCCACAATCCATTCGTTGACTTTGTCTTTGCCGCCCGCAGTTTTATAGGCTGCCTTGAGATTTTTGGCATAGCTGTCCTTGAAATTGCCAATGACCGGATACGTCCGCACGCCCATGTGCCACAGACCATTGAGCAGTTCGGAGGAGCGGGTGGTGTTGGAGCGGCTGAAGTACGCCACAACCACCTTGCGCTGCTGCTCGACAGCGTAGGTGGGAATTGCGCCGCCGAAGAAAATCAGCTCATCATCCGGGTGCGTGGAGAGGAAGAGGATATCCGCCTTCTCCTCCGTCGGCTGCCATACCTGCACCCAGTCAGGCAAATCGCCCTCAGAAAGCACAAACAGGTCGTTGATGCGCAGGGCGGTTTTCTTCTCGCTTGTCACCGCCAAGCGGACATGCTGCGCGGGCTGCGGCAGCGCAACATACGCGTGGAGGAAGCGCGTGTCGCCCGGCACGGCGGTGAACCAGTCCTTGCCGTCGTCGCTGGTCTGGATTTCCCACGATTCAGGCATGTTGCCGAAGCAGACATAAAGCCCGGCAATTGGCTTGCCCTCCGGCGCGGTAATTGCGATCCATGGGGTTTTGATTTTGTTGCTCTCCCAATAAGAGGTATACTTTTTGTCCGTCATCAGCGTGTATTTCCGCCCGGAACTGCACACCTTGAACTTGCAGTCCTCTGTGATATCATTCGCTTCCGCGGCGAAGGCAACGCTCAGGCTCAGCGCGAGCAGCGTCAGCAGCGCGATCAGCCATTTCTTCATAATCAATGCCATTCCTTTCTATGATACTCCAACCTGAAGAATAGCATAAAAAGAAGGCGATTGTCAACGAAAACCGGCAGAAGAATGGAAAATTTACAACTTCCGTCCGCATTCGCTGTTGACGGAAGGCAGGGAGCATGGTACAATGCAGCGTAGGAAGGGGGGAGAAGCATGCAACAGCCGCGCATCTTTTTTGCCGTGGCGCTGCACGAAAAGTACGCGCTGCCGACAGATGCGCTGTATACGCCAATTCAGGCGGGCGCGGCGATTCATCCGCCGCTGGGGCTGATGCGCGACGACACGGGCGAAAATATCAGCGCGAAGAACGGCAGCTACTGCGAACTGACGGTGCTGTACTGGATGGCGCACAATGTGGATGCGGACTGGTACGGCTTGTGCCATTATCGGCGGTACTTCTCCCTCCGCAGGACAGGCTGCCCGCAAAAGCGCATTCTGACGCGCGCGCAGCTGCTGCCCCTGCTTGATACGGCAGATATTTTTTTGCCGAAAAAGCGGCACTACTGGCTGGAAACGAACTTCACGCAGTATGCCCATGCGCACCACGAGGAGGATTTGCGGAAGGCGCGGGCGGCGCTTGCGCGGCTGCATCCAGGGCAGGAGCGCGTGTTTGACCGCGTGATGGCGCGCCGATCCGGGCATCGGTTCAACCTGATGCTGATGCGCCGGGACGCGCTGCAAAGCTATGCATCGTGGCTGTTCCCCCTGCTGGACGCGGCGGAAATTGACACGACGGGCTACAGCGCGCGGGATAAGCGGGTGCATGGTTTTCTGGCGGAGCGACTGCTGGACGTGTGGCTGGCACAGCAGGATTACCGCGTGAAAGAACTGCCGGTGGCGCATCTGGAACGGCAGCACTGGGGAAGGAAGATTGCAGCGTTCCTGCTGCGGAAAATGGGCATCAAAAACGACCGAACGGCGCGGTGAAGCGGGTTCGGTCGTTTTGCTGAAAAAATATATTTTCGTAGCATTCTTGACAAACGATTAACGAATGATATAATAATATTATCATAAGCATGCAAACTGTATGCGGAAAGAAGGATTGGTTATGAAAAGAAGAGCACTTTCAACGCTGATGGCGCTGTCCCTGTTCTGCGCGGGTGGGGCAGCAATGGCAGACGGCGCGTATACGCCCGGAACTTACACGGTTTCTGCGGACGGCAACAACGGCGCAATTACCCTGCGTGTTGAAATGACGGCGGATGCGATTGCGGATATCAAAGTCGTGTCACAGAGCGAAACGGCAGGCTTGGGTGATGTTGCCATCGACAAGATGATTGAGGCTATCCTTGTGGCGGGCAATACCGACGTTGATACGGTCAGTCAGGCGACCGTATCCAGCGAAGCAGTGATTGCGGCAGTGAATGCGGCGCTATCTCGCGCGGAAAAGGGTGAAGTGGACACCGTGGCATCTCCCGTGGCAGAAGCGGTGACGGAAGAAACGTTTGCCGACCAGTGCAAGGCGGCGGGCATCGACTTCACCTACGAAGACCCGAATGCGTCAATTTACGATTTCCAGACGACGGATGCGGCTGTGGACGTTATTACGCACGCGTCCGGCAAGGCGAAGTATGTGGATGAAACGGACGGCCCGTGCATCCGTACCCCGCTGGATCTGGCGGCGCGCTCGGCAGTGAAGGTCAAGGTCTACTATTGGATTGCGGATGAAAATGGCGTTTCGACGCTGGAGGAAGCCACGAAGCTCGAAAATGCGCAGTATGTCAGCGTACCGTTCCCGAATGACGGCGGCAAGTACGCCATCAAGCTGCAAAGCAATGGCTTGGGCACGAATACGGTTGTGACCATTGACGAGAACAACGAGCCGACGGTTGCTATTTTCGGCTTGAAGTACACGGTGGATGAGAACGGCACAGATGTTTACACGTCCTGCGCGGTGATGGCGGAAACGGCGACGTACCGCAACCTGATTGCGGGCAGCCCCATTGTCATCTCCTACTATGAATACAATCCCTTTACGGAGAAGAAAATCGGCATTGGCGCACGCAATGCGGGCGCGCGCGTGCAGTGCGAACTGGATCAGCAGCGCAGTATGCTGACGACGATTCCTGCCGAGGGCGAAACGGCGCAGAAAATCAGCGTTGCGGACTATCTTGCGATGGACGAAGACGCACGGAATGCGATTCAGATTAAGTATATCACGATGGTTGCAAAGGTAGTTGCCTTGTACTCCATCGGTTGATACCCAAATAGCAAAGGGCTGCCATGCACAATCTGCACGGCAGCCCTTTTTACAATGGCACTTTTCCAAAGCCCAACACGCGGGCATTGCCTGAGAGTAGTACCAGTTCAATCGCGCGAAAGGGAGTCCAGAGGGTCGAAGACCCTTTGGAAGGGTCAAGGGGCAGCGCCCCTTGGGTTCCCCCAATCAACACGCGGAAGTTGTATGAAAAAGTCACCAACTCAATCGCGCGAAAGGGTCAAGGGACGAAGTCCCTTGCAGGGTCAAGGGGCAGCGCCCCTTGGGTCACCCCACCCACACCGTCTCTTTCAGCAAGTCCTCGTCCTTCGCGCTGTGCCCCGCCATCAGCATGAAGTCGCCCGGCGCGAAAACACGTTCTTCCGCACGGTTGATGTAGGTGAACGCGGTGCGGTCGAGATGGAAGACGACTTCCTGCTCCTCGCCCGGCTGCAGAAGCACTTTGCGGAAGGCAATCAGCTGCTTCACAGGCTGCATCACCTCGCATACGCAGTCGCGCAGGTAGACCTGAACCGTCTCTTCGCCCGCAATGTCGCCCGCGTTGCGCACCTTCACCGACAGCGTGAGCGAATCCGCATCCACCGCCAAATCGCGGTAGACAAACGGCGCATAGCCGATGCCCTCGCCAAAGGTGAACAGCGGCTCGGCAGGCAGGTCGCTGTAGTGTCCCCAGTGCCATCCGGGGAGATGGTTGTAGTACACCGGCACCTGCCCCGAATGGTGCGGGAAGCTGATGGGCAGCCGCCCGGACGGATTCAGCCGCCCGAAAATCGCTTCCGCGACCGCCTGACCGCCGAACATGCCGCCGTTGAAGGCACACACGAGCGCATCTGTCGAATGGGCAATTTCCGGAATCGCCAGCGGCTTGGAGGACAGCAGCACCGTCACCAGCGGAATCCCCAGCGCACGCAGCTCGCGGTATAGCTCCAGCTGCCGCCCGGACAGGGCAAGGTCAGCGCGGTCTTTCGTTTCGCCGTACTGTGCGTAAACGTCGCCCACAACAAGCACAATCGCATCCGCATTCCGGCACGCAGCCACCGCACCCGGAATGTTGTCAGAATCCGAAGGAAGCACGCCGCACCCGCGGTGGTACGCAACCTCAAAATTCTCCTGTGCGCCGATGACCTCGATGCCCTCGCGAATCGTCACATATGGGCGGACGGCGGGGCGGTTCGGGATGAGTTTGGGATGCGTGAAGTACGTCCAGTCGCCATACTGCGCGCGAATGTCGTCCGCGCTCGCACCGATGACCGCCACACGGCGGACGGATGTCAAGGGCAGGGTGTGCGCGTCGTTTTTAAGCAGGGTGATGGACTTGCGTGCCGCCCGAAGCGCCGCCTGCTGATGCTCCTCGCACCCGATGCACCCCGGACGCCCGCTCTTCTCCGGCTGCGCAAGCAGATTCATGCGGCACTTGACGGTCAGGATGTGGCGCACCGCGTCGTCCAGCACGGCTTCGTCGAGCTTGCCGGAGCGCACCGCGTCAATCGCCGCATCGTAGAAGCCGAGGGAGGTCATCATCATGTCGTTGCCTGCCTTGGCAGCCAGTACGGACGCTTCGGGCATGTCCGCCGCGACGTGCTGGGCGGTCAGGAGCGAATGGCAGTTGTCCCAGTCGGTGACGCTGAAGCCGTCAAAGCCCGCGTCGCCGCGCAGAATCGCCTTCATGCTCTTCTCGTCGGCGGTGAAGGGCGTGCCGTCGATGGAACCATACGCCGTCATGACCGTTGCGCACCCTGCCCGGAACGCCTTCTCGAACGGCGGCAGGAACGTCTCGCGCAGGCGGCGGTACGTCATTTCCGTGTCGCAGGCATCGCGCGCACCGACCGCCTCGCCGTAGCCGATGTAGTGCTTGGCGCACGCCAGAATGTGTTCGCCGTCGGACAAATCGTCGCCCTGATAGCCGCGCACGATCGCTTCGCCTAATTCACCCGCCAGATAGGGGTCTTCGCCGAAGGTTTCGTCGACGCGCCCCCAGCGGGTGTCGCGCCCCAAGCACAGCACGGGCGAGAACGTCCAGTGCAGCCCGTCGGTGGCGACTTCGCGCGCCGTCACTTCGCCCATTTCGCGCGCGATGTCCTTGTCCCACGCGCAGGCGCAAGATAGCTGCGACGGGAAGATGGTGGCGTGGTCATTCAGCCCATGCCCGTGGATGGCGTCAATGCCGAACAGCACGGGGATGCCCAGACGGCTATGGAGCGCCGCCTGCTGCACCTCGCGCGCGTCGTCGCCCAGAACGTGCAGGAACGAGCCTGCGCCGAGCTTTGCCCAGCGCAGCGCTTCCTCGCGCCCGACGACGGTGTAGGGAACCTGCACCATTTGGGCGGCTTTTTCTTCCAGTGTCATTTGGGAAAGCAGGGTTTCCACCTGCTGGTGGATGGCTTCGTTGGAAAGCATGGAGAATCCTCCTTGTTGGCGTGAATCGTTTTGGCACCGTGCGTGGAATACCCTCATGATACAGGCAAAAGCGAAAAAAGGCAAGCGGGGGAGCGGGGAAAATTTTACGAAAACGATTGAGAAGTCAAGAAAAAACAGACGTTTGGGCTGATTGCACGGATTTTCGGAAAAGTTTTCGGACATTTTTTTGCTTTGGCGCAAGGATTTTTCACTTGTTTGTCGTACTCTTTGAGTGGAAAATAGTATTGTTCTTTTCATTCTTGAAAGGAGTATGCGATGAATCGGGAGCGTTATTTGCAGGAAATCGACGCGGTGAACGCAGCGGGAAAATATCACCCGACGTGGGAATCGCTCAGCACCCACCCTGTGCCGGACTGGTATCGGGAGAAGCGGCTGGGCATCTTCCTACACTGGGGCGTGTTTTCTGTTCCGGCGTATCATGATTGGTACGCGCGGAACATGTACATCAAGGGTTCGCCGGAATACGAGTACCACTGCCAGCATTACGGGCAGCCGAAGGATTTCGGGTTCAAGGACTTCATTCCGCAATTCAAAATGGAAGCGTTCGATCCGCAGGCGTGGGTGAAGCTGTTCCGGGAAGCGGGGGCGGATTACATCGTGCCGGTGGCGGAGCATCACGACGGCTTCCAGAATTACCGGAGCGAACTGTCCCACTGGAACGCGGCGGAAATGGGCCCGCACCGGGACATCATGGGCGATTTGCTGGTGGAGGCGGAGCGTGCGGGCATGACGCTGGGCGCATCGAGCCATCGCGTGGAGCACTGGTGGTTCCTGGGGCATGGGCAGGAGTTTGACAGCGACATCAAGCAGCCGATGCATCTGGGCGACTACGCATGGCCCGCCATGCCCGAACGGGAGAATCAGGACTTGTTCTCCGAGCCGATGCCGACGGATGAGTTCCTGACGGACTGGCTGCTGCGCTGCTGCGAGATCGTCGACCGCTATCATCCGCGCATCCTCTATTTCGACTGGTGGATTCAGCATTCCGCCGTCAAGCCGTACCTGCAGCGCTTTGCCGCGTATTACTTCAACGTGATGGAAAGCCGCGGCGGGTGCGTTATCAACTACAAGCACGACGCATTCCCGTTCGGCATCGGCGTGCCGGACATTGAGCGCGGGCAGTTCGCGGAAGCGAAGCCGTTCCTGTGGCAGTCGGACACGTCCGTCATGCGCGGCAGCTGGTGCTACTCTGTGCAGCCGGACAAGGCGGTCTACAAAGCGCCGCAGGAGATTGTGCAGGACTTGCTGGACGTGGTGAGCAAAAACGGCCGCCTGCTGCTGAATTTCGGCCCGAAGCCGGATGGCACGCTGGCGGACAAAGACGTTGAGATCCTGCACAAACTGGCGGACTGGATGCGCGTCAATGACGAGTGCATCCACGGCACAGGCTTGTGGCGCATCAATCAGGAAGGCCCGACGAAGATTCAGGAGGGGCAGTTTGCCGACGGCGCGTCCCGCAACTTCACCAGCGAGGACTTCCGCTTCACCTGCCGCGGTGGAAACGTCTACGCGGCGTGCATGGCGTGCCCGGCGGACGGCAAGCTGCACATTCGGTCTTTGCGCGAGGCGGACGCGAGCCACTTGCCGCTCTGGCACGGCATTGTGCGGAAGGTGGAGGTGCTGGGCAATCCCGCGCAGGTCGCGTGGACGCGCGACGGCGAAGCCCTGCATGTGGACTTGGGGGATTACCAAAGCGACATGCCGGTTGTGGTGAAAATCATCACGGACTAAAATCAGCGTTTTCCGCGCCCTGTGCGCATGAAAAAGCCATCAATATGATCATAAAGGAGAGCATCAACATGCGTTTTACGCAAGGTTACTGGGTCATCCGGCAGGACTATGTGATGTCCTACGCCACGCAGACCGTGCGCGTCATCAAGAACGACAAGGAGCTGCACATCATCAGCGCCTGCCGCCCGATTCGCCACCGCGGCGATATTCTCGACGGCGGCTCGCTTGACATTGTGTTCACCGCGCCGCGCAAGAACATCATCCGCGTGCAGGTGACGCACTTCGCCGGAACGCCGCGCAAAGACCCCAAGTTCACGACGTATGAAGAGGATGTGACGCCCGAAATCCGCGAGGATGACGACTACGCCTACTTCACCTCCGGCGACCTGACTGCGCGCGTCAGCAAGGGCGGCAACTGGGCGGTGGATTATATGGTGGGTGACCGCGTCCTGACGACGTCCGGTTGGCGCGGCATGGGTCGTGCGCTGAAGAAGGACGGCACGCCCTGCTCGCTTCTGCCGCACGGCGCGTCCTACATGTCCGATAGCCTCCAGCTCGACGTGGGCGAATGCGTTTACGGTCTGGGCGAACGCTTCGGCGCGTACGTCAAGAACGGTCAGACGGTTGATATGTGGAACGCGGATGGCGGCACGGCGTCGGAGCTGGCATACAAGAACATCCCGTTCTACATGACCAACCGCGGCTATGGTGTGCTGGTGGAGAACGCAAGCGACGTGTCCTTTGAAGTCGCGACGGAAAAGGTGGAGCGCGTGCAGTTCTCGCACGAGGGCGAAACGATGGTCTACGACGTGATTTACGGCGGCACGCCGAAGGACACGCTCGACCTGTACACCGCGCTGACGGGTCGCCCGGCGCTTGTGCCCGCGTGGTCGTTCGGTCTGTGGCTGTCCACCTCCTTCACCACGAATTACGACGAACAGACGACTTCCTCCTTCATCAACGGCATGGCGGAGCGCGACATTCCGCTGTCCGTGTTCCACTTCGACTGCTACTGGATGAAGGGCTTCAACTGGTGCGACTTCGAGTGGGATCATGACACGTTCCCCGACCCGGTGGGAATGCTCAAGCGTTACCACGAGAAGGGGCTGCACATCTGCTGCTGGATTAACCCGTACATCGGTCAGGCGTCGCCGCTGTTCAAGGAAGGCATGGAGCACGGCTACCTGCTGAAAAAGACCGACGGCAGCCTCTTCCAGACCGATATGTGGCAGGCGGGCATGGCGATTGTCGATTTCACCAATCCGGACGCCTGCAAGTGGTACGCTTCTTATCTCTATAAGCTGATGGACATGGGCGTGGACTGCTTCAAGACCGACTTCGGCGAGCGCATCCCGGTGCGCGACATCCGGTGGTTCGACGGCAGCGACCCGGTCTATATGCACAACTATTACACCTACCTGTACAACAAGGTCGTCTTTGACGTTGTGAAGGATCGCAAGGGCGAAGGGGAAGCGATTCTGTTCGCCCGCAGCGCGACGGTCGGCGGTCAGCAGTTCCCGGTGCATTGGGGCGGCGATAACTCCGCGACCTACATCTCGATGGCGGAAACGCTGCGCGCGGGTCTGTCCATGAGCCACAGCGGCTTCGGCTACTGGAGCCACGATATTTCCGGCTTTGAGTCCACCGCGCCGGCGGATGTTTACAAGCGCTGGGTGCAGTTTGGCCTCTTGTCCTCCCACAGCCGCCTGCATGGCTCGACGAGCTACCGCGTGCCGTGGCTGTTTGACGAGGAGAGCGTGGATGTCTGCCGCAAGTTCACCAAGCTCAAGTGCCGCCTGATGCCCTACCTGTACGGCAAGGCGGTGGAGGCGCACGAACACGGCGTGCCGATGATGCGCCCGATGATGCTGGAGTTCCCGGATGACCCGGCGTGCGATATGCTCGACCGCCAGTACATGCTGGGCGATTCGCTGCTCGTTGCGCCGATTTTCCGCAAGGACGGCGAGGTGCAGTATTATCTGCCCGACGGAACGTGGACGTCCCTGCTGGACGGCGGCAAGGTCGAAGGCGGCCACTGGCAGACGGAGATTCACGACTTCATGTCCCTGCCGCTGATGGTGCGTCCCGGCACGGTGCTGCCGCTGGGCGCGCATGACGACCGCCCGGATTACGACTATCTGGACGGCGTGGAGCTGCACGTCTACCAGCTGGCGGACGGCGAGAGCGAGACGGTTGAAATCCCCGACACGAAGGGCAATGTCGCCGCGACATTCACCGTGACGATGAAGGATGGTCAGGCGCAGGTCGAAACGGACTCTACGAAGCCGTATACCGTGGTTGTGCATCAGTAAATAACAACAGCCCTCTGGCGCAGGATGCTTGCGTCAGAGGGCTGTTTGCGTAATGTGCAATATTGTTATTTCTACATGCAATTCGATGCTGTGCAGAGGGTTTCGCGTCTGCGGACGCGACAAGGGGGCAATGGAAACAGACGAATGTCTGCGGTCGCCCCCTTGACCCCTTCGCAGTCGCCTCCCATGTTACTTGGTTTTTATCGTTACAAGGGCGACAAAAAGGAAAACAATATTATACTTCCGGTGACGCCGCTGCTGCCGCATCCTCCGCGACATACACCGCCGCCCCATCCATGCTTGCATTCTCCAGTAGCTCCGTCAGGAACAAGTACAGCGCGTGATGATCCCGCGCCAGATTATACCCCGATAGAATCAGCAGTTCGCCGGAATCCGCCAGCACCATCAGCGTAATCTTGTCCTCGCCGTCGCCAAAGGCGTCGTTCACCACGCCGCCGAGAATGCAGAAGCCGGGCTGGGCGTCAAAATCCATCGTCTCGCTGGTCTTGGGGTCGAAATCCTGCATCAGGATGGGCAGCGCCGCCGCCGGGTCTTCATCCGGCACGCGGGAAATCACCATCGCCACCACGCGCGAATCTCCCCGCACAAGCGTGATGCGCCCCTCCGCCATCTCCACATGCGCGTCCTCCGGCAAAACCACGTTGAAGGGCGCAAGTGCGCTTTCCGGCACGGCGGTCAGCATCGGCGTGGGCGCGGGTGTGCCGGTCGGGGCTGTCGTTCCTTCCGCCAGCGGGCAGGAGAAGGTTATCAGGGAAAAAAGAAGCATCAGGCAAAGCAGCCGCGTCATGCGCCGCATGGTCATGCACCTCCGTTAAAAGCAGTTTCGTGTCTTCATCATACCGCATTTGCGCGCGGATGTCAATTTGCGAAATGTAACACTTCCTTTTAGGGGGAAATTATGATATGATAAGGGCAGAAATTCCCGCAACACGAAGGAGGTTTTTCCCTTGATGCAGAAAATCATCCGCCACCTGTTCTGCCAGCCGCACATGGCGCGCCGGATTGTTGTGCTGATTCTCAACGTGACGATTATGGGCGCGTGCGTGTCGGTGTTCGACCGCATTCAGTTCGGCACAGACCCCGCGTCCGTGCTGAATCTGGGCGTTGCCAATAAGCTGCACATGCTCCTTGGCACCTACCAGATGCTCTTCTACGGCGCGCTGCTCATCGTCGTGATGGCGATGCGGCAGTGGGAGTTCATCGGCCTGGGGTCGATTGCAAATATGGTGCTTGTAGGTTACTCGAAGGACTTGTTCGATGTTATCTTTAGCAGCCTGAACATCCTCAACCGCGACGCAATGGGCATGACGGAGCGCATCTGCTGGCTTGTGCCGACGCTGGGCGTGTTCATGGTCGCCGTGGCGTTCTATATGGTGGTGGAGCTTGGCAGCGGGCCGTATGACGCGATTCCGCAGATTATCTCGAAGTACGTCAAGAAGATTCCCTATGCCGTCATTCGCATGATTTACGACCTGTCCGCGATTGCCATCGGCTGGCTGCTGGGCAGCACGGTCGGGGTGGTGTCGATTGTTACGGGCTTCTTCCTCGGCCCGATTATCGCGGCGATTGCGAAGAAATTCCGCCCATGGTTTGCGTAATTTCCCGGAGGTGACATGATGCTCGCCGAAAGAATGGAATTGCTGACGAAGCGCCCGCAGGGAACGCTTTTCCCTCCGGCGCAGAACCGCGCGGCATGGGAAGCGCTGCCCGCCGACGACCGCATGGACATGGAAACGTTCATTGCCAAGTGGCGCGGTACGCCCTACCCGATGCTGCTGCTGAGCGACTACGCCGCGTTCGTCCGCACGGGCAGCCGCGCACAGTGCGAAACGCCGTATTTCGCGCGTCGGCGGAAGCTCATCGCGGCGGTATTAGACGTGTGCCTGCACGGAGAATCGGCGGATTTGTCCCCGGTGGAGGATGGCTTGTGGTCCATCTGCGAGGAAACGACGTGGGCGATCAGCGCCCATGCGAACCTGACGGCGGCGCACCCGTTCCCTATCAGCGGCGAACCGATACTGGACTTGTTCGCCGCGCAGACTGCCATGGTGCTGTCCTTTACGCTGACGCTGCTGGGCGATTGGCTTGACAGCTCCCTGCGCCAGCGGGTGACGGCGGAAATTCAGCGCCGCGCGATTGACCCGTTCCTGCACCGCAATACTGACTGGTGGATGGGGTTCACACGCAAGGATTTGTGCAACTGGACGCCATGGATTGTGTCAAACGTGATGTTCTCAGCGCGGTGCTTGCTGGACGATCCGCTGCCTGTGTACCGCCGCGCCTGCGGGATGCTCGATGCGTATCTGCGCTGCATTCCGGCGGACGGCGGCTGCGACGAGGGCGCGGCGTACTGGAACATGGCGGCGGGCAGCCTGCTGGACTGCCTTGAACTGATGGCGGAAGCCGGACTGACCTGCTGGGACGAGCCGAAATTGCGGAACATGCTGCGCTTCCCGCTGCTGATGTCGCTGGGGAACGGCTATTTCGCGAACTTCGCGGACTGCGACGCGCGCCCGGTGATGTATGGCGAGCGATTGCAGCGCGCGGGCGAACTGCTTCGCGATGCGGCGCTGACGGCAATGGGGCAGAACCTGCGCGGTCAGCCGACGGACTGCATCGGCGACGTGCCGCACTTTTCGCGCCTTTTGCAGCGTCTGTTCCATCCGGCTGGCGCAGGTCAGCCGGATGGGGACACGCAGGACACGCTGCTGCCGGACTTGCAGGTGCGCATCATCCGCCGGAATGGGTGGACGCTGTGCATCAAGGGCGGACACAACGGCGAAAGCCACAATCACAACGACGTCGGGTCGCTGATGGTGTATGTGGACGGGCATCCGCTGCTGGTGGATGCGGGCAACATGGTTTATACCGCGAAAACCTTCTCCGATGCGCGCTACACGCTCTGGAACTGCCGGAGCATGTACCACAATGTGCCGCTGATTGGCGGATTCGAGCAGTGCGCCGGGGCGGAGTACGCCGCGCGGAACTTCCGTGCTTTGCCGGACGGCGCGTCGCTGGACATGGCGGGCGCGTATCCGGCGGAAGCGGGCGTGCTGTCGGCGATTCGCGGCGCATGGGTCACGCCGGACGGGGTTCAAATTGCGGACGAAATCACCCTGCAAGCGCCGGAAGCCGTCACGTTCACCATGCTGGCGCGGGAGAAGCCGGAAATCCGCCCGGACGGGATTGAATTTGCGCACGCACGGATGGAAATCAGACCCATGCTGGCGGCAGCAGTGGAAGAAATCCCCGTTACCGACGCGCGGATGGCGAAGAACTGGCATGGGTCGCTCTGGCGGATTGCGCTGACGGCGGAAGCGGGCAGGCATCATCGGCTGACCATCAAAATCAGCAAAAATAATTTTGCGAAGCAGGAATGAGAGCGGCGCTTCATTCGTTTTATGATTGGAAAGCCGATGGAAGGAGGAAACTTCCTTATGAAGAATTTCTGGAAAATTGTGATGCTGACCGTCCTGTGCGTGTCGCTGCTGTGCGGCGTGACGGCGATGGCGGAAGCCGACCGTTTTCAGTTTGAAAAAACAAATTTGACCGTCTTTGAGGGCAATACGCTGGAATTGTCGCTCATCCGGCAGGGCAATTGCGCGGCGGACGGCGAATTGACATTTGTCAGCGGGCGCGAGAACATCGCGACGGTGGATGAAAACGGTGTGGTAACGGGGCTGACGAAAGGGAAGGCGACGATTACCGCGACGCTCAAAACCGAGAAGCGGACGTGGAAAGCGTCTGTCAACGTGACGGTGGCGCGCGCCGTGACGGACATTGCGGTGAACGAAACGAATCTCACGCTCTATGATGCGGCAGATCCGCTCATCAGTCACCTGACGGGCGGCGCGGACGGCCGCGTGCTGCTGCTGCGCAAAGGCAAGCAGGTGTCGATTCGGGCGACGCTGTCCCCCAATGACGCGAACAACCGCCGTTATACCGTCGCTTCGTCGGATACGGACGTGGTGCGTGCGAGCGGGTCAACGCTGACGGCGCGCGGCGCGGGCGAGTGCATCGTGACCGTGGCGAGCGAATCGAACCCGGAAGTCAGTGTGGATTACCGCGTCATCGTCATCACCCCGGTAACGGGCGTGACGGTGACGGCGGACACCAAGACGCTCTTCATCGGCACAACGGCGCAGCTGACCGCGACGGTGAAGCCGGCGGACGCATCCATCACGGGCGTGAAGTGGGAGAGCACGAACGAGAAAGTCGCCGTTGTGGATGAATACGGCGTGGTGACGGGCGTTGGGCGCGGACAGGCGACCATTCGCGCGACGGCGGCGGATGGCGGCGGTCAGCGCGCAAGCGTGAACGTGACCGTCAAGCAGCAGCCGGAAAGCATCACCCTGAGCGGCTTAAGCGGCAATATTCGCGTGGGCGGCGGCGTGACGCTGAAGGCGACCGTGCTGCCGAACACGACAAGTGACAAGGCGGTTGTGTGGTCTACGTCGGACGCGAGCGTCGCGACGGTGAGCGCGAACGGCTACGTCAAGGGCGTGCGCGCGGGCAGCTGCACCATCACCTGCCAGAGCAAGACGTTCCCGGAGGTCTATGCGCAAATCGACGTGACGGTGTATGCGCCGGTTACGTCCATCACCTTCAACGAGAAGAAACCGTCCGTGGCGGTGGGGCGCAGCATTGCCCTCAGCTGGACGGTGAAGCCGCAGGACGCAACGGATTCGTCCGTCAGCTTCTCGACGAACAAGCCGGATGTTGTGTCGGTGTCGGATGACGGCATCGTGACCGGTCTCAAGCGCGGTGAATGCTACGTCTACGCGACCGCGAACGACGGCAGCGGCAAAAAGGCGACCATCCGCGTGACGGTGACGCAGCCGGTCACGGGCGTGACGATGAAGTACACCTCGCAGAACGTGGGGCTGAACAAGTACACCACGAACACCGCTATTCTGCAGCCCGCGAACGCCGACAACAAGAAGATGCAATGGACAAGCCAGGATGAGCGCATTGCGACGGTATCGGGCAACGGCTTGAATCCGAAGGTGACGGGCCGTGCATGGGGCACGACGACCATCATCGGTACGACGGATGACGGCAGTTATGTCGTCACCTATACCATCAACGTCGGCAGCAGAAAGGATGCGCTGCGCATCACGAATCTGTGGGCGGAAAACAACGCGATGAAGATTGTTGTTTACAACGCCAGCAACCTGACCATCACCAAATTCTACTACACGATTTACCTTTACAATGCCTTCGGCGAACCGCTGGTCTGCAACACCGACGGGCGTTCCTTCTCCTTCACGGGCACTTACAACTTCACCCTTGCCCCCGGTGAAGCGACCCGCCACGGGCAGTTCTCTTTCGGGCGCGAGTACATCAAGCCCTACGGCGTGGGGCAGGTGGTCATGCGCATCAATGGCTACGACATTGAGGGCGGTGAGCACTACGATATTCCCGCCAATGACCAGCCGGAATTCACCTGGAAGGCCACGATTGACGACGGACAAGGGTAATCCCGATGCCGCTTCTGGAAACAGGAGCGGCGCTTTTCAATTGGAAATGAGAAACCTGAAATAAGTGGCGAAAATGGGCGATTTCTTATCAGCGTCAACAAACAAAAAAAAAGTATTTTGCAGCTATCTTGACACGCTTTTTCACCTGTGCTACACTGTGAGCGGTTGAAGAATGCCGTGTTCTTCGACCCTTTGCGGTATCCCAATAAATTGGAACTATCAACAGGTAATGTTTATATTCACAGGGGAGGTCATCCGAATGAATACAACCCTGCTGGCAGCGCTTGCGCTGGGCGGCGCTGCGCTCTCGGTCAAGAAGCCGACGCAGAACCACAACCTGATGCGTCTGCCGTCCTTCCGGGGCATTGCGGAAGTCCGCGCAAGTCTGCCGGGACGGATGCGGCTCTATCTGCCCGCCGTATCCGCCAACCACGAAGCCGCAGAGGAAATGAAGCGGCAGCTGGAAGCAACCGGCGTGGTGCATGAAGTGGCGCTCAACTTCCGCCTGTCTACCGCTCTCATTCGCTACGACGAGACGAAGGTCGAAGCCGCCGTGGTGCAGGGCGCGGTGCTGAAACTGATGGGATTGACCGACGCGCTGCAGAAAGAGCCGGTCAGCCGAATTCAAAGCGGGTTGAATACGCTGATGGCGGCAATCAACCACGGTTTGTTGGAGGCGACGAACGGTCTGCTTGATGTGCGGACGCTGGCGGGATGCGCGCTGACGTTCGCGGGCGTGAAAAGCCTTGCGGTTAGCGGCGCGGCTGTTCCGGGCGCGATGACGCTGCTCTGGTGGGCAGCCAGCATCTGGAGGCGAAACGACAGTGGGACGAATTGAAACGGCGCTGATTCGCCACTACCTGAAGCCCACTGTGACCAGCGACCTGCCGGGGCGTCTGCGGCTGAGCTTCAAGGAATATCAGATGCTGCCGAAGGAAGCGCTGCCGCACCTGCATTATGTGCAGGACGTGATGACGATGCTGCCGGGGGTGCGGGAAGCGCAGGTGAATCCGCGGATTGGCACGGCGCTGGTGACGTATGACGCGAGCATGACCAATCGGGAGGAAATCCTGCGGTGGATTGCGACAGCGGTGGATACGGGGCTGGAATTGGCGCAGGAGATTGACTGGACGAAGAGCGATGTGGGGGAGGAAGAACTGGCGACGATGGCACGCCGCCGCCTCGCCTTGCGGCTGGGACAGACAAAAAAGTAACGGCAAAGACTTGTAAGGGAAAAGCGCCCAAGCCGGGCGCCGGTCAATGGGTGTCGAGAGGGGCTTTGCCCCTTCGCAGGGTCAAGGGACAGCGTCCCTTGTGGGGTTTGGGGCAACGCCCTAACTGTTCCACGGGTGACCATTCCAAAGGGGAAAAACAACAAAGGGCGCAGGCCGCGAAGCGTCCCTGCCAGTAACTTCGCGCTTCCTCAGAAGCGCCCCCCAAGCTGCTCTTTCCAACACCTATGCTGTGTCGCGCCAGATGGGTGCGACCGTGTAGCTGGTCTTTCAAATATAGCTGGTCTTTTCCGCAAGCAGGGGTTTTGCCTCTGCGGAGGCGACAAAAGGGCAATGGAAACGGACGAAGTCCGCGATCGCCCTTTGGAAACCCTCGGTGCACACTCCTGTTAGTTGAGCCTTTTCACGGCAAGGATTTGCACAATCGACGCGAAAAAGCATGAATCATAGAATCTGAATTGCCAAATCAAAGAAGGGATAACATGTTCAATCGGGAAACACAGAAAAACTGGATGAAGAGTCAGGTGGCGCATAGCCTTCGCGGGCGGCTGCGGCTCAGGGTGGAAGGGCTGAACTTCCTGAATGACGAGAAGGAAGAAATTGCCCAGATGCTTGCCAACCTGCCGGGTGTGCAGTGCGTGCAGGTGACACCGATTACCTGCGGCATCCTCCTGCGCTTCGATCCGACCGCGACGGATACGTCGATTCTCTGTGAAGGCGTGGACGTGACGATGGCACGCTATGCCATGAACGCCTACCGCAATCGTCAGGCAGGCAGCAAGCCGGAAGAGCCGGAAGTGTCCATGACGACAAAGCAACTGACAAAGCGGCTGGCGCTCAATGCGGGCGCAGTGGTGCTCGGTCACACGATTCTGCCTGGCAGCCTGCTCGGCGGTGCGATGGCGAGCTTCACGTCGCTGGAAGCGCTGACCAGTTTGGGACTGACGATGCCGATGGCACGGAGCGCGGCGGCGGGTCTGCGCCGCGATATGCGCCCGAACGCCGATTTCCTGACGGTTACGTCGATTGTCGCAAGTCTGCTGCTCGGTACGCCGCATTCCGCCCTGATGATTCTGGCGCTGTCTGACCTCGCGGAACTGATGACGTCCTACACCATTGAGCGCACGCGGTCGTCCATCAAGCAGATGCTGTCGGTGGAAGACGGCGAGGTCTGGAAGGTGCTCTCGGACGGGCGGCTGGAGAAAACGCCGATTGGTAAACTCGAAGCGGGCGACACCATCGAGGTGCACACGGGCGAGAAAATCGCGGTGGATGGCACGGTGGTGTCCGGCAGCGCGGTTGTTGACCAGAGTGCCATCACGGGCGAATTCGTTCCGGCGGAAAAGCGCAAGGACGCGGAGGTCTTCGCGGGTACGGTCGTCAAGAACGGCAATATGCAGATTCAGGCGCAGCGCGTCGGCGACCAGACGGTTGTCTCGCGCATCGTCGGCATGGTGGAGCAGAGTGAACTCAAGAAAGCGCCCATCCAGCGCTATGCCGATAAGTTCTCCAACTACCTCGTGCCGCTGAACTTCCTGCTGTGCGCGGCGGTTTGGCTCGTAACGCGCAATCCGCAGAAGGCGCTGAAGATGCTCGTTATTGACTATTCCTGCGGCATCAAGCTTTCGACCGCGACGGCGTTCTCTGCTGCGATTAACACGGCGGTCAAGCGCGGCGTGCTGATTAAAGGCGGCGCGTACATCGAGCAGATGAGCAGCGCGAACACCGTCCTGCTGGATAAGACCGGCACGATTACCGAGGGCCGTCCGCGCGTGACGGGCATGACGATGCTGACCGACACGATGGACGAGGCGGAAGTGCTTTCGCTGGCGATGGCGGCGGAGGAAACCAGCACGCATCCGCTGGCAAGCGCAATTTTGACCTACGGGCGCGCGCACGGAGCGAAAATTCCCCCGCATGGCGAAATTGTAACCGAAGTTTCCCGCGGCAGCCGGACGGAAGTCGACGGCAAGTGCATCCGCGTCGGCAACCTCAAGTACATGAAGGAAAATGGCGTCCGCGCGGACGGCGCGATTCCCGATGCGAACGGCGCAATTCCGAACTACGTTGGCGTGGGGGACAAGATTGTCGCCGTGCTGTACGCCATGGATAACCCGCGCGCAAACGTCCGCCGCGCCATCAACGCCCTGCGCTACGACGGCGTGGGCGACATTGAGCTGCTGACGGGCGATATGGCGGCACAGGCGCAGGCTGTTGCGGAAATGGTCGGCGTGGACGGCTATCAGGCACAGCTGCTGCCTGAACAGAAAGCGGAGGCTGTCTTGAAGCTGCAAACGCAGGGCAACGGCGTCGTCATGGTTGGCGACGGCATCAACGATGCGCCCGCGCTGGCGTATGCGGATGTCGGTATCTCGCTGGGCAGCAAGTCCACCGATATTGCCATGGAAACCAGCGACGTGGTTATCAACCGCGATGATCCGATGATGATTCCCGAACTGCGCCGCCTGGCGCGCGCGACAATGCGCATTGTGCAGCAGAACTTCGCAATGGTCATCGGCATCAATACCGTCGGGCTGATTCTCGGCGCGGCAAGCGGCATCTCTGTGCTGGCGAGCGCGCTGATGCACAACATGTCCACCATTCTTGTTGTGGCGAACTCGCTGCGGCTGATGGTGTTTCCGCCGATGGAGGGGTAATGAATGCGCGATGACAACGTGGGCGCGGTGCATTTGACGGTGCTCAGCGCCATGCCCGGCAGACTTCGCCTGCAATTGGAAAAGCCGATTGAAGGCGAAGCGATTTTCCTGAGCATTCCGGGGCTGCAAAGCTGCCGGTATAATCCGCGCATTCAGACGATGCTGTGCTGCTACGACAAGGCGGTTATTTCTGAAAGTGACCTGCTTGTGCGCATCGGTGCGCTGTACGCCCGCTTGCAGCAGACGGCGGTGCTGCACGTCAAGCACTCGGAAGAAGAAGGCTTCTCGATGGCACCCAGCGGCTATCTGGCGCTTGGCTGCATTGTCCTTGACGGCATGATGACCCTCGCGGGTTCGACGCTCACACGCTACACGCGCTGGCTGTCCGCCGGGGCGACGTTGACCGCCGTGGTTGAGCACGCCTATCAGGAGCTGCACACGCGCGGCAGTTTCGACCCGGAAGTGATGTCCGTCGTCTACCTGATTAACGCCATTGGCAAGCCCAACGGTTTTCAGGCGAGTCTGCTGGCGTGGATTGTCACGTTCAGCCGCCACCTGCTGCCGCGCGGCCCGCGGGAACAGGTATATCTGGTTCGGAACGGCGAACACACCACGACGCTCACCCCCGTCGTGGGCAATGAGGACGGCAGCGCCTTTGCTGGAAGCATCTTCCGCCGGAGCGTCGAAGTCTTAGCACACAAGGGGTAATTTCATTCGCTCGTCCGGTCAAACGACCTGAACGATAGATACTTGCAAAAAATAAGGAGGACAAACATATGTTGAACCTGAACATGAGCCCGATGGTCAAGGGCATTCTGATTGGTGTGGGCGTGAGCGCGGTTGGTTTCTACGCTTACAAGCACAACGAGGAGAAGGTGGATAACTTCCTGCGCAGCCACGGCGTGAAGGTGAAGACGCCCACTGCGGGATTTGAGACGATGTCCGTGGAGGATCTGATGCGCACGAAGGAAAGCATCGAAGACCTGATTGCGGAGAAGGAACAGCAGGAGCAGAGCGTGACCGTGGAAGCGGACGCGGCTGTGGCGGCGGAATAATCCATCCCCAATTGGCGTATCCCCAATAAAAAGCGCGGCGCATGGTGAGTGCGTCGCGCTTTTTGGGTGGCAAATTATTTTTTTCCAGCAGCGCGAAACGTCATGGCTGGAAAAATAAAACGGATGAAGTCCCTCCGCACGATTGAGCTGCGCGCTTTGCCTTACTTTGCCCGCATGTTTATCCCTTTTTATCCCCCCTTTCCCTTCCATCGTTCTTCCCCTTATGCTATAATAAAGCCAATCATCCATCGAAAGGAGGTTTCCGTCATGCTCTTCCCCCTGCGCGTCATCCGGCGCATTCATCGTGAAGGCTTTCGCTGCATCCCCGAAGCCATCCGGTTCCGCATCGCGCTCCATCGTCAGCGCCCCTTCCTCCAGATGGAAACCGCCCTGCGTCAAGCGGAGGAAGACGGCTACCAAGCCTTCATCCGCCGCCATGAAGCGCCCCTTTCAGCCCCCTTCACTCCGACCATGCGCTTGTCTTTCCTCATTCCGACTTATAATACGCCGCCGGAGCTGCTGCGCGCGCTGGCGGATTCGCTGCTGCATCAGTCGTGCGGCGCGTGGGAAGCCTGTTTCTATGACGGCGCAAGCACCCGCGTGGACACGCGTGAACTGCTGCAAGCGCTGACGCAGGAGGACAATCGCTTCCGTGTGACGTTCGGCGCGGAGAATTGCGGCATTGCGGGCAACACAAACGCCGCGCTGACGATGGCGACGGGGGAGTTTGTCGCGCTCTGCGACCACGATGATCTGCTCGCGCCGGATGCGGTTCGCTGCATCCTTGAAGCAGCGCAGGACGGTGCGGACTTCGTTTATACCGATGAGGACAAGGTGTCCGCCGATGGCACGCACTTCTTTGAGCCGCACCTGAAGCCTGATTTCGCGCCGGATTCGCTGCGTTCCGGCAATTATATCTGCCACATCACCGCAGCGTCACGGGCGCTGATGAACGCGGTCGGCGGACTTCGCCCCGGCTTCGATGGCGCGCAAGACCATGATTTGGCGCTTCGGCTGTCCGAAAACGCGACGAAAATCACCCACATTCCGCGCATTCTCTACCATTGGCGGATGCTGGACACCTCGTTCAGCCATCAAAAAGCGCAGACCTGTGCGGATGCCGCCGCGCGCGCCGTGGCGGATCAGCTCCGCCGCCTGCACATGGATGCCGACGTGACGGTGGAAGAGCTGCGCGTCCGCATTCGGTGGAAAACGCGGCAGATGCGCATCGTCTGCGTCCTCTGGGGCGAGGGCGATGCGCCGAAGCTGCCGATGCCGTGCATCCGCGTCCGCGATTTGTCGGCGGTCAATGACCTCGTCCGCCGGACGGACTGCGACGCGGTGCTGTTTCTGCGCGCCGGACTGCGCCCACTGGATACCGATTGGGTCAGCGAACTCATGCAGTACGCCCAGCGCGCGGACGTTGGCTGCGTCGGCTCGGCGCTGCTGGATGACCGTGATTGCTTCCGTCACGCCGGGTATGCGGTGGACGTCCCCGGCGGCGCGGTCAGCCATCAGGCGGGGCAGTGGCGCTATGGGCGGCCGTACATGTTCACTGACCGCATCGTCCGCAACGTGACGGGCGTATCCAGCGCACTGCTGATGATTCGGCGTGACGTGTTCCTGTCCGTCGGCGGATTTTCGCCGTACCAGAGTGACCTTCGCGGCGCGGATTTGGGGCTGAAATGCCAGCAAATCGGGCTGCTCAACGTCTACACGCCGTATGCGCGGATGGCAATGGATATGCGGCTTTCGCTGCTGCCGCCGTGCCTGACGCAGGGTGCGCCGAAGGGGGATTTGCGCCGCTTCCGCCAAACGTGGGGGGAGCACCCGCCGGAGCGCTACTATTCGCCGCTGTTCCGCCCGGACGGCAGCATGTTCATTGACCTTGACCGACAGGAGGGAACGCCGTGACGAAGTGCAAACCGCCGATTTTCGGCGATTCCGCTGTGCTGAAAAAAGGGCTTTGGGTGACGCTCGTGATTGCGCTGATGCTGGCGCTGTATGGTGCTTTGTTCACCCCGACGTGGCAGACGCGGGCGTTCACCATCGACGCGGCGGCACAGACACATCTGCATCCGCTGACGGACGGCGAGACGTTCTCGCTGCCCCTGCCGGATGGCGGCATCCGCGAAATCAGCCTGCCCGTTACGGCGCTGAGCAGTGAATCCGGCGGCACAGCGACGCTGATCCTGACACGGCAGGGGTTACCGATTTTCACGCAGACTGTCCTGCTGACCGACAGTATCATCCGCGAAAATTTGACCTTCTCGTTTGAACCCGTGGATGCGGACAAACTTGTGCTTACCTTTTCCGGCAACACGCTCCCTGCTCTGGGCATGAGCGGCGGCAATCAGCTGTGCATCCGCCTCTCCGGCACGCGCCCCTCCTGCGCGATGCTGTACTACGGGATTTTCGCGGCGGTTCTGGTGCTGTTCTGCGTCTGGGAAAGCCTGTTCACCGCACGCTGCGCCGCCGCCGGACGGCAGAACCATCTGCTGCGCCTGCAAGCCGACGTCCGCCGCTACGGCTTCCTCATTGAGCAGCTTGTCCGCCGCAATTTTAATACAAAGTATCGGCAGAGTATCCTCGGCGTCCTCTGGAGTTTCCTCAATCCGCTGCTGACGATGCTCGTGCAGTACCTTGTGTTCTCCACGCTCTTCCGCTCCGCTATCGACCACTTCCCGGTGTACCTGATTTCGGGCATCATCGTTTTCAGCTTCTTCACCGAGTGCGTCACGCTGGGCATGGACGCGATTGTCATGAACGCGTCGCTCATCACAAAGGTCGCGATTCCGAAGCTGATTTTCCCGTTCAGCCGCGCGCTGTCAAGCCTTATCAACTTCCTGATTTCGCTGCTGCCGCTGCTTCTGCTGATGCTGCTGACGGGGGTGCGGGTGTCGCCCGCGCTGCTGCTGCTGCCGCTGATGATTGCGCTTTTGTTTCTGTTTGCGCTGGGCGTGACGCTGGTGATGGCGACGCTGAACGTTTTCTTCCGCGATACGCGATTCCTGTGGAGCGTGATTTCGCTCTTGTGGACGTATGCGACGCCGATTTTTTATCCGGATACGATTTGGCCGGAGGGGCTGCGGGGGATTTTCCATTTGAACCCGATGTATCAGCTGATTGATTTTTTGCGGCAGATTGTGATTGCGGGAATCCCGCCGACGCCGGAGCGCTTGCTGGCGTGCGGGGCAGGCGCTTTCGGAATGCTGATGATTGGGCTGGTCATTTTCCGGCGATATGAGGAGAAATTTGTGTTTCACCTGTAAGGGAAAGAGGAAAAAAGCGGATAAACACGCGGAAGGAATATGACCGGGCGGCTCTTTCAACTTACGCAGCATTGCCGTGCTGATGGGCGCGACCGACCAGCATAGGGAGCAATTCGTTTCCTGCTGCTGGTCTTTTTTGCTGCAGGGAAAAGCGCACTGCCACAAAAAATCCACCCCCGCAGACGCAAGGGTGGACAAGTTTGATAACCTGTGGATTATTCTTCTTCCAGCGGGGCGACACCGGCATCATCGCCGAGGTCTGCTTCCAGCAGGGCAAGGTCGTCCTCGTCCTCATCCGGAAGCTCGCCGGGATCTTCTTCGGGCGCAATCGGCTTTGCAGGCTTATCCGCAAAAATCTCCTGACGAATAATCGCGTCGATTTCGTCCGTGATTTCGGGATGGTCGCGCAGGTACAGGCGCGTGTTCTCGCGCCCCTGACCAATGCGCTGGTCCTTGTAGCTGAACCACGCGCCGCTCTTGTGGATGATGTCGCGCTCGACCGCCATGTCCAGCAGCGTGCCTTCGCGGCTGATGCCTTCGCCGTACACAATGTCGAACTCTGCCACGCGGAACGGCGGAGCAACCTTGTTCTTGACAACCTTGACCTTCGTGTGGTTGCCGACGACTTCGCTGCCGTTTTTGAGCTGCTCGCCGCGGCGCACGTCCAGACGCACGGAGGCGTAGAACTTCAGCGCACGACCGCCGGGGGTGGTTTCGGGGTTGCCGTACATCACGCCGACTTTCTCGCGCAGCTGGTTGATGAACACCGCGACGCAGCCGGTTTTGTTGATGATGCCCGCCAGCTTGCGCAGCGCCTGACTCATCAGACGCGCTTGCAGACCGACGAAAGAATCACCCATTTCGCCGTCGATTTCCGCCTTCGGGACGAGGGCGGCGACAGAGTCGATGACAATGACGTCCAGCGCGCCGGAGCGAACCAGCGCTTCGACGATTTCCAGCGCCTGTTCGCCCGTGTCGGGCTGAGAGACATACAGGTCGTCAATATTTACGCCCAGATTCTTGGCGTACACCGGGTCGAGGGCGTGCTCAGCGTCCACAAATGCCGCGATGCCGCCCATCTTCTGCGCCTGTGCGACAATGTGCAGGGCAACGGTCGTCTTACCGGAGGATTCCGGGCCGAAAATCTCCACAATACGGCCGCGCGGAATGCCGCCGACACCCAGCGCCTCATCCAGCGTCAGGCAGCCTGTGGGGATGACCTGCACGTTTTGCTCCGCATGTTCACCGAGCTTCATGACGGCACCCTTGCCGAACTGCTTGTCCAAATCCGCCAGCGCGTGCTCCAGCGCCTTGAGTTTCTCCTCCTGCGCGCCCGTCACTGGGGCGGCTTTTTCGGTCTTTGCGGGCTTCTTTGCTGCCATGATACCGCTTCCTTTCTGGATACCGGCGGGGGATGCAATCGGCAATCGCCGCCGGGTTTCTTTCGCTTCTTATCGTACCACAGCGAACAGCAGTTTGCAAGGGGAACACGCAAGTTTTTCCTGATTAGGTTTTATCAAAATAATGGTATTTCCCCTTCATGGCCAACAGGAAGCCAATCGACACGACGAACGCCAGTGCTTCCGCCGCAGAGGCTGCCCACCAGAGACCGTCCACATCCAGCGCCATCGGCAGCAGGATGACCGACGCCGCTTGAAACACCAGTGTGCGCAGGAAGGAAATTGCCGCGGACACGCCGCCGTTGTTCAGCGCCGTGAAGAAGGAGGACAGGAAGATGTTGAAGCCCGCGAGCAGGAAGGCGAAGGAGAAGAGGTGGAAGGCGTGCCGCGTCAATTCGCAGAGCGTCGCGTCATAGCCGACGAAGATGTTTGCCAGCGTCCCGGACAGCGAAATGGCGGCGATTGTCATCACGATGCCTAAGATGCCCATGACTTTCAGCCCCTTCGTCAGCAGGTTTCTCAGCTCCGGGTGATTCCGCGCGCCGTAGTGGTAGCTGATGATGGGCGCACAGCCGATGGAATAGCCGATGTCAATCGCGACGAAAATGAACTGCACATACATCAGTACGCCATACGTCGCCACGCCGTCCTCGCCCAGAAAGCGCATCAGCTGTGCGTTGTACAGCATCCCAATCAGCGAGCCGGAAATGTTGCTCATCAGCTCTGATGAGCCGTTGGCGCACGATCGCAGCAGCGGCTGCGCCTCGAACTCCGTCCAGCGCAGGCGCAGGGGGCTGCTTTTGCTGAACAGGAAGTACATCAGCGGCACAACGCCGCCAACGGTCTGGCTGATGCCGGTTGCAATCGCAGCGCCCGCAATGCCCCAGCGGAATACGCCCACGAACAGCGCGTCCAGCACCATGTTCGTCACGCCCGCCGCGAGCGTAATCAGCAAGCCGAACTTCGGCCGCTCCGCCGCAATCAGGAACGACTGGAACATGTTTTGCAGCATGAACGACGTAAGAAAGCAGACGACAATCCGCCCATAAAGCACGCAGTCATCCACCATGGCCTCTGTTGCGCCCAGCAGAATCGCCATCGGGCGCATGGACAGCACCCCGACCACCGTCAGGATAACGCCCAGCAGGATGCCGAAGAGCGTAATCATGGAGAAATACTTGTTTGCGTGCTCCTTATCGCCCTCGCCCAGCACGCGGGAGACCAGCGCTGTGCCGCCTGTGCCGAGCATAAAGCCCATTGCGCCCAGAATGATGAGAAACGGCATAATCAGGTTGATGGACGCGAACGCCGTTTTTCCGGCGAAATTCGACACGAACAACCCGTCCACCACGCCATAGATGGACGTGAACACCATCATGACAATCGACGGCAGGACGAAGCGGAACAGCCGAGCGTAGGTAAAGTGGTCAGATAATTGAATCGGGTTCTTCTTGCTCATTTAGCTTGACTTTCCTCTTCTTGATTCCGCACTGTCTGCGGGAAAATGTCTATCATCAGCGCATTCAGGCGGCGCAAGAGGGAGAACAGCTGATCCGCCTCCTCTTCGCTGAATTGTGCCAGCGCCTGCTGCTCGGTTTCGGCAACGCGGTCTGCGGTTTCACGCGCCAGCGCTTCGCCCGCGGCCGTCAGGTGAATCGTTTTCGTGCGGCGATTTGAACCGCTTTGCAGCGTAATCAGCCCGTCCGCTTCCATTTTCTTCAGCGCGGAGTTGATCGTCTGTTTGGGTTCGTGCAGAAATTCGCACATCCGGCTCTGCGTCATTTCGCCCGGCTCAACCCGCAGTGTGTACAGCGCCCACATCGCCATGTCAGTCAGGTTCATCTGCTTCGCCATCTGACGGTAGATATTGGCATTTTCTTTCCATGCCTCGTTCAGCGCAAACAGACGTGTGCTTAACGCTTTCATCACAATGCTCCTTTCAATTTGTCCGAAATCGGACAGTATCGATTATAGTCCGATTTCGGACATTTGTCAAGAAACTTTTGCCGAAAAAATAACAGAGTGTGTGTAACCGCTTGAACAATTTTTGAACTTCTTTGCCCTATGTCTTGTGATCTCCCTGACTTTCCGATAACGTTTTCTGAAATGCAGTCTGTTTCCTTGACGGCTGTTGAAATTGGGCGTATAATGGCAGATGCGCAATTGCGCCATATAATAGGAAACGCTACCTCAGAAATCCGAATGTGCCTGTGCCGCCCTGTGATGAACGAAAAGAAAGAGTTATCGATATGAACAGTGAGCAGATCCGGAAGTTTTTCGCTGATTATCAGGTTGTCCTCAAGCGGGTGGAGCAGCTCGAAGCTGCCATGCGCATCAAGTCCGACTGGGATACATGGTGTGCCGCCCTTCGGGAGCGCGCTGAATTCTTCCGCACGGAGTATGCGCACATGAATGCCCTGATGCGCAGCGTGATGCCGGAGTTCGCGAAGGAAGAACCTGCTTTAGACGATGACGCATGGAAACAGCTGCAAATTTCGATGATGGACTTCTATCGCGCAGATACGCATGACTTGGCGCTCCTGATGGAACTTGCAAAGATTCTCCAGAAGCACTATGGACACAGCAACAACCTTGCCGCGATGACGGATGTGGATCTGACATTGGCGTACACAAATCTGGAATTCTCCCGCATCCTGCGTGAACCATATGGCACACGCGCAAGGGACTATTACCGCAAGATTTCGGTTTTGTCGCGGAATTTCGGCGCAATCAAGGAGCACAGCGTCCATCAGGCGATTGTGGTGGCCTACGCGAACCTTGTGATGAGCTGCTGCGTGTTAGGCTCGGTCACGATGGAAGAAGCGTTTGCCATATGGGAGGAAATGAAGGAACTGCAAGCGTCGGATGCGCTGGCGGCGACGCGCGAAAGCGAGCCGGACGTAGGCAGGCTGCTGGATATTTTCACCGAGCGCTTCCGCACGGACGCTTACGCGCTGGCGAAATCGTTTGACCGCACCATGGAGGCGCACACCCGCTTTGTGCCGCCGGAATTGATGAGTCGGATTGAGCAGATAACGGCAGAATATTACGAAAAGCTGGATAAGCCGGAGGAAAGCACTGCCGACATGTTCCAAATTATCACCAGCCAGTGTGAGTTCGACTGCGAGACGGGCCGCCGCACGGCAGATGAGTGCTGGAAGGAGATTCACACTTTCTTCCGTAAGACAAAGCCGAAGGTGAAGCAGTTCGGTGAAGTGGACGTGCGCAAAATTGACGTTATTTCCTATTACATGACCTGTCTGGACGCGCTGATTTCCTTCCTCGTGGAAACGACGATGCCGATGGAGGATAAGAAACGCTATTTCCGCGAATATCAGCAGGATATCCGTGATTTCATTGCGGATTACGACACGCGCACCGGGCATAGCAACACGCTGAACAACGCACTGGAGGAGCTGGCGTTCTTCCCGAATGCCTATGCGCTGTTCGACACGGCGGAGGAGAAAATCGACTACATCTTCCGGCTCGTTGTCGCGCGGCACTGCACCGCGTTCCTGCATTCGCTGATGGTGTCCGCCTTTGCGGAAGCGATTCTCTCCGCCATCATCGACAAAGAACCGGCGCTGATGGTGGGGTATCACGGCATGACGTCGCCGGAGGATGTGCAGGCGCATCGCGCGGAAATCCTGCAATTTGCGCATGACGCCGCCCTGCTGCACGATGTGGGCAAGAATTCCATGCTCGAGATTATCGAGACGCAGCACCGCCCGCTGACGGACGAGGAGTTCGGCATCATCCGCTCCCACCCGAACCGCGGCGGGCAGTACCTGAGCATCGACGAGGATTTGGCGCGCTATGTGGATATCGCCCGCGGCCACCACAAGTTCTACAACGGCAAGGGCGGCTATCCGAACGACTTTGATAACACCGCCTCGCCGGAGCGCTTCATGATTGACATCATCACCGTCTGCGACTGTCTTGATGCCGCGACTGACCAGTATGGCCGCAACTACCACCAAGCCAAGACGACGGACGAAGTGCTGGCGGAATTCAAACGCGATGCGGGTGTCCGCTACAACCCGGACATTGTGCGCTTCATCCTGCAGGATTCCGCTCTTCGCGATACCCTGCGCGAAATTTCCGGTTCCCGCCGCCTGACGATTTACTACGACACCTACAAGCACTATTTTATGTAACACAAGGGAGTTCCAAGGGAGTTCCTCCCTTGACCCTTTCGCGCGATTGGGTTGGTGACATTATCAGACAGTGCCCGCGTGTTTATCTGCCCTTTCAGTCAGCTAAAGGTGTCCGCCATAGCGGACGGAGAGGGCTTGCCGCAATACAAGCTATACTGTTTCCAGATGACGCAGGTGAATTTGGAAATAGTGTTAATTCCTGAAAAGTGCAAATCAACATACACAAAAAGAGCCGCTTCTACACAACAGAAGCAGCTCTTTTTCATAGCGCCATCCCGCAATACTCGCACTGCCGCGCAGCCCCTTCCACCACACTCGTGCGCCTCCCGCAGTGCGGACACACAATAAACGACTGTATCGCCCCATACGCCCGGAGGTTCGGCGCAGTCAGGTATACCATCGCCGTCAGCGGATCAATCTGAATGTTTCGCAGATAGTTCCCGCAGAGCAATAACCGCAGCGTCTCCATGTTCGGGCAGTCCGGCAGGAGCTTGGGCATATCCGACAGCGGAAACATGTGCAGCGAGAACGTTGCTAACTGCTGTGCAACGCCGCGCGCCCGGCGTCGGATGATTTCCCCCCGAAGCAGATGCATCCCGGCGTACAGCGCCGCCGTCGCAAGGCAAAGCAGCAGCAGCACCATGCGCGTGTCGCCGTGCTCACCCGCCTTGCAGGTGCGCCACAGCAGCAGCGCCGATAGGGCGAAGAACAGCGCCATCAGCGGATACACCCACCATCGGCGGTTTGCCCGCGGCGTCAAATAGGGATTCATGCGGATGCCTCCTGTTGCCGAATAACATTCATTTCGTCTATACAATACCATACTTGCAGGATAATGTCAATCTTGACGCGAAAGAAAAACCGGGAAGCGGCTTCTGCCATCTTCCCGGCTGCTTGGCGTTACGCCCCCAGATACGCCTTCCTGACTGCATCGTTGTGCAGCAGCTCCTGCGCGTCGCCGGACATGGAAATCTTGCCTGTTTCCAGCACATACGCGCGGTTCGCGACGGACAGCGCCATTTGCGCGTTCTGCTCCACCAGCAGAATCGTCGTGCCGCTCTTGTGCAGCGCGCGGATAATGTCGAAAATCTGCTCGACCAGAATCGGCGCAAGGCCCATTGACGGCTCATCCAGCATCAGCAGGCGCGGCTTGGACATCAGCGCGCGCGCCATCGCCAGCATCTGCTGCTCGCCGCCGGAGAGCGTGCCGGCAATCTGCTTCTGGCGCTCCTTCAGGCGCGGGAACAGCTCGAACATCTGCTCAATGCTGCCCGGAATCTCCTTGTCGGGGCGCGTGAAGCCGCCCATTTCGAGGTTTTCCAGCACCGTCATCTGCTGGAAGATGCGCCGTCCTTCGGGGCAGAGCGCCATGCCGTGCTTCACCATATCCGACGCGTGGACGCGCGCCAGATCCTTGCCGCCGAAGTGGATGCTGCCCTCGCGCGGGCGGAGCAATCCGGCGACGGTGTTCAGTGTGGTGGATTTGCCAGCGCCGTTTGCGCCGATCAGCGTGACGACCTCGCCCTCATCCACCGAGAAGGAAATGCCCTTGATTGCGTGAATCGCGCCGTAATAAACGTTGATATCGTTGACTTCCAGCAGACTCATGCTTTCGCCTCCTTCTGCTTGCCCAGATACGCCTCAATGACGACCGGGTTGTTCTGGATTTCCTCTGCCGTGCCCTTGGCGATGATACGCCCGTAGTTCAGCACGCAGATGCCTTCGCAGATGCCCATGACCAAATTCATGTCATGCTCAATGAGCAGAATAGCAATCTGGAACTGGTCGCGGATTTTGATGATGTTCTCCATCAGCTCCGCCGTTTCGTGCGGATTCATGCCCGCGGCGGGTTCGTCCAGCAGCAGAAGCGATGGATTCGTCGCCAGCGCGCGCACAATCTCCAAGCGCCGCTGTGCGCCGTAGGGGAGGGAACCTGCCTTGACATCGCCCATGTTTTCCATGCCGAAGATGCTCAGCAGATCCAGCGCCTTTTCATGCTGCTTCTTCTCGCCTTGCCAATACTGCGGCAGACGGAAAATGCCGGAAAACATGCCGTACTTAATCTGGTTGTGCAGGCCGATGCGGACGTTCTCTTCCACCGTCATGTTGTCGAACAGGCGGATGTTCTGGAACGTGCGGGCAATGCCGAGCTTGCTGGCCTGCACTGTGTTCATGCCTGCCGTGTCCTTGCCGTTGATGAGCACGGTGCCGGTCGTGGGCTGATAGACCTTTGTCAGCAGGTTAAAGACCGTTGTCTTGCCCGCGCCGTTCGGGCCGATAAGCCCGCAGATTTCTGTGCGCCCGATGGCAAGGTTCACGTCGTCCACTGCCTTCAGACCGCCGAACTCAATGCCCAGATGGCTGGCTTCCAGCACGGGCGAATGATTCACGTCGCGTTCCGGAATGATGCTGCGCGACGGCACGGGAACCATCTTTGTATTGGGCTTAAAACGCTTCAGCGGTTCAGTCATGCCGCGTCACCTTCCTTCACAACTTCTTTTTTCGCGGGGCGGATGCGCTCGAGCACCTGCCGCACCACCGGGGCATTGCCCAGCAGCATCACGGCAATCAGCACGATGGCGTAAATCAGCATACGGTAGTCGCCAAATTCGCGCAGCACTTCCGGCAGCACCGTCAGCAGCGCCGCTGCAATCACCGATCCGCGGATATTGCCGATGCCGCCCAGCACGACGAACACCAGCACGAGGATGGATGTGTCAAACTTGAACTTGTCCGGCGCGATGGAGGAGAAGTTCAGCCCAAACAGCGCGCCCGCCATGCCCGCCAGCGCCGCCGAGGTGACGAACGCCATCAGCTTGTACTTCGTCACGTTCACGCCCATGGCTTCGGCGGCAATGCGATTGTCGCGGCTTGCCATAATCGCGCGGCCGGAGCGGCTGTTGATGAGGTTCAGCACGACAAACAGCGTCAGCAGCACCAGCACGAAACCCGCCTCGAACGTCGCAATGCGCCCGACGCGCACCGCGCCCGCCGGCCCGTTGTACAGGAGCGTGCCATCAATGCGGGGATTGTTGAAGTTGACAATCAGCTTGCCGTCGCTGACCGCGAAATACAGGCAGTTCATGACGTTGCGGATGATTTCGCCGAACGCCAGCGTGACGATGGCAAGGTAGTCGCCGCGCAGACGCAGCACCGGGATGCCGATCAGCACACCCGCAATCGCCGCGCATACGCCGCCCGCCAGCATGGCCAGCACGAGGCGCATCGTCTCATTTTCCATCTGGAAGGCGTTCAGCAGCCAGCCAGACATGATGATGCCGGAGAAAGCGCCGACGCTCATGAAGCCCGCGTGACCCAGCGACAGTTCGCCGGAGATGCCGACCGTCAGGTTCAGCGAAACCGCCATGACGATGTAGACGCAAATCGGGATGAGCTGCCCCTTCAGGGAGCGGCTGATGGTGACGCCCGGAATCATCTTGCTCAGCGCCATCTGCGTAAAGACGAACGCGATGATGACGATGGCGTAGGTGATCAAGTTGTTCAGAAAGCCTTTTGTTGACTTTTTCATCGTTTTCTTCATCCCGTTACACCTTCTCCCGCATCGGCTTGCCCAGCAGCCCCGTCGGCTTGACCAGCAGCACGATAATCAGCACGGCGAACACCAGCGCGTCGCCCAGCTCCATGGACACATACGCCTTGCCGAGAATCTCAATGATGCCCAGCAGCAGGCCGCCCAGCAGCGCGCCGGGAATTGATCCGATGCCGCCGAAAACAGCCGCCGTGAACGCCTTGATGCCCGGCATGGAACCCGTCGTGGGCATCAGCGTGTGGTAGGTGGAGCAGAGCAGCACGCCCGCAATCGCCGCCAGCGCGCTGCCGATGGCGAAGGTCAGGGAAATCGTCGCGTTCACCTTGATGCCCATCAGTTCCGCCGCGCTGCGGTCTTCGCTGACGGCGCGCATCGCCTTGCCCATCTTCGTGTGGGAGGTGAAGAACGTGAGCACCAGCATGATGATGATGTTCGCCAGCACGGTCACGATTGTTTCGCCGGTCAGAATCAGCTGCCCGTCAAACAGGCTGATGGACGGGATGCTGACGAAGGACGGAAACGACATGGGGTTCGGGCCGAACACCAGCAGCGCCAAGTTTTGCAGCAGGTAGCTCACGCCGATGGCGGTAATCAGCACGGCAAGGCTCGTTGCCTGACGCAGCGGCTTGTACGCCAGGCGCTCGATGACCATGCCCAGCACCGTGCAGACAATCATGGCAATCAGCACGCCAAGCAGGGGGGACATGCCCCAGTACTGCGTGGCGCAGAAGGCAATGTACGCGCCAATCATGATGACGTCGCCGTGCGCGAAGTTCAGCATCTTGGCAATGCCGTAGACCATCGAGTAGCCCAAGGCGATGATGGCATACACGCTGCCAAGGCTGATGCCGTTGATGAGGTAAGAGAAGAACTGAAGCATCCTGCCTGCACCTCCAAATGACTGAAATCTGTGGGAAAAGCATTTTCCCTTGAACGACAGCAAGGCAATCAGCAGCAGTCCGTGTGCACCCTTGCACCAACTGTTGCTGATTACCTTCTGTCTGCATCTCCCGGATACGCTCATGCCGGAGAAGGAAACTCCTCCTCCGGCATGAGGAAAACGTGTGGAATAGGGGGGATTACTCCGCTGCAGCCGCCTCAGCGCCGACATACACGCCGTTCTTGATGATGACGGCCGTCGGGGTCTTGGTGACAGCGCCCGTCGCATCCCAGACCATCGTGCCGGTCAGACCGGTGACGGTCAGTTCCTGCATGGCGGCAATCATCGCGTCGCAGATATCTTCCGGCGCTTCGTCGCCCTTCACGCCAGCCTTTTCAGCGGCCGCCGCCAGCGCGTAGATGCCGTCATACGCATCCGCCGCGAACTGGTTCGGCACCTCGCCGTACTTTTCCTGATACTTGCCGACGAAGCTCTTGGTCAGCTCGTCCGGCGCGTCCGCGGAGAAGGGGGTCAGCAGCATGACGTCTTCCGCCAGCGCAACATCGAAGCCGGGCATGGTCAGGATGCCGTCCATGCCGTCAACGCCGAAGAACACCGGCTTGTAGCCCATGGTGTTGGCAGCGTTGAGAATCTGGGAAGCGGGGGTGTAGTAGATGGGCAGGAACACAACGTCCGCACCGGCGTTCTTGGCCTCGGTCACCTGCACGGAGAAGTCCGTGGTGTCGTTGGTGAAGGTGGTCACGGAAACGATGTTCAGCCCCAGCTCGGCAGCCTTGCTCTCAAAGGTCTGATAGATACCGGTGGAATAGGTGTCGGCGTTGTTGTAGATGATGGCGACCTTCTCGCCGACCTTCTTGTTGAAGATGTATTCAGCGGACGCGGAGCCCTGTGCCGGGTCCGTGAAGCAGATCTGATACATGTTGTCCTTGTTCGCGATGACTTCCAGCGAGGAGGCGGAAGGCGTGAGCATAAACACGCGCTCGTCATACGCCTGCGCGGAGACAGTAATGCAGGGGGTTGTCGTCACGCAGCCAAGGATGACCTGCGTGCCCTTGTCCAGCGTCGCGTTGTAAGCGTTGATGGACTTTTCAGCGTCGTTTTCATCGTCCTGCACATCCAGCACGATGTTCACCTTGCCGGCGGCGTTGATTTCTTCCACGGCGATTTCCGCGCCGCGCGCAACTGCCAGACCATACACGGCGGCAGCGCCGGTCATCGGGCCAATCACGCCGATGTGAATCGTCGTCGTTTCCTCCGCGGACGCGAAGGACGCCATGCTCAGCGCCATGGCCAGAGCAAGAACGAGACTAAGAACCCGTCTTCATAAGCGATGAAGCAGCACAGCGGCACCTGCAATGCGGATCA
>ERZ827528.417-NODE-417-length-53648-cov-24.128804_pt1 | contig 53648 bp, 43 predicted proteins | sample MGYA00519768_ERZ827528 | MGnify/ENA primary metagenome ERZ827528 (study PRJEB31778, sample SAMEA3449343) | human gut metagenome | biome: human gut; feature: human-associated habitat; material: faeces | place: United Kingdom | collected 2010/2012 ...
ATCGAGCCACCGTTCCGTGGGAGATGCTGTGGCCGACAAGGCGACAGCGAAGAGGGCAAACAACAGCAGCAGTTTTTTCATAATAAGGTTCCCGAATTAAATAAGTAGTAGAGTCAGAGAGTATCCACGAGCGGTATTCTCATGAAGATACAGTCGTCCCCGATTTATTTATTAACGAATAAAGTGCGGCCAATGTTTCACCGGAAAGGAATTTTTCCTTTCCGGTGAACTTATTTACTGAATTTTAATACAGCGAACCGCCATGGCGCAACAGGTATTATCGGCATTGGTGTTCCAACGGTAATCATAAAAGTCGAGGGCTTTCTTTTCCGTTGTCGGCGAAATAGTTGAAGACCAGAAGAACGTTACGCGCCCCGGGTAGCGCATCTTGGCGCTCCATACGCGCAGGGCCGAGCCCGGGAACATGAACGTTTGGTCGCCGACGGTGTATTTGCGTCCGTACGACTGGTCGCTGACGTTTTCCTGCGCGGTCTTGTTCGTGTCGATGTCCTTGATAAACCCGTTGATTTCGTCGAACGTCGGTACGCGGTAACCGGCCGGACACGGGTCGTTGTTGGTCTTTGTGCCGCTCGCGCCGCCCCAGTAGTCTTCGACCTCGCTGTTGGAGCCTTTCCAGCCGCCGGAGTTGTAGACCCCGTAGAAAACGGTCGGATTGGCGATGCTCATGCTCATGTCCATCTCCTTGTTCACGAACTTGAACCCTTCGCAGAGAGCGTCGTTGTAGAGGAAGAGCGCCGTGAAGCCGTTGTCTCCCGTGGTCTGGAATCCGACGCCTTCGTATTCGTCGGTGTAGTTCTTCTGGATGCGGTTGGCGCCGATGAACGGGTCTTTGCGGCCCCACTGGAAGTAGACGCCCAGCGAGCCGACCAGAGCCCCGTCGAACTCCGTGGCGCCGACGTTGCGGTCGAGGAACGTACGGCCGTTGACAGTCTGCTCGGCGGGGGCCTGGGCCATCCAGATGTGCCAGCTCCAAACGATCTCGCCAGCATCGTTTGTGAGTGCGATTCCGGCATTTCCGGCGTTCCCGCTGGTCTGGAAGACGATGCGGCCCGCCGAGAAGTGCACGCCCGATACAAGTCCGGAACCCGACGACCATACCCAGTCGGCGGCAGACCCTTGGACGGCGGTTCCGTCGGGACGTTTGGGTTCGATGCTGTACCAGCCGCCTTCGGTGACGATGTAGCAGTTTGCGACGCCCGCCGCCGAAAGATCCTTCGGGCGGATCACCTCGCTCACTTCGCCGTCGTAGAAGTCGGTGGACATGCGCACAACGGCCTGGAAGAAGCAGGGTTGGCCTGTATCGGGAATGTCGAGACTGAAAGTTTTGTTCGCTTCGTCGACTTGCGTAGCCCGTACGAACTGTACGGAGGCGACGCCATCCGCGGTCGCGGCGTAGCGGAACCCTGGCTCGACGCTCAGGTCGCGGTCGAGTTTGTAGCTGCCTTTGAGCGTGAGGACTCCTCCGGCGGCTTCGGACAGTTCGGTGGTCACTTCCGGAACGGAAGCCACTTTCACCTCGAACCAGCCGGTGACTCCGTTGTAGGTTTTGCCGTCGATGACCATGTAGGCCCGGAAATAGTGGTCGCCGTTGTCCACGTCGGAGAGCGTGAGTGAAAAACGCCCTTCTTCGTCGACCGGACAGACGCGCCGTTCGGATTTCATCATTTCGGCTGCCGTGCGGCCGTAGAGGAATCCCGCTTCGGAGACGGTACGGCCCATGGCGTTGCAGTTGCCGTTGAGCGTCGCCTTTCCCGCCGCGGCGTCGACGGAGGCTTTGCCCGTATTGACGATCGGTGATGCCTGCTGCTCTTCGTCGCCGGGATTGGGGTTGAAATATTCGTAGCCTTCGGAACAGCCTGTGCCGCACCATGCTGCGAAAATCGTCAGTACGATATGATACCAGATGTGTCGTTTCATAAAGGTTCGGATTTTGGATGGTTATTTTTCGCCTGCCCGCTGTTTTTTGTAGAGCGCGTATCGGGTAAAGAGGCTGTCCGTCGTCTGCCGCATGTATTCGACGCTTCCGCGCGGATCGTTGCGCGGCGTGACTTCGTACATGAAAGGCCCGTCGTAGCCCGACCGCATGAGTATGTCGATTACCTTCGGCCACTCGACGATGCCGCGTCCGGGCATCCAGTGGCGTTCGTCCACTCCGTCGTAGTCCGAGACGTGGATGTTGGCGATGTAGGGGGCGAAACGTTCCGCGAAGGCGTGGCTCTCTTCGCCGAGCAGATGGTTGGTGTCGTAGCAGATTTTGATGTCGGGGACGTTGGCCACGAGCCATTCGAAATCGGAGCTGCTGTTGCCCAGACACCCGCGCGGAAGATCCTCGACGGCCACCGCCGCGTTGTAGCGCTCCTTCACCAGCGGAATGAATCGCAACAGCATTTCGCGGAGGTTTTCGAGTCGCCGTGGACGCTCCTCGTCGGAGATCCGGGCTTCGCTGCTGGGGTGCACCACCACTACACGGAACTTGCCGAGGCGCGTCGCGCGGTCGAGAATCTCGATCCAGTTTTTGAACGTCGCTTCACGCCATTCGGGACGGTCGTCCGAGAGGTCGTTCGGAGCCTTGCGCGTGAAAGGGAGGTGTACCGACCACAGTTTCAGTCCGGAGCCTTTCATTGCGTTGTTGAACCGCTCGATCCAGGCGTCGTATTGCTCCTCGGTGCCGCCGGTCAGATTTCCCGTCCAGGCTTCGATCCAGCGGATGCCGTATTTGTCGTGCGCCTCCTTGTAGGCTTCGGGCGTCATCGAGCGGATGGCCCCGTAGACTGCGCCGACTTCGTTCAGCCGCTTCTGGCCGGATGCGAGGAGGGGCAGGAACAGGAGCAGGGGGAGGAATTTGAGTGTGTTTTTCATGGATGCCGGTTATTTTGCGGGTTGTACGAAATCGTGTTTTGCAGGGTAGCTGTATGGGTTGTCGAGGAACCAGCGCGCCTTGTAGATCTGCATGCCGTTCTGCTCGAAGACCGTGCGCCCTTCCGTGTCGATGACCTTCGTGTTCCACCATTCGTCCGCTTTGGGAATCAGCAGGACGGTGGGGAAACCCTCCGGCCCCGAACTGACCGATTTGATGTCCGACTGCGAAAAGCCGACCGTCTCCATCGACAGATCGGAGCCCGAGACTTTCATCGCGTAATCGTTGTTCGTGAGCCACAGGGCGTTTTCTCCGTAGACGGGGAAGAGGTCGTGGGCCCAGTTGCCTTCGGGAATCGAGGTTTCTGACTCCTTCGTGATACGGGGATCGTTGCCGTCGCCGTTGTAGGTGAACACGCACAGCTTGTTGTCCGAGGTGGCCAGCAGGCGGCCCCGCGAACGGTCCCAGACGGCGCTGTGGCAAAAGGTCAGCGGCAGTTTCTGGACGACTTGTCCCGTACGGGCCACCGTGTCGACGCGGAAGGTGCTGAGGAACCCGTCGTTGTCGGTTGACGCCACGACGAGGTTCCCGTCGGGGAAGACCTCGGCCGAGTGGGGATTGTTGCCCGCCGAAGCGTAGAACATCACCTTTTTGTCGGCGATGCGGATGATCGCTACGCCGCCGCCCGAAGCCGTGGCCAGTATGTAACGGCGGTTGTAGATGGCTTTGACCTCGCTCGGGAGCCGCATGAGCGACGTAGCGTCGGGCATGTCTGCGGCGCTTGCGGCCCGCCACTCCCAAAGGGTCTCTCGGGTATCGGCGTCGACGATGAGAATGCGTCCCTGTGCCTGTTCGGTCAGCAGCAGCGGGTGCTTGCATTCGTAGATTTTGTCGGTGTCGTCGGGGGTAGGTTCGGGTTCCTCCTCGACCGGAGGCATGGGAACCTCCGTGATCTCGATGTCTTCCTGGCAGGCGGTCAGGGAGAAGAGGCAGCCTGCGCATAAAAGGGCTATTATACGGCGTTTCATAATCATTCGGGGTTATTGGTTTGCATTCGGTTGGTGAGCACGAGCGTCGTGACGGTGCTGCGCCGCCCCGAAGGGGCGATGGTCACGCAGCGCAGCGTCCGCTGCTCGCCGCGAGGAACCGCGATGTCGAACTTCTCGGGCATCTCACGGTCGAAATCCTGCGGTACGGCGCCGTTGAGCGTGTAGCGGACTTTGCAGCCGGGAAACGGAGGCCGGATGACGAAGGAGAAACTTTCGCCTTCTGAGGTTCCGTCCTCGATGCCCAGAGGGGCGGGCAGGCGGTAAGGCTCTCCTGAGGCGTCGATCCGTGCGAGGTGGGCCGGAAGGCGCACCTCGGAGAATTCCCGCCACGACTTGCGCTCGACGGGCGACCATGCGATTTCGGCCAGCGCGTAGATGCGCGGCAGGAGCTGGAAGCTCGCGCGCCCTTCGGTTCGGATGAATTCGGTCCACAGGTTGGCCTGTACGCCCAGCAGGTAGCGCCGGTCTTCGGGTGCGATCCCTTCGTCCGGATCGTAGCCGTAGATTTTTTCCAGCGGCAGGAGGCTGCTGCTCAGACTGACGGGTTCGTCGTACGAATCGGTGGCTTTCTTGTCGAAATAGAGGTAGGTACTCGGTGTCATGATCACTTCGTGCCGGCGGCGTGCGGCGGCGATTCCGCCCCTGGTGCCGCGCCAACTCATCACCACGGCGCCGGGAGCCAGCTCTCCGTCGAGAATCTCGTCCCAGCCGATCAGCCGGCGGCCCTTGGCTTCGAGGTGACGGCCGATGCGGAGGGTCAGGTAGGTTTGCAGTCCGGCTTCGTCCTCGATCCCTTCGTCCTCCATGCGGGCCCGGCAGTCGGGGCACTCCTTCCAACGTACGCGGGGACACTCGTCGCCGCCGATGTGGATGAGCTTCGACGGGAAGAGTTCCAGCACTTCGTCCAGCACGCCTTCGAGAAATTCGAAGGTCTGCTCTTTGCCCGGGCAGAAAACATCGTCGAGGACGCCCCAGCGTCCGCTCGTCTCGAAACTTTTCGGGCCGTGGCCGCACGCTAGTTCGGGATAGGCGGCCAGGGCGGCCGTCGCGTGACCGGGCATTTCGATCTCGGGAATGACAGCGATGTGCCGTTTGGCGGCGTAGGCTACCACTTCGCGGATCTCGTCCTGCGTGTAGTACCCGCCGTAGCGGCCTTGTTCGTAGGTGATCGGGTCTTCGTGGAATCCGCCGATCTGGGTTCGGGTTCGGTAGCCGCCGATCTCGGTCAGGCGCGGGTAGCGTTTGATCTCGATACGCCAGCCCTGGTCGTCGGTCAGATGCCAGTGGAAGGTGTTGAGTTTGCACGAAGCCATCCAATCGAGGTAATGCTTGATGAACCTTACCGGAAAGAAGTGGCGGCAGACGTCGAGATGCAGGCCGCGGTAGCGGTAGCGCGGATGGTCCTCGATCGAGACGCAGGGAAGGTTGCCCCGTTCGTCGGCCAGTTGGAGGAGGGTTTGCAGGCCGTAGAAGAGACCGGCGTCGTCGCCGGCCGAGAGCTGCGCGCGGCGTGCGGAAATGTCGATTCGGTAGCCTTCGGGCGGGATTCCGGCTGCGGTGTCGCGTCGCAAAACGATGGCATTCACTCCGTTCCATGTCGACGCGGGATGGCATGGCTTGACCAGTCGTCCGGTCAGCGCAGCCAGATTTTCGGGCCGGATGTCGAAACCTTCCCATTCGACGCGGCATCCGGCCGTGACGAAGACGCCCGTACGGAGTTCGGCCTTGACGGGCTGGGGAATGATTTGCAGTTGTCGGGTCGAGGCCGAAACTCCTGACACGATGCAGAGTGCGATTAGCGTGAGTATTCGTTTCATTGTCAATAATTGGGGTTATTGGGCAGCAGGTTGCGGTTCAAGTCGATTTCGCCCTGCGGAACCGGCCACCAATAGTCGCGCGAGGGCTCGAAACTGCGTACCAGAATGACATCGTTGTTGAACTTGCGGATCGGGCCGTTGTTGACGTTTTCGGCCTCGCGCCAACGGCGCAGGTCGTTGTAATAGTAGCCTTCGCCGACGAACTCCGCGCGGCGTTCGTAGCGGATGACGGCGCGCAGTTTCTCCTGATCCTTGCCGGGGAATTCGAGCGCCGACTCGGCTGTGAATCCTGCCCGGGTGCGGATCGGGCGCACCGTTTCGTTCCATACCGTCTCGTCCAGCTCGTTCAATTCGTTTTTGGCTTCGGCGTACATCAGCAGGATGTCGGCGTAGCGCAGGATCATGTAGTCGATAGGCGATTCGGTGTCGCCGATGCTTTTCTCGGCGGCCGTAGGCGTGTGTTCGTCGTAGACCGTGTACTTTTTGATCGTGCATCCGGTTTGCTGGAACTGCGTCGCCGTGACCGTCGAGCCCATGAACTTGCAGCCCGGGTAGACGATCGTGGCGCCGAAGCGCGGGTCGATTTTCGAGGGATCGAGCCGCTGTTCACCGGGAGTGCGGGCATTGCCGTCGCGGTCGCAGTAGAAGTCGATGAGGTCGCGCAGCGGCGCCATCGTCCCGTATTGGCGGGCAATCAGTTCGAACGAGAGCCCCAGCTTGTTCTGGTTCATGCACTGTACGCTGAAAATACATTCGGAACTGTTCTCTCCGCTTTCGAGGAAGAGATTGCGGTAGGCCGAACCGATCTGGCCCGGGGCGGTGAAGAGTTCGTAATCCGAATCGCAGTCCATCACGGCGCGGGCCGCGTCGGCGGCGTCACGCCACTTCTGGTCGTCGTGGCCGGGGTTGAGCAGCGGGCTGGCCTCGAAGAGCAGGATGCGGGCTTTGAGGGCCAGTGCCGCGCCTGACGTCGGGCGTCCCGGTTCGGCCTTCGGAGGCAGGACCTTCGAAAGCTGTTCCAGTTCGCTGAGCATGAAGGAGACCACCTCTGTGCGCGGGGTGCGCGGCAGGGATTTGTGCTCCATGGCGGGGGTCGTGGTAATCAGTGGACAGTCGCCGTAGTAGGTCGTCAGCATGTAGTAGAACAGTACGCGGAGGAAGCGCGCCTGATTTTTGTACTCCTCGATGACGCTCTTGTCCAGCTCGCGGTTGAGGTCGATGTTGTCCAGCAGCGTATTACAGCGTCCGATGCCTTTGTAGGCGTGGCTCCAGCGGTTGGCGATGATGCCTCCCGAAGTGGCCGTCTGCGCACCGTTGGCGATAGTCGTCCAGGAGTCGTCGTTGCTGAAATTATAGCCGTTGGGCGTGGCGTCGTCTTCCCAGTAGACGGCGGCGCGGCCGTAGATGCCGTTTTCGAGCAGGGCGTTGTAGCACCCCGTCAGGCCGCCCTCCGCGGCTTTGGCGCTGTACCAGAAGGTTTGCTGGTCGTAGCGGTCCTGCGGTTCGATGTCCAGGTCGCAGCCGGTGCAGAAGGCTCCGAGCAGAACCGGTATGATGATTTGAATGCGTTTCATGGTTGATCGGTTTTTGTAAGATCGGTTATAGGGTGAGGTTGATGCCGAAGCTGATGGTTTTCAGGATCGGGTAGGAGAACAAGTTGACCTGCGAGATCGAAATTTCGGGGTCCCAGATCTTGAAGTCCGAGAAGGTGACGAGGTTCTGACCGCTGACGTAGACCTGCAAGCCCTTGATACCGATGCGTCCGACGAGCTGCTTGGGAAAAGTGTAGCTCAGTTGGATGTTTTTCAGACGCAGGTAGGAGGCGTCCTGAAGCCATAGCGTCGAATTCTGGAAGTTCTCGCCCGCTTCGGGGTAGGTCGTCAGCAGCGGATATTCGGTATTGCGGTTGGTGGCGCTCCACGAATCCCTCACCCATTGTTTGGTCAGACCTGCGCCGTTGTAGAGGCCGAAGGCCATGTTGCTCGACGGGTAGACCGACACGTCGCCGACGCCCTGGAACTGCGCTTCGACGGCGAAGCCCTTCCATCCGAAGTTGAGGTTGAAGCCGTAGGCGAACCGAGGTATCGTGTTGCCGGCGATGACGCGGTCGTTGCCGTCGATGGTGTTGTCGTTGTTCTGGTTGACGTATTTCACGTAGCCGGGGCGCAGGTTGGCGCGGTTGCCGTAGACGGCCTGCGCGTTGTCGATCTCCGACTGGTTCTGGAAGACGCCGTCGGTTTCGAGCAGGTACCACGAATTGATCGGATACCCCTCCTTGCAGATCAGCCGGCCGTTGATTTCGGTCTCGCCGTTGAGATCCACGATTTCGTTGCGCGTGTAGGAGAAGTTGCCCGAGATGCCTGCCGAGAAGTCACCCCACGAGTCGCGCAGCGTGAGCGAGAGCTCGATGCCTTTGTTGTCCACCACGCCCACGTTGCTCTTCGGGCCGCTCAGATCGCCGACCTGCGAGGGCAGGTTGACCGTGCGCAGGATGCCTTCGGTGCGTTTGAGGAACCAGTCGGCCGAGAATAGAACGCGGTTGCCGAAGGCCGAAAAGTCGATTCCGGCATCGTAGGAGGTCGTTTCCTCCCAGGTGATCGTGTTGTCGGCAAGAGCGGAGATGGCTGCGCCGCCGTATTTCGTGCCGTCGAAGCTGTAATCGTAGCCCGACGTGTTGACCGAGCTCAGGTAACTGTATAGCGAGACGGCCTGGTTGCCCATCTTACCCCACGAGAAACGCGGTTTGAGCTGGTCGATGAACTCCGCGTTTTTCATGAAGTTCTCCTGGTCGATGCGCCATGCCAGCGAGACCGAGGGGAAGAAGGCCCAACGGTGGTCGGGGGCCAGACGCGACGAACCGTCGTAGCGGAAGACGGCGCTCACGAGGTAACGCTGCTTGTAGTCGTAGGAGAGACGTCCGAAAACCGAGACCAGCTTTTCGCGCGAGGAGGCGCCGGTGGCCTGAGCGTTGACCTGTCCCGAAGCGGAGTTGAGATCGGTGTGGTAGTTGTCGTAGAATCCCTCCTTGTAGGCTTGGAAATTGTCGTTGTAGAACTCCTGATAGTCCTGGCCCACCATGACGCCGATGTGGTGTTCGTCGCGGAAGTTCCCTTCCCAGCCCAGCGTCTGGGTGAAGAAACTGCCCGTCGCCCAAGCATCCCAGTCCTTGACGCGCGGCACCGCCGAGTTGTAGTTGCGGACCTCTTCGGTCTTGGGATTCATGGTGTACATGGCCGGAACGTGGTCTTTGCTGCGGGTGTCGCGTTTGCGGAAGCTGAAATTGGCGTCGTAGGTGATGCCGTAAGGGAGCGTCAGCTTCACGAACGCCTTGGCCAGCAGCTGTTGTACGCGGCGGTCGATCGAACCCTGCTCGATGATCATGCGGGGATTCTCGTAATTGCCGCGGCCCGGGGTAGCGATCCAACTCGACCCGTAGATGCCGTTTTTATGGTAGTCGGACATGATCGGAATGGCACGCATCATGGCGTCCATCACCTTGTTCGTGCCGTATCCCGGCTCCGTGTAGTGACGCATGTTTCCGTAGAGCGATCCGCCGACCTTGATGTATTTGTTGAGCTGGATGCCGAGTTTCAGATCCATCGAAATCCGGTCGGCCCAGTCGTTGGCGATGAATACGCCGTCCTGCTTCATGTAGCCTACGGCCATGCTGTAATCGAGCCGTTCGGTTCCGCCCGAGATGCGCAGATCGTGTTGGTGGACGAAGGCCGGTTTGAGGCAAATGTCGAACCAGTTGGTCGCAGGGTAGACGTCGGGATTGGTTTTCATGCCCTCCTGATACTCCTTGATGACGGCTTCGGAATAGGAGACTCCCGAGGGCGCTTTGCCCGAATTGATTTCTGCCTGATTGCGCAAACGCATGTAGAGGATCGGATCGTCGATCGGGTCGGGGAGGTAGGTGGCGTATTGTACGCCGAAATTGGCCCGATAGTTGATTACCGGAGCGCCTTTGACGCCCTTTTTCGTGGTGATGAGAATCACGCCGTTCGAGGCTTTCGAACCGTAGATGGCCGCCGAAGCATCTTTCAGCACGGAGATCGATTCGATGTCGGCCGGATTGATTTCGTTGATGTCGTATTCCACGCCGTCGAGCAGCACGAGCGGATTGGCGCTGCTGAGCGTATTGACGCCGCGGATGCGGATCGTGCCTCCGTCGGCGCCGGGTTTGGCGTTGTTCTGGTTGATCCACACGCCCGGGGTGTTGTACATCGCCTGCGCGGTGTTGGTGATGGGTTGGTTGGCCTTTTCTCGCATATCGATCGTGGCGACCGAGCCGGTGAGATTCACGCGCTTGACCGTGCCGTAGCCTACGACCACGACGTCCTCGAGAACGGTGGCCTCTTCCAGACGGACCTCTTCGGCGTTCGATGCCGGAAGTACTTTGGTTTTGAACCCGATATAGTTGAAGGTCAGCTCCTCCGTCAGGGCGGAAACCGTCAGTTCGAAGCGCCCGTCGGAACCTGTCACCGTGCCTTGGAGCGTGCGCATGTTGACGACGGTGGCACCTATGATCGGGCCCCCTTTCGAATCGATGACCCGTCCTTGGATTTTCAGCGGTTCGTCGGGTTTCGGTGCATCCTCTTTTTTCGAAATAAGCACCTGTTTGTCGACGATCCGGTAGGCGTAGGGCGTACCGGCGAACACACGGTTGAGCACTTCCGGGATCGGAGCGTCGCGTTTCGATACGGTGATGCGCAGCGTGGGGTCGATCAGATTGTTGTTGTAGAAAAAGGAGAGTTCGCTTTGTGCTTCGATGGCTTTGAGCACGTCGAGGATCGGAGCGTCCGTCATTTCGACGGTCAGCCTCTTCCTTTCCTGTGCATGAAGCGTTGCGGGGATGCCGTTTGCTGCAAGGAGCGACATGCAGCAAAACAGGATCCAGAGGCTTTTCCGGATGTTGTAAAGGTTTTTCATAAGGTTTTTTAGAATTAGGTTTGGGTCGGTGCGGTGCGGAGTCCGGCCGCCGTGTGGCCGGAATTTTCGGCGGGGCCGTTATCCGTATCTTCGGTTCTTCTTCATGAGGCGGGTCGTTTCGGGTTCTTTTTATTTTTCGTAGATGCGCACGTACATACCGTCGCGTCGGTAGAAGAGCGGTGTCTGGTCGGTCGAGGATTGGAGAAGCTGCAAGGTGCGGTCGAGTGTCTCGTCGCTCAGCGAGAACGTGTAGTGGTAGCGTGTCGCGATCTCTTCGGGACAGTCGATATGGCAGTTGTACCATCTTTCGAGGCGCGGCAGGATGACCGACAGGGGTTGGTTCTCGAAACTCAATGACATGCGCTCGTGCCAAAGCGTGTAGCGTTGAGCGTCTACCCGGCTGACGATCACTTTGCGTGTGTCGGCGGAGTAGGTGAATTTCTGGTCGGGCGAGAGCGTGAAGGTCTGTTTCGTTACTCCGGGGAGGGATACACGTACGCTGCCGTTGCGCAAGATGGCCTCCACGTGCCGGCCCCCGAGATCGGAAAAGACTTCGAAAGCCGTTCCCAGAGCCGTGACGTCGATGCCATTGCTGCTCACGACGAACGGTCGGGAGGGATCTTCCGCCACCTCGAAGAACCCCTGGCCGTTGAGCTCCACCCGTCGTTCCTTGCCCGAAAAATCCGCGGCGTACCGGCACGAGGAGTTGGCTCCGAGCCAGAGGGTCGAACCGTCGGGCAGCGCTACCTGTTCGGTGCTTTGGTTCCCGCTGTACAGGGTGTGGATGATTTCCGGAGCGGGACGCCACAGCAGGTTGACGAGGGTGAGTCCTGCACCTATGGCCAGCATGATTGAAGCGGCGGCGCCGTAGCTCCGGCTAAGCCATGCGGTGCGTACCCCTCCCCTCCGCCGGATTTTTTCATGCGGCATCGTGCGGGCGACGATGCGTTCCCAGATACGGCTTTCGCGCAGGAGGTCGTCTTCGGCCGGTTTTGCGCAACGATCCCATTCGCGCTGCATGTATTGCGTGACGTCGTGCCGCTGCCAGAGTTCCGGCATCTCTTTCTGCGGGAGTTTGCCGGCGAGCAGTTTGCGGACGAGCGTTTTTATATCTGTCATTTCGTGTTTTTTGCGGTATCCGTAATAAATACCCGGCACGACACCAGATACCCTTAGTGCGTGCGGTAATTTTTTGTGATTTTCGGAAAAAAACGCTCCGATTCCGGTCGGAATGTCGTTTAGCAGACCGGTCCGTCGTTGAAAAGCGCGAGCCAGAGCAGCAGCGCGAGGTTGTCGCGCAGGAAACGCAGCGCTTCGTGCATGTGCGCTTCGACGGTTTTTTGCGAAAGGTTCAGTTCTTCTGCGATCTCCCGGTAGCTCTTGTGCTCGCGGCGGCTCATGTTGAAGACTTGCCGCTGACGGGCGGGCATCAGGTCGATCAGTCGGTCGATGTATTCCGCAAGGTCGCGGGCGCTCACTTCGGATTCGATGTCGTCGGATGATTCGAGGGCTGCGAGGACGGATACCTTGAAACTCAACGGGTTGATCTGTTTATGAAAGCGGTTGAAGATCAGATTGCGCGTGATGATGAAAAGCAGTCCCGAAAAATTGCCGTCGGGGTGGATGCGTTCGTGAATCTGCCACAAACGGATGAACACCTCCTGTACGACGTCCTCCGCATCCTCGTCGTTTTTCAGGTAGAGGCGGCTGAAACGGAAAACCTGATTCCAGTGGGTGCGATAGAGACTGGCGAATGCGTTGGCATCGCCTTGCCGGAAGCGGTCGAGCATCTGTTCTGTCGGATTCTGAAAGGGTCGCTTTTCCATCGGATGACATGCGGGAGATACGGCGCTTTTCCGGACGGTTAGGGCCGGATCGGTCGATGTTCCCCTGAATGAAATAAGTATTTTAGGCAAAAATATCAAATTATTTGTAATTTACAGGCGATGACGAGTTTTTTTAATGAGCTTGTGATTTGTCATTCGCCGCGTGCTTTTTTCAGCCCGAAAGGTCGATGAGCTTCGCCCGAGCGCCGAAAGATGTGCATTGTGGAATTTCCGACGCTTCTCCGATATTGACGTGTATCCGGAGAAGAAAGATGAGGTCGCTTCTGTGCGGAGGAGTCTTGCCTTGGGATTTTGATCGGAAGTCTTGGTGCGTACGGATGTATACGGCTTATATGAAAGGTTTGGCGGACTACGCCAAAAGAGGCGTATGGAGATGTCCCGATTAAAAAGTCGGTATGCTCATTTTCGAAATAGCGCGCCGGCAGAATCGTATCGTTTTTATCCGAGCCGTATTTCGGAGATGCCTGCGGTTTTTCCGGTTAGACGGCGATGCGGATGTGCCCCCCCCCTCTCCTGAACTCGCGCAGCCCAGCGACCATACCGCCGTACCCGGCTCGCTGACGTTCTCGCTCGGAACGCTCGCATCTCAGAACGCGGTCGCCCAACGGCTCGGTTCTAACCAACCTAGTTTCATTTGCGAGCTTGAATAGATGTCATGCGTAATCGCATCGATTAGTTCCGAAGATATGGGTCACCTTATAAAAAACATTATGCCATCCGATATTTGGATAGTCATCTTTCCTATGACTTTGATAAGTTTTCGCGGTATTGATGAATTTTGTCTGCTTGCTATAATTGAAGCAATGACACAAATAGCAATGAAATTCGTCCAATGGGACGTACCCGAATTGGATAACCTGAAAGACAGTAAGGTCTACAGGTTACGAGAACGCCTCAATGGCGGCGACAAATTGACCCGTGAAGAGAAGAACTGGCTTACCCGAAACGTGTGGGAGTGTTGTCGTTTCAGGCGGGGGATCGCCTTGGGTGGCTACCTTTTCGATTTTTCGGACGTGCTGAAACGGTATTTTGTCAAGCAGTACGGGTACATAACGGAGTATTACGCCATCGACAAGACGGCCTTGCGTTCGATGCTGTACGGAAGAATTGAAGTTATTGTTGAAGTGCCGTAATTATGGAAGTAACGATAGAACACGGCTTTTGCCCTTATTGCGACGAAGCGACAGAGCTTTATTTTCGGATTGTGAACACGATCCTCTTCTCCACGCATGAAGACGATCTTCGGGCGGGCATGGAACACCTGAAGAACCAAACGCCGCTCGACGAGTATTTCGTCTACGGTTACGGGGGGCACCACCTCTGGGTCTGCCAGCGGTTGGAGAGCGATAAAGACAAAATCTTCAAACACCGGATTCTGATAGCCCGGTTCTGATTGCCAGAAAAGCGGACTGAAATGGGGCCCCGTTTCAGCCCGCTTTTCTTTGCCCGAACGGCAAACGCTGGCGCGATCCGCTTTTTTATCCCGAATCGCTACGCGCTTCAGGCGTAACACCTGCGACACGCAGCCGCTTCTGCCGGAACGCTCCGTTTGTATTCCTTTCGGCTGCGCCGTTCCCTTTTTTAGAACCCGTCCATTCGCTCGGGAGCGCCTTTCCCGCTTTGCCGGAAGGGCAGGCTTCTGCCGTTTTTCCTTTGCCTCCCTTTTCCCCTCCTTTCCCTCACTATTCTGCCCGGACGGACCTGATGCGGCCGACACCGATGCTTCACGCACGCCTTTTACCCGGCCTTCGTTCGACGGCCCTTCCGCGGACGCAGTGCCAAGGTCAGTCCGGTGGCATACCATCTTTTGCCGCTTCCATGCCACCCGCGGTCGCTTCGCTTACCCCGCCTCGATGTTCTTCCCGGGTTCACGCCGGAACGTGCTGCACTCTTGCCGATGGGCGGTCGGGTCTTTTCAGATCCGCGAATGCCGCTGCTCCCTGTTTTCCCCGCCTTTTCCGCGACCGTTTTCTGTCGAAGTCGCCCCATCGTTTTTCGCTGCAAAGTTAGGGTGCCGACGGGCACGACCTGTCAGATCTTGACCAATGGCGTAGCGGCACAAATCTTCCTTTATCGAGCCTGCGGTTTGGGCCTGCGCCCCAAAATAAAGCGTATTTATGCGCTATCCTTGGTGCATCCCTCTGCTGCACCTACTTTTTAAGCACCGTAAAACTGATTTATTAACTTCTAAAAAACAATCGCAATGAAAAAGATCGAGAACAGTTTCGCAGTAACCGGATTCGTGGCAAAAGACGCTGAAATCCGCCAGTTCACCAACGCAAGCGTAGCCCGTTTCCCGCTGTCGGTAGCCCGTCAGGAGAAGAACGGCGAGGATACCAAGCGCGTGTCGGCGTTCGTCAACATGGAAGCGTGGCGCAAGAACGAGAATGCCGACTCGTTCGACGTGCTGACCAAAGGCACGCTGCTTACCGTGGAAGGCTACTTCAAGCCCGAAGAGTGGGTCGACAAGGACGGCGTGCTGCACAACCGCATCGTGATGGTCGCCGTCAGGTTCTACCCGGCCGTCGAAAAGGAGGAAGAACCTGCGGAGCCGGCAAAGACAACGAAAAAGGGCAAGAAGTAAATCCTGCCTTATCCCGACAAAGCGGCCTTCGGGCCGCTTTTATTTTGCTCATTGCGGTGTCGGTATTGCTATTACTCATTTCTGCCCTTTCTCCGACGTCATTGATTTCCCTGTGCGAAGTTAAGCCGGGCGGGAACCTGCAAGGCGCGTTCCATTTGCGGTTGACGGCCATCGACTCGCAGGCTCGCTCAGGCATGTTCAACCCAAATGCAATCGTCTGTGACTTTCCGCTTCCTCCTTGCCTTGTTCCCTTCTTTCCGGCTTGGAGTTTTGCACGTGAAATTAAATCCCCGTCGGACGAGGTGGAAACCTCCGAAGAGAGGGATGAAAAAGCAAGCCAAACGAACATTAAAATTCAGGAAGTATGAAAAAACAGATGATTTGGTCGAGCATGGACATGCTGGACGACGAGGCAAGAGAGCAGTACCAGGAATTGCAACGGGAGGTGCAGGAAGACGACACGTACACGGTCAGCGACGCCGAGTGGGCGGACGTGGTGTCCGGCTCCCTGACCGATGAACGCTTGAATCTGGATAAAAAAATCGAAGGCGTTATCATCGCGTTCGCCTCGGTGGGCACATGGAGAGGACCGCGGCAAGGGTACCAAATTCTGGGCAGCAACATTGCCGACATCCTGTACTCCCAATGCGACGATGCGGAGTGGTACGGAGACAGCTACAATATCCGGGGGCGCATGATACATCATGACGGCATGAATTACGCTTTGTACCGCATCGCCAAAGATAGAAGTGAGGCGGAACGCATCGCCGACAAGATCTATAGCGGAGAAATCGACGAAGTCGGTTTTCGCAAGAGAACACGTTCCCTCTATCCGTATGTCGCCGATATTTACGGCTGGAAGATCAGGCGCCGCAAGTTGCACGCTTGAAAGTGGCACACGTGACCTTGAAATACCGCAACCGTCCGAAGGATGTGTTGCGGTATTTTGCACTCAAATCGGGGCCATCCTCTTATACCAAACAGTCTGTCTTACGCTGTCCCGACGGCCCGGCTACCCATTCATTGCGCATACGCCTTTCCCTTTTCTATCCGCTTCGCCTTGTGCCCGGTTCGCAAGCCGCTTGTTTATTCTGCGAAATTGATTGCCGGCTGCCGGCCCTGTCAAGGACCGCTTTTGGCTGGCTGGCGGAAAATCTTCCTCCCCGGACTAAACGGCGAGTGTATTTTCCGCATCCTCCTTGCCTGGCCCGGCCGTCAATCCCGCAGGCAGAAAAACAATCGGCCTTCGGTACAGGACTACCGGAGGGGAAAAAGAGAAATTTAAATCTTTACAGACATGAACGGAATGAACAAGACAGAAGGAATGACGGTAGAGGAGGTAATGCGCCGGGACAAGAGATTCAGATACATGTTGCTGGCGCGGCTGCAATCGGACTGCGAGTATTACCTCGGTTTCGGTAACAGGAGTACCGGCCGCTTGTGGGCCGGCGATGAAGCGTGGCAAATCGAGTGGATGACCCGACTTTACGACGGTTTTCCTGAAGGCGAAAAACCCCGGTGGCTGACCCGTGAGGAGATTGCGGAGTATGCCAACCGGATGCTTGTGGACCGATGAACCCGAAGAGCGAGGCGGCGTAAGGGCTGTCTACCAAAAAACGCAACCGCCGTTGACAGGCGGTTGCGTTTTTCATTGTCCGACGGGGCCGAATGATACCATGCTACCCCTGACAGGACCAGCGTTTTATCCTTTTTTATTCCCCTCTTTTACTGCCTCCAGAAATACTTTGGATGGCTTGAAGGCGGGGATGGAATGGGCTGGAATAACGATCGTCGTGTTCTTCGTGATGTTGCGAGCCACTTTTTCGGCCCTCTTTTTGACGATGAAACTGCCGAACCCCCGCAAGAACACATCTTCTCCGGCGATCATCGTCTCCTTTATGTTTCTCATAAATGCTTCCACAACGGCCTCCGCTGCCGTTTTTTCTACCCCGGTCTGATGTGTGATCAGGGCAACTAACTCGGCTTTTGTCATTTTAGTTCTTGTTTTATGTGAGTTTTATGCGATAACGATATTGTCTTTTCCATGAGATGCGGCATGCGATTCCGCAGTCTAACGGTCGCGCTGATAGTCGCTTTTGCCGAATCCTCCGAGCAGAACCCTCACGATGCCGCAGAATAGATAGAATCCTGCCAATACGATAATAATATCTAACATAGCTTCCGAATTAAAGATTATACCCCATATAAAGATATGCAAAATCGGCGAAAAAGCAATACAGGGTGGCGTTCCCTTCTGTTTTCCCCCGTGTGCCGCCGGTCGGTTATTTTGTCTCGTCCTGTTGCTTTTTGACACGCGGGCCGCTGGTTCTGCCGCGGTTGAGATATACGCCGTATTTGTTGAGTACGCGCCATATTGAGCTTTTGCTGTTAAAGCCGCTCACCTCCCAGATGTCGTCGATCGAATAGCCGTTGTTGTACATATCCACGATGGTTTTTTCCCGTTCCGCCCTCGACATGGCCTTCTTCGTTACCGGTGGCTTGATGGTTTGTTGCAGTTGCATGATATGGCTGGACGACTTGCGTAACACGGCTACCTCTTCGGGCAGGGCCCCGAACATCTCCAGTACCTGGGCTGCCGTTGTATCGGGAAACAGTTCGCCCAGGGTGTCGATTTTGTCGTGGATGGATACCAGGCGCACCACCTTGATCCGGCACAGCTCGACGAGTGCGGCCAGCCCGCGCAAGTCGCGCACGGCGTTGCTGAATTTGGCCACCACCAGTTCGTCGCCTCTGCCGAGGCTTGCCATGAGTTGTTTCCACTGCGGCCGGAGCGCCTCGTGGGCGCACTCTTCCTCGACCACCTGTACACACCCGTATTGTCGCATCCATTCTTTGTCCGCATCGAGCGCGTCATAGGAATTAGCCTTGAATATGTAACCCACCTTTGCCATATCTCTATACACTGTTTAGGATAACGGACACAAAGATAAGATTTTAATTCGATAAAATCATATTCAGAGTTGAAATCCTCTGAAATCATACTCTAAAATTACTCTTTATTGCACTTGTTTTCATTGATAATCATATTGTTGAATATGGTATTTGTTTTTATGTAAAATATGATTCCTATTTGCTATCTTATTGAAAATAATATATAGATTTGCGGCTAATGATATGAATTTGGGATATGAAAAATAGAAAATCATATTCAAGATGTCCGGCGCTTTTAGCCGTATTGACCGTCTGTTCGACCGTCTTGTTCCTGGTCTCTTCGTGCGGGAACGGAAACGGCAAACCGTCGTCCGTGGGCTCGGACGATCCTGCCGACACCTACCGCGGGTACCTGTCCGAAATACGGCGCTTGGACCACCTGACGGCCAAAGAACTGGCGGGACACCTTAAACGGTGGCAGACCGTAAAGGATTCCGTTTTTGCACGCCTGCGACGGGACACGCTCGGCCTGCCTGGTTCCGATGCCTGTAAGGTGTGCGAGGGGATACACGATTCGCTCCGCATCGAGTTCTCCCGTCTGGCCTTGTCGGGGCCCCGCACTTACGGGGAGCTGCTCATGCTCAAGGAGCGGCTCTCGCCCTACGCTGCGGACGAGGAGCTGCGCCGCGCGGCCGAAACGGTCCGCCCGTTTTTCGCCTCTTTGGACGGTCGTCCGGTCTACCGGGGCGACAGGCGGCAGATGCTCTCGGCCTACCGGGCGCTGCTTACCGAAAGCATCCGCGACGGCATCCACAGCCGCGAAGATCTGACCGCCTATATCGCAAGGGAAGATGCCGTCTTTCGGGGCTTTCTCACGCATCTGCACGAGCTCGGAGGCTCGGACGTGGCCGACATCGCATGCGATACCGAACGCTGCTGCTCGCAGGTCTTCCTCGCCGCCGGGCGTGGCGAGATCGCCTGGCGGGATGCCATGCTCTTTCTGGCGATGCGCACGGGCCGCCGGCTGATACAGAACGCCCATACCTGCATCGACGACATCCGGAACCGGCGGGTCAAAACGCCGCAGCAGGCGTGTGCCTACATCTGGATGCTTCTCCAGCCCTATGCTTCCATGGACGGCCTTTGCCTCGCGCTGCTCTCTCCGCAAGAGCGCGAGCGCCTCGACGAGATCGCCGCGCAGACCCCGGCCGCGTTCGAGGCGTTGGGCTCAATTCTGCAATCGACGGGCGACCGACAAGACGAATTGCCCGGAATGCTCATGGAGGCATTTATTCACACACAGTAAACACCATCCGCAATGAATATGCTACGACACTTTTATAACGACTTCATGGCGCTCGTTCCGCTGCAACTGCCGCAGTTGATCGACGTGACGACGATGGAAAAGCCGCAGTTCTACGGCGATTACGTGCTGCTTACCTTCCCGCTCCGGGACTCTTACGACTTGGAGGAGGTTATGGACATGTTCGAGGATGACATGGAGCTCATCACGCTCTACCACCATATCCCCATGCGTGTCGGCGAGTTCGGCCATAGTACGTGCGCCTATTCCAATCCCGCCTTCGGACAGATGTTCAAGATGAACGCCCGGACGGAAGAGGACGGCAAGGTGCATGTCGTCGTCGCCACCGTTTACGATTCGCTGGAGCTGATGTACGGCGATCTGTGCCTCGACCTCGAACTCCATGCCCGCAGCGGCACGTTCAAGTACAAGAAGATCAAGGAGGAAGTACTGATGGATTTCCTGTAAACGACCGAGCCATGCGAAACACGTTGTACCGACAGATGGTTTATTGGATCAACATGTACCGAACATGGATAAAGGTTGCCGACGATAACCTCTACAAGGAGCATATCATTTCAAGAAGCGACCGTACCGATTACGTCGTTTCCCGCACGCTGGTGCTCCGGGCGTTCAAAGCGAACGGTCAGTACGCCGAGGGTACGACCTGGGAGATCCCCGAACACGAACTGGACAGGGCGCTGGCCACCCACCGCAAGCAGGACGCTTCGTTCCGGCAGCGCATCAAGAAGGCGGCCATGTACCTTTCCCCCGCGGATGCCGAGGCCATTATCCGCTTGGCGACCTACGGTATTGTCCGCCTGGAACTCGTGATACCGCCCGTTCCCGTGCGTGAAAAACCCTACTACCTATGATGTGGATTGCCGTACACCTCGCCTTTGCCGCACTGCCTTTTGTGCTTACAGCGGCATTGTATAGCAGGAAGCGCCGCTTTCCGGCAGGAGAGGGCGACGCCCGGGCACGCGACGCCAAGGCCCGTAAATTCTACGCGCAGCTTTTGCTCGTCCTGCTGCTCCTGTACCACTATGCCTATACGAACGGACACCCCGGCGGCTTCGGCGTCCTGCTCTCTACCGGAGCGTGTGCCGCATTGTTCTCCTCCCGGCGGACGGACCGGTGGCTGCGCGGTTTGTCCGGCCGGCCGCGGGCCTTTGCCGTGCTCGCACTCACGGCCGTGGCTATCGGCTTCGTGCCCGGTCTGTACACCGTGGCCGTTACCGCCGCCTACTGCCTTTTGGCAGCTCTGTTCTATCCCTCCGCTCGGGCCATGTCCGAATGCGACGGCAAGGAGGTGGAGCCCGGACGGGCGGAGCCTCCCGCAACATCTGCCGTGCCCCATCGCTACGATCATCGCGCAGGGTTGCCGCATGATGCGGACGGCGGCAGCTCCGACATATCCGCACACGATTATCATCAATAATATCGACGAATATGGAAAACAAGAAAAGAATGCCGGCCACGGTGCTGGCACAAATGGAGGTTTTCGACTACCTCAAGGAAAAAGTCGGCGAACGAAAGACGAGAACGGAAGCCTACTGCGACCTGTTGGACAAGGCGATGGCAGGATTCGTCTCTTCGTATTTGAGGCGCCAGGATTATGAACTCCGGCCCTGCCAGTGCCATGTTACCGTTTCCGACCTGGCTGTGGAGTGGCGCTGGCACCGCGCTACCGTCCGTTCCTTTCTGGACACGCTGGAGTCGTTTGGTCTGCTGACGCGCATCCGTCTTCCCAAGAGCGTGGTCATTACCATGGCCGTGCAGTCCGGACAGCCTGCTCCGGCGGACGATGTACAGTCCGTATCCGGCCTTGCCGCGCAACTGCGGGAGGTACTGTCCGATTGGGTGGTCGGCTATGCGGACTCCTCCGCGACCGGCTCGGCGTGCGGACAGCTCGTCCGTAGCGCGATGACCGCATCCGGCGTCCGCGTCGATCCGGATAAGGCGTCGAAAGACGACGATCCGCTGGCGGTCGGAATCCATGCGACGGCTATGGGGTGTATCGCCCTGGCTGCCATGCAGCGCGTGCTGCGCCGGTCGAGGTTCGACGATCGTCTGGAGTTCATGGATTTCTTCCGTCTCGATCTCGGCGGGGAGTGGTCGTCGCTCATCGAGACCTCCAAGGTGCTTGCGGGGCTCATTCTCGATGCCGAAGCGGACGGGACGACCACAGAGCCGGACGCAACGCAAGAGGGCCTCAAATCGTTCCGCAAGTCCTTTCTGGCGCTTGCGGCACACGTACTGGAGGAGGCGGATTGACCCGAAGACCGGAAACGGAGTTTGTATAACCCCGACAATCCGCCCCTGTTCCGGCCAGGCATTCTGCCGGTTGTAGCGGGCACGCGGGCTTGCCCGCCTGCCACCAAACGAAGGGTGGGGTAGCCTAATACCCCTCCGGCCTGTCGGCAGAAGGAGTGGTGTCCAGACAAGCAGCAAGCTGGGACACGGCGGATTGTCCGAATGGACACGAAAGAGTATGGCAAAAGCAAAACAGGTGCTCGATGTCCGGGTGTCGAAAGGCATCACGACGTCGCAGAGCAACGAACATCAGCGTCGATGGACGGAGAAGGGATGGGAGCGGGCGCTCGAAAAGGGCAATTACGACCCCAGCCGCGAACACCTGAACTTCGAAATCGTCCAAGGTGGCAAAGTCCGTCCCGTGGACAAGAGCCGCAGCATCCCCGAACGGATGGCCGAAATACTGAACCGGCGCGGGATCAGGGACCCTAACGAGGGTCTGGACGAGCCGAAATACCGCACGGTGGTCAACATCATCTTCGGCGGTTCCCGAGACCGCATGCGCGAACTGGCGTTCGGCTCGCAGAAGGTAAATTTCGACAAGGGGGCGGCCAATCCCCGCGTCGAACGGAAACGTGACATCGAACGCTGGGCACAGAATGTCTATGCGTTCGTCAGCGGCAGATACGGCGAGCAGAACATCGCCGCCTTCATCGTACATCTCGACGAAATGAACCCGCACGTACACTGCACGCTGTTGCCGATCAAGGACGACCGCTTTGCGTACAAGGAGATATTCGCGGGAAAGGACAAGTACGAGTTCAGCCAGCGGATGAAACAGCTCCATACCGACTTCTTTGCCGAGGTCAATACGAAGTGGGGAATGTCGCGGGGGCGGAGCGTTTCCGAAACGGGTGCCCGGCATCTCACGACCGAGGAGTACCGCCGTATGCTCTCGGAGGAGTGTACGACCATCGAGGAAAATATCGACCGACACCGGAAGGTGCTCTCCGCCATCCAGTCGGACATCCGGTTGGCAGAACGGCGTGTCAAGGGACTTACCACGATGGTCGATAACCTCGAAAAGTCGAAGGCCGAAAAGCAAGCGCAGCTTTCGGCAGCCGAACGCGATCTGGCGGCCAACAGCGACGATGCGGCGGAGTTGGAGATACTGATCGAGTCGTTGCAAAAGGAACTGCAAGATATCGACAGACAACTGGCCGACAAGCAGGAGAAGTTGCAGACGGCCGACCGGCAGCTCGCCGAGCTCAAGGAGGACATGGATGCCATCCGGCAGCGCACGGAGGAACTCCGGACGGAAGCCTACCGCTACTCGCGCGATGTCCATTCCAAAGTGGACACGCTGCTCAAAGATGCCCTGCTGGAAGGTCTGGTTGGCGAGTACCGGAACGTATCGGCCCTGCTGGACGCTCCGCAGCGGCAACTGTTCGACGACACGCTCGTACAGGCAATCGCGGAACAAGGCACGGAGGTCATGCATTGCGCGACGATGCTCTTTCTCGGCATGGTCGATGATGCCACTACGTTTGCCGAAACGCACGGCGGTGGGGGAACCAAAAGCGACCTCAAGTGGGGCCGCGACGAGGACGAGGACAACCGCACGTGGGCGCTCCGCTGTATGAGGATGGCCAGCCGCATGATGCGTCCGGCCATCGGCAAGAAACCCAAACGATAAGCGGCATTCTCTCTTGCGACGAATGAAAATATAACAGGTAAAACGATTGGAATATGACAAGACGAATCATCTTTATCTTTGCGGCGCTCTGCTCGTTGCAGGCCCGCGCGAGTGTCCGGCCCGCGCAGGGGGACACTGTACGATACGAGTCCTTCTATGATGCCACGGAGTTGTTCGAGCCGATGCAGCCCGCCTATCTCGACGGCGTGGTACTTCCGATGCGAGGAAGCGGCAACTGGTTTGTCGGTATCGCCGGAGGCTCTACCGCCTTTCTCGGCAGGCCGCTCGGCTGCGAGGATCTGTTCGGACGGATCGAAACGTCGTACAGTCTCTCTGTCGGCAAGTGGTTCACACCATCGGCCGGCGTACGGATCAACTATAGCGGATCGAGGTTCAAGGACGCCCGGTTGTCCATACAGAGGTACCACTACGTCCATGCGGATCTGTTGTGGAATCTTCTGGGCCGCAGGTATGCCCGGCAGGAACAGGTGCGTTGGAGTCTCGCGCCCTTTGCGGGCGTCGGCCTGTTGCATCATGCCACGAACGGGCATAACCCGTTTGCGATCTCTTACGGCGTGCAGGGTCAGTACCGTATCTCCCGAAGGATAAGCGCCGTCGCGGAACTCTCCGGCACGACCACCTTTCAGGACTTCGACGGCTACGGGAAAGCGAATCGCCTCGGAGACCACATGCTTTCGCTGACTGCCGGCTTCACGTTCCATCTCGGCAGGGTCGGTTGGAGACGTGCGGTGGATGCTGCGCCTTATGTCCGCCGCAGCGAACGGCTCGTCGATTACGCCTCCTGCCTGGCGGAAGAGAACAGGCGCTATGCCGGACAGCATGACCGGGACCGGCGGACGTTGGCCGAGTTAAAGAAGATCTTGCAGATCGAAGGGTTGCTCGCCACGTACAGCCATTTGTTCGAGCATGACGACGACGAACGCACAGGCTATCCCGTAAACGATTACAGCGGCTTGAACTCGCTGCGGGCGAGGTTGAAGCATAGGCATTGGGACGGCGTGTCGCCGCTCGATACGGCGGGAATGCAACCCGGCGGCGGCCGTCCGCTTCCCGCGCGTAAGGATGCCCGGAAAACGGACTCCGCCGATATGGATTCCCTCGCCTCGGATTCCACGGCCTTTATGCGGTTCGATGGCGAATGTATCGGTGTTCCCATTTATTTCTTTTTCGCTCTCAACACGGCGAATCTGACGGACGCCTCGCAAGGGCTCAATCTTGATGAACTGGCCCGCGTGGCGGATAAATACGGTTTGTCCGTAAAGGTTACGGGAGCCGCCGACAGCGGAACGGGTACGCCCGGTATCAACGACTCGCTGAGCGCATCGAGGACCGATTATATCGCTTCGGAACTGGAGCGGCGCGGTATCCCCTCCGGGCGGATCGTCCGGGCGAGCCGGGGCGGCATCGCCGACCACACGCCGGCGGAAGCCAACCGACATACGAAGGTTGAGTTGTTTTTCCCCGAAGCGCAATAACTTTTGTGTACGGGATCCGAACATCCATCAACAGAATGGCAATGATCCAAGTGCATCCATACATGAAATTCCCCGCCGATAATTACCAAAATTGGTAATCTTGCATTATATTTGCAGCGCAGACATATATGAAGTACGACATAAACATATTGAAAGGGATTCATCCGGGGATCATTATCGAGCGGGATTTACGCAGGCTTAATCTCTCTCAGAAAGACCTTGCCCGGAAGATCGGGGAATACCCGTCGCGCATTACCGAAATTATCAAAGGCCGTCGCAAACTCAATGTCCCCCTGTCTTTGAAGTTGGAACAGGAGATGGGATACGAAACGGGCTTCTTGATGACCCTGCAACTGTTCTATGAAATACGGCTCATCGAGAACGGCCGCCAACCGACTCCGGATATTACCAAACTGTCCCCCTCTTTATTCTGGGACACCAAAATAGAGAAGATCGACTGGCAGCGGCACAAAAGGGCCGTTATCGAGCGGGTAATGACCTATGGCAATGCGGAAGAGAAAGCCGAAATCCGCCGATTTTACGGGGAGCGGCAGGTCGAGAAATACACCCGTCCCGCCAATTCGTACCGCATAGCTTATCTGGCAAAACCCAAATCGACATGACGCCCTCTCTATACTACAATACCGTAACACCGCTTTTACGCGAGATTCTCGATAAGTTAATGCGGGCGCCCGAACTTTCTTTGTTCCGGCTGGTTGGCGGAACGTCGCTCAGCCTGCGGCTCGGACATCGTGAATCGGTTGATATAGATATGTTTACCGAACAGGATTACGGCACTATCGACTGGCGGGCCATATACGAATTGCTGCGACGGGAATTTGCCTACGCAGATAACCGGATTCAGGAGGACGGACTGCATTCGTTCGGAGAATCGTTCTATCTGGGAGAATCCGAGTTCAAACGTGTAAAGGTCGATCTTTTCTACACCGACCCATTCCTGCAACCTGCCGAGCAAATAGACGGCATACGCATGGCTGCCTTAGAGGACATTGTAGCCATGAAGGTCGATGTCGTATTGCGAGGCGGCCGTAAAAAGGATTTCTGGGATCTCCATGAACTGAAACAAAACTACACCATCGGGCAGATGCTCGACCTGCATCGACAACGCTATCCGTGGACACATGAGCGTGAAACCATCATCCGCAACTTCACCTCTTTTCAACTGGCGGATGAGGACTTCGACCCCAACTGCCTGCGAGGAAAATACTGGGAGTTCATTAAAATGGATTTTGTGAACTGGTTGCAGGAGTACAAACTAATCTCTCCCAAGCAGGCAAGAAGCAGCAAATGAAATTCATTCGTTGCTTCTTGCAGCCGTTAGGGGCCGACAGGAGCGGGCAATGGACCCGCCGGATCAACCGTAAACATCCGCTTATTTATGAAATCCGGGAAGAAATAATAACCGTTTTAATGCTTTCCGCATACGGTCACTATGACGACAAATAGGTATTTGACTCGCGCACAACAGAGGCGGCTAATAGCCGCCTCTGTTTTTTATATCTTATTACTTTACACCAGGTTTACACCGAGGCGGAATACCAGAGGATGGCGGCCGGAGAAAAAAGGACGGGAAGCAGCTTGTGCACAAGCCGCTCCCCGCGTCTGTCTGCCGTCACGGCCTGACGGGCCGGAACCGGAAGGAACGTCAGGCCAGCAACATGTCGATCATGGACTGCAACCGCAGCAGATCGCAATATTGATTGGTGCCGCCGGTTTACAACCCGGTCAGATCCACTTTGTAAAATGTCGGAGCCGTATCGTCCTTTTCGAGGAACATTACCATATAGACGGGAGCATAGACGATTTTGCCGGCCACTCGCAAATTGGCATTGTTGAATACAACGGCCTCGGGCAAGTCATACTGACCGCAATCCATGATATTGGACAGGGCGCGGTGCGTCTCGTAGTCCTTGCCCGACTTGACTTCGATGGGCAGCACCTTGCCGCCTAGCTCGATGACGAAATCCAGCTCGCCCCGTTTCTTGTTGTTGTAATAATAGGTGGCGATACCGTGCGCCGCCAGCTCCTGCGCGACGGCATTCTCATAGACGGAGCCGAAATTGATGTCCTTGTCCCCGTTGATAATGCGCAACTGGATACCTCCGGCATATTGGCTGGCCAACAGCCCTACGTCGCTCTGGAAAAGCTTGAACAGGTTGCGCGAACGGTCCAGCAAAAGCGGGACCTTCGGTTCCTCCACGTTATAGACCGGCAGCGCCACGCCTGCATTGGTCAGCCACAGGAAACTGCTCTCGACCCGATCGAACTTCGCATGTTCGTTCAAACGCTTCAAAATGAAACGTTTGTTTTTGGCATTCAGCTCGGGCGGAATCAGGTTGAAAATCTCCTCGATATAGAGTTTGTTATCCGGGTCGTACCGGGCAATGTCCCGTTTGTACAGGCGAATAATGTCCTGCTGTACGGTCATAACCTCCTGAAGATTATTGCTCTCAATGTATTTGCTCACGGCGGCCGGCATACCGCCTACGACGAGATAGAGCCGGAACAACTCCATGATCTTGCCGTGAACGAACTCATCGACGGCCTCGCGGCGCTTCCACGCTTCGCGCAGCGCCCCGATCACGGTATCGCTGATGCCTACGCACGAAATGAACTCCTCGAAATCGAGCGGGTACATATCCTTGACTCCCATATATCCGACCGGCTCCGAACGCAGGTCCTTCAACTCCACCCCCAACAGCGAGCCACTGAGGATATAACGGTACGACCCTTCGTCCACGAGGAACTTGATCGCAGTAACGATCTCGGGGCACTCCTGCACCTCGTCGAAAAAGACGAGCGTCTCCCCCTTGATAAGCGGCACGGAGGTCAGGGCGGACAAGCGCAGCAGCATGTCGCCACTGTTCCTCGCCCCCTCGAACAGCCCGACCGCTTCGGGCGTTTCGAGGAAATTGATCTCGACGAAACTCCTGAATGTCTTGCCGAACTGGCGAATCGAGTAGGTCTTGCCGATCTGTCGTGCTCCGGTAACGAGCAGTGCGTTACGGGTCGTTTCATAATAATTCCGGATGTAGTCGTCTATCTTCCTCTTGAGCATAACTGGCTTATATTAAGGCTGTAGGCCGGCATACCCGGCCACACGTGCCGTTTTTCCAATGCAAATATAAGGTATTTTGCCGCTTTTCCAAGAATTATTCACACAGATTTGCCGTTTTTCCAAGATTCAAGAATTTTGGCCGGACGGAATACAAGAGGAGGACCAGATGCGACGGGCGAATATGGTGCGACAAAGGAACGGGAAGCAGCTTGTGCACAAGCCGCTCCCCGCGTCTGTCTGCCGTCACGGCCTGACGGGCCGGAACCGGAAGGAGCGTCAGGCCAGCAACATGTCGATCATTGCCTCGGCCGCTTCCATATCGCACACAATGTCTTTGATGTGGTAAGGGGCGCCGTTCTTGCCGTGTCCGTCCGGGCCGATCCAGGGATAGGCTTCATAGTCGGGGTCGTAAGCCTCGTAATACTTTTCCAGCTCTTGCAGGAAGTTTTCGGGGTCGTCGTCCCGCATTTCGACGCTGAAGCCGAAGTCCTGCCCTGCGGGGGTGTACTGCCGGTACTGGAACGACCATATTTCGCGAATACGTTTCCATATATAATAGTTACAACGCCTTTTACGGAGACCATCTACTTAATTAAAAACGGATCGGACAACCAATGTCAAAGACGATCCCAAATACAGGCTGAAACGACAGCCGAAAAGGCTGATCGCCGTCTTATTCGAAATATATTATAGCAAAGCGATCGAATACCAATAAGCGACATCGTTAACGCGACCGGAGGCGGAGGCGAAAAACAGAACTGAAGATTCGTTATCCATCCGCTCTAAATATTTCCCGTCGACAATCATGTATAAGGTCAATCACAAACCGCTTGTCATTTGGCGGTGTTTTAGCTTATCGTTTGGCTCTCTTTTACCCGGCAATTTGGCGGTAATCTAATTGCCATCCCATCAAACCCACAATCCGTTCATCGCAGACCAAAGACCGACGTCGACACATTCACCGCCACCTCCATACGGCTCATCGGGTACGTCGGGTGCCGAAGCGTCCGCATTTTTCAGAACAGGCCGAGGCAAAGCAGGTCGTACAAAGCCTTTTCAGGCGCATCGAAAAGAAGCTCCGGCCACCGCTCTCTCGATCCACTTTTCCGCACGGTCCGTATTTATGATAAGAAGAAACGCGCCGAGTTCGGAATAAAACGCTTTTTTAGTCCCGATTTATTTTCCGCCCCGAATTTCCGCCACTGAACCAACATGCCGCAAATTCGGACCGGACTATTAGCGTAATCATCAATAAGAAACGAAATGAGAAAAACACAGACGAAACTGCCTTCCGAAGGCAAAACGAGCATCCGCCCGAAACTGAATGTGCGTAAAGACACCACAAGCGATCACTATACGGTCGTCATCCAGATCATCCGTCACCGACGCCGCTGCGTATTGTTCACGCCCTACCGGCTCCGCAAGGAAGAGTTCGACGATATGCGCGGCATCGCCATCACACGCCAGCGAAACCGCACACACCGGGAATACATCGGACAAGTCAACGACTATCTGCGTTATCATACAGGCGAACTATACAGGCTGGTCCATAGCATGGAACAATCGGGCAACCCTTTCGAGGCTTCGGATGTATTGGCTCACTATCGGCAACGCGATGACAAACGTTATGTAGAAACCTATCTCCTACACCTTGTAGAAAAGTGCCGCAACAAAGGACGGTACGGCTCGGCACAGACGTTCGTATCCACGCTATCGGTTTTCCGGAAGTTCGCCGGAGGAAGACAATTTCTGCTGGATGACCTGGATGAACGGCAAGTGCTGGCTTTCCGGGACTATCTGCAAGATATGGGACTGAAACCCAATACCGTAACCTTCTATATGAGCAAACTCCGGGCTGCCTATAACCGGGGCGTGGCTGAAGGCCATGCAAACTCCGGCCGTCGTCCTTTCGACGCCGTAACCGTCAAAAACTCCAAGACCTGGAAACTGGCAATCAGCGATACGCTCATGCAAAAAGTTTCCCAAGCGAAACTGACCGGAAAGCAGAACGTCGCTCGCGATATGTTCTTGTTCAGTTTTTACTGCCGTGGAATGTCATTCGTAGACATGGCCTACCTACGTCAGGAAAACATCCGCGAGGGAGTCATCCGTTACCGCCGCCGTAAAACGGGACAACTCTTCACCGTCCGTATCCTCCCGGAAATGCAGGAAATCATCGACCGCTATCGTCTCTGCAGCACACCGTATGTGTTTCCAATCCTTTCTGCTGCAGGCTCCGGTTCCGGAAAGACGCCTCACAACGATCAACAGCTCTATGAACTCTACTGCCGGAGCCGCTGCTACTACCTGCACCTATTGCAGGACATCGCACGGAAATTAGGAACGGATGCGCGTTTGTCCTTCGGTGCGGCACGGCATACGTGGGCCAGTCGTGCACGTCGCAAAAACATCGCCATTTCTGTCATTAGCGAAGGTCTCGGACATACCACGGAAAGAACCACACGTATCTATCTGGAAGAAATGGAACCTTGCCGCATAGACGAAGCGAACCGTATCGTAACAACGCTATAAAGACCAGACCGGTTGAAAGACCGGACATCCGACGCGCCGGTATCCAGGCTCCGGACATTTCGAACCATCAAGCCCCGGACAATCAATCGACGGGGGCCGTCTTTCCCGCATCGAATATCAACGATCAGAGAAAGACAACACGACAAAAGCCGTTTTCAATACCGTTGTATAACAAAAAAACACAGTATATATTCAAAAACAGTATATTTGCAAAAACGTTGCAAAAATCCGGAGCACCCCGAGGCCAGCGCACCCGGAATTTCACTCTTTATAAGAAAGAGTGTCTTGCCGACTTGGTTTCCAATTTGTTGATCGCAAAAATAGGAAAAAAAGAATGATTTTTTGTCGCTGGCAAAGAATATAAAAGTTACATTTTTTGTTCAAAAATCACCACTGTACTTTATATTAAATTGTAATCGATTGTCCGTCAGCAACATGTCGTGTGAGTTGCTGAAATGTCATTCCCACTTGCCGACGACAAAAAAGATATAGTCCTGCCGTAGAGTGGAACCCGAAGCGGTCGGCGAGCAGTTTGGCATTTGTTTCTCCGGCTTGTATGGCCTTCACGAGTTTTTCCGCTTTTTGCTTCACCATCCATTGATAGGCCGTCATTCCGAAGTGCTCCTTGAATTTTCGCAGAAAGTGATTGGTACTCATGTTTGCTTTCTGCGCCACCTTTTCCAGAGTATCCCCATAACGATAGTTGTTTTTTACAAAGGCCCTGAAATCGTCCCGTGCACGCAGGATCGAACTGAAGAACTGCGCCATTTGCTCCTCCGAATACTCGCTTCGGAAAGCTATGTATAGTTCGTACTGGCGGCTTATATGATAACACGGGCTGTCAATAAACTGCATGCCACGCAGTTTGTCGATCATCGTTTGCGTGAGGTCCAGTATAGGGATGTCGTCCTCATGCGAAGGCCTGTTTGCCGCGGCCACTTTGCTCAATACGTCGCTGCCTCCCAGCACGATACGGTTGGAAAATTTCAACCATACGATCGTAGAGTCGTGCGTAGCCCGTATATACGGACAGGTATTGCGTCCGAAAAACAAGGCTTGTCCCGCTTGTATGTAGATGTTTTTGTTCTCCAATACGACATGCAGCGAGCCATCGATCAAAAAAAGAATATGGTTCGACTTGTTTGATATGTGCCTTATGGATTGGGAGGCAGGCAGCGCGAACGGTACGAATCGGGCTGGATAGTCTGTCGGATGGTTGCAGAGAACACATCCCACAGGACAGTGATGTATCTTTTCCTTGCTCATAAGCGACTGTCGTTTTACCATAGATATTACGTTATGTTTTATTTATTCATTGATTTTAAGAGCATTATACCAATTCGCATCTCCGTGGCTCGCAATTTTGGCCATGTTGAAACATTTTTCAATGCGACATAACACATATCACATTGAAAAACAAATATTTGACACGTCTGGAGCCATTATCGCACTCTTTCTTATAAAGAGTGACATTCCGGGGTTCCGTTCCGCCTGTTTTCCGGGCGGTGCCGGGCTCCGGAAGCGAGGAGGAGTTAACCGCATAAAACATTTATACGATGAAGAAATTGTACATGATCTCGGTTTTGACGCTTGTGCTGCTGTCGTGCGTGGGCAGTCTGAAGGCTCAGGACCGGTTCGCCGTGAAGACGAACCTTCTCTACGGGGGCGTCGCGCGCACGCCTAATCTCGGTGTGGAGATCGGCCTGGCCCCGCGTTGGACGCTGGAGGTTTCGGGGGGCTACAACCCGTTCAACCTTCAAGGCAGCGACTCGGACAACAAGAAGCTGGTCCACTGGGCTGCGATGCCGGAGTTCCGCTACTGGACGTGCCAGCGCTTCAACGGTCACTTCGTGGGCGTGCACGGACTTTACGGGAATTATAACATCGGGGGTCACAATCTGCCGCTTCTTTTCGGAAACGGTTCGGATGCCTACCGCTACGAGGGTCATGTCGCGGGCGGGGGCGTGAGCTACGGTTACAGTATATTGCTGGGGCGTCGCTGGAACGTGGAGTTCACGGTGGGCGTCGGGGTTCTTTACCTGAACTACGACCGCTACGAATGCCCCAAATGCGGTCAGAAGGTGGAGTCGGACGCCCGCCAGCTGTTTTTCGGGCCGACGAAGGCGGGGATCACAATATCGTTCCTGCTCTTCTGATTCTGCACCGAAGAGCGTCACAGGCCGCTCGGGCGCGGGATACGGGCCTTAATGGGTGTGCTTCGTGAGACGGCGGGATTGTCTGAGTCGTCTCCGGCGTTCTGCAGCGCCCGCGCGGCGGCGGGCGCTGCGGGTTGCCGGGCTTTCGGGAGGAGGTGGCACGGTCCCGGAGATCGAGAGGGGACTGCGAGGCTATGCCGGACAGCCGGATTAAAAAAGTCGGGCTACCTCATGCATTCGGGATGCCTGGAAAAGCTGGAAAAGAATGAATATATATACTAAAGATGGATGAATATGAAATGGAATCTACTGTTTATGACTATGGCCCTCGCGGCCAGCTCCCCAGCGTTCTCTTCGGAGCCGCCCAAGGAGGGTATCACGCTCAGCGGTCTCAGCCTCACGGTCGAAGGGGACAGTCTTCGCGTTCGCTTCCGGGCTCATATCGGGCGACAGGCGACCGAAGGTCAGAACTACAAGCTCACGCTTCGTCCGGTACTGTCGGGAGGCGGTCATGAGCTCGCGCTTCGTAACATCGAGGTGTACGGGCGTCGTGTGGAGCTTTTGGAGGCGCGCAGCGGGCGTGCGGAGGTCGCGGGCCTGCCGACCCACGATCTTCGTCAGCCCGCAGCGGGCTCCCAGCGCGCCCATGAGGGTGAGACCGCGGACTACTCTGTGAGCGTGCCACTGGAGCGGTGGATGGAGACCGCGGGGCTTCGCATCGAGCGCGAACGTTCGGGGTGCTGCCGCACGGAGCGCCTCGGGACGGTGGAGGCGGCTCCGGCGCTGCCCTCCCTTCCGAAGCCTTCGCCCGCGGGCGTCAAGTCCCGTGCCACGGAACTCGCGGCGGCTGCCGGGGCCGTCACCACGGGCGACAGCCTTGCGCGCAGTTTCGGGTTCGTGGAGCCGCTCTCGGCGCTGGAGACACGTATGGCGACGTCTTCCGCCGCGAAAGGTCTCTTCGACCCGGATATGGATCTGAACATGGGTTACGGCACGGCTCCTTCGCAGCAGGCCGAGATCGACCGGTACATCGTCGAGGGCGAGAAAGGCGCCCTCACGGTTCACTTCCGTCAGGGCAAGCACCTGCTCGAGCGGCATTTCCGGGATAACAACACGATGCTCGTGAACCTGGTTTCGAGCATCCGCATGCTTCAGGAGTCGAAGACATCGCGCGTGGTGCGTGTGGTTATCGTCGGCAGCGCCTCTCCGGAGGGCACGCTGGCCTTCAACGACCGCCTTGCGTGGAACCGCGCCGTGGCGCTGAAGGATTTTCTGCTCCGCAACACGGCATTTCCGGCGGATTCGATGACGCTTTTCAACGGCTCGGAGGACTGGCGTGGCCTTCGCAAGCTGGTCGCCGCGAGCGACCTTTACGAGCGCGAGGAGATCCTGCGCATCATCGACAATGTCCCGGTGAAAAAGGGCCGCGAGCTGGAGCTGATGAAACTCTCGGGCGGGCGTCCTTATCTGTACATGCTTGAGCACATGTTCCCGGAGCTTCGCAATGCGGCCTTCATCAAGGTCTACTACGAGAACGTCCCCGACCCCGCGGCCGAGGCGCTGGCCACGGGCGCGGCGCTGGTGAGCCAAGGGCGCTATGCGGAGGCCCTGACGGTGCTGCGGGGCGCGGCGGAGGGCTCGGGTCGCGACCTGCTGGAGGGTTCGGCGCGGCTGTTCTCGGGCGACGAGGCCGGAGCCGCACCTCTTCTGGAGCGTGCCGCTGCAGGCGGGGAGCCGGAGGCGCGGAAACTTCTGGATCAGCTGCATGCGGCGTCTGCTCCGCGCGAGGTTGGCACTGTGGAGCTTCCCGGGCGCCGATGATGCGCATATAACGCTACGACAAGACTTAACAACTTATCCTTTCCTTTTTCAACATTTACCAAATTAAATTAAATTAAGCGATGAAAACATTAAACATTCTGACGACAGGTGCATTTGCGACCCTGCTGTTGCTGGGTTCCTGCACCAAAGACGTAGACAATCCCAATTCCCCGGGCGGCGGCGGAGAAGGCGGCGTCGTAGAGGGCATTCCGACCTACGCTACGGTATCGCTGTCGCAGCGTACGGGCGCCGGAACCTATGCCGGTGCCGCGGACTATGTGAATGGAACCTCGCAGGCTTCGGATGTAGAGAAAAAAATCACCGATGCCGTTGTCCTTGTGTTCAACAGCGACGATGTTCTCGAAAATTATGTGACGTTAGACGTTGTAACGGAAGGAGTAGAGCCGGATCAGACGACTGTAGTCAAGAAGACTTTCGCCACGACGACCGGTAAAAAGCGTCTTTACGCCCTGGCCAACCTTGAAGATTACTCGGCGATCGAGAAGATTTTCAACGGCCAGACAGCCGCCAACAAGAAGCTGAGCAATGTCTGCAAGGTTATCCAGCAGATCGCTGATATCTCGGGTGCGACTACCGACAATAAATTCTGGATGAGCAACGTCTATAAGCTCGGCGCAACCATCGAGGATCAGGTCACGGTTTTGAACGTGAATCAAACTACAGTCGCAGGCGGTAATGGAGATGACCCGGCGACGAATAACTTCAAGGTCTATATCGGCCGTATGGTATCCAAGGTTACGCCAACGTTCGCGGCAGACCTTGTAATCAACAGCGGCGATGGTACGATCGAGACCAAAGACGACGCGGTTGTTGCCGAGTACCGAGTTCGCAACAACCCGAAGCGTTTCTACACCTTCCCGGTTTACGAAGGAACTCAGCTGATCTCGCCGTACTACAATCGGACGTATGATCTCCCGACCCCGACTGACTACGACGATGCTAATACTAACGTCGGTAAAAACGACTTCTTCGATAACGGCCATGAAGACGGTGGCAACCACACTTTCGTGAAAGCAGCCACCGACAGCTACCTGACGGAGAATTCTCCGAAGGAGGCCAAGCGACATAAGGTGACCTTCCTGAGCATCAAGGCCAAATGGATCCCTAACGCGAATGCGCTTCTTCTGGATGCAGACGGTTCGATAGCGGACGACGCTGCGGCCACTCTTAAAAAAATCACAGACGCCACAGACGCCGTACCCGCCGGTAATGGAGGTACTTTCTACCGGGTTCAAAAGTGGCAAGGCGGCAAGATCGTAGGCTACTGCCCGGGTATCTATGCCGAAACGCCGGAGAGATGGACTGACGTAGGCGGAACGCCCGGTAATGGCGCAGGAGCCTTGAATTCTGCTGTTGCTGACCGCAATGCGGCAAAAGCATCGGAAGTCGCATGCTACCTTATCGTAACCTATGATCAGGGTATGGCGTACTGGGCTTACTGGATGCGTTCGCGACTGGACGGGACCATTGCCGAGAAGTATGCCCTGAAGCGCAACAACCACTACAAAGTCAACATCATCTCGGTCGACGGCGTGGGCGAACCCACGGAGGACGACAACCTCGACAAGGATGAGGATCTCGAGGCCGACGCGTCCATGAAGGCCACGATCGAAGTACTCAACTGGAACGTGGTAGACATCGAGGGCGGTATCTGATCCGTCCGCGAAGGAGGAATTGAAATGCCCGGTATGTAACCGGGGGGCCTGCCTGTCCAGTGTGTTTAACCTGAAGGATAAGTTCAAAAGGGCAGGCAGGCCTGCCTCCTTCTTCTTTTCGACATCGTTTTTTCACGGAAAGGAAACTCCCGGTCCGGGAGTCCGTTGCAACGGGCGCCGTGCCCCGGCCGCAAGGCTCATCACGGCAAGACACAACGGGGAGTCGTGCCCCGGCTGCAAGGCACATCACGACAGGATTCGGAGGAACCCCGGACATGCGGGTTTCGAACCGGATAACAGAAACGACGAAGGGATCGCGGAGTATTCCGCATCGGAACAGACTGAAGACGGGAAAACGGCGCAGCCGTCCCGCAGAGATACGGAGACCGTGCCGCCGCAAAGGGCCGGAAAAAAGGAGCCGGAATGCCCCGAAAGGAGCCGGAATGCCCCGAAAGGGCCCGGAGGCAGAGGCCCGGGAGCTCGGAGAGGAGCCGTAAAAACAGTCGGGATCGAGCGATGGGAACGGTTCTCCGGGATGCCCGCAGACCGGACGACGGACACGCGGGGTTCGGACAGGACAACAGAAATACGACGGATTCGCGGAGACATCCGCAGCGAATCGGCCGAAGACAGGAAGATACGAAATATACAGGGTGTTGAAACCCCGAAGGCCCGGAGACGAGAGGGCCCGACGACAAATACGACGGTTCGCGGAGACATCCCCGTCGGAACGAGACGAAGAGTTAACGAGAAAGAAGAACAAAATATATCGAAACTATGAACAGATTATTTACCCTATTCATGCTGTGCGTCGCAGTGCTTCCGAGCGGCGGTTGCACGAAGGAGGATCTGAGCGACTGCCAGACGGACGTCACGCTGAAACTCTCCTATACGCAGAACCCTCAGGATCGGGATCTCTGGTCGGAGACTGCCGAGTTCGGCGAGTTCTTCCTCTACGACGGGAGTACGGGCGAGCTGGTTCAGAGCCGTCCTCTGGGCTCGGAGGAGGTTCTGAACCAGACGGTGCGCTTCAAGGTTCCGCAGGCCGCGGGCAGCTACACGGCCGTGGTGTGGGCCAACCACCGTCAGGAGGACTACACGCTCGAAGGCACGGGCACGCTGGGCGGTATGCGCCTGAAGCTGCGGCACGAGAACGGTCAGGTGGGTCGTCCCTACCCGAACTGGCAGGAGCTGGGCTATGTGCTGGGGGGCATGCAGACGTTCACGACGGACGGCCAGCGCACGCCTGTCGAGGGCACGGTCTCGCACCGCAAGAACACGAACGTGGTCCAGGTAATCCTGCAGGGCGCCGTGTCGGGCATGCGCGGCGCGAACCCCACGGGCTACACGATCCAGCTCACGGGCAAAAACGGCGTCTACAACAGCCAGAACGAGCCGCTGACGCAGGAGAGCCCTACGCTGAGCTACACCCCGGACCATAGCGTGAGCGGCTCGGACCTTACGGCCGTCTTCCACACGCTGCACCTTACCGACGACATGCGCCTGACGATCTGGAACGGCACGTCGAAGCTCTACGACGAGAACGTGCGGGATCTTATCCGCAAGGCGCTGGAGAGCGAGGGCGGCAGCCTGAGCGAGGAGCTTCTGTGGCGCAACGACGAGTGGGGCTTCAAGTTCGACGCGAACCTGATGCTTACGGAGGTGAAGGTGCTCGACTGGATCGGCGTCGAAGACATCGGCGGCATCTGATCCGCCGCGTGGAGACTCAGACAGACGACAATAACAATAATGAAGCAAAAAGATACTATGATTCCTATGTACAGTTATCCGGGGCCCGGTGCGATGCGCCGTGTGCTCCGTCGCATCCTGACGCCGCTCGTGTGCGGCGCCTTCCTGCTTGCGGGCTGCTCGAAGGACCTTGCCGACGAACCCGGCCGGGTTCCTGCGGACCCCGAGCCCCCGGCCGCGGAGTCGGGAACCCTGAACCTGAGCATCAGCGTCTCGGGCGTGAGCTCGGCACGCCCGGGGACGTATGCGCTCACTCCCGAGCAGGAGGCCATCGTGGATATGAAGCGGTTCAACGTCCTGCTCTTCCGCGCCGAGGCGAAGGCCGCCACGGACAGTGAATTCAAATTCGTGCGTTACGCCCCGGCCACGGAGCGGGATGGCGGCGACGCGGCCGTCGACAACAATGGCGCCTACCAGCGTCACTTCACCATCGAGCTTCCGCAGGAGGGCACGGACGAAGCCCTGAAATACTACAAAGTGATGGTTGTGGCCAACTACTCCGAGGCGGGCACGGACGATGCGGCGAAGAGCGAGTACTGGAACCGGCTGCTCGGCGCGAACGCGACGCTGGAGACGGCGCGCAGTGCGATCCGCTTCGCGCAGGAGGACGGCAAAATCTGGAATACCGCAGGCGGCGATCCGACCCCGCTTCCGCTGTGGGGCGAGACGCAGACGGCCTTCACCACGCAGGTCGTGCGCGTGGCTACGATCCACCTGCTGCGTGCCGTGGCGCGTATCGACGTGGGCGTGAACCTCTCGGGGAAGATCATGGACGACAAGGGCCAGTTCACGGGCCGCTACGACCTTACGAGCGCCGACTACAAGGGCAACGACACGGACCTCGCGGGTCACAGTTTCGAGATCGAGGGGGTGACGCTGCACAACGCGGCCCGCGAGGGCTTCATCGCCCCGGACCCCGCGCATCTCGACCGTACCGGCAACGGACTGTCGGTGAATGCTCCGACGTTCGACGACAAGCTGGCCCTCCACGAGTCGGGCCTCACCTATACGAAGGAGGGGGGCGACGCGGGAAACATGCTCCGGAGCCAGATCTACCTGCCGGAGATCCCCAACGGCACGGACGACAACACGTCGGCGTTCTACCTCGTTGTCAAAGGCAAATATAACGGCGGAGCCTCCACCTACTACCGCATAGACTTCTACGACCGCGCGGCCAAAGGGGACGATGCCGGGAGCGAGCACGAGGGGTACGTGAAGCCCTCGGCGGAGAACCGTTACGACATTCTTCGCAACCACGCGTATGTCATCAACATTCTTCGGGTTCGCGGGGACGGCTACCCCACGGAGGCTGATGCCGCGGCTTCGGAGCCGATAAACATGGAGGTCGACGTCTACTCGTGGGACACGGGCGACGGGAGCATGGGCAACATGGTCACGGACGGACAGTACAAGTTGGCGTTGAGCTCCACGCAGCTTCGCTACCATCAGGACGGTACGGCACAGGAGGTCACCGTGTTCACGGACTTCGAGCTCAAGGGCGACGAGACGCTTGACAAGGGATGGCATCTGACGATGCGCAAGACGGACGTCACGGTGAACGGCCAGGACTACTCGGGAGATGTGAAAGTGGAGATCTTCCGTAACGACCGATGGGAGTCTCTGACAATGAAGGAAGAAGGTGAAAGCTACTTTTGGACAAGCGGCCTTCCCCACACGCAGTATAAGTTGCGCGTAGGGTTGAGCCGCTTCGAAGAGAACAATGCCGCGGGACTCATGGAACGCACGCTGCGTTTGCTGTTCACGGCGGGCCGGATGTCTCAGACGCTGGAACTGGTTCAGGACGTGAAGAACACGCGCACGCTGAGCCTTCTGCAGCAGAAGCTCTACTTCCCGAAGTACCCCAAGAGCAAGCAGCAGGTCATCGTCAAGAGCTCGCCCGCGGGCGCCACGTACTACGTGGCATGGACAAAGGACGGCCAGACCTACCGCATGAACCTCTCCGACCCGCAGGCCGGACCCGTCGCAGGCCGTGAGGGCGACCTCGGCGGATTCGAGCAGCTGGAAGAGGCGGACAAGGCGCTTCTTCCGGACGGCTTCTTCGCGGGCGCCTATGCGGGCCACCCGCTCGGCGACGGCACGGACAACTGCGGTGCCATCACCTTCTTCGAGACGGAGAGCGAGACCCTCTTCTCGCTGCTGCCGTCGAACTGGGACGCGGCGCACAACGGCAACGTCGAGCCTGTGGCGCCTCGTTCGTGGCGTTTCGAGATCGAGGGCTACTGGGACGAGGAGACGAATTACGATAAGAACCCCGAGCGTACGAAGCTGGACGTGGAGCAGAGCTACTACGAAGTGAAATGGTACGTGGACGCTGTTCGAGGTGGTGAGTTGGTGGGGCCTGATGACCCCGGCACCTCCGAAGACGGCGTGTACGATCCGGACGATCCCCGGAATATCTACCCGAACTTCATCCGGGTGTCGTGGGACGCGACGGGCGTGACACCGCATGTGGCTACACAGCCTGCGGATCTGCCGTGGTACTTCGTCTCGAAGAGCGAGACGGGCAACCTGAGCGGCGAGGAGTGGGTGACCAACTGGAGCGAGTACCCGAACGTGACCCGGAGCGGAGCGGCGGATATTCCCTTCACGCTTCTTCCGAACCCGACCCTGCAGCCGCGGACGGTGACCATGCAGGCCTACTCGCCGACGGACGGCTTCGACGAGACGAACTCGACGCTGACCATCGAGCAGGGCGCGGGACCTCTGCGTCTGGAGATCGTCCCCTCGACCAACGTGACGCAGGGCGGCAACTTCACCTCGCAGCAGCACAGCGGCGAGAACGTGCCGACGGGGCGTGCGACCTACACGCTGGATATGGGTACGGCTGCGGCACGGAGGCTCTACGCGCTGAGCGTGCGCGCCAACACCGACTGGTGGTGGGAGTGGCGCAAGACGGAGGGCGGCACGTCGGAGGCCGACGAGCTGGGCGCGAAGGACAACGAGCTCAAGGATAACCCCGCGAGCACCGAGGCCTTCCTCGGCACGAGCTACGACCACGCTGCCGCGCGCCCCAAGGACGTGCGCCTGCACCACAGCCACCGCTACTGGAAGAACGCCGACGGTCAGACCCCTGCGGCGAACAAACCCGGCTACGTCATCAGCACGTTCCTCAGCGGTCTGGCGCCCGTTCCGGAACCGGGTATTGCGAATGCCACGAACGAGAACCGCGACGAGACTTCGAGCGAGCGGACCTGGTCGCAGGCCCTGCCGCTCTACAGCGTCGAGGGTTTCTACCTCGCGCCGAACGCCCTGAACGACGACGCCCTCGCGGGCGTGACCCCCACGCGTACGATACCCCTCGCGGGCAGGTACTACTCCGAGATGCAGTTCTACAACCTCCACAATCTGGTCGACGACGGCAACACGACCGACGAGGCTAAGGCGAAAGATGACGAGCAGATCAGCGCCGCGACGAAGATCCTGCGCATCCAGCGCACGGTGCCCTCGATGACGTTCATGCAGCTGCCCTTCGACGGCCAGAACGACGTCAGCCTCTCGAACTTCCAAGACCCGGAGCTGCCCGCAGGCGAGACCGCGTGGAAAGACCAACCTATAGCGATCCGCTCGAACAATAAGGTGACGATCAAGGTGGAAAACGCGTACGGCATGAATGCAACGTGGAAGGACAGGGGTACGATAGAGCTCTATCCCACGGAAGCGAAGTACTCGACGGTGCTTCAGACCACGCTCGGCGAGCTGAGCGAGCTGATCGCCCAGAAGACCGGCAACGAGGCATTCATCGACCCGGACAAGGTCGGCTATGATACCGACGGCGGGTACCGGCAGTACCGTATCACCATCACGGGATACCGCCAGAAGGAGAAGGACGGAGCGGACGAAAAGTTCACCACAGTACTCAACTACTACTCGGGCTACTGGATCGTGCACCCCGAGACGGCGCAGATCGCCCGGGGCGGCAAGTACTCCTACGGGGGCTTCGAGCTGCTGCTGGACTTCTCCGGCAGCGCCTACCACAAAGACCAGCGGGTACGCGTCGGACGCCGGAAGTTCCACATCGGCAACTACAATAACGTCAGCGACTACTTCACGGCGGCGGCAGAGACGCCCGTCGGCGAGACGGAGTACACGGAGTACAAGCTCGATGGCAGCAAGTACCAACGCTACATCAAATATCCGGTGCCTCACAACGGGGAGAAGGAATACTTCTACATCTACTGGGTGGAGTACAAGCCCTACGGCGGCAACGACGACTCTTGGACGACGGTGTGGTCGGACAACGGTTATGGATCGAAGCCTTCGTGGAACAGTTGTCTGTTCTCGCAGGAGGCCTACAGCCCCAACAGCCTCGTGTTCCTCCAGCACGGCCCCGTCGTCCCGGCGATTCCCGGCCCCGCGACGATGAACCGCGACCAGGCGTGGGGTTATGTCGACCGCTGGGACAATAGGGACAAGTTTGCTGAAGCCGGAGCGAGCATTCAGATAAAAAAGCAATACACGATCATGGATGAGACTTATCGCCAGCAGGGCCTCACGGACCCGTTCACAGGGAACACCTTCGGAATCACCTGCCAGACCGACGATTATAATAAGGCCGGGTATCCTTTCTGCTCCCAGGCGACGGCCGATGCCTATAAAGCTCTCTGGGGAGGCGACCGCCATGTGTTCCGGGGATGGAGGATCGTAGTCACAGGAAAACACTCGTGCGTCGGCAGCCGCCAGCATACACGTACGAGTAATGTAAAAGGATATTGGTCGCAATGGCTTTCAGGTGTGCACTGTCCGGACGGCCATGGTATTACGCGCGAATGGTTACAGATCTTCGAGCGCATCACGCCTACTTATATTACCACGGCGTCGGAAAACTTGCGTGGGCCGCTGGAGCTGATGGTCGTGCGCAACGCCATAACCGCTCGTCCGGGAAGTCTTCCGACCTATAATACGGGGCTCGAAGGCACTCAACAATAGCCCGTGATCCCGGGGCCGGGGCCCAGCATCCGGGTTCCGGCCCGGCAACGACAAGATAACAAAAACAATACAGACGATAATATGATACTGAGATCAAGCAACAGGACATCCCGCGGTCATCGGCCCGCGGGAGGCCGCCTCGGGGCGGGTCTGCGGCGCCGTGCCGTGTGCGCGGCGGCTGCGGCCGCCTGCCTCTTCGCCGCGGCATTTACCGGAGGCTGCACCCGGGACCTCACGGATTCCGGAGACTTCGGACCCAATCCGGCGCCTTCGGGCGACTACGCGACGCTTCGTCTCGTGGTTCCGGGCGTCTCGACGGCCGGGACCTATGCCGCGGAGGTGGCGCAGGAGACCCTTCTCGAGGCCGGGAAGCTTCACGTGCTGCTCTACGCCAAAAACAACGAGGACAACTGGCAGTTCGTGAGCGTGACCACGCCCGAGGCGGAGGATATCAGCGAAGCGGAGGTTGCGGAGAACGGAGACGGTTCCGCGACCTACGACATCCACATCCCCTTTCCCGCGGGCAATACGGACCGCACGTTCCGCGCGGGCCTCGTCTCGGGTCTGACGCTCGACGAGCTGAAGGCGCAGGGCGGCTATACCGATACGGAGGATGGGCCGTGGTGGACGGTGTTCGCTTCCTGCACGGTCGATGAGGAGGGCACTCGCGTCGAGAACCCGCTGTCGGAGGCGCGCCTCAGGCTGACCTTCGACACGGAGGGCAAGTGGCCCGTTCCCCCTGCGGAGGAATTCCGCAGCTTCCCCATGTGGGGCGAGAGCGGGACGTTCGCGCTGCGTCCCGGGGCGACGCTCGCCGGGACGATCCGGATGACGCGGGCCGTGGCGCGCGTGGACGTGGGCGTGAATTTCCACAAGGACGAAGAGGGTCATTTCCCGCTCGACGACATGCAGGCGCAGGGTCTCTACAACGGGGGCAAGGGAACGTACTTCGAGCTTCAGTCCGTGAGCGTCTACCGTACGGCCACGGGCGGCGTCTGCGGAGCCCGCGAGGGCAATATCGACACGGGTACGGGGCAGGTGACGGACATTACCCTGAGCGACCTCTACGCCACCTACGACGATACCGCTCCGCTCCGCTATACTTTCGACGCCGGGGAGCTGACGACGCCTGCCGGTGCCGTGGATGCCGATGCGGCGAACCGTCGCAGCCTGACGCGCCAGTGCTACGTTCCCGAGACCGAGAACCACGGTCTGGATTTCGACGATGCGGCGTGCATCGTCGTGGGCGGCAAGTATGGCAGCGCCACGGCCAAGACGACCTACTACCGCATAGACTTCGCCGAGGTACGCAAGGACGACGGCGGCGGTGAGCTCAAGCCCACGCCCGAGAGCCGCATCGACCTGCGGCGCAACCACGCCTACGTGGTCAACATCACGTCGGTGTCGGGCCACGGGGAAGATACGGAGGATGATGCGCTGAGGAACGAGAATACGAAGCTCACGGCCGAGGTCGTGGATTGGGACCAGAGCCAGCAGGTCGGCGACATCGTTACCGACGGCGTCTACTCCCTGAGCCTGAGCAAGCGCGAACAGAAGTTCTACTGCGACGGCACGCCCGAGGCGCTGACGGTGACTACGGACTACGACGGGGAGCTGGGCAAGGGCTGGAAGCTGACCATAGAGGGCGACGACGACTTCAAGAAGAACATCCGCTACTACGACGCGGAGGGCACGGCCTACGCTCCGGGGAGCACGGGATGGCCGTCGCAGGGTCCGAAGGGCACTACGGAGCTTCGCTTCGGCATGGAGGAGCTGGCGAACAACCCCGACGGCACGGAGCGCACGCTGAGCGGCCGCCTCGTCTTCGAGGCCGGGCGCATGAAGTCGCAGGTCTCGGTCTCGCAGACCTCGCGCGACCTGCTGCGCATCCTCTTCGACCCCGAGGAGCTCTACTTCGGCCCCGAGGGCCCGGAGAAGAGCGTGGGCATCAGCGTCACGACCAAGAAGGAGTATGAGCTGACGCTCTCCGGCACCGACGGCACCGGCAAGAAGTACAGCTACACGATCTACCCGGAGACGGGGGGCACGATTCCCGACGATCGGTTCAAGACCTTCTTCGCCAGGGTCCGCGACGCGAAGGACGAGTACCTCGTGGAGCCAGCGAAGCTCCCGGAGGGCCAGGATTCCCGCGTGTTCACCTTCGAGGTCACGGCGGAGCTGAAGAACAACAATGCCGTGAACCCGGTCACCGAGCGCTTCACGGTCTACCAGCTCAAGGAGCCCGTGGAGTGGAAGGTGGTGGCGAACACCGTGCATCCCTACGAACTGCGTCAGAACGGCGGCTACGAGGTCGTCGTGGCGCACGACGCCACGGGCGTCTGGCCCAAGATCGAGACGACGCCCTCGTCGCTGATATGGTGGTTCTCGCGGGGCGAGGCCGGAGCGGAGGATACGTGGCTCACCAACTTAGCGACGTGGTACGGCAAGAAGATCGAGAGCGTGGCCACAACATACCTGGATGGCTTGGAGTTCACGCTCCAGCCCAACACGGGTCTGGGGCGTCGCAGCGTGACGGTGCAGGTAGAGAGCAATACTCCGGGTCTGTCGCCGCGGGAGGCGAACCTCAAGATTACGCAGAAGGGGCGGCCGCTGACGCTGGAGCCCTCGATCCAGGCGGGCCCCGACGGCAAGACGATCGAGAAGGAGTCCGACCCCGCGGGCGGCAACCCGGGCGTCTACGTACTCGACCACGGATACGGAGCCGCCGGAGGGGCCTATACGCTCGCCATGAAATCCAACACCAACTGGTACTGGTACTGGAACACGGATGACGGGCAGCAGGTACACGAGGCCAACATGGGTCTCGTGGCGCCGGACTGGACGGCGAAACCCGACGACCGGGTTCCGACGACGGACCACCCCGACAACGGCAAATCGGAACACACGTGGACGGAAGTCGCGACCTTCACGGTTCCCGACTTCGACCGGGGCGGCACGGCGTTCGACGAGTCGCAGACGGACCAGGAGCAGCCCGACGTGCCGCTGGGCGGCGAACGCATCGTAGTACGGGAGCTGCGCAACGTGCACCCCGAGCTTACGGCGGATGACATGGAGGAGAACGCGCGCCAGCTGCACATACGCCGCGAGCTGCCCGCACACACCCACATCATCGAGTGGCCGTGGGCCGACATGACGAGCCTGAACTGGGCCATGGAGAACAACCAGTACGACGACAAATTGTTCCGCTTCGGCACCAACGCCACGGGAAAACTGACCCTTACGACGGGATTCGACCTCTCGGAACAGGCGCAGCCCAACAGCGAGAAGACGTACACTTCAACCCAAGGGTACCAGCTCTTCGAAGAGAAGTTCGCGGATCTGACCCGGGTGGCCGTCACCCCCGAGAGCGAAGGCGACGATCCGGTCTTCTACAAGCTCCGCTTCACGGGCCGCACGGCCAATGCGGACGAGTCGGCGAACGAGGCTGTCGACGAAAAGAGGATCTATTACACCGGCACGCAGATGAACGTGCCCCTGCGAAACATGCTGCCCGCGCAGCGCTACCTGAGCAGCGGGGCGCATACGCTCAAGCTCGACTTCTCGAACTCCTACTTCAATCGTGTGAAGGTGCGCGTGAAGACCGTGCTGGTGAACACCGACGGAACTACCGACGGCGTGGACGAATACTGGGCGAACAATCCTGATAACGCCGACCCGCGCCTGGCGAAAGAACATCATCTTTTCCCGACGACAGACTGGGAGAACGGCGTGGAATTTACGAGCGACGGTTCGTCGAAACTGATCGACGTACAGCTCCCGGAGAATATCCACTATAACATGATGTACAAGGTCGTGGTGGAATACGCCCGGCACAAGGGAAACGGGAATTACGAGGACCAATGGCAAGAGTTGGACAAGTTGGTGATATACCAGGACGGAAAACCATATGCAGGTAATGTTATATGGAAGTACACTCCACAAGAGTACGGATGGGACATGATGGCTAAAACAGACCAACCAAACCCCGTCCTGCCTAAAACAAACCTGAGGGTTGACATGACAAATAATGACGAATGGATATACGCAGCTCCGTTCGCAGAAAATGCATCAGCGTGGGGAGACATAAAGGGATCATTTACAAATGCAAAGGCCAAGCACTGCATGCGTGGTGATGCCAAGGGACCCGACGGCCTGACTAGAAAACGCGTAGAAATTCCTAATCAATGGGGACCATTCTTATGGTGGGGGTTCAGCTCCGATAGAACACGCATACGACATGTAGGGAATGTATGTCAAGGCGATAATACATTCTATAAAGATGTTAACTGGATAAATCCTAGCCCGAAAACGAAGGTAAGAGTACAAACTCCGGACTTGTGGCACGGTATGTATAGTAATGGGTCGACATGGTTGATGAGGAGAATCCAACTTTACATTGATGACACCTACATACGGGACATAATGAACATGGAAGAAAATACCTGGGCGCGGGATGTGACACAAAACGTATTGGTACTAACATCTGATTACAGCCAAGTACCGCTGGCTCAGAACTGCTGGCCAAATTTCGAGGGTTGGGGCGCACATTGGTGGGGAAACCAAAATCCGTACATGCTTGGCATGCCGTGGGTTGGCGCTTATGGGTGGGGATACCACGGGAACCAAGGCTACATTTTAAACGTGGTATGGTTCGACGCGAAAAACCAGGCTGTGTATATGGAACAAGAAATTACGGCTATCAAATATTACGCGCTGGAAGGGGAGCAGCCTACGGCTATATGGAGAAAAAAAATAGAGCTGCAAACTACAAACGAACTGAATCTTCAGCAATAATTTCTGATCGTACATTAGGACACAGCAGACGCCTTTCCGCGAGGGGTTATTCGAACAACCCCTCGCGGAGCGCGGTCCGGGCGAGGATTCCGGCATCGGGACAACAAGTTGAATGACAATACATTACGAACGCATGAACTACAGACCAGCCTGCAAATACCCTCTCCGGCGGCGCCTCGTGCCCCGCGCTTCGGGGCGCAACGGACTGATATTCAGAATGCAGTCCGTCTGCAACCCCTGCGGCCACGGATTTCCGTGCCAGCGTGCGCGGCGAATGCGGCCGAGCGTATCGTTCTGCGTCGTTTTCCACGTTCACTGCCATGGATGATTACAGCTACGGCCCTTCGGGCGTATTCTCGCGCCGTCAGGTGCGTCCCGTCCCCTACTACACGGTTCCGGGCACGAGTTCCGAGCGACGCCTCGCCGCGGCCAAGAGCGAGGCGATCCGCGAGCTGCTGGCGCGCCGCCAATGCCGCCTTTTGGAGCGTCTGCTCGACTGTTGAGAGAACACACGACGAACTTTCAGACAACGCTATGAACGACACGACGACATACCGCACGACCGGCCTCCGGCGCTGCCTGCGCGCTGCGGCAGCCGCCCTGCGCCTTGCCGCCGCGGTGGCCTTCGCGGCCCTCTTCGGGGTGCTGCCCGCGGGCTGTACGAAGGAGCTCACGGAGACGCCCCCGTCGCGCCGCCCGCTGGTGGTCTACATGGCGCTGGACAACGACCTTCGGGGGGAGTTTTCGTCGCGCCTCGCGGCCCTTCGAGCGGGCTGGCGTCCGGGCATGGAGCTGTGGGTCTACGCCGACACGCCGGAAGGGGCATCGCTGGGCCGCATGGATTCCACGCCGGAGGGCGTCGCGCTGCGCACGGTGGAGCGCTACGGCGAGGAGAACTCTGCCTCGGGCGCGACGCTGGAGCGCGTGCTTCGCACGGTATGGCGTCTCTGCCCGTCGGATGGTTACGGTCTGCTGTTCTTCTCGCACGCCACGGGGTGGCTTCCCGCGGGGACGCTCGGGCACCCTTCGGGGAGCCGGAGCGTGGGGAGCGACCACGGCTCGGAGATCGAGCTGGAGTCGTTCTCCGCGGCGCTCCCGGAGGGCATGCCGCTGGACTACGTGGTCTTCGAGTGCTGCCTGATGGCGGGTGCGGAGGTGATGCTGGAGCTGCAGGGCCGCACGCCGTGGGTGCTCGCCTCGTCTGCCGAGGTGGTGGCCCCGGGTTTCCGCCCCCTCTACGAGAGCGGTCTGGAGGTGCTGACAGAGCGCACGCGCCCCGTCCCGGAGCTGCTCGCGGCCTTCGGGCAGAGCTACATGTCCCATGTGGAGGGCCTCTCGGGCGAGTACCGCTCGGCGACGCTCTCCTTGATCCGCACGTCGTCGATGCCGGCGCTGGCCGAGGCTGTGCGGCGTGTGACGCGAGGCTTTGCGGACGAGGAGGGTCGGGATACACCGCCTGCGGGCCTTCAACACTTTGACCGCCCGGGAGCCTACGGCGACCGTCCGGCAGCGGCACGCTTCTACGATCTGGAGGCCTATGTGGAGGCCTGTTTGGCCGATCCCGACGCGGAGGCGTCCTTCCGCGGGGCGTTGGCGGATGCGGTGGTGTGGCGCGATGCCACCGAACGTTTTCTGGGCGGCGACGGCAGCCCTTACAAAGGGTTCGATATCGGCCGCCACAGTGGATTGACGCTCTATGTCCCCCGCGGGGAGTTTCCGGCGTTGAACGAAACCTATCGCCGCACGGCGTGGTGGCAAGCCACGCGCGAAGAGGTATATTGATCTGTTATGATGATGAATTTTATGAATTTAAGAGTCCTGTTTTTGTCCGCACTCGTGATTGTTGGCGTGTTGTTTATTTATGAACCACGCCTCGACGGAAGTTCTCCGACAGTAGAACCCTTAGAGACGCCTGTTGTGATCCGAAAGTTCTTCTCCGAAGCGAATCCGTCCGACGTATGGACGGTTCGTAGCGAGTGGCTCTGCGTGGCGGGTATCGCCCTTGTGTCGCTGCTGCTCATACTGGTGGTGGCGAAGATGCTGCACATCAGATATGTCCGTCGTCAGATGCGTCGCTATGCCGATTTTCTGCGGGGTTCCTATGTTGATCGTCCGGTCGATCCGCTGCTCTATCGCAAATGGAGCGAAACGGTGGAGGCCTATAACCAATCGCGGAGTCATTGGCCGTTCAGCCTCTGTTGGCGTGCGGCCGATGCGAGGAGTTTCCCGCTGCGTGAAGGTCCTCCGCCGGTGGCTGGACTTTCTTCGTGCAATTCCCCGAAAACCGGGGTTTCGCCGAAAGGCGGCATGCGTAAAAAAAAGAGTTGAAGGAATATTCATTTGATGATAGTAATATATGAATTTGATGGTTTACACTACATGCTGCTTTACCCCGGAAGAAACAGAATTTGGGACCATGATGCTCGGACTCGCATTGGCTGCCGGCCTGGTTACCGTGTTCGGATGTTATTTGCGCAGACGTCGTGTGCGACGGCTGTGTGATCCACGTAGAGAGTTTTGTTACCGCTCTTTGCGCAAATCGGAATAAAAGCGGCGAAAGTCTTTTTTTGAATTCTTAATCTTTGTAGTATGATGCGAATCTTGAATATTAGAATGGGGCGTCTGCATGTTTATGCTATGACGATTTTTGGTCTGTTGATTGCTGGCTGTACGAAGGAGGACCGGCCGGAATCGCAGGTGTCTGAAACGGTGAAGTCCTTTTGTCTGCAATGGTTCCCCAATGAGCGGATCATCGCCTCGGAGAGGAGTGGTGACGGTGTGCAGGTGACGTTGTGCGGCGGTACGATGGCTGTCTTTGATGCCTCGGACAACTGGACGTGGATCGAGAACCGCGAGCGTGCGTTGCCGAGCGGCATCGTATCCGGCCCTATCGAAGAGTACCTTGCCGAACACTATCCCGAAGCTCGGATTTTGTTGCTTGAACATCGGAAGGGCTATCGCGTCGGTTTGGATTCGGAGGTTGTCCTTACTTTTAATGAAGATTTTCAGGTGACGGTACAGCCGTGGGAGGATGTGGATGTCATACCGATATTTTGATAGCCCCAGGCTCCTCCCGTTTTAACGCCGTAAACTCCGAGCCTGCATGCCGGGTATCGGAGTTTTTATTGCCGTTTCCCGGCTCAGCGGATCGCTGCCCGGGAGACGGAGCGCGAGGGCGCGTTCCTGCGCGTGCGCATGTGCCGGGGCACGCAGGTTCTCTTCGACAGCGGGAGCCGATGGCTCCGCATCGAGAACCCCGCCAGGGCACTGCCGCGGGGTATCGTCGCGGGACCCGTGGAGGAGTGGCTCGACGAGCAGCGGCCCGCGGCACGGGTGCTGCTGCTGGAGCACACGGACGGCTATGCCGTGGGGCTGGACACGCGGGAGCTGGTGCGCTTCGACACCGACTTCTCGGTAACGATAAGCCCGTGGGAGGTCGCGGAGGACGGCGCGGTGTCCGACTGACACGCCGCCCCTGCCTGACGCCCGCGGCAATGCGGTTCATCGAGTCGTTCGACCCGTTGGTCAAAGCGGCCTGTGTTCTGCGTGAAAGGACGTTCCTCGAGGCGGAATACAAGGCTGTGCTGACCGACGCGCAGCTGACGGGACTCTCATCCGCGAGAATCGCTACTAAAGCGGAAGCATGGCGCAGGCGACGCGTCCGCAAGAGAGCACGGGAAGCGCATACGCCCCCGATGCCGGGCTTCCGCTCGACGCGTGTCGCAGACCGACGACGCATGTACCCGTAAATGTCCATTCCGATCTAAACGAATGTTCCGAAACCCACGGACGGTACGTCCGGTGTTATCCGACGAATCACGCCACAAAACGACATATAGGAAAACCAGTGTATGGGAACCACACACAGCGACGAGAACATACGAAATCGCCGGCAGGGCTTCGCGATGCCGCAGAGGTCTGCGCCCCGGCCTCTCCCCGCTACGGAAAAGAAATACGCCCGTGCATTGGAACTGTATGCCACGACGGATCTCTCGACCAGCAAGATCAGTCGCCGATGCGGAGTACCGGTCAACAGTCTGCTGAACTATATCTACAAATACTACCGAAACCTGGCGTTAGCGCGTCGTAATGCGCATAAGGAGGGCGAATATAACGAAGAATCGGACTGCAGGCAAGGAAAGAAGTCCGCCGCTCAGACCAAATACAAGGAGGCCGTCGCGGCCTGCAACAACGTCGAAAATATCGCCTGCACCATATCGCAAATCGCCCGGAAGTTCGGACTGAACCCTTCGGGCTTCGGGGCCTGCCTGAGAATACACCATCCCGAAATACTCGTCCGCAGAGATGCGGAACGCCAACGGCTGGGGCTGGCCGATCACAGAAAACGCGGCATGCGGCCCTGGAGCAAAGAGCATTATGCCGATGCAATAGAACTGCTGCACACTACGGAGATGACCATACCGGAAGCGGCGCGCGCCTGCCATGTATCGGCCGGAGGACTCAGCCAACATGTACTATCCTACCACCGAAGGCTGCAACACGAACGCAAGGAGAAACGCGAGCAGGCCAAAGGGAACAAGAAGATAGGCCGCCTGACGGGCAACGGACGCAGACACGAACCCAGGGCGGAGACAATAGAGCGTTACCGCGAGGCGGTACAGCTCTATGAGCAGACCTCCATGACGATACGGGAAATCGCCATCGCGACAGGGAAGAACGAAAACACCTTATACGCCTACCTGCGTACCTGGCATCGCAAGGAGGCGTTCGAACGCCGGGGAGCCGAATACCGGGAGGGAGTGCCGATCACGACGACCAAGCAATACCGCCGCGCCAAGGCCGAGAAGTACGCTCCGGCCATCGCACGGCTGCGCGAGGGAGACATAAGCGTCGCGAAAGCGGCGGCCGAATACGGACTCCATCCTGAATCTTTCAGGCAATACCTCAAAGAGCACTTCCCGGAGCTGCACGCCCGCGAAGGGATGATGCGCACGGCGGAGGGCAAACGGATCTCGCGCCGCAGCATGGAAAAGTACGCCGAGGCCATCCGCCTGTACGAAACCACTGCGGAGGATCTGCACTCCATAGCCCGGCGGCTGGGGCTGGTCTATAACTCGCTGGGCGGATTCGTCCGGCGGAATTTCCCGCACCTGATCGAAAAGCGCCGGTGGACAGAAGCCGAAAGAGCAGAAGGCGGCGGCACGACGAACGCCTGCCGGGAATGTCCGGACGGGGAGGATACTCCGTAACGCCCCAAAAGCGACTCGTAAAAAAACGATAAGATAAAAACCAGAGAAATCCAACGATCGGGGCGCACATCAAAAAAACGGACGTTATCCTCCGGGGCGGTGAATTCCGCCGCAACTATCGACTGACCGGAATGAAAAGGCATGCGCCGCCAAAAACACTTTTGAGAAGCGAATTACAGAGTGAAATCCGCTTTTACAAAAGTGTTTTATTATATCTACATCGAAAACCTATACTATTGACTTCATTATGGATTACACAGATATTCAGCCATTACTGAATGCCTACCACAACAAACGAATGGGACTTCAAAAAGATATAACCGCACATAGCCAACCGTCGTAAATACGACGAGCAAGTCCGCAAGACAGTAGACGAGTGCGGGTCCGTATCGGGAAAACCATCCGCTCGCCCTGCATTCCCGTTTTCCCTTTATTTCAACACTCCTGCACGAACATAAACGCAGACCGATACGCCACAGGCACGGCCCGCATATCCGGACAATACAGGTATAGAGCGCCTTCCGTATGTTACCGGTCGAAAAAAGCCTCCCCACCGTATGGCTCTGCGCGTATTTATCATGCAGCATAAACATAATGTTTCTACAGCATAACACAAGAACCCTGCTCTTTATTCCCATCGGACTCTACTATTTGCTGATTATGCAGGAATGGTTAATCTATATCAATATACTTCTCAGGATCAAAACCATTCGCCTTAAAGCGACGAGCGTTGATAATGAATCTCTATTTTTGGGCAGCAACTCTATACATGGATTTACAAGCAGATATCTCGTGAAATAAATTGGGAAATGGTTGTGTCGTTATAACTATTTCGGCAATTTTTATACCTTTGCATTGTCTGATGCTAAATATAAATCCATATGAAGTATCTTAATATAAAGAAAGCGTTGACTGCATGGCAGAATTTGCAGCC
>ERZ827528.432-NODE-432-length-52750-cov-6.783034_pt1 | contig 52750 bp, 53 predicted proteins | sample MGYA00519768_ERZ827528 | MGnify/ENA primary metagenome ERZ827528 (study PRJEB31778, sample SAMEA3449343) | human gut metagenome | biome: human gut; feature: human-associated habitat; material: faeces | place: United Kingdom | collected 2010/2012 ...
GCTGTACCCTTTTTTCAAGATTAGATAGTTCTTTTTTGCTGTGTGATATATTAAAGCCCGTGGGCTTCCATATCGAGGAAATCCACGGGCTTTGTTGCGCGTTTTTTTACAGCGCCTTTAATTATTTGAACACCAACTGTACCAAAAGCATATAGCATATGGTTCCACCTGCAATGGACAGGAGCATTTGTCTTTTCCACAAATGCACTGTCACTTTCACGCCTATGGCGATAAATTCAAGGCTTCCGCCATATATCGTCATGCTCATTATGAGGGGGTAGACAAAGCTGAATCCTGATGCGTTGGCATAAATGCCATAGGCAATGCCTAAAAACCAAAAACCTGCGAATATCGGTATTGTATAAGGAAAAGCCAATTTCAGGGCTTTGAATGCTTTTCTATCGTGATTTTTTTCCAAAATGTTCATCTGCCTTTCGGGCGTTCGCTGTGTCGAAAAACGCTGTGTATAAAAGTTTAGCACAACGTTTACCTGTAGTCAAGCACCGAACTATTGACAAATCGCACTTGTGGATATATAATTTACCAAGAAACTACACTTTGAAAAGGAGGTGTGGCAGTGACAAAGGTCATATATCCTGTTATCGGCAGGCAGACTTCCCTGCCCTTTTATCTCACCGGAATAGGCATTTCCGACCCTGAATATCACGTCACAAGGGACAAAGGGCTTGTTTCACATCAGCTTCTTTTTACCTCAGGGGGCGAGGGCAGACTAATTGTCGGGGGAGAAGAATTTGTGCAGACAAAAGGCTCGGCATTTTATCTGCCCCCTAACGTTCCGCATGAATATTATCCTGCAAATGGGAATTGGATAACAAACTGGATAGTTTTCCGTGGTGAATTTGCGGGGCAAATGCTTGCAAACCTTGGCTTTGACAGCTTTAGATTCTCCCCTGAGATAAACACCCAAAAACCCGCTCAGCTTTTTGAGCGAATTTTAGCTGCCGCTGCCGACCCTGTGAATTGTGGCGAAAAAACTTCCGCACTTGTGTATGAATATATCCTCACCATGAGGACTGCAATGCTTTTCCCTGACAGCCGAAACAACGTGGGAAGCATTACAAGGCAGGCGCTTTTGTATATTGACAGCCGATACATGGAGGATATTACCGCAGAAACACTTGCAGGACTTTCGGGAGTGTCAGTACAACATTTCTGCCGTGTTTTTAAAGCAGAAACTTCAATGCGTCCCCTTGAATATATTGCAAAACGACGTATCTCTCAGGCAAAATCTCTGCTTCTTAACACCGACTCTGACATAGGCGACATAGGCAAGCAGGTGGGCTATGAGGACAGAAACTATTTCAGCATCGTTTTTAAAAAGCTGGAGGGCGTTTCGCCAAGAGAATACCGTCGTTCAAGAGGAACAGGTTTGTAATAATATTTTAAGCTTTATTAGAATTTTCTTAGCATATTTCAAAGCAAAATGTTCGTATCTTAATAATATGCAAAATATTTCAGATTGACCATACACTCCTTTAAGCTTATAATTGTCATAAGAAAGCAAGAAGCCATGCTTTATGCAAGGAGGATAACTTATGACGATACTAAAAAGGGGCGCGTCAATGGTGTCAGCATTGGTCATGATGATATCTAGCGCAGGCGCTTACAATTGCAGTGCGGAGGGAACAACGGTGAACGATAGCAATACAAATAATACAAGAGAGATAGTTATTGACGGAACTACGGCTCAGCTAAAAGAAAATATGCGCTACAGAGGGGCAGGCATGGTGAGCGCAAACAACTCCTCAAGGCTTCTGCTGGATTACAAGGCTGAACACCCTGATGTATATGAGCAGATAATGGAGTATATGTTTGGCAAAGAGGGTATCGGCATTACTCACCTTAAGTTGGAAATGGGTGCGGATATAAACTCATCATCAGGCACAGAACCGTCTGTAATGAGAACAGAGGACGAAAAGGCTAACGTAACAAGAGGTGCGGCATACCAGCTTGCCGCTGACGCAAAGAAGATAAATCCTGACCTCACCTTGGATATGCTTTGGTGGAGTGAACCAAAGTGGGTATCTGACGCTTCCGACGTTTATGCTGCAAGATACAAATGGTATAAAAACACCCTTGACGCCGCTTATGAAACATATGGACTTGAATTTGACTATGTAAGTGCTGTGCAGAATGAGCGTGGAGCTGACCTTGAATGGGTGAAATATCTTTCCTCACATCTTAAAAGTGAAAAAGGCACCCCTTATGACTACTCAAAGATAAAGATAGTCGCTGGAGAAGAGGTCTGCACATGGGGCTTTGCTGACAGAATGTATGAGGACAGCGAACTTATGAACGTTGTTGACGTGGTGGGAAGCCATTACACAAGCGAGTCCACCGAGAACGCACAGAAGCTTGCATATGAAGAAAACAAAGAGCTTTGGTTCAGTGAAGCAAGCTCGCCAATGGCATATGCGCAGGGTACATACAGATATGACGGCTCAGGTCTGGCAGGCATAAACGGCACACTTGATATTGCAAACAGAATAATCGGAATGTATCCCAACGGCAAAATGACACTTTATGAGTATCAGCCTGTTGTATCGGCATACTATGACGGCGTTTGCTACTGTCAGAAACAGCTCATCTCAGCCTGCGACCCTTGGAGCGGTTATTATATGCTTGACAGCGGATTTTATATGTCACTGCATTTTTCGCAGTTTATTGAAAAAGGCTGGGCGTTCGTTGACAGCGGCTGCTACAGCGACGGCAAAAAAGGTGGTGACGGCCACGCTATCGTCGACGCAGTTTACAGCTATATGACCGCCACAGACACAGAAACAGGCGATTACAGCACTGTTATCACAAACACTACAAGCGAGCCTATACAGTATGACCTCAAGGTATCAGGACTTGACAAGGCGTCAAGCAACGTGAGCGTATGGGAAACAAGAGGTCCTGACAGCATTGACGGCAGCTATGACGAGAATTATTTCAAGAAAACTGAGGATATAACCCCTACAGAGAACGGCGGAGCTTATACATACTCTGTGACAGTGAAGCCAAATTCTATTGTGACAATTTCTACTGTTACACCTGAGCGCACAGAATACAAAAACGCTGACGAGAGCGAACGCACTGTTTTGAAGCTTCCATATTCGGACGATTTTGAGTATGCAGGCTATCCTGAGAATTATCTTTCATCAAGGGGCAATGCGCCAAGATACACAACAGATCAGGGCGGTGCTTTCGAGGTGGAAAAGACCGACAAGGGCAATATGCTAGTTCAGCAGATAACGGCTGACATGAAAGCCAACGAGTGGGGCTACACCCCAGAACCTGTGACTACATTTGGTGACGACAGGTGGTATAACTACTCTGTGAACGTTGACGCTGCTTTTGCGACTTCGCAGGACGCAGGATCAAACTATGTGGGCGTTGGTCTGAGATACACGCTTGGCTGCAATTCATACAGTGGCTATTGGATAAAGCTTTATGAGAACGGAAGCTGGGAGCTTAAAGCAAATGACGGCACTCTTAGCAGTGGAAGCATAGACAGCTTTGACGGCACAGCTTCTCACAAGCTTAAAGTCGAGGCTGTAAACAACGTTATCCGTGGATATGTTGACGGAAACATGGTGACTGAATACACTGTGAACGAGGGTGAATCTCTTATCGGCGCAGGCAGAGCGTCACTTTTTAGTTCATACAACAAAAACAGCTTTGATAACTTCTCTGCTGAACCTGTGGAGGGCAGTGACACATATGTAACTCGCTTTGACGAAACAGACTCTTGCTTCACTTTTGAGGGCAACTGGGAACACAACCTTATGAGCAGCTTCAAAAACTACAAACGAACCATAACAGATGGCACAGAGGGCGACTCTTTCACAGTAAGCTTTGAGGGAACAGGCTTTGCGCTTTCAGGTGAAACAAAAGAAAACGCTATACTCGGGGTATCAATAGACGGAGATGATGAACAGCTCGTGACAGTTTCAAGGACAGGACAGCGTGAGATATCATGCCATTTTGAAGGCTTGTCTGAGGGCGCTCACACCGCAAAGGTAACCATAAAATCAGGCAAATATACAATTGACGCTATGCAGGTAACAGGTGGAAAGATACCATTCGAGAAGAAAAAGCCTGCGAAGTCTGAAAGCACTAAGTCAGGCAAAAGCAAGCTTCCTATAGCCGTGGGCGCAGGCGTTTGCGCTGCTGCGGCAGTTGGTGCAGTGATATACGGCATAGCGAGAAAGAAGCGTAAGGAAAATAATGACTAAAATAAGCAGAACAACAGACATGACACAAGGCAGTGAAATGCGACACATAATAATGTTTTCACTGCCATTGCTTGCAGGAAATCTTTTGCAGCAGACATACAATATAGTGGACACTATGGTGGTGGGGCGTTATCTGGGCGATGACGCCCTTGCCGCTGTTGGTGCTACAGGCTCTATAACTTATCTTTTTTACACCCTTTGCATAGGGCTGTCGGTGGGTGCAGGAATAATTGTCGCACAGTATTTCGGTGCGGGCAAGAAAAAAGCCCTGCGGTCGGCAGTGTTCAATTCGGCACTTGTTACAGCTATATTCGGCATTGTAATAAGCCTTTTATCCGTGCCTGCCGCAAAACCTATACTGGAGCTTTTGAAAGTTCCTGACAAGCTCATCGGAGATTCTGTGGCTTATATGCAGATAGCCTGCGGCGGAACGATAGCGGTGGCAGCATACAACTGGATAAACGCCATAATGAGGGCTTTGGGCGACTCAAAAACACCGCTGATATTCTTAGGTGCAGCAAGCTTGCTAAACGCCCTCCTTGACCTGCTTTTTGTGGTGGTATTCAAATTCGGCATAGCAGGTGCGGCATGGGCTACAGTGCTTACGCAGGCACTTTCTGCCATTTCTTGTATTGTGTACTGTTTTGCAGTGAGTGGAGAGATAAAGCTCACCGCCGACGATCTGCACGCCGACAAGGACATGATGAACCGCTGTGTGAAAACAGGCGTGCCTATCGCCATACAAAACGGACTTATCTCGGTATCAATGGTGGCTCTTCAGCGTGTGACAAACGGCTTTGGCGAAACGGTCATGGCGGCATACACAGTTTCAATGCGTATCGAGCAGTTCGTTCAACAGCCGTTTTCTTCACTTAATGCGGCGGTTTCAACATTCACAGGACAGAATATCGGTGCAGGAAAAGAAAAACGTGCGCAGAAAGGTCTTGCTTGTGCAATAAAGATATCGGTGATATTCTCGGCAGTGGTGCTTGTGCTGTTCACACTGTTCGGTGGAGCGATAACATCTTGGTTTGTCAAGGGCAAGACTGTTATAAGCATATCGGCAAAAGCGCTTATCATAACCTCACTTTTCTACTGGTCGCTGGGTATTATCCACACCACAAGGGGCTTTTTGAACGGCGCAGGCGACACAAACTATGCCCTTGTAAACGGCATGGCGGAGGTAATATGCAGGATAGGTCTTTCACTTATCCTCACAAGGATAGCTTTCATAGGCTATTGGGGCATATGGTACACCACCGCCGCAACGTGGTTTGTGACCGCTATGGTGAGCCTTATAAGATACAAGGGTGGAAAATGGAGGCTTCATTCAATTGTAAAATAGATTTTCATAACTGCTGTACCGATTGGGTGCGGCAGTTTTTTTAGTTGAAACAGTTTCACATTATATATGAAATATTCATATGAAACCATATTGAAAATTCATAGTGCAGTGGTACAATATAATAAAAGGAGTGACGAGCAATGAACATTACCGAATTTGCAAAAGCCGCAGGAGTATCAAAATCTGCTGTGAGCAGATATTTCAACGACGGCTATGTGAGCGAAGAGAAGCGCAGGCTTATTGAAGCCGCCATAGAGGCCACAGGCTATGCCCCAAGCGTTCAGGCGCAGAACGTGAGAACAAGGGTGACAAAGCTTGTGGGAGTTATTATACCGAAGCTTTCAAGCGAGAGCTGTGCAAGAGAGGTGGAGGGAATAAGTCAGGTACTCAGTGAGCAGGGCTATCAGCTTTTGCTTGTGAACTCCGCCAACGACCCAAAGAAAGAAGTGGAATATCTGGAGCTTTTCCGAAGCAATCGTGTTGACGGAGTTATCTTTTTGGCTTCTGTTTTCACTCCGCTCCATGACGCTGTGCTGAAAAAAATGCGTGTGCCAGTGGTAATTGTGGGACAGGAATACAAGGGTGCAAACTGCGTTTGTCATGACGATTACAAAGCCGCCTATACCGCAGAGAAGCTTATGCTTGACAAAGGCTGCAAAAAGCCCGCTTTTATCGGGGTTACCGAGCAGGACAAGGCGGCAGGTCAGGCAAGAAAAAACGGGTTTCTCCACGCCCTTTCTGATAACGGCATCAACATTGAAAAGTCTGATATGCAGACGGCTGAATTTAAAATGGACTCAGGCTACAAAAGGGCTTTGACATTACTGAAAAGCAGCAGAAGGTACGACCACATTTTCTGTGCCACCGACAATCTTGCCGCAGGCGCACTCCTTGCCTGCCGTGAGCAGGGATTGAAAGTACCAGAGGATATAATGATAGCAGGTATTGGCGACTCTCAGCTTTGTAAGGTCACGTCCACTCCCCTGACCTCTGTGCATTTTCATTATCGCACCGCAGGCATAGAAGCGGCACAAATGCTGCTCAATTCACTTAAACGAGAAAGCTCTATACCAAGGACACTGACGCTCGATTTTGAGCTGGAAGAGCGTGAGTCTACAGAGAAAAAATGTGAAACTGTGTGAAACCTTGTAACACCGCCTTGCAAGTTTATATTATTTGTCAATAGACAAATGCACTGCCATGGGTTATAATATAGTTAATGAAATCGGTATCACATAAATGATGAAACTGATAAAATAACATAGTTCGGACAAAATAATAAAAAAAGCAAGCAAAGGACGGGATATTATGGATCACAGAAGTTCAGCTCGTGAGATACTTTCTGCTATAGGCGGAAAGGAAAATCTGGTCAGTGCCGCACACTGTGCCACAAGATTAAGACTTATAATCGCAGACAACTCAAAGATACAAAAGGATACCCTGGAGAACATTGATGTTGTAAAGGGTGTTTTTGAAGCTTCAGGACAGCTTCAGATCATCATAGGCACAGGAACGGTAAACAAGGTCTATGACGAATTTATTGCAGAGGCAGGCGTGGAAGCCTCTTCAAAGGACGAAGTCAAGGCTCAGGTGGCTCAGAAGCAGAACTGGTTCAAAAGACTTATCAAAACTCTCGGCGACGTATTCGTACCTATAATCCCTGCTATCGTTGCAGGCGGTCTTATCATGGGAATAATGGAAGCTTTGAATTTCATGGCTTCAAACGGCTTTATCTCCCTTGACACCAATGGATATGTTTTCACCATATTCAAACTGCTTTCAAATGCAGCGTTCACATTCCTGCCGATACTTATTGGCTATTCTGCAACTAAGGTGTTCGGTGGCAACCCTTATCTTGGTGCGGTAATAGGAATGTTCCTTATCCACCCTGACCTGCAAAACGCTTGGACAGTTTCCACAAACGGATATGAGCAGACTTTCTCCATATTTGGTCTGTTCAACGTTCACATGGTAGGCTATCAGGGTCATGTAATTCCTATCATAATCGCTTCATTCATTCTTGCGAACATCGAGAAAAAGCTTCACAAGAAAGTGCCTGACATTGTCGACCTTTTCGTTACACCTCTTGTGAGCCTTACAGTAACAGCTTTCCTCGTTTACACCTTTATCGGTCCTGTATTCGTTGCCCTTGAAAATGGCATTATCACAGGCGTTCAGAAGCTTATCACTATCCCATTCGGCATTGGCTCGTTCATAATGGGCGGTTTCTATTCAACAACAGTTGTTGGCGGTATACACCATATGTACACTGTTATCGACATTGGTCAGCTTGCTAAATATGGTGCGACATATTGGCTGCCTCTGGCATCTGCCGCAAATATGGCTCAGGGAGCTGCCTGCCTTGCAGTGGCAGTAAGAAGCAAGAACAACAAGATAAGATCAATGGCTTATCCTTCTGCTCTGTCTTGTATGCTTGGCATCACAGAGCCTGCAATATTCGGTGTAAACCTTAGATTTGTAAAGCCTTTCATATTCGGTTCTATCGGCGGCGCTTGCGGAGCAATGGTCGCTTCTATCCTCCACCTTGGCGCAACTGCAACAGGTGTAACAGGAATATTTGCAATACTTCTTACACTCAACCACCCAGTGAAGTATATAATATCAATGGCTGTAGCAATGGGCGTTGCATTCACTCTTACTTGGCTTTTCGGCACGAACAACGAGCACATAAGAAACGAGAACAAGCCTTCCGAAAACAAGACAGAAAAGGCTGAACAGCCTGCACAGGCTATGGAAACAAAGGCTGAAAATGCAGACGTAGCAGATGACGGCATTATCACAGCTCCGCTTAGCGGCAAGGCTGTAAAGCTTGAAAACGTTCCTGACCAGACCTTTGCGCAGGGCATACTTGGTCTTGGTGCGGCAATAGAACCTACTGAGGGCAAGGTCGTTGCACCTGACGACGGCAAGGTCGAAACACTTTTTGACACTTTCCATGCAATTGGTTTGACACTTGACAACGGCAAGGAGCTTCTTATCCACGTTGGAATAAACACTGTTGAGCTTAAAGGCGAGGGCTTCAAGGCTTACGTTTCTGAGGGCGACAGAGTAACAAAGGGACAGACGCTTATCACTTTCGATATGGACTTTATAAAGAGCAAGGGCTATCAGACTATCACACCTGTTCTTGTGGGCAATTCAGACGAATTTGCCTCCGTTGAGGAGCTTGCAGAAGAAGGCACACAAGTGACTATAGGAGATAAGCTAATAAAGGTAAACGCATAAAGTACAGACAAACCGTCAATAATTATAGTCAACGCATTAAAAGGAGAGGATATAAATGGATAACAAAGAAAAACTGGAAAACAGAGAAAGAATAAAGAATGCAAAATGGCGTCAGAGATTTCATATCGAACCGCCTGACGGCTGGCTCAATGACCCGAACGGTCTGAGCTTTTACAAGGGCGAATATCATGTTTATTTTCAGTACAGCCCGATTGCCCCTGACGGTCACACGCCAAGAGGCTGGGGACATTATCACGGCAGCGACCTTATGCACATGACTTATGACAGAGCAGTTATGATGCCTGACATTCCTGAGGACAGCCATGGTGTTTACTCAGGAAGCGCCATTGAAAATGACGGTGTTCTGCATATTTTCTACACAGGTAATGTGAAGATGATAGGCGATTATGATTATGTCAAAGCCGGCAGAGGTGCAAACGTTATCCACGTCACCACCACAGACGGAAGCAAAATGAGTGAAAAGCAGGTACTTCTCAGAAACAGCGACTACCCTGATTTCTGCTCATGCCATGTGAGAGATCCAAAGGTGTGGAAAGAAGGCGACGCATGGAAAATGGTGCTGGGTGCAAGAACTCTTGACGACGAGGGCTGTGTGCTTGTATACGAATCTGACGATCTTATAACCTGGAAATACACCGGCAAGGTATACAAAGAGGGCTACGGCTATATGTGGGAATGCCCTGACTATTTCGAGATAGACGGCAAGGGCTTTTTAAGCACCTGCCCGCAGGGTATGCCTCACTATGAAACAAAGTGGCAGAACCTTAACGAATCAGGCTACTTCCCTGTTCAGGGCAAGCTTGAGGACAGCGTTCTCGGTGACTTCACCGAGTGGGACATGGGCTTTGACTTCTATGCGCCGCAGACATTTCTTGACCCTCAGGGCAGGAGAATACTCATAGGCTGGCTTGGCATGGATAACAAGGCATACGGCAATGCCACCACTGATCTTGGCTGGCAGCACTGCCTTACCATACCGAGGGTTGTAACTATTGCACCCAACGGCAAGCTCAGACAGCAGCCTATAGCTGAATTTGACGAGCTTAAAAGCAACGCACGCCGACAGAGCAGCGGTCAAACTGCAGAATATCCTCTGCCATTTGAGCTTGACGGTGAGCCTGCGGACAGCTTCAGCATAACCCTTGACGGCAAGCTGGAACTTGACTTTGATAAAGAGAAAAAGCTCTTTACAATGAAATTTACTGACGAAAAATACGGCTGTGGCAGAACGGTAAGAAACGCAGAGATAGACAACGTGAGAAACATAAGAGTTATCGCAGATATGTCAAGCATCGAAGTCTATATCAATGACGGCGAAACTGTGATGTCAACAAGAATATATCCCGATAATGACAGCGTAAAGCTTAAAGTAAACGGCTTTGAGGCACAGGTCTGGGACATCTGAGAGGAGGAACTGCAATGGGAAACACACTTTTTGCCATAGGCGAAGCACTGATAGATTTTATTCCTGCACAGACAGGCTGTGCCTTTGAAGAAGTAACGGCTTTCAGCCCTAAAAGCGGCGGAGCGCCTGCAAACGTCTGCGGAGCGTTCACTATCCTTGGTGGAAGCTCAAAATTTATCACTCAGCTTGGTGATGACCCATTCGGAAGAAAGATAGCAGGCGACCTTGCAAGGGCTGGAATCGACACTTCCCTTGTGAGCTTTACAGACAAGGCGAACACAGCTTTGGCTTTTGTGAGCCTTGAAAATGACGGCAACAGGACGTTCTCATTCTACAGAAAGCCCTCCGCAGATATGCTTTTTTCAGCGGAGCAGGTAAAAGAAGAATGGTTTGAGGACGCATACGCACTGCATTTTTGCAGTGTTTCCCTTGGAGATTTTCCGATGAAAGACGCACACAAAAAGGCTATCGCCTATGCACGTCAAAAAGGCGCAATGATAAGCTTTGACCCTAATCTGCGTTTTCCTCTTTGGAACGACAAGAAAGCTCTGCATGATACCGTGAATGAGTTTATACCAATGGCTGACATTGTGAAGATATCAGACGAAGAGCTTGGATTTATCACAGGTGAAAACGACATCAAAGCCGCTCTGCCAAAGCTTTTCACAGGCAATGTGAAGCTTGTGATATACACCTGCGGCTCAGAGGGAGCATATGCTTTCACAAATAACGCACAGGCATTTGCAGAGAGCGAAAAGGTGAAAGCCGTTGACACAACAGGTGCAGGGGACGGTTTTATAGGCTCGTTCCTATATGCACTAAAAACTCTCAGCGTGACCGCCGAAGGTCTTTGTGACCTTGACAATGCACAGCTAGAACGCTGTATAGCGTTTTCAAATAAATTCTGCGGTGAAAGCGTTAAACATCAGGGCGCTATCGACTCCTACAGAAAAATAGAATTTATATAAATTTGCATAATAATTATCCTTTAATAATACATTTCCTTAAAACAAAGCCTTCCCCTTTTGGGAGGGTTTTTGTTTTCGGCAAATTTCACAAAACACTTTTGCAGTATATGTAGGGGACGGCGCCCTCGACGTCCCGCTTTTGCGTTTTTGAAAGGCTCGTTTTTAACACGTTTTAGCATAGTAATATGATACTTTGTGAAAATTTGACAAAAGATAAGATATACTATATAATAGAGATTGTATGACTATTTTTACAGGAGAATTATTATGAACGAAAATAAAAACAGAGCAACCTTTCAATCCCGATTGGGATTTATACTTGTATCCGCAGGGTGTGCCATTGGTCTTGGCAACGTGTGGAAATTTCCATACATTTGCGGACAAAACGGCGGCGGAGCTTTTCTGTTCCTATACCTTATCTGCCTTGTGCTGTTGGGTCTTCCAATACTCATATGCGAATTTGCCATAGGCAGAGGAAGCAACCGAAGTCTTTCTCAGGCTTTCAACCGACTTGAAAAGCCAGGTAGCCGATATCACTGCACAAAATACACGAGCATTGCAGGAAACTATCTGCTCATGATGTTTTACACCATGGTCACAGGCTGGATGTTATACTACGCTTTCAAATACGCCACTGGCTCGTTGGACGCTTCAAGCACAGCGGCAACGGCTGAGGCTTTTAAGAATATGCAGGCCTCCCCGTGGCTTATGCTTATATTCTCGGCTATCGTTATCATACTTTGTATCGGTGTTTGCGCACTGGGATTGCAAAACGGCATTGAAAAGGTAACGAAAATTATGATGATACTGCTTATGGCGCTCATGGTGGTGCTGGCGGTGAACTCTATCAGGCTGAAAGGCGCTTCTGAGGGGCTTAAATTCTTTCTTGTGCCGGACTTTGATGTATTTAAGGAAAAAGGCTTCACATCAGTGCTTTTCGCCGCAATGACTCAGGCGTTTTTCACACTAAGCATAGGCATAGGCACAATGGAGATATTCGGAAGCTATTTGAAAAAGGACCGCACTCTTGTAGGCGAGTCTGTGAACGTTATCGTTCTTGACACTGCCGTGGCTGTCGTTGCGGGACTTATCATAATCCCTGCCTGCTTTGCATACGGAATCGAGCCTGATTCAGGTCCGTCACTGCTTTTCATTACTCTGCCTAACGTTTTCCACCATATGGCTTCAAGCCGTTTGTGGGGAATATTCTTCTTCATCTTCATGTCATTTGCGGCGCTTTCCACCGTTATCGCAGTGTTTGAGAACATTATCACAATGTCGGTGGAACTGTGGGATTGGAGCAGAAAAAAATCACTTATTGTAAACCTTGTGATGATACTTGTGCTTACAATGCCTGCTGTGTTTGGATTTAACCTGCTGAAAAATATCCAGCCAATGGGCGCAGGTTCGACTATCATGGACCTTGAAGACTTCTTGGTATCATCTAATCTTCTGCCGCTTGGCTCTCTTGTGGGAGTGCTTTTCTGCGTTCGCAAAAACGGCTGGGGCTGGGAGAACTTCATCAAGGAAGCCAACACTGGCAAGGGCAAGCATATCCCTAACTGGCTTCGCAGCTACATGGCCTACGTTGTGCCTGCACTTATCTGTTTCATCTATCTTAAAGGCTACTATGACACATTCTCAAACAGAAGTCTGCCGGTCCTTATAGGCTGGATGTGCTTTGCGGTGATACTTCTTGTGCTGATATTCTGGGCAGCTTTCTCAAAAAGCAAAAAAAATTTGGAAAATCCTATTGACAAATAGAAAGTTTGGCTATATAATAAACCTTGCGTGATGTTTCACGAAAAATCGTATAATGATAAACGCTATAAGAATAAACTGAAAGGTGGTGGGTGAAATGAGAAATATTCTTTTTGATCTTCTAAAGACTAACGAGAATATAAGCCTTACAAATAATGCAAGTTCGATGTGCCTTTCAGATGTCATTTTGCCTGCCCTTATTGCCAAAAGCTAATGAGATTTTTATCAGCTTTCTGGATATTATACTGCAGATCTATTGCGACCTCTGATATCAGGTATCAGAGGTCTTTTTTTGACCTGTTATAGGCAGTTACGTTATGCGAATTTACAGAATTATATCGGAAGAATATGAAATTTATCCCGAAAAGGAGGGAATACATGAAGTTTTTTGACGTTTTGCCACAGCTTGCAGAAAACGAACTGCTTAAGCGTGGAGTTATGACTGACGAGCTGCTTTACTGCGTAAAAGCTGACCTTGACGGTGAGGGCGGATATGTGGACGTATACATAACTTTCACAAAAGACACCCTTTGCATACTCCGTGGCTATGAAGAATACGGAAAAATGAAGCGTGGGCAGAAGAGAAAAAATCTCGTAAGCTTCACAGTATCAGGCTATGATGAATACCCCATAGACAGCATTGAAGAAATGTTTGTTGACCGCTATGCAAATTCCGCAAGACTTATGATAAAGGACAAGTCAGGCAAGGAATTCCCTATAGCGAGGTTCTCACTTGGCTTTGCTGACAAATTCGAGAAATTCAGCCAGCGTGTGAACTGCACAGCCAAGAACGAGCCTATCGACGACCGCCTGCTGGAAGGAGTAAAGACCCACTGCCCTACCTGCGGTGAGCCTTATCCTGACCCTAACCGCCCTGTCTGTCCGAGATGTGTAGACAGACGCTCGGTGTTCAAACGCCTGCTTTCTATGTTCGGTGAATTTAAGGGTGCGGTATTTCTCATACTGCTCACCATAGTTTTAAGCAACGTTTTCGCAGTGCTTTCACCGATATTCGGCTCTCAGATGCTCTATGATGATGTGCTTGCGGAAAACGGAAAATACTATGGCAAGATACTCATGATAGTAATGCTCATCGTGGGCATTAACATTGCAGGAATGATAATGCGGATAATTTCAGGCATTATAACCTCAAAGGTCGTGCCTGTTGTTACGCACCGGCTTAGGGTGAAGATATTCTCCTCAATGCAGCGGCTTTCCCTTGACTTTTTCACAAGCAAACAGACAGGCTCGCTTATGTCGAGGGTCGACAGAGATAGTCAGAACATCTACTGGTTTTTCACGGATATAGTGCCGTATGGACTTACAAACGTGGTAAAGATAGTGGGCATTGCGGTGATAATGCTCACAATTTCGCCACTTCTGTCACTTGGTATAATCCTCACTATCTCGGTGATAGAGATAGTTCAGCACCAATTTTACAAAAGCCAGCGCAAGCTTTACCGCAAATATGACGTTGCAATGCGTTCTGCAAACTCGGTGCTGTCTGACGTTATGAACGGTCAGCGTGTGGTATAGGCTTTTGCCCGTGAGGACAGAGAGATTGACCGCTATAGAGTGAAAAACACTGACGCATTTTTGATAAACTCAAGGATAAACTCACGAATAGCAAACACTATCCCTGTTATATGGACGTTCTATAGGATAGTGAACAAGCTTGTTTTCTGCCTTGGCGCAGTGCTTGTTATAAAAGGTCACATACTATTCGGCGCACTTTCAGCACTTATTTCTTATACCGAAATGGCGATGGACCCTATCAACTTTTTCACATGGATAGGCGACCGCTGGGCAAAATGTATGGACGCCGCATCAAGAATGTTTGAGATAATGGACGCTCTGCCTACTGTAAAAGAGGACAAACACCCTGTTCACATGGAAAACATGAGGGGCGATATCGAGCTTAAAAATGTATCCTTTGAATATGAAGCAGGACACCCTATCATAAAAAACGTTTCTTTCAAGGTGCAGGCTGGGCATATGTTTGGAATCGTTGGTAAAACAGGCGCAGGAAAATCCACTATCATAAACCTTATGGCAAGGCTTTATGACGTAACAGGCGGTGAGATAACCATTGACGGCGTACCTATCAGGAAGATAGCTTTTGACGATCTGCGCAGAAATATCGGTATAGTTTCTCAGGAAACTTTCCTTTTCATAGGGTCGATAGCTGACAATATCCGCTATGCAAACCCTGACGCCACCATGGAAGAAGTTATCGAAGCGGCAAAGTCCGCAAACGCACATGAGTTTATAACAAAGCTCCCTGAGGGCTATAACACTAAGGTCGGCGAGGGCGGAATATCCTTGTCAGGCGGTGAAAAGCAGAGAATATCTATCGCAAGGGCTATCATTCAGAAGCCTAACATACTTATCCTTGACGAGGCGACCGCTTCCATGGACACAAGGACAGAGCGAAAGATACAAGCCGCTATCGACAATCTGAAACAGGGCAGGACGATTATTTCTATCGCACACCGCCTTTCAACTCTCCGTGACGCTGATATGCTCTGCGTTATCGAAAATGGAGAGCTTAAAGAAATGGGAACACATGACAAGCTCATAAAAGAAAAAGGCAAATATTTCGAGCTTTACAAGCTGCAATCAGAGGCATTGCAGTTCATAAACGAATAAGTAAGGAGATGAACACAATGGCTGAAAATATTACCGCTGAGCAGGAGGTCTATGAGGTCGATAAGCTGACCTTGCTCGACTGCAAAAAGATACGCCTTGCAAAGGAAGAAAGCGGCTTTCTTACCCTCGATTATGAGGGCAGGACTTATCACAAGGTAAACCCCACAAGGCTCATACCATTTTACTCAAAGACCACCTACATAAGCCTTTCATACGAAAATTCCGAAAAAGAGTTCCGTGAGATAGGCGTTATAAAAGATATGGCGGAGCTTGACAGTAAGCAATACAAACTTCTTGACAGCTATCTTGAATACAAATACTATATGCCTGAGATAACAAAGGTCTACAGCATAAAGGATAATATGCGTGGTGCGATCTTTGTAAAGGCTGACACAACTTCAGGACAGAAAACTATCTGTATCCGTGACTGGTATCAGAATTTCAGAATGATAGGCTATGATTATCTCTACGTCAACGACGCAGACGGCAACAAATATTTTTGCCCTGACATTCACAAGCTTGACAGAAAGAGCCGTCAGGTGCTTGAAATGTACACCTAAAAGGTGTTAGACCACACTGAAAGGAGTGTGAAAATATGGATCTAAAAACCTCTCTTCCTGAAAACGCCAAGGCAGATATCATATATTCCCTGCCTGCAAACTTCACCTATAAGGGCGACAAAATGGACGGACATTTCTGCGTGACAAAAGAAAAGATATACATTTACAACGGCAGTGAGATAACACTTGAATACAGCATAGACGATTTCTCCGAGTTTGAGTGCAAACAGCAGATAGGCACTTCAATGGCTCAGGGAACGCTGAAAAGCGGTGAAACTATCTGCTTCTGCGGTTTTTCGCAGGATCAGTTTCTCAGATACGCCGAGCTTATGAAGCTTCTTGACCACTGTTTGCGTACAGGCGAGCTTATGGAGATAACTGACACGGAAGAGCCTGTCTGCCCAAAATGCGGTCTGCCACTGGAGGGCGCAAAGGAATGTATCTACTGCACAGGCAAGGGCAAGACAATGGTCAAGCTCATAAAACGCATTGCGCCATACAAGAAATATTTTGCGATCGCAGTTATATGCACGATACTTTCCGAGCTTATTTGGGTGCTTGCGCCATATCTTGACAGAGTTATAATCGACAAGTATGTTACCCCAAAAAACACCCATTGGGCAGGACTTGCAGGAGTTATCATCACTATCGTCACCCTTCTGCTTTTGGCAGGAGTATTCGAGTTTTTCAACATGAAAAACAGCTTCAAGGTCGCACTCAATCTGGGACGTGACCTTAGGCAGGAGATATTTGAAAAGTCACAGCAGCTTTCCATGAACTCCATATCAAAGCGAACAGCAGGCGAGCTTATCAACCGTGTTTCAAGCGACGCCGCAAAGCTTGAGGACTTCATCACCGCAAACGGCAAGGACGCCATAGTAAAAATACTTTCCCTTGTGATAATAGGCATACTGCTTTTTATCATGGACTGGCGGCTTGCGCTTATGACAGTTTTGCCTGTGCCGATAGTTTTCATAATTGTGCAAAAGCTTTTTGACGCCATGGCGATACGCTACACAAAGGTATGGAAAAACGGCGTTTCTCATGGAGAAACTTTGCATGATATTTTAAACGGCATAAGAGTTGTAAAGTCCTACGGCAACGAGGTAAGGGAGATACAGCGTTACACAGAATGTTCCGAACGCTGGGCGAAAAGCTGTGTTCGTGCGGAAATGATGTGGTATCTCACCATACCTGCCTCAGAATTTATCCTCACCATTGGTAACTTCTTCGTACTGTATTTCGGTGGAAACATGATTCTCGACCACACCATGACATTAGGTCAGCTTATACAGTTCACCACCTACGTTGCAATGCTTTACGAGCCTATACGCTGGCTCATACAGATACCGAGAAATCTTGCGGACACCTCAGTTTCCGCAGGCAAGGTCTTTGAGATACTTGACGAGGACACTGACGTTCGTGATTGTGATGACCCTATTGACCTTGACATTCAAGGCGATATCGAATTTGACGGTGTTTATTTCGGCTACAAGGTATACAATCCTGTGCTGAAAGACATCTCATGCAAGATAAACAAGGGTGAGATGATAGGCATTGTGGGACACTCAGGAGTGGGAAAATCCACAATGATAAATCTTATTCTCAGACTTTATGACTGCACGCAGGGAGAGATACGCATTGATGGTGTTAACATAAAGGATATCGCACAGCACAGCCTGCGTTCACAGGTGGGCGTGGTGTTGCAGGAAACTTTCCTTTTTGACGGAAACGTACTTGAAAATATAGCATATGCAAAACCTGACGCTACCTTTGAGGAGGTAATAAGGGCAGCGAAAATTGCGAATGCACATGACTTTATTACAAAGCTCCCTGACGGCTACAACACCCGAGTGGGCAACAAGGGCTATCAGCTTTCGGGCGGCGAACGTCAGAGAATTGCCATTGCAAGAGCGATACTCCATGACCCTAAGATAATAATACTTGACGAGGCGACGGCTTCTCTTGACACTCAGACGGAAAAGCAGATACAAGACGCTTTGGGCAAGCTCACAAAGGGCAGGACGACAATTGCCATTGCTCACAGACTTTCCACCCTCAGCAACGCCGACAGGCTTATCGTCCTTGACAAGGGCAGACTTGCAGAGTTCGGCACTCACGCTGAACTTATGCAGAAAAAGGGCGTATACTACAAGCTTGTTATGGCTCAGCGCCAGACCACAAAAATGAAAAAAAGCCCAACCGCAGACCTGTTAAGCACTTGACATTATCACGGCAATGTGGTAAAATACAATAGTAAAATCTCATATCGGGGAATGATGTTCTCCCCTGGGAAACCTAAACCGCTTATTAAGCTGATGACTTCTGTTTTTACGCAGGAGTTGTCAGCTTTTTTGATTTTTGGGAGGTATAATTATGTTATTTTCACTGGCTGTGATCTTTCTTGTGGGGCTGTCAGCCGCCGCCATTTTTCAGGCTATCGGTATGCCGAGGATAATCGGTATGCTTGCAACGGGCATTCTCACAGGCACTTACGTTTTTGATCTGCTGGATCCTAAGATACTTGGCATATCCTCAGAGCTTCGGCAGATAGCCCTTATCATTATCCTTATCAAAGCAGGGCTGTCACTCAATTTGTCCGACCTGAAAAAGGTGGGCAGACCTGCGGTCATGATGTCATTTCTGCCTGCAAGCTTTGAGATACTGGGATATTTTATCCTTGCTCCGCTGCTTCTTGGGATAAACCACACGGAAGCCGCTGTTATGGGTGCAGTGCTTGGTGCGGTATCCCCTGCGGTGGTAGTGCCGAGAATGGTGAAGCTTATGGAAGAAAAATACGGCACTGAAAAAAGCATACCGCAAATGATACTTGCGGGAGCTTCATGCGATGATATTTTCGTTATCGTGCTGTTCTCCACATTCGTAACAATGGCGCAGGGCGGCTTTGCAAAGGCGACGGATTTTCTCAATATCCCTGTGTCAATAATCCTCGGAGTGCTTCTCGGCTCGCTGTCAGGGTTTGTGCTTTTCTATATTTTTGAGATATCCTACCGCAAAGGTAACAAAATAAGAAACAGCACAAAGGTCATCGCTATCTTGGGCTTGGCGTTCCTGCTCATGTCAGTGGAAACATTTTTGAAGCCTTATGTGGCTGTATCGGGACTTCTTGCAGTTGTGGCAATGGCTTGCGTGATAAAAATAAAGGCTGACAAAAGCGTGTCTGCAAGGCTTTCAGAAAAGTTCGGCAAGCTTTGGATAGCCGCTGAGGCTGTGCTTTTTGTCCTTGTTGGTGCGGCAGTGGACATACGCTACACCCTTACGGCAGGTGTGGCGGCTGTGCTTCTTATTTTCGGAGCGCTTATTTTCAGAGCCGTGGGCGTATGGATATGTCTTCTCGGCACGAAGCTCACCCTTAAAGAAAAGCTTTTCTGTGTAACGGCATATATGCCAAAGGCGACAGTTCAGGCGGCTATCGGCTCAGTGCCGATGTCCCTTGGTCTGCCCTGCGGAAAGATAGTGCTATCTGTGGCTGTGCTTGCGATCCTTATCACAGCACCCCTTGGGGCTATAGGCATTGACCGCAGCTATAAAAGACTTCTTGCACACGAGGAGTAAAGTGACGTAAAATAGGCGATTGTGGCACTCTCTGCACATTTTATGAGTGAATAATTTTTAATTTCACACATTTTATGAGGGAATAATTTGAGCATTTGCACATTTTACGAAAAATTCTGATCACATTGCATAAAAAAGGCGGCACGACCAAATCAAGGTCATGCCGTTTTTCATATCCCAACCCTATCTACAGTTGATGCAAGGTGGTAATAAGAATTTGTTACGATACGCATGTTACGTTGCTGGCAATGCGTTGTCAAATGAGGACTTGAACCTCTGAAACCTGCCCGAAGTTTCTGTCCATAATCAGCACATTCTCTGCTGATAGAGATACATCCACCCTGTAGATATCCCACCCATTTCATCACACCAGTTCTGTTGTCCAGTTCAGCTCCTGAATTTTCTCGTCCACAGTTCTCAGTTCTTTTGCAAGACCGTCAACCGTTTTCTGTATCTCTGTCACAGGCACAGTGCTGACTATTTTTATCTCTGTTCTTGTCATTCTTGTGACACGGTCGCTTGCGGTATTCAGAAAATCCCGCAATACCCTTACCTTCTTTTTCAGACAATCTCTGTGTGCAAGAAGCTCTGTGATAGTCTTGCCCTCGTATACTGTTCCGCTGTTGGTAAGATTTATCCGTGCCACCAGATCTTCAAGACGGACTATCAGCCTGTCAAGCTCCTCCATAAGAGCCTTTGGGTCTTCCGCAGGAACATCGCCCTCCTGCACCTTTGCGTTATTGTCAAGTCTGACTGAGATCGTGTTTATTCTGTTCTGGATATCAGAACGTTCAGCCAATGCAGTTGCAAGTTTCATATAAATTACCTCCTATCCTTTGACAACGCCCACTGTGAAAAGTTTCTTTATAGGGGTGGTCAGGTCACTTTGATTTTTCATAACAACATCTATATCCTTGTAAGCAAAGCGGCACTCCTCAGCCACGTCTTTCTTACTGGTCTTTCCAAGCACCACGTTTCTTTGCCTCAGGTCTACCATAACAAACTCAACGGAGAATTTCTCCTTTGCGCCTGTGCGTGAATAGTTTCTGCCTGCGCCATGAGAAGAAGTCAAGAAGCTTTCAGCTTTGCCCATGCCCCTGACTATATAGCTGTTTGAGCCCATAGATCCTGGGATTATAGCGACTTCGCCCTCTGCCGCATGGATAGCGCCTTTGCGGTGTACCCACACGTTCTCACCGTAGTGATTTTCCAATGCGGCATAGTTATGGTGACAGTTTATCTCGTCACTATAGTTCGGTGTGATACCCGTATACTTCTCAACCTGCTCTGTGAAAATATGCTTTACCTTTTCAAGCATTACCTCTCTGTTTTCAAAAGCAAAGTCCATTGCAAGCTTCATCCAGTTGAGATATCTCTGACCCTCGTCTGTATCCACAGGGAGAAACGGCAAATTATACTCTGAGGAAACAGTTGAAAAATACTTGTCATTCATCTCATGGGCTATCTTGTTGAAATACTGCCCTATCATGTTGCCGAACATTCGGCTTCCCGAATGGAGCATTATACAAGCCATGCCGTTTTCGTCTTCCTGTATCTCGATAAAATGGTTTCCTCCGCCAAGCGAGCCTACAGAATAATATCCTTGCTCGATAAATTTCAGCAATTCGCTGTCAGCATTGTATCTTTCTATCTCGCTTTGCGCCTTATCAAGCACAGCAGAAGTCTGCGGCTTGCCATAATGACTAAAGCCCACTGGGATAGTACGGAGTATATTTCCTACTATCACCTTTATAAGCTCGCCGCTCCCTGTTACAGTGTCACGAAGAATGTTCACAGGGATATCTGTCTGCACGAATGCCATTCCACAGCCGATGTCAACGCCAACTGCATTTGGGATCACCGTATTTTTGCAGGCTATCACACCGCCTATAGGCATTCCCTTTCCTGTATGAGTATCAGGCATCAATGCGATATGGTCATGGGCAAATGGAAGATTTGCAAGGTTTATCGCCTGCTCAAGACAGCTTTCCTCGATATCGTCTATAGACTCTGTCCATATCTTGATCGGTACTAGCATTTTATCTTTATCATAATATTCAAACATTTTGTATACCTCCTGCTTTTGCTGTTGTATGTATTATAGCAGATAGATACAAAATAATCACATAAAAAAAGGTGCGAGGTTTTGTTATGTATTGCAATGGGAGTATAGATTTGGTATAATGTTATCAAAGGAGGTGTTCTGAATGTCGGTATATTCTGAACTTATAAAAAATTTTGAGAAGATAAGAGAATATGTGCGTGATTTCTATATCTTTGGATTTCACACAAGAGAAAGCTTTGACGCAAAAAGCAAGCGCACCTATGATAACGAAAAGCGCAGGATAGAAAGCTGGCTTTCAGACCACGTTCACACCTCTTTGGATGGTCACAAAAAGAAAGTATCTGTGCAGGTGGATTCGGGGAACATTTTTCAAAACCCACTGTATCAGTGCTATCGTTCAAAGACCTTTACGGACAATGATATCCGTCTGCACTTTATTTTAATGGACGCTCTTGAAGATAACGCCATGTCGGTATCGGAGATAGCAGATTATATTTCTGCAAACTACGGCATGATAATAGACGTGCAGATAATCCGTATCAAGCTAAAGGAATATGTAAAAGAGGGCTTGGTGTCGGAGGTCAAGAGTGGAAGGAATATCCTATACACCAAAACTGGCTGTTACGCAGATGATATTGTAAGTCAGTATAAGGGCTTGGGGGATATGATAAAATTCTTCTCTGAGGAAAATCCTTTTGGCGTGGTGGGCAGCTTTATCATGGATAAGCTGGGTGCGAAAAATAATATTTTTGTGCGTAAGCACGCTTACATGGTGCATACTCTTGATGATGAGATACTCATTGATATCATGGGGGCAATGGAGCAAAAAAAGGCTGTTCTGCTATCCTGCGTAAGCCGAAAGAACGACAAAAAGCACGAGATAACAGCCGTTGTGCTGAAGATACACTGCTCGGTGCAGACAGGAAGAAATTATCTTATCATGTATTTCACAAAGCAGAAACGTTTGATGTCTGTAAGGGTGGATTCCATAGTGAAAGTGACTCCCCTTGATGTGGTAGCTGACTATGATACATATTACAGATATTATGAGGACAACCGCAGGTTTTTATGGGGAACTAGCTTCGGAAAATCACGCAGATACGGACAAAAAGAGCATATTCACATGGAAATAGCGGTAGACGAAACGAAAGAAATGTTTGTGGTAAAACGTTTGGAGCGTGAAAAAAGAAACGGTACTGTCGCAAAGATATCAAATGGGCTTTACTCCTTTGACATTGACCTTTTTGACGCTAACGAAGCCTTCCCATGGATAAAAACGTTCATCGGCAGGATAGCGGCATTTGAAACAACAAACGAGGAATTGCAGGATAAATTTGATTCAGATATTGCAAGGCTTTATGAAATATACGGAGGTGCTTACGAATGAAACTGTTTTCGGAAATATACAGCACCTATTACAGCATAACGGAGAAAATACTGAAAAAGCGCACTGTCACAAAGGCTGAGATAACAGATATCATCAGGCAGAACGGCTTTTCTGAAAGTGTTCTTTTCCTCGAACCTAAGCTCACAGGCGAGGGCGGATATGGTTTGCTGAAAAAAGAGGACAGCGTATACAAATCTATCCTGAAAAAAGAGCCTCATATCCCGCTGACGGCACTTGAAAAAGCATGGCTTTGTGCAGTGCTAAGCGACCCGAGAAGCGGTCTGTTTCTTGACACTGAGCAAAAATCGCAGTTGGCGGAACTGCTTGGTGCGAAAAAGCTATATCAGAGAAACTTTTTAAATTGCTTTGACCAATATTCTGACGGTGATGATTTTCATGACCCACAGTACATACAGCATTTTCGGGATATACTCTCGGCTATCCATGGCAAAAAGCTTATCAAAATAAGCTTTCAGACAAGAAAAGACAACCGCATCACACACTATTTTCTGCCCACAAAGATAGAATACTCTGCCAAAAACAACAAATTTAGAGTATATGTGAACCGATACCAAAAGCGCAGAATGGTGGACAGCGGCATTATAAACCTGTCTCAGGTCACGCTAACTAAGTTGACAGATATAACGCCTGATAGCTTTTTAGCTGTCACAGACAAGAAAAAACAGGCAAAAATAAAGATACTTAACGAGCGAAATGCGGTAAATCGTTTTATGCTTGAATTTGCAGAGCTTGAAAAAGAGTCGGTCTTTGATGAGGACAGCGGTGAATGTATGGTATCTATTAAATATGATGAGCAGAATGAAAATGAGATAATAATACGTTTATTGTCATTCGGACCTGTGGTGGAGGTGCTTTCGCCATATGATTTTCGCAGGAAAATCAAGGAGAGGGTGGACAGGCAGTTGGCTTTGATGAAAAAATAAAACAAAGGCTCTCTGCCGTTTATATGGCAGAGAGCCTTGCTTTTTATCGTTTAAAAGATTTGCCCGTCAAGCAGCATCACAAAGTCAAGCTTCGACACAAAATCAGCGTCATTTCTAAGCTGACTAAGCACATAATGTTCAAGACAGTCGGGAAGGTAAACGTTCCAAAAGCTCTCCCTTACAAGGTTTTCGACTTCATAGTATTCTTCTTTTTTCTCTAAACGAATCACAATATTTTTATTCATTGTTTTACCTCCTGAATGTTGTAAATGTCAACTGCTTCTCAGCGAGAGGTTTTAAAGATCGCCGTAACCCCCCCGTTTACGCTGCAATCTCCATTGTGTTGTACTTGTTCAAAAAGCACTCTCCTATTTTTATTATTTATAACAAAGCCATACGGCTCAGTCACCATTTATATATGCTGTTGTTCTTTGTTATTATGCCTTTGCTAGAAATTCCTTTCCTGCCCTATCGGTATCAAGTATCGCCTTGATAAACTTTTCTTCTGTAGGCTCGCCAGGAACATAAGTCCACTCAACAACGCTTGCCGCCTTATGTGCAATGGCTGGGACATCTTCTTCTGTCAGGGCTATCTCGTCCAAAGTACATGGCAGACCTATACTGCGGTTGAACTCAAAAATGCGCTGACGTTCTTCATACTGCTCGTCATATGTAAGCAGGCAAAGCACGCCGAATGAAACTATCTCTCCGTGGAGGTGATCATGCTCGCACTTTGGAAACAGCGAAGCGCCATAGTAAACGCAGTGGGCAAGAGATGAATTATAATAGTAATCGTCCTTTGGATCGGGGTTGTTCTGATGAACAGTAAAATTTGAAACAAGACCTGTTGTAATGATAATATCAAGAGCTATCTGCTCGATATTCTTTGAAGAAACGTTATTTCTGCAATCCTCAAGTGCTTTTTTTCCGTAGGATACAAGCGGTTTTGTGCATGCCTCTGCAAGAACTCTACCAAGCAAAGGCGTATGGGTCATATCCTTATCACGGCAGGCAAAGACCACCTCGTACTCTTTGCTGAGAGCGTCACCTATACCAGCCCAGAAAAGCTTTTCAGGTGATTCTGCGATTATTTTTGTGTTGATGAAAGTATGGAGCGCAGGTGCTTTGAGGTAAGCATATTCCTTGAAAGTGCCGTCAGCGTTGTAGATAACAGATATTGCCGTGCAGGAAGCGCAGTTTGAAGCAAGGGTCGGGAAAGTGAAAAACGGCTTGTCAATTCTGTCGCAAAGGGTCTTTACAGTATCAACGGCACGTCCGCCGCCAACGCCAAAGACCATATCTGCATTTTGCACTTCCGGCATAGCTTTAAGCATTTCAATGTTCTCATAATTTGAGTCGCCGCCATACCATATGAAGTCGGTTATCTCAAGGTCAGAGCCTTTGAGAGCCGCAAGCAGTTCAGGCTTAGCCTTTTCCATAGCGGTCTTTCCACCGATAACAACAGCGGTTTTTCCATAACGTCGGGTAACATAAGGTATTTCTTTGTAGCAGTCGTCGCCAATAGAGTAGCTTGGTAAAAATTCGTTGTAAGACATATTCTTTCCTCCGTTATTTTTAACGGCATTTTCTACCGTCATAATTATATGATTTAATAATACAACTATTTATAGAGTAATTTTGTGATATTTTGTTAATAATTATTAAAAATATATCAAAAAGCGGCACTGCCACTGAAAAATGCTCCCCTCTTTCTGAAAAATCTGCTTAGTTTCATTGAACGAAACACCTCCCTTACTCGTCAAGATTTCTGCTCTTGATAACGAAAAGTCCCTGCGGACGCTTCTGCAAAAAGATAATAACGATAAGCAGAACAATAGCTTTTGCGATAGTTGATGAAGTATAATTCTCTGTAAAAATGCTTGCAGAGCCTATTATCACAGAGCCGATAGCAGTGCCGAGAAGCTTGCCGACACCACCGAGAACGACTGCCATAAAGCTGTTTACTATGTAGCTCTGACCCACAGTCGAGTCGATAGAACCAAGAAGCGCCACCAAGCAGCCTGCGATACCGGTAAGACCTAAGCCGATAGCAAAGGTAATGTTATCCACCTTGCGTGAGTTTATGCCCATATATTTCGCCATTGTTCTGTTTTGCATAACAGCTCTCATCTGCTTACCGAAGTTTGACTTATACATTATAAACCATACCAGAAGCAGACAAAGTGCCACAAGAAGAATGATGAAAAGTTGTTGTATGAGAATGTACAGCCGCCTATCTTTATTCCACCGTTTAAGAATGACGGTGCTGTTACGTTTACACCCTGTGTGCCGAAAATGCTTCTTGCCGCCTGCTGTAAAATAAGGCTTATGTCCCTGTTGCAAGCAAGCCGTCTATCTCTCGCCCGTATAATCGGGAAATGATAAACTTTTCAAGCAAGCTTCCAAGGATGAACGTCACACCGAATGCGGCAGGTATCGCAACAAAATAATAAACGTCACGAATGCTTTCGGGACAGTATTTTACGAATATCTGCTGAACGACATATGTTGTATATGCGCCTATCATCACAAACTCTCCGTGAGCCATGTTTATGACCCTCATAAGTCCGAAGGTTATTGCAAGGCCGAGAGAAGTAAGAAGTCTGATAGATCATTCTGTGGGCTTCTTCCTCGGTGACACCAAGGCGTTCAATAACATTTTTTACGCAGAAAGCTCTTGGAGCTTCTATATACACGCTTACGGTGTTGTCATAGTCACGCAGCAGGTGATTTGCACATTTTCCAATGATAATGCAGGATTGCTGCTTGGCAAGCTCCTTGATTATCTTCGCCTGAATATTGTAAAGATTAACGTCAGAAATGAAGCTCTTGTCCGTCGGCTCAACGATATCGTCCTTATTCGCAGACTTCATAAGCCTTTTGATAAGGTGGTAGCCCCTCAGCTTTTCGTCCACCTGAAAAAAACAGATCCTTGTTTATTCCGCTGTAGTTTGAAGCCATGCTGAGTATCTGGTTTTCATAGCAAGGTATCCCAAGCTGTTTTGAAAGAGCAAGTCCGATCTGCTTTCCTCCGCTTCCGAAGCCTCTTGCTATGGTAATAACGAAATTGTCCATTTCTATCACCTCCTGTGCTTATAGTATAGCACAGGGGTCAAAAGATAAAAACACTAAAAATCAGAGAAAACCCTATATTTTTCAGACAAGTCACAATGATTGCTTATATTGTGCAGGGGAAAAGCCAGTTATCTCTTTGAACACCTTTGTGAAATAGTCTGCACTGAAATAGCCAAGCTCCTCGCTTATCTCATAGGCTTTCATGCCGCTTTGCCGCAGAATCACTTTTCGCGCTGTTCGCCCTGTCTGCTTCTTCTTTAGCCTGCCACATTTACACCTCGGCTGTTTCACGCTTTTTAAGCTCATTTTGAAGCATCTGCGAAAGTCGGTTGAAAAGCTCGCCAAAACGAAAAAGCTCATATGCTCCCTTTGGGGACACACGGACGTTTGAAAGGTCAAATTCGGCAGAATTTTCATTACGCTTTGAAAGGCTCTCGGAGTAGTCGTTTATAGGTCTGACATAAAGGCTTTCAAAAACTATCAGCACTATGCCCCCAATAACAAGCACGCTCGCCGAACACACAAGCTGTATCACCAGTGCAGTTTCACGTCCTGCGGCAGCACTTTCCACCTCTGCATCAAGACGTTTATTAAGAGCCTGACGAAAGCGTTCTATAGGCGACATTATCATGGTTTTAGAATCGTTATAAAAGCTGTCATAAAGTATCTCACGGGAACGCTCTTTCATTTCATCAGGGCTAAGTCCGCTGTATTCCTCAGGCAGGGGCGTATCCTCCACAATGGAAACATACTCAGCCAATCTGCCGTCCTTGATGTCGCCATACTGTTTAGCTGTTATGCCTTTTGCAGTGAGCATAAGCTTCATTGACACTGTTTCGGTCTTTATGAGAGTATCAGAATACTTTTTGGCTTCCGCAAGAAGCGCAGTTTCGTTCTCAGGAGGGTCAAGAGCGGAAAGGTTGTTTATAACACGGTCACGGGTCTTTTCCTCATAGACCTCATACCAATAGTTATAAAGATGTTCGATATTCCCTGTTACGGAGAATTTTCTAGCTTCATCGGTAAGATAATCGGAAGCGTCCGCAAGCTCCTGCCCAAGGTCAGAAAGCTCTCCCCTGTTTGATTGTGCGGTATTTTCTCTGTTGATACACTGAGTCATATATCTGCTGCTCATTAAAGTAAAAGCCGTAATAAGAAGAAACACCACAACTGCACAAATGGTGATATTGCGGCTTTTGAGCGCACTTCTGCCCTTCTTTTCATTGACTTTCACAGAAAACACCCCCACAATAAAAAACGCCCCGTGAAAATCACACGGAGCGTCATTGCCCTTAAATTATTACCTAAAAATTATATCATATTTTTGCAATTTTGTCAACTGTTGTGGAATTTTGGCTATTTCAACTTTGCTTGTGATAAATTAAAATCTTTGCTTAAGAAAAGACTTAACGAGAAAAGAACAAGAATAGGGGAAGGTATAGACATCACTGTCATGCCCAATATTTCCATGCTTTAACTTTATACCAAAACTTATATCTTCGTATTTATCGGAGAATATAAGTATTTTCATTGATTTCATTTTGAGATTTCACTTCAATGGGAACAAGATTATTAGCAGTGCGCAAGAAAAAGTCTTGTTCCAATTAGCAATTATCTTTTCCGTCATTTCATCAAGTGAACTGAACGGTCTGTGATCAAAAACTATTATGTTCTTGTGATCGATATGCAGGTCTGACGTATAAAATTTTTTGGGTGCTAAAATATTCAACGATTCTGACAAAATATCCACCTGCTTTGGGTCATTATACTGCTCCATTTTCTTCGTGTTCAGCGAAATAAGTATTTATACACTTTCTGAACGTCCCCCAGGTCAATTTCCAAATCACTGGTATATGTACGACATCATCCTTAAATGTAACACTGCCGGGCAAGACCACATAGTCCACCGCCGGGTATCTGTCGTCAGATAGTGCAGCCGACACTGTGCATTTCCTAACAGGTTCACCTTTACACGCTATCTCTACTACACTGCTGGGGTCAAAACATTCCAAAAAATCTTCTAATCGCATTGCATTTTTCCTTCTTTCTTTTCTGCCGTAAGGGTTTTTATTGCGTATATTATTTCTCCAGTCCTCGTGTACCAATTTACAAGCTCATTCTTTTCTATAAGATCTCTTATGATCGGCTCGACCACAGGATAATAATCTTTACGTATACATATGTGATTGCCAAAGCCCTCATATAAGTGCGTATAATTTTTCGGAGGCTTTGTGTGCTTGAAGTTCCTTTCGTCCTTACTGAGGTAGAACACGAACTCAGTTCTGCAGGATTCATCTGATTCAGGACCATTCCAATAGCAATCATCTAACGCAGGAAAATACTCCTTGACCTTTGAATATGGCATTTCTTCAGAAAAGAAAAGCGAGAACTCCTCACCTTCGGCTGTGATAAATTCCATAAGATTGCCGACCCCCATAGCACCAGGCTCGGCAAGAGTAAAGAACGCTATGTCTTTAAACATTTCCTTTGTATATTCTTGATTTTTTACGTCTATCATTTTCTAATTTCTACTTTCATATTATTCGTCAAAGCCATATGGCTCCAACGGCATTTGCCAGTTTTCCGTTACTTGATAATATTCATCTTTGTCAGTATCGACCAGCAGTATGGGGAGTATGCCGTTTGTCAGCACATCGCCGTCAATATAAATGTGGCTATCTCCATCGTAATATATATCGTGAAAATCGCTGTCGTCTGCGATCTCAGAGGTGTATATATGCCCTGCCACGACTTTCTTATCAAGCCCAGCTATCTTGCCAAGCTGATGAGGATATTTCTGCAAAAATTCATATTCGCTTGTTTCCCACTTCCACTCATCGGCTGCTTCTTCGTTGATACCTGCGTGGACAAATATCGTATTGCCCTCAACATAATACTTCGGCAAATTTTCCATCCAGCGGATATATTTAGTATCGCAATGGTCTTGATCACTTAAATAGCCTACATACACATTGTCGATACTAGAAAAGCCCTCCAGCACAAAATCTTCGTGATTTCCCATTAGTGCGATAACTTTATCTGTTCCGTATTTCGCCTGTAGATTCATTATCTTATCAAGCACCTGTCGACTCTCATCGCCGCCGTGGATATAGTCACCAAGCAAGACAAGCTTTGTATCTGGCTCTTCAAGATGTTCCAAAATGATATCCAGCGCATAAAGAAAAGGTATAAAACAGCCGTGTATATCGCTTATTGCATATATTTTCAATAAATATGACCTCCTATATTATAATTTCCTCATCAAAGCCCTAGATCGCTGATATCAAGCAGCGTTCTTTTCTGGCGGTGATCATTTTTTATGGTCTCAAAACAGTATACCAAAAGCTCTTTACTATCTTCATCTGCAAGATATTCTTTGTACTTTTCTCTGATGTCGGCAAGAGAGAATTTTATACATATAGGCTTCTCGTTCTCGTTACATTTTTCAACCAGCAGATAGCCTTTTATCTTGCAGGCGTCGGAAAAGCGTTGTGCGTCAAATATGCGCATTTTATCACGGACTTCGCAGGCAAGCAAGTTGAGCAGATATTCGTCAGAAACAGTTTTCGCTGCCGCATAGTCACATCTGCCAAGCGTTCCTGTACCGTTTCTAAAAAGCCCCAAAGCCTTATGAACGTTCTGTTCGATCTTTTTGCGGATATCCTCAGCTGTTAAATTTGATGAGTCACGCTCGCTTAAATGCTCTCTGTAAAGCTTGTGGAAAAACTCAGCATTGGGGTCTTTCATAAATCTTTGCACGGCATTATCGACTTCTTCCCTGCCCTCTTCATCATAGAACATATAGCGCATATCTAGTTTATCTGCCACATCTTCTGCTAAGATCAGCATTTTCTCAATATCTGTTTCAGTAATAAATTTCACTTGCCATTGCACCTCATTGTATTGCCTAAAGACTGCAAAAACTGATATCTTGCGCATAATTCGGCACTGTGGTATAGGCTATTATGTCTTTGCCAAACCTTTCCTTATTCCAATAAACGCCGAGCCATTCTTTGCTTCCATTGTTTTCTCTGAAAATCAGATAATGTTCATCTGCTTCGTGAATGCGCACTCCTGCATATACCATCATTTCGCTTCTCACGGCTCTTGCAAATATTTTCAAAAGATACTCATCGCAAACGCTTTGTGCGGCGGCATATACAGCAGGAACACCGTGGTGAAAGATCAGTCTGCCATCTCTAAATAGTCTGACAGCGATATCGTTTATCTGCTCAGTAGCTTCGAGTATCTCTGCGCAGGAATATTCTTCAACCTCGGTGATCATAACGTCTCTTCGACAAAGAGATACAAGCAGCGGAACATTATGAAGATATCTGGAAGTGTGATATATCATCAGATCTCTGACGATCGTCTGGGCTAGGTCATACATCTTGTCGATATCTTTTTCCGTGATATAGTTTATCTCTTTACAAACGTTTTCAAGGTAAGCACGTGAATAGAACATATCCTCATCATTGAAAGCTTTGATAGTGTTCCGTATCTGCTCCTCCGAAAAACCAAAGTACGTTATCTCATACAACACCAGCGCCGCAAATTTGACATTGCCATACGTTGAAAGGCTTGCTTTATCGACTGTATACCCTAAAACATCAGCCCAAGGAACTGCCTCGATACTGTAGGTTTTTTTATCTGATCTATCGAGTAAATAAACGTTGTAAAGATTTTCACCTTCGTCCTGTCGGTCTTTCAGTTGTTCAATGAATAAAACTTCATTATCAGACTTCTTTGGAGTCTTCTGAGATAAAGTCTTTAAAGCATCTCTTATATTTTTATTAACTGAACACTTGTCTTGACATTTGATCATCGCTAAAAATTCGCTGACAACCTTAAATTCATCGCAGCTTTGGAGCACTTGATAAAAGTACATCATATCTCCCCCATTATGATTCTGAATCATTCATGTCAATAACATAATCATTTATCGAAAGCCACGCCACTATATTTTCTTTACCCATATAGAAACACCCCTGCTTGAAATATCCTCGTTCCTCACCTAGTCTGTATGCGTCCGAATGCCAAGTTGCTACGTCTAAGCTGCCATTCTTATATAGCACGACACAGCCTGTCATATCCTCTGGCTTTTTCTCCTTTAAGTTTATAAACTCCGACAGTGGAATATTCAACTTCTTCTTTGACATAAAAATAAACTCTCCTCTTATAATCACATATCCTACAACTCATTCATATAATTTTCTGTGTATTTACCCCAACAGCTTAGCATTTCATCATCTGAAAACTTCCCGTCATATAGATAGTCCTTCAATTTTCTTTCCGTCTTTACAATCTCATCCAGGTTCGTTATATTCTTTGGGTCGCTCTTTATTACTTCAAATATTCTTTTCAAAGCGTGTGTGTAGCCCTTTTGACCATAGGCTTCTCTCCCTTCTGCCCTTATCGTTGGTTGTAAATTATGTGTGACTATATGTGAGACAGTTTCATCTATCCAGGACATCTGGTGATTAAAGGACATTCCCAAAAAGCTATCCTGAACACGACCGCTTTCCATGTTGCCCACTCCTTTCATACGCATCTTCTCTATATTTATAGTATAACACGCTTTCACCGTTACGTCTAGTAAGTTATTTGTCGCATACCAAACTATTTATAATTCAACAAACGGCACTTATAGTACCATAATAATGACCACGGTATAATCAAAACGAGCGTACACCAAATCGGTATACGCTCGTTTTGTCAAAAAGCTATTACTCTGAAATATATTTTTCAGCCTTTTCCTTGAATCTCTCGTGAATTTCTTGATTTCTTTCTTCGACAACTTCGTCAATAAGCTGTGAAAATGTATTATTGATATTTACCTTGAGAAGTTCCTGCGTCTTTGTTGACAGAAAATAATCAAAGCATATCTCGGAAATGCATTTGAAAATATGTTCGTATTTTTCTTCAGGCTTCATACTATCCCAGCCTTTTTCCGCACACTGCGAAATCATAGCTCATATCGTCCCTGTCAGGAGAACTGTAGCCAAGCTCCTCCGGAACATCAGGCACGCCCTGCTGTGCTTCGCTTTCAAAAGGGGGTGGAACAAACTCTGCTTTGGGCTTTGTCTGCGGTCTGCAAAGTGCATATATCATAACAAGCAGCGTCACCGCAAAGCAAACCGCCAGCACAGATACTATCAATTTGCCGTCATCTTTTTTGCTTATTCATCATGAGACCCCTGAATCGTCAAAACTTATTATCTTCTCTGCGATTTTTCCGCAACTATCCAGTTTTCACCGCTCTGAGTTATAGTAAACTTCTCGCTGTCAACAAAGTCGGTCGGGTCAAAATTATATGTGCCTGCAAGAACGTGAGGCAGATATTTGCTGTTTGGATTTTTGTAGATCGTACTTGAAATATTTGTAGTACCGCTGATATTTACTGTACCTGTATTATTGATAACTACGCTTTTATTCGCATCTTCATTTGTAAGAGTGCAGTCAGTTATATTTGCAGTACCCCTCGAAACATAAACAGGAGTATATTTTGTGGATATCTTACAGCCTATAAGATTTGTTGTGCCGCCCTGCACCATTATCGGACCTTCGTCGCCGTTAAGAGTGCCGTTTTTGATAGTACAATCTGCGCCATTGTTCATTATCTGTCCTGTGATAGTGTGACCGTTAAGGTCGAGTTCGATAACAGTGTTCTTTTTGCAGTTTATGCGGCTTTTCAGTGTGATATCGTCATCAAGCTTTATCTTTCCGCCTGCTGCCACTGCGCTAACAAGGTCGTTATATGATGAAACTGTTTTTACATCTGTATCTGCATTTTCCGAAGCTTCTGCAATATTTACCGCTACGTTTCCTACTTTTGTAAGAGCGGTAACATCTGATGAAAGCTCGCCGCTTAGGGTAAGAGCCGTGCTTACTGTAAGACTTTCATCATTAACAGCCTTGCCCTCGGCTGTGGGTATGGTAAATTCGTCATTTGTGAATGTGCCTTTTACAACGCTGTATTCATCAAGAGGCTGGTATGTAAAATCAACGTCGATTGCCGCATTGGAATGGTTTGTAACGCTTATATCATTGCCCTTTGCAGACCATTCGCACTTGGTATCAATGTCATATTCGTGGGTTTTAGCGTTCCAAGTCTTTGTTCCGTTCACGCTGTATGTGAACTCCATTTCACCCCACACAACGTCGGCACTGATAGTTTTTGAAGTCTTGATATCCTCAACATACTTTGCCTTTACAGTGATATTCTTTTTGATGTTTCCGTCATCAGCCTCCGCTGCAAACGCCGCCGTACTGAGTGTTGCCGCAAGTGCTAATGCCATTACGATCGAGATCGTCTTTTTCATAAGTAATTGCTCCTTTTCAATTTATCATTATTTATGTATTTGGTGTGTCGCCGATCCCGTCCCACCTGCCGTCAAGTCCAATATATCTTCCGTCAATAGTGGTGTTCTTTGCTATTGAGCCGTATCCGTCAAAATAGTACCAATCGTCATCCACTTTGACCCAATCTGTATACAATTTGCCGTAATCCCATGGATAAGACAAATCGTACTCGCCACCATTGTTGCTGCCTGTGAGCACCTTGCCGTCTTCATCGGCATAATACCATTCTTCTCCGCCGTCCTTAAACCAACCTTTCACCATATTGCCGTCTTTATCAAAATAGTACCAATCACCAGTGTCCTCATCCTTTACCCAGCCAGTTTCCTTATAACCAAGTCGAAAATAATACTTTGTGCCGTTCACGTTTGCCCAGCCGTGAGGATAGACATTCACTGTAACAGTGCCGGTAGTCTTGCTTTCAAAATGCTCTGTTGGTTTACCTGACAGGCTCAACTTACAATTCTTACTTTCTGAGATAGGCACTATTAGCTCACTGCTTGAAAAATAGCCTTTTATCTCGTCCATGCCCTCTGCTTGTTTGTATGAAAAATCCGCCATAACACCCACATTCCCTGTGTTTGTCAAAGTAAAATTCCCGCCGTTGTCAGACCAACCGCCGCCTTTATATGAGTGGGTCTCAGGATCCCACTGCCCGTCTGTATAGGTAAACTCCAAAGAGTCCCAAGTGATGTCGATGCTCACCTGCACTTTTGAGTCAGAATTATCCGCAGATGCAGAAACAGGCACTAACAACGCCGTGGCAATTCCCATAGCTGCAAAAAAAGCTTTTATCTTTTTATCCATATTTTACCTCTCTTCATCTGACATTATGACAGCCGCCATAGTGTCCGCCATTGCTCACCCAACTGTTTCAGTATCATAGCTCATCGTCTGCAGAAACACTTTAGCTGAGTTTTCTATTATTCTCATTTTCATTGTTTAACAAGCATCTCTAATTAACAGCATGAATATTTATAATAATTATCTATGATTCTTAACAAAAAGTCAATAATATTTGCACAAACGGCAAAAAAGTTGCACAAGCGGTAGGTGATTTGGTGTACGGAAAGCAAACCCTCCCACAGAAACAATTCCGTGGGAGGATTATTATATCGAATATTTAATTTTCTCACTCATCGTCCTCTCCCACAGCCGAAAGCTTTTTATATCGGCGGTGTTCGATTATCTGCTGTTTGTGCTGTTCAAAATACTCGTCATATCTGTTTCTGCCAAACTTTGCTATCAGCTTATGATTATAATTCATAAGTTTGGCCGTAAATTCATCACTATCAGCGTAATACAAATTAAGAAAATCATTATGATCATATCTTTGACCCTTTCGGTCAAAGTCAAGCAGGTCAAGAAGCATTGCGGCATTAAAATCTATTTTCAGATCCTTATGGCTAAGGTTTTCTGCGACTTCATCACCCACCATATAAACATGGTACAATTCCGGTTCAGCAATAAATCTGTATTCATAGCCGCCCTCTTTATTCTTTAATGAAGCGGTGATAATTGCTTTTTTACTTTTGATATCATTATTAAAAAGACCCTTTATACGGCTGAGCAAACGATATGTTTCATAAAACTTCTTCTCTTTTATATCTCCACGAAGAATGTTTTCCTCAGAATCCTCCTTGCTGAAAGACTTATTTCCGGCTTCGCTTTCAAACAATGCCTTTGCCGCAACAGCGTTCCAATAATTTTTCACATATACGCCCTGACCATTGTCCTGATCCTGTTCTACTCTGAAATATCCGCCCTCAGGATAAATAGAAAAGGTCGTTTTGTCGAGCTTTTGCGAAAGGCTGTGCCTTTTTGCATCGGCGGCAGCACCACGGACGCTGACGATAATAACATTTCCAACTATTCTTATAATACCTATGGCAAGATTGGCGGCTATCACAAAAGGCAGTATAAAGCCCCATGTAATAGCAAAGGTCGCACGCAGAGCAATAAGGATTATCCACAAAGGTCCCCATATGGTCATACCCAGATCGACCTCGTATTCCTCACGGGTCATCTCATCTTCAAGGAGAACAACTTTTGAAAAGTTATTATACACAGAACCAAACACATTGAATCCCTTTCGCCCTATCCTAAACGGAAAGCCTGCCGCAAATATCCAGCAAAGTACGCCTGAGATAAGTGCAGTGAGCCAATAGTATTCAAAATATTTTGCCTGCTTGAAGCTTATCTGCCTGTTCAGAATTTTATTCACAGGCTTTTGCAGCGGAGTCACTTTACTAAATATATTTTTCAGGCTGTTGTCAATATCAATATACGAAGCCTTTTCACCGTCTTTGACAACACCAAAGGCACTTCCAACAGTGACGGTCTGCTTCGAGTTTTCAGTTATATACTTGTCATATCTGTCATCGTTTCCTGCGATCTTAGGTATAGCAAAGGTCACAATGACAAGTGCGACCACAAGTATCACAAACTGCATCAGGGCTGTAACAATGTTTTTCATTTTCCATATGTTCCTTTCAAATATGATCTTCTAAATACATTATAATATATTGGAAGAGATTTGGCAAGAAGTATCATAAGATTTTTTCGCCATCATAAAACAAAAAAGAGCGACTGAAAATTATCAGCTGTTCTTTAGTTTACAAAAAAAACGATCATTATCGAAATAGCAATTGCAGTCCCATAACTATCATCCAGATATACGCACCGCTTTTGTCAATGATTCATAATAGCAGATGATAGTTTTATACTTATCACCAAAAAACATTTACTCTTCCCTTTCTCAAAATCGTTCTATTTTGAACCATTACAACATATTCTTCATTAATTATATGTCAAGAAAAAAAATCAGCGAAGAAGCAATAATGGTTTATTAGGTATCGCAAATTTATTAAAGCGAAAAAAATGCTCTGCGGAATCACACTCTCCGCAGAGCATTTTGTTTTAGTATAGCTTTCCGTTTTTCTTGTAACCGCCGTCAGCCTCAGAATATTTAAGGCACATAAACTGCCACTTGTAATTCCATTGCGGGCTGTCATAGACCTTTTCTCCGACTTCCAGCAGATAAGTCACTCCGTCTATCTTTATCTCGCCCCAGAAGTGCTGTCCTCCGCCCTGGCGGTTGCCCATAACAAGGTTTGCGTCATAGCCGAGATAAACCATCATTTCCACCAGTGCGCCATTGTAATCAGAACATTGACCTTCTTTGTAAACAAAGATATTCTTGCTATGCGAGCCTGTCGGTATCCTGCCATATTTCAAATTCTTTCTTATCCAATCCGCAGTATATTCGATCTTCTTTGCCGCCGACCAATCTTTCTTGAAATGCTTTGAGGCAAAGTTTTTAAGTATCTTCTTCTCCTCTGCTGTAAGAGTGTGCGTCGAGGTCTTTGTTTTCTTGCCCTGAACGTTGTAGATCTTATAAGTGCTGTGGCTCTTTTTTGTTGCCGCATTAAGTCTTGAAACAGTGTTTATCTTGCATTGGATACCCGTCCAGCTACTGTAAACCACCTTTCCGTTTATGGTCTTATAAGCCCTCATTTTGAAGTGATAATTCTTTGAACCTGAAAGGTTTGATTTTGTATAAGAGGTTGTGCTGTTCTTTGTTATCTTCTTGAGCTGAACATAATCGTTATAGCAATCCTTTGGCATACTATAGTAATCGTTATGTGGGATAGTCCACTCATCGCCCTTGCACCAGTATATCTGATATCCATCAGCCTTTGTGTTCTTCTTCCAGCTTATTGTGACTTTCTTATTATAAGCCTTTACTGTCATTTTCGGAGTGGATAACTTTGTGTTGCCTTTTACTGTTATATAAGGGCCGGTCTTAGAGTTGTATTCAAGCTTTACGGCATAAGTATAACTCGTTGCCTCTGAAAGCTTCTTGTCAGTATAGCTTGTGGAACTCGTGACCGTCAGACGCTTGTAGGTCTTTTTCTTTGGATCATAGCGATAAACCCTGTATTTGCAATTTCCGATCTTGTTCCAGCTAAGCTTTACAGAAGTGGTAGAGTCAGCGGTAGCCTTAAATCCCGTTGGCTTTCCAAGAACGATCTTGAATGTTGTCGAAATAGGGTACCTGCTTTCGTAGTTTCCGCCAAGAGTAACAACAGCTGTCGCTGTGCCTACATTTGTGTTATTGTAATATGTTACAGTATAGTCAGAACTCTTGATCATATTTCCGTCCGCCTTGACAAAAAGGCTCGGTCTGACAGCTTTGCCGGTATAATCCACATCAGCTATCTTTAGTATCTCGACCTCAGAAACAGCTTTCGGGCTGATAGTGAAAGGCACTGTCACATATCCTGTATAGCCGTTCATTCCTGCTATGGTCATATAGCCTGTTCCGGCATTCACATTGTTTGTGTATGATACATTATAATCAACGCCACATCTTAGCACCGCACCATTAACTGTAACAACAGGTGCAGGAGTCTGAGCATAGCCCGTGTAGGTGCAGCTAGTATCCACAGAAATATTCTCGCTGGATATTTCAGCCTCTACAACGCTATACTCAAAGGAATCGGTCCCATTAAAGTTGCCGATGCCTTTAATATAAGCATAATGCCAGCCAAGCTCGCCACAGTCGTCCTCATATTCGATCTCATAGTCAACGCCCTCAGCAAGCACAATATCATTGTATGTAACAATAGGTTTTGGCTGAACAGGGTTACCGGCACAGTAGCTCTGCTCATACTCGCAGTCAATATTCGCACGGTAAATATCAGTTGGCACGATATTGAAATTCTTTGTAAAGCTTCCTGTGTAATTACCTATACCAGTGAAAGTAGCCGTTGCAGTACCTACGTTTATGTTGTTCTCATAAGTAACAACATAGTCCTCGTCCTCAGTGATCCGGTAATAGTTGTTGCTGTCCATAAGAGAATAGCCATAAAGCGTCTTTTCCGTGCCGTCATACGTCTGATCGCCTTCATACCAACTGTTATACATATCCTCAGTCAACTGAATGGCTTCATCGTTCTCCGACGTATAAAGACCGACTTCCTCTCCGCCAGCAGGAATTTGCTCCTCTGCCTCAGCTCCAAAGCATACCACTGCACTTTGCAGTGCAAGACACACTGCCACTGCCGTCGTAAGCGTCCGCTTAAATAACTTCATATTATTTTTTTCCTTTTCACTATAATTTTCTCACATATTACTAATTTTATCACAAGGATGTGACAATGTCAAGATAAAATACAACAAATAGAAAGCCTCATGACATTCAGTTAGATCGTGAAGTGGAGGATGTAAAATACGGTGATACCACACAAGAATAAGGAGGTCTGATTATGATCTCTGAATTTGTACGAAAAAAAAGATATATTCTGACGGCTTAATAGAATCAATATAAAGAAAATTTTATATCGGTATATATGTTCATCAACGCAGCGTATATACCGATTTTTGTTTCAAAAAGTTTCTTAATTTTCTGAATTTTAAAAGCAGAGTTTTGTGTACATACAACATATTATACTGCATATGCGATAAAATTTAGTCATATTGTTCAATTAATCTACGAAAAATTGTGCTAAAATACGAAAATTATTTGTGTAAACGTTTTACTCAAATATTTAAGTTGACTTATTTTACTTTTAATAATATAATGTTTTACGTTGACAGAGTTAAGGCAGCAACGCACAAGGATAATGCAGTGCTGCCTTAGAATACCGGTATTAAAAAAATAATTGTATAAGAGGAGCTTTTTATGGTACAGAACAAAACTTTTTCTGTAAAGGCATTACAGACTTTTGTTGCTGTAATGTTTGCCGTAATAACCTGCTTCGGTTTTATGACAACACCGACCGCAGAGGCGGCATCAGGATTTTATGTAAGCGGTACTAGTATCTATGACGCTAGCGGAAACAAGTTCGTTATGCGTGGCGTGAACATTGCTCATGCATGGTACACAGAGAAGACTGAAACTTCTATCAAGGGCGCTGCAAACAACGGCGCAAATACCGTAAGAGTCGTACTTGCAAACGGCTCAAAGTACACAAAAACAAGCGCACAGGAAGTAAAGAACATCATCAGCTGGTGCAAGTCAAACAAGCTGATATGCATTCTTGAAGTACATGACGCAACAGGCAGCGACAGCACTTATGATCTTAACAAGTGCGTTGACTACTGGAAGGAAATGAAGAGCGTTCTCAGCGGAACTGAGAAATATGTTATCGTAAACATCGCAAACGAGTGGTGCGGCACATGGAACGGAAGCGCATGGGCTGACGGCTACAAGTCTGCTATCCAATCTGTAAGAAACGCAGGCATTACAAATATGCTTATGGTAGACTGCGCAGGCTGGGGACAGTATCCTGACAGCATCAAGGATTACGGTAAGTCTGTTTTCAACGCAGACTCACAGAAGAACACCGTATTCTCCATTCATATGTATGAATACGCAGGCGGAAACGCATCAACTGTAAGAAACAACATTGATAACGCACTCAACATCGGTGTGCCTGTTGTTATCGGCGAGTTCGGCGGTCAGCACACAAACGGCGACGTTGATGAGGCTACTATCATGAGCTACTGCACAAGCAAGGGCGTAGGCTATCTTGGCTGGTCATGGAAGGGCAACAACTCTGACATGAGCTACCTCGACATTGCAAACTCATGGGACGGCTCAAGCCTTTCTTCATGGGGAAATACACTCATCAACGGCTCAAACGGAATTAAGGCAACTTCTAAGACCTGCTCAGTTTACAGAGGTTCAGGAAGCTCTTCCGGCGGTTCTTCTTCAGGAACTTCAACAGATTCCAACGGCGGAGTTCTCGGACTTGACGGAACATATTACATCAAGAGCGCACTCAGCGGCAAGTATCTTGACGTATACAAGGCAAAGGCTGACAACGGCACAAACGTTCAGCAGTACAGAGGTACAGGCGGAAACAATCAGAAATTCAAGCTTGTAAGCGAAGGAAACGGCTATTACACTATTTACACAGGTGCATCAAATTACAAAAGCTGTCTTGACGTATACAACTGGAGCAGGGACAATGGTGCTAACATCAACCAGTGGCAGTATCACGGCGGTGACTGTCAGAAATTCCAGCTTGTAAAGATCGGCGACGCTTATGCTATCAAGACAAAGATCTCAGACTGCTACTCATGCCTTGACGTTTACGAACAGAACACAGCTGACGGAGCAAACATTAACCAGTGGGGCTACTGGGGCGGAAAGTGCCAGCTTTGGTATCTTGAATCAACATCAGGTTCTTCCTCATCTTCTTCAAGCAGTTCAGAAAGCAATTACAAATCGATCTTCTGGGGTTCTTCAACTGCTTCAGCATGGGGTCAGGCTGTTTCAGCAATGACTTCAAAGAATGGCGGAAGCTTCAACGCATATGACATTCAGTCAAACGGCTACTTCTACGTTGAATACTCTGGAACACAGAATCAGGTAGAATTTGTTCTTCAGAGCTGGTCAGGCGGAGCAGAGTGGGCAAAGGTTTCACCAAGCGAAACAGGCACAGCAAACGGACACTACTACGCAAAGTATTCTTACAACAACTGCAAGTCAGCATTCGGCACTTCCGATTTCGGCGGAAAGCTGGATCAGATCCATGCAGGTGCAGCAAACGGCACAGTAACGATCTACTCTGTATGCTACTGCTGGTGATCTAAGATTTTTTTCAGACTTCATACTGTTTCACAGCGGTATGAAGTCTTTTTTATGCCAAAAAGTTTTAACTGTACCTTTGATTTTCTTCCTTCAAAAAAATCAGAGCCTACTGTTATTTATAAGTTGCCTGTACGGATTGTTCGCTTTAGAATATCAGATGACGGCTATGAAGTATTTGCTACAAATTTATCTGAAGATCTTTTTTCTTCTGATGACCTTAAATACACCGGGCTTAGATATTTTCACGCAATTTTATTTCTTGATTTTATTAGCTTAATGATATTGATAGAAAGCCATGCGAGTTTCTCTTAGATTGTTTGGATCTCTATCACGAATTTTCCTTCGGAGTTCACCTTCAGACGCAATGTCTTGACATATCTATTGCAAAAGTTCTCCATTTCTTTCATGGTAGCGGTCACTTTTGTGGCTTCATATATCTTGTGAGTAAGCTCCAGAGGGTTCTCTCCAATGAGTGAGGGCAAATGCTTTTCAAGCTCTGCAAAGAGTACGGCACGTTTCAACTCCTCCGTGCCTGCGGTGCAGAAATCATCAATGGCACAGTAATAGATGCCATGCTGTGCAAGGGCGTTCTTGATCGCCGTTCCACACTTCTCGTATTCGTACATAACGAGAAACTTTGCTTTCGGCAGGCTCTCGATAAGTCCCCAAAAGTCCGAATCACTTGACACAATAATAAAAGATGTTATCCCGTCACGGTAGAAGTCCGTGACTACGCTTGCGGTCATTCGCACATCGACCAGTGACTTTCTGTCTGTCACTCGGTCGATCTCTATATGTTCAACGGGTATCTGCGTGAATTTAGAGAGCCAATCCCAGCCTGCGGTAGTGTTCGGATCGTCATATAGCGTGATCTTCTCGATCTTAGCAAGCTCCTCCTGATTCAAGCCTTTCAGAACACTATAAAGCTTGTATGGATCAGAGTTCTCACAATCGACAGCTATAGCTGTTTTCTCGGTGCTGTCGATAAAATTATAGATATTGTTTCGTGTTTCATCATCTGCGTCCCGATATTTCGTATAATCGGTGAAGCTGTCATTATGCTGACCGTAGATGATCTTCAAAAACTTACGGTCGGAATAGATGATGCTCCCGACTTCGGCAGGTTGCCAGTGAATATACATTTGAAATGGATAATGCTCGATGTTCGCCATGTACTTGGTGAACTCCTGCTTCATGACACCGTTCTTGTTGTATTTCGGAACAAAGAACAGATCTCGGATATACTCCCAATTCAGCCAATCGTAAAACAAATGAGAGCACTTGTCGATATTTTCATTGATGAGTCTTGTAAACTCCTGCATATACTTCTCTGAACGGCAATTCGCTTGGATAATGGTAAATCCCCATTTTTCAAGCTGTTTGATATTATCCGTATCGTACCATTCTATGTTATGCAAATTTTTGAGCTGATACCGCATAAGATCATCGGTCTTTTTGAATTTCTGCATCAGTACTGTTCGCAGCTTACATAAATATCTTATCGTAGTGGCGTCCTTATCGGCTTGAAGCTTCTCTATAAGCTCGGAACATTCACCGTAACTCACGGTCAGAGCTGACATTCGGACGCCTATCATATAGGCTATAGTAGTAACTACCTCTTTTGTATCAACGGTCAAGTAAAACCCTCCTATTCATTTAATATGATCATCAATTGCCGTCATTATCCTGTTGAGCCGATTTTATCATGGTCTTGCTGATAGAGATTTCTGCGCTCTCCACCCGTTTGATTTTCTTGTATAATACACAGTTTACTAATTCTTCGCTTTCGTTATCCATTGCGATTCACCTCCGCTCTGCTCTATATCCTGATTATAGCACAACTGGCGGTATATTGCAATGAAAAAAGGCGTGAAAAAGTGTGCAGAGATTGACTTTTTCGGAGCTGTTTGGTATAATGAGTATAAGTGAGATGTAATACGGTTTTCTCGCTAAATCGGAATTTGTGGGAGGTGAGATTGATATGTCAAATTATAGCAGTTGCGGTATCGATTGTGATTCTTGTAGATTTAAAACAGAGCAAAATTGTACGGGATGCTACGTGCATAAGGGACAGCCATTTTGGGGCACTTGTGAGATTTATGCATGTGCTGCAAGCCAAGTTCTACCTCATTGTGGAAAGTGTTGTGATTTCCCTTGTGAAAAACTGATAGAGGCACACATGGGAGAAAATCCAGATGGAAATGGCATTGAAATTGATAATCTAAGAAAGCTTTAAATTCTGATTTAGCTTAGTAACTGAATATACCCAAACACGGATAGACCGTCCTCATCAGACGGCTATCCGTTTATTATTCCGCATTTCCACAAAAAGAGTGCAAAAACATTACAGCAAATAAGGTTTATTCTACTGTATTTTCCCTCTCTCCTCTACAAACTCCACCAAACACATATCCTCCACAGCTATCCTAGTCTTGTCCATAAAAACAAGCTCATTAGTATAGCTGTCATAAATTCTCACTATGCCTGTCTTGGTCTGATAACTGCCACCACTTTTTCTCTTATCGGGAACAAAATATGTCACCCTTATCTCAGGGCGTTCATCAAGCATATCAAGCAGGCGGCTGAGGTCGTCATTTAGCTTGTTTACCTCGTCCTCGGTCAGCTCCTCCCTGATTTCGGTGTATCTTGCGGTTTCATCAACAGCAGCGTCATAGCCTGTCAAAGCTGCAAAAGGGCTGAACTGCGCCGCCCTGTCTGATATAGACATTTGCGGATGATCGTCATAGTGCGGACGTGAAAACTGCTTTATATCATAATAATTGTCGTACATTGTAAGCCCCACCTTTCATGCCTTGTGACCGCCTATACTGCGGTTGCGCTCTCTTGCCGTAGCTCCCTCGGTATAGTTCGTGCCTTTCAAAATGGCATTTTTCCCATATTTGTGCTTTATCAAGAGCATTGCTTCCTGCAATGCCCTTTCTTTTTCTTCTGCGTTGTTATCAGCATTTGCCGCTTCCGCCATATCAAACAAGCTTATCTGCTCATAGCTCTCAATTTCGGGGATATCCTCTTCTCTTATGACATTACAGGCGGTCAGATTAAGCCGTCTTGCAAGCAAAGTCTTGTCGATAATTCTGTCAAAAAGAGCCATGGTTGCGTCTATTATTTTTCTGGTCGAGGAAGTGTGCCTGCCTAGATTTTGAGTGCCATGGGCGTGCTTTGGTATCTTCCTGCCATAGTGGTCGCAAACCACCTCGCCCGTATAGTGACCGTCCGCCAAGCTTTCTTTATCATACCCCACAGTGAGAACGATCTGATTTGTTACAACGCCCTTATCCACAAGGTCAAGGGACAGCATATCAGCCATTTCCCACAGAATAAGCCTTGTGCGCTCATAATTACACGGCTCTTGCAAGACCTGCCCAGAGGAAATGCTGTTGTTCGAGGGGCGGTATGACTTCACGTCAGGTATGGCGGTAGGCTCGATACCCCATGCGTGGTCGATAAGAAGCTCGGTATTTTTGCCGAAAACCTTGTAAAGCTTCCCTATAAGATAATGGTCCAGCGACCAGCGTGAGATATCCCCCATGGTGTAAATACCAAGCTTTTCAAGACGACTCGCTGTGCCTGCGCCCACACGCCAAAAGTCCGTGATAGGGGTATGCCCCCACAGCGTTTCTTTGTAAAGCTGTTCGTTCAGCTCAGCGATACGGACGCCGTTTTTATCCGCAGGGATATGCTTTGCCACAATATCCATTGCCACCTTGCACAGATACATATTCGTTCCAACGCCTGCTGTGGCGGTTATACCTGTAGTTTTCAGCACGTCCAAAATGAGCATTTGTGCAAATCCACGTCCGTCAACGTTATAAAGCCCAAGATAGCCCGTTGCGTCAATAAAGACCTCGTCGATAGAATAGGCGAAAATATCCTCTGGTGACACATATTTCAGATAAATCCCGTATATTTTTGCGCTCACAGCCAAATATTTCGCCATTTGCGGAGTTGCCACGATATAATCAAGCTCACAGGCAGGGTCGGATAACTCCGAATAGATATAGCTTTTCTTTGCAAACTGTCTTTTAGGAGCTTTCTGCAAACGCTCCTTATTGACCTGCTCCACACGCTGAATGACCTCAAAAAGCCTTGCCCTGCCTGAAATACCAAAGCTTTTCAGTGACGGTGACACTGCAAGACATATAGTTTTCTCCGTTCGGCTCTCATCAGCCACCACAAGGTTTGTATTCAATGGGTCAAGTTGCCTTTCCACGCACTCCACCGAAGCATAAAAAGATTTCAGGTCTATTGCAACATAGGTCTTTTCCATAGCATCACCGCCTTTTTCCTTTATGTATAATAGTATACCACGAAACTTTCTGGTTTACAATAGAAAGTCGAACAAAAGTTCTTAATTTTTAATTAACTCTTTTTATGGCAGTTGACAAAGTAAAAAAACGTCCCCGAGGAAAACTTGGGGACGTTAGTGTTATATTCGATTTTAAGACGGCATACAATAATCTACCAAGCTTCACTGTCATAAGGCTCAATAGGAATATTGTAATTCTCTGTTACCTTATAATACTTATCAGTGTCAGTGTCTACCATAAGAACATTTATATCTCCTGTGCTGAGCACATCTCCGTCAATGTAGTAGTGACTCGCTCCGTCATAGTAGATATCGTTAAATCGGCGGTCGCCTGAAATCGTGTTGGTATGGACATGCCCTGCCACCACCTTTTTGTCAAGTCCGTGTATCTTGCCAAGCCTGTGGGGATACTGCTCTGTAAAAATATAATCCTCGGTGCAGTATTCCCAAGCATTGCCCGAATCCTCGTCAATGCCTGCGTGGACAAAGATAGTGTTGCCCTCAACATGATATCTCGGCAGACGTTCAAACCAATATCTATACGAATCATCAGAGTCATCATATTCGCCGCTGCCTAGCATTTCATTGACCGAAGAAAAACCGCTCATCACCATTTCCTCGTGATTGCCAAGAAGCGCCACCACCTTCCTATGACCATATATATTCTGCAAGCCCATTATCTTTTTAAGCACAGCTATATTGTCCTCGCCGCCGTGGATATAATCTCCCAGAAAGATAAGCTTTGTGTCAGGCTCGTCAAGGTGGTCAATGACAAGCTCCAAAGCGTCGCAAAGTGCTGAATAACAGCCATGGATATCACTCATGCAGTATATTTTCATTTATTTCTCCTTTTGTATCATTAGTTTGCTTGTATTCGTTTATCAGGTCTTCCATTTTCTTTGTTCTCTTTGCGACCTTATCCATAACTAGGTCGAGCATTGCTTTTAGCTTATATTCTTTAATATCTTTGAGAGTGTCCATTTCATATCCCGGATAATCTGTTTTAAAACGCTTTCCGGTAAGAATGTTTATTGGCATATACTCTTTTTTGCCATTTGTACTTATATCCTCTACAAAATCATTGAACATAAAAAAGTCTACATAATCTTCAAAACTGTCAAAAAAGCCAAACCATGTTTGAGCGTCTGTCTTTTTATAATGAACAAAAAGACGATCTTTACTAAATTTGAAATTCTTTTTATCGTCCAATTCTCTATACTCAAAGTAATGCTTTATTTCCAGCAAAGTCAAGTCAACTCTATCTTCAATTTTAGCACAGCCACGACTACGATTATAGCCTTTCCACAAAGTTTCAGGCCAGAGGAAAGAGCCACCAAGGGTTCTTGTGGTAAGAACATAATCCGCTAGAAATTGAGCAGCTTCTTTATTCTTCTGCATTTCAAAATATCTACTCAATGGATATTTGTTGCTAAAATAAATCCAAGGAACTGCACTGAAACCAAGCTGGTCTGAGTGTACCGTAAAGTGTTGTTTGTTACCATATTTGTCTTTATAATACACAGTTATCATGCCGTAGGGAGCTTCATTTGCTTCAAATGACAAAATTTTATTATTTTTCCGACTTATTCTTGATGCATTAAGAAAATCTGACAGGGCACTATAAAAATCTGTATTTTTCTTACCGTCAGGGTCTATATATATCACAGTAAGCCGTTTCACTATCTCCGAGTTGTTTCCAAATTCTTTTTCTTTCTTTTTCAGCGTCCCCTTTATTTTCATATGTTTTATAATTCGTTGACAACAGGTCTACCAAATACGCCTTATAGTTTTCCTCAAAGTTTTCTGGCTCATACAATGTTATTTTCTCATTAGTTTTCATACAAATTCCTCCTAAACATTCACATTATACTTTTTACAGAGTTCTTCAACTCGTTCTTTTATGCTTTTGACTACGCTCTTAGGTTCTATCACCTCCACTTTGTCTGAATATTGCAAAGCCCAATTTACTATGCCATATGGGCTTGTCCTTACTTCAACTATCTCAAAATCCGTCTGATTTTTAGGGAGCTTGTGTTCCTTTTTATACGCCTCTGTTGTTATCTTATAATCCTCGCCAAAGCTGTCATGGATAAAAGTAAGATTGTTCGTTCCTGTTTTATATGGATTTCTCACTTTCAAGGTAACAGTTGAAGGGCTGTCATAGCTCATGCCAAGGTGATTGTTCTTAAAACGCTCGTAACTGCTCCCCTGAACGGCATTATTTACGTTGTTAGCACCTGTTGCCGCCGCGAAGCTTTTGCCTATCTTTCTTATTTTGATATTCGACATAAGGTCGATACGATATATGCAAAGCTTCTTTTTGTCCTCTGTATATCTCGGCTTGTCGCTTTCAAAACAGCCGAGCATATAAAATCTGCCCTTATCGGCAACGATAAAATGCGGGCTTACAAAAGTGTCCTTGCGTTTTGTCAAAACAGGTTTGAGTATATATTGGCTTGCTTTCAGGTCATATTCTGTGGTATAAAAATTGAACTTAAAGGCTATTTGCTGCCTGTTGCTGATCGCCTGCTGGATAGTATTTAAATTCTCTCTTAGCCCCTGAGAATCTGTATTTTCGGTGTTGTATATGGGACAGGTATACTCCTTATAATGGCTTGAAGCAAGCTCGGTTTTTATACGCTCAACTAGGTCAGGCTTTTTATCCTCGTCTATCGCCTTTGACATTTTCACGGCATTTATAAGATCAGTGACCTCGCTTTTGGAAAATGGGTGATTGTAGTATATACCTCTCACAGAGTTTATTTTCTCTGCAAGGGTCAGTTCGTCATCATCGTCATCAAAATACTCGTCGCTTTCATATTCCTTGATAAGAGCGTCTATTGAGTCGAACATCAATCTACAGTCACGTCTTTCATTCAAAGTCACGCCGTCAGCGGAATCAAGGGCTATCGCCATGTTTACCATTTTGTTGTGAAATGTGCTTTTTGTGCCGAGATATTCGCTTATTTCCTCCACCTTGCGCATTTGCGTCTGACTTGTGGGATTGTCCACATCTGTATTATTTTTCAGATACCCCAGAATCGCAAACAGCGACTCTATGATATCCTTATTGCTCTTTCTATGCCCCTCTTTCAGATTTTCAAGCTTATCTTTTATATTTTCCTTTTCTGCCATAGTTCGCCCTCCTATAACAATTATCTCTATAATTATATTGTATCACAGGGAATATATCACTGTCAATCAGCTATGCCACACGAATTATAGTATTTGAAATTATCTTGAAAAAGATATCTCCTTTCTCGCTTGTTTCAGGGGTGATACTGTTATACACAAAGGCTGAAACACAGCCTTCTATGCCGTCGCCTTTCATATCCAGGCACTCACGCTCGGCTTTCCAATCGTTTTTGTACGGACTAACATAAAGCACTGCATTGCCACCTATGATAGCATATGGATAACACTTATCCTCACGATACTTCTGAAACTCATCAAACGCCGCCAGAGTCTCTGCTTCCGCTTTTGTGAGCTTCTTTCTGTTTATTCTTCCACTCCCCATTCTGTCTGTCATGAATTTCATGCGCTTTTTGCTTTCTTCCACAAGCTCTTTTTTAGTTGCAAGAACTAGCTTATCATCGCATGAGTACTGCTCCTCGCCCTGCCATATCATAGCCTTTTTGTCATATGTAAAATCTATTGGCAGGACAAAGAACACCAGATTTTTACCTCTATATGCAAATCTGTCTATCTCAGCTATAGCCCTTTTTCTTGTAGGATAAACGCCTCCGCACATACACAATCTATCATACTTTCTGCCGTCCGTCCTGTTGTATGCCTCTACTCTCCACTTTCTTGCGTCAGCGTCACAGTACATAGAATAATCATCATATATCACCGTCTTTTTGCCCTCCTCGATCATGATGACCTGTGTACCCTTTCTTTGCTCGTCAAATGGCGGAATGTTATCTGACAATGCCGATCTCTCAATGACCTCTGTGTTAAAAATCTTTGTGTTCTTTTTCATAGCCTTACCTCCGTATCAACTCTGTCTTGACCTTATGTGCTTATTATAGCACCTTTAAGGTTCTGTTTACTGTTCCAAAATGGTCTGTGGTGTGTTTTTTTGATTTTATTCCCTTTTCAAGCTTCTATATATATTATAGCACCCACTTAGTACAGTTTGCCGAACCAATTCGGCACAATTATGATATATTCTTTTTTCTTATATTTTTTTTGCGAGATATTTGATAGTGTATTTCTCATACAATAAACTTTTTTTGCACCTTGTTTTTGCTACAGAAAAATGATATAATAAAAGCAACAAAAAAAATCGACAAGAAGAGAGGATCAGTTATGATGATAATAAGAGATATTGTTGCAGGATAGAAAAAATAGTTTGTCAAAATTAATATGGCATTTGAATTTTTGAAGCCACGTATTTCAGCGTTGATAATCGAGACTTGATAATTCAGCTTGAGATTGAATGTACTGAAATTGCAAGAGAATGTGATTTATGAAAAGAGGTCAAGCGCAGTGCCAAACATATGGTACAAAAACAAAGAAACCGATACTATCTGGTGGAAAGATGACCCTACAGTTATCGGAGTGTGGATATTCAGCTTTGACAAAACCACTGAATTTAATATGTTCCATGATTATCCTTATAAATTAACAAAAGAGCAGAAACAGATTTTTGATAAAGAAAATCCCGAATGGGCGGATTTCTTTAAGGATAGAAAATAACAGATACAAGGTATTCATTTTGTAATTAGATAAATCTCTAATACTCAAATAATAAAAAAAGCCCACAGACCCGATCACATTGATCGCATCTGTGGGCTTTTGAAATTTTACCACACATCATATATCTTAGCCTTTTCCTCGTTGAAATCATCAGGAAGCGTTCCGATATCCCAGCCGGAGTTGGTAGTTTCTATGTAAAGATAATGGCTTCCATTGTAATCATAGTACGTGCCGGGGGCGTCGTCTGTCGCCTTTACTCCTATTGCAACGTGTTCAGGAAGCTCGATAAAAATGCAGCCATAGCCAAGCTCTTTGAGCAAAGCTCCCAAAAGTATGGACGAGTCCTCACAATCACCGCACTGGTCATAAAGCGTTTCCAGAGGATATTTTGGAAAATCAGTATATCCCGTTGAGGTCATGTCGTCAACATACTCTATGCTCTGCACGAAATTTGCAGTTTCTCTTATAGTCTCAGATTCGCCATAACCGCATTGGTCGCAAAGGCTTTTTATTTCATCTGCAAGCTGTTTTACGAGCTTATGATTATTGTCGTCACTTACATAGTTATGATAATCTTTCACATATGAGTATCTCAAAAGACTATGATAATATTCATACATATCGTCCTGAATATTCATTGATATTTCAAAGGTATATCGTTTGTCATAGCTCGTCCAGTTAAAAGTCCTTTTCGACCATGTGGGGTCTGCAGGCTGAACATAGTCAGGCTTTCGGTCGTCACGAGGCTCATATCCGTCCTCATCAGTGACTATGGGTGTTTGCTGAGTAACTGCGGTAGTGGTCTGCTGTGTTGTGGTGGTGTATGTGTCGTATGTATTCAATCCTGGTCTTTTCTCTGGATACAGAAATTCATCAATTGTATTGCTAAATGCAAAATATACGCCCACTGCCACACAAATAGTAATAAGTATTTTCTTCATATATTCGTCCTGTTTTTTGTTGGTTTACGGCTTTTGTCATATGTACATTATACTACAAGATGGTATAAAATACAATACTATTAGATATACTTTACGAATTTGTTCTTATTTTTGCTATGGTTTGATATTTTGCTAAATAGTTGAAATTTGTGAGGCGGTGGATTTCATTCTCACCTTTCGTGAATTTCTGTTATATTCATAGCATCTGACCTAACGGAACATTTTTTGTGACAATGAAGATCTATGCCATTGTCGATAGAGCCCTTTATGGCTAGTTTGTGTATGAAAAAAGCACCCGTTAAGGTGCTTAGTTCCGATGTTTGGGTATAAAAATACCGCCTCGCCGTAGCGGAGCGGTATTAATATTATGCGGTATGTTGTTCATCAGTTTCATTTTCCGGATTGCCGTTCTCATCTGTGTGCATCATAGATTCGATAATATCGGCAATTTCACTGCGTGTTTTTGGTCTGTCATCAAGAGGTTTAATTGGTCTATTTGGATTTAACATACTCTATTCCTCCTTCATTACATTTCTTTATGAATCTTTTTACAAATTCATTATTATCAATCTCATC
>ERZ827528.440-NODE-440-length-52236-cov-6.298864_pt1 | contig 52236 bp, 66 predicted proteins | sample MGYA00519768_ERZ827528 | MGnify/ENA primary metagenome ERZ827528 (study PRJEB31778, sample SAMEA3449343) | human gut metagenome | biome: human gut; feature: human-associated habitat; material: faeces | place: United Kingdom | collected 2010/2012 ...
CAAGGGGCCTGCAAGGGTATTTGACTGTGAGGAGGACGCGATCGCAGCTATCAAGGGTGGTAAGATCGTAGAGGGTGACGTAGTAGTCATCAGATACGAGGGACCAAAGGGAGGCCCTGGTATGAGAGAGATGCTCAATCCTACATCAGCAATAGCAGGTATGGGACTTGGCTCATCAGTAGCTCTTATCACAGACGGAAGATTCTCAGGAGCAAGCCGTGGAGCATCCATCGGACATGTATCACCTGAGGCTGCTGTGGGCGGACCTATCGCACTTGTTGAGGAAGGCGATATGATCGAGATCGATATCAACAACCTCAGCATCAAGCTTGATGTGTCAGACGAGGAGCTTGCAAAGAGAAAGGCTGCATGGACACCAAGAGAGCCAAAGGTTACAACGGGCTATCTTGCAAGATACGCAGCAATGGTTACATCAGGTAACAGAGGTGCTGTGCTTGAGGTGCCAAAGAACTAGATGATGATTGTGAAATTCAATTATGTAGACTAAAACATCTCAGAAGTTCATGATCTACATGTTTCACAATTATTTCTACGATATGAGAGAAAAGAAGGAGAAGATAATAATGTCAAAGATATCAGGTTCTGAAATTGTTATAGAGTGCCTTAAGGAACAGGGCGTTGACACCGTGTTCGGTTATCCGGGAGGAACTATCCTCAACGTATATGATGCCCTCTACAAGCACCAGGATGAGATCAACCATGTGCTCACATCACATGAGCAGGGCGCTGCCCATGCAGCAGATGGATATGCCAGAGCTACAGGCAAGGTTGGAGTGTGTATGGCCACATCAGGCCCGGGCGCGACCAACCTTGTAACAGGTATTGCCACAGCATACATGGATTCTATTCCTGTTGTAGCTATCACAGCAAATGTAGGTGTAAACATGCTCGGCAAGGACAGCTTTCAGGAGATAGACATTGCAGGTGTTGTTATGCCGATCACCAAGCACAGCTTTATTGTAAAGCACATAGATGATCTTGCGCCAACTATCAGACGTGCATTCAAGATCGCAAAGAGCGGCAGACCAGGACCTGTACTTGTGGATATAACAAAGGATGTAACCGCAGCGGAGACGGAGTATACACCTGAGACACCAGAGGTTATTGAGAGAAAGACAGACACCATCCGCGAGGAGGATGTGAACAAGGTCATTGAGATGATCAAGGTTTCAAGAAGACCATTTATCATGGCAGGTGGCGGATGCATTATCTCTGGCGCGTCAGCAGAGCTTGCAGAATTTGCAGATAAGGTGGATGCACCTGTGTGCGATACGCTTATGGGTAAGGGTGCATTTGACGGAAGAAGTGAGAGATACACAGGCATGATCGGTATGCACGGAACCAAGGTGTCCAACCTCGGTTTGTCAAGGGCAGATCTCGTGATCGTTGTGGGAGCCAGATTCTCAGACCGAGTTATCGGAAATGCATCCAAGTTTGCGCCAAATGCGAAGATCATACATATAGATATAGATGCAGCCGAGATAGATAAGAACATCCCTACAAATGCCAGCATAGTCGGCGATGCAAAGGAAGTTCTGGAGATACTCAACGGCAAGCTTGCAACACAGTCGAACAAGACGTGGATGTCTGAGATCGAAGACCTCAAGAAGCAGAACCCAGATGTGTACAGCTTTGACACATTGAACGGTCCTGCAGCGATTAAGAAGATATATGAGCTGACAAATGGCGATGCAATCATCACGACGGATGTTGGACAGCATCAGATGTGGGCTGCCCAAAACTATACCTTCAAGGAGCCAAGAACATTCCTGTCATCAGGTGGCCTTGGAACCATGGGTTACGGTGTTGGTGCTGCGATCGGAGCAAAGTACGGCAGACCTGATAAGGTTGTCATCAACATAGCCGGTGATGGATGTTTCAGAATGAACCTGAACGAGATAGCAACAGCAGCAAGATACAACGTTCCTATCATTCAGGTAGTCTTGAACAATCATGTGCTCGGAATGGTAAGACAGTGGCAGACACTGTTCTATGACCACAGATATTCCAACACGGTGCTTGACGATTCAGTAGATTTCGTCAAAGTCGCAGAGGGACTTGGTGCAATGGGAATCAGAGCCAACACTCTTGATGAGTTTGAGGCAGCGATGAAGACAGCACTTACAGCAGGCAGACCGGTAGTAATAGATGTAACAATAGCAGGAGATGACAAGGTATGGCCAATGGTAGCACCTGGTGCAGCCATCGACACCTGTTTCTCAGAAGACGATATGTAATATATACGCCGACACAAGATGAAAAGACACCATATTTGTGTGGATACATACATAAATATGGTGCCTTTATATATAATCCCCACTTGCCGACAGGCGAAAAGAGTGCTATAGTACAGGGATATAAGCGATAATGAAGTTATTTTACTTGAAAACATAAGATTTTGAACTGAAAAACTTGAAAATCGCAAGCGGGATACGATAAAGCAACGGAAATACGCAATCTATAAAAAGATTACTGAATAGTGTAATAAGTTTAGTAAACATTTTATATTAATAAAATTCACAAAACAAAGTAACTATTCTTCAATAATCATAAATAGGAGCGAAATGCCGTTTTTGTGAACAGGATATCTCGCAAATATTTAATTAAGTCATAACCAGATAATTTCGTCGATAAAGTAAATTAGTCTGTGTTCTGATGCCTATGTCGTTCAAAGGACATAGGCATCAGAACACAGACTTACACAGACTAAAAACGGAATTATCGTCACAAAATCAAAGAAGGAGAGATAACAAAAATGGCAAGAGTGTACAACTTTTCAGCAGGCCCTTCAGTTCTTCCTGAGGTGGTATTAAAAGAGGCAGCAGAAGAAATGCTTGATTACAAGGGAACAGGCATGAGCGTAATGGAGATGAGCCATCGATCTAAAGCCTTTGACAATATCATCAAAGAGGCAGAGAAGGATCTCAGAGATCTCATGAATATACCTGACAACTACAAGGTGCTTTTCCTTCAGGGAGGAGCTTCACAGCAGTTCGCAGCAATTCCAATGAATCTCATGAAGAATGGTGTAGCAGATTACATCATCACTGGTCAGTGGGCAAAGAAAGCATACGAAGAAGCAAAGAAATATGGAAAGGCAGTTGCAGTTGCATCATCAGCTGACAAGACTTTCTCATATATCCCAGATTGTTCAGATCTTCCAATCGATGACGATGCTGATTATGTATACATTTGTCATAACAATACTATATATGGAACAACATATCACACATTGCCTAACACAAAGGGTAAGATCCTTGTGGCAGATATGTCATCAGACATTCTCTCACAGCCTGTGAATGTTGAGGATTATGGCATGATCTACTTCGGAGTACAGAAGAACGTTGGTCCTGCAGGTGTGGTAGTGGCTATCATCCGTGAGGATCTCATCAGAGATGACGTAATGCCATTTACACCAACTATGCTCAAGTACAAGACTCAGGCAGATGCTGATTCACTCTACAACACACCTCCATGCTACGGTATCTATATCTGTGGCAAGGTATTCAAGTGGGTTAAGGAGATGGGCGGACTTGATGCAATGAAGATCCACAATGAGAAGAAGGCTAAGATCCTCTACGATTTCCTTGATAGTTCAGAGCTTTTCAAGGGAACTGTTGTAAAAGAAGACCGTTCACTTATGAATGTACCATTTGTAACAGGTGATGCGGACCTTGATGCCAAGTTCGTTAAGGAGGCTACAGAGGCTGGATTTGTCAACCTCAAGGGACACAGAACAGTTGGTGGTATGAGAGCATCTATCTACAATGCAATGCCGATCGAGGGTGTTGAGAAGCTTGTAGAGTTCATGAAGAAGTTTGAGGCAGAGAATAAGTAATATTAACTATTATATAGTAGCATACAAAAAAGATAGTGACGGGTGATCGTAAAGTCTGCAGTATATGATCATACAATTGCCAGTGTCACAGAAAAAGGGAGAAAAAGACATGTCAGTAAAGATTAATTGCTTAAATCCTATCGCAGCATGCGGTATGGAGCTTTTACCTGATACATATGAAGTAACAGATAATTTTGCAGAGGCAGATGCGGTTCTCGTTAGAAGTGCATCCATGCATGACCTTGAGCTGTCAGACAGCCTTCTGGCAGTAGCCCGCGCAGGTGCAGGTGTCAACAATATTCCGCTTGATAAGTGCGCTGAAAAGGGTATCGTAGTATTCAACACACCAGGTGCAAATGCAAACGGTGTTAAGGAGCTTGTTGTGGCAGCGCTCCTCATGGCTTCAAGAGACCTTGTTGGCGGTTATAACTGGGTCAAGGACAATGCCGCTGAGGCAGATATCACCAAGATGGTGGAGAAGCAGAAGAAGAATTATGCAGGTAACGAGATCCTCGGCAAGAAGCTCGGTGTAATCGGACTTGGTGCCATAGGAGCAAAGGTTGCAAATGTTGCACTTAAGCTCGGTATGCAGGTATACGGATATGATCCATATGTGTCAGTAGATGCCGCATGGGGACTTTCAAAGGATGTAAAGCACATCACAAATGTAGAGGATATCTACAGAGATTGTGATTATATAACAGTTCATGTTCCGGCACTTGACAGCACAAAGGGCATGATCAACGCAGATGCATTTGCCATGATGAAGGACGGCGTGAAGATCCTCAACTTTGCAAGAGATGTACTGGTTAACGATGAGGATATGAAGGCTGCACTTGACTCGGGCAAGGTAGCAAAGTATATGACAGATTTCCCGAACCCAGCTATAGCAGGTTACAAGAATGTTGTAGCATTCCCGCACCTTGGAGCATCTACAGCAGAGTCAGAGGACAACTGCGCAGTTATGGCATGTAAGGAGATCAAGGCATACATCAACAATGGTAACATCAAGAACTCAGTAAACTATCCAAATGTCAACATGGGAGAGTGCAGTGATGTAGCCAGAGTTACTATCTGCCACAAGAACATCCCTAACATGCTCACCCAGTTCACAGGAGTGTTCTCCAAGAAGGGCGGCAACGTATCTGGTATGATCAGCAAGGCGAAGGGCGATTACGCATACTCGATCCTTGATATCGGTGTAGAGCCAACTGCGGATGACATCGCAGAACTCTCAGCAATCGAGGGCGTAGTAAAGGTCAGAGTTATAAAATAAATAATATAAAGTAGAACGAAGTAATTCTCGAGTATCGAGCAATATACTGGATTTTACCTAAAACAGGCAATTGCAATAATCACAGAGGTGGATTGAAAGTTTTGTGGTTAGTATTACCAAATCAGGGGAATACGAAGCCACCGGTCCTTAGATGACGCGCCAGCGGCATCTTAGTACCGCTGTAGGCTGAGTTAAGCGGGAGCGACCCCTGATTGGTATACTAATACACAAGACTTTCATCATAAAAGTTACGCAATTGCCGTCATTAAAAAGATAGGAGAGAAGAAAGATGAGTGACAAGTTAAAGGTAGGTATTCTTGGCGCAACAGGTATGGTAGGCCAGAGATTTATCTCACTTCTTGAGAACCACCCTTGGTTCGAGGTCGTTACAGTTGCAGCCAGCCCAAGAAGTGCAGGCAAGACATATGAAGAGGCAGTAGGTGACAGATGGAAGATGGATACACCGATGCCTGAGGCAGTTAAGAAACTTGTGGTATACAATGTCAATGAGGTGGAAAAGGTCGCTGCCACAGTTGATTTCGTATTTTCAGCAGTTGATATGACAAAGGATGAGATCAAGGCTATCGAGGAGGCTTATGCCAAGACTGAGACTCCTGTAGTTTCGAATAACTCAGCTCACAGATGGACTCCTGATGTTCCTATGATGGTTCCGGAGATTAATGCAGATCATGCAGAGGTTATTGAGTTCCAGAAGAAGAGACTTGGAACAGAGAGAGGATTTGTTGCAGTTAAGCCTAACTGTTCGATCCAGAGCTACGCACCTGTACTTACAGCATGGATGCCATTTGAACCATATGAGGTGATCGTAAGCACATATCAGGCAATCTCAGGAGCAGGTAAGACATTCAAGGATTGGCCTGAGATGCTTGGCAACATCATCCCATATATCGGTGGTGAGGAAGAGAAGTCAGAGAAGGAGCCACTCAGAATCTGGGGTAAGGTAGACAAGGAGAATGGTGTGATCGTACCTGCAGAGGGAATCACTATCACAAGCCAGTGTATCAGAGTTCCAGTTCTCAACGGACATACAGCAACTGTATTTGTAAAGTTCAGAAAGAACCCTACAAAGGAGCAGCTCATCGAGGCACTCGAGAAGTTCAGCGGAGTACCACAGGAGCTTGGGCTTCCAAGCGCACCAAAGCAGTTCATCAGATACTGTGAAGAGGATAATCGTCCTCAGGTTGCACTTGATGTGGATTATGAGCATGGTATGGGAATCAATGTCGGACGTCTCAGAGAGGATACAGTCTATGACTGGAAGTTCGTCGGACTCTCACACAACACAGTACGTGGTGCAGCCGGTGGAGCAGTGCTTTGTGCAGAGCTTCTTAAGGCACAGGGTTACATCACAAAGAAGTAGATTTAGCAATTTGCTGGAAAATATTATTATGAGGGCGGATTTTCCGTTTGTGGGCTGTGGGCACCGGTATAGCACACAGTAGTATTCCTCAGATAAAATATGAAGTCAGCCACGGGATTTTTTACGGATAGGTTATGGCAGTTTGCAAGTCTAAACTGTCATTTGACCTATTGGAAACCCGTGGCAGTTCATATTTTTTCTTCGGAACATACTGTGTACTCTCCGGTGAAGGCAGTGTATTGAACGGAAAATCCTCACTCTGTGAATTAATTATTATGCAAAAGTCGAGCCTCTTAAAAGAGGCTCTCTTTTTTTGGCTTTTTTATTCTCAGTTGTTTTAAATGGTTACGCTTGAATTTATATTTTATCGTGGTAAAATAGAAAGGCTTAGAAGAATAATATTTAAGAGGTAGATATAAGTGAAGAATAATAAGTATGAAATTGATATGGTAAACGGTTCAATAATGGATAAGCTTATTTCATTTGCGTTGCCGCTTATGATTTCGGGCATTTTACAGTTAGCGTTTAATGCGGTGGATATTATTGTCGTGGGACAGTTTAGTGGCAGCAAATCACTTGCGGCTGTTGGCTCGACTACGGCACTTATCAATGTGTTTGTCAATCTGTTTATGGGTATATCGCTTGGTGCGAATGTGCTCGCTGCCCGATTTTATGCGGCAGGCAAGGATGAGGAGATGTCTAAGACGGTGCACACCGCTATTATGATTGCACTCATAAGTGGTATTGTGATGGGTGTGATCGGTGTTATTTTTGCAAGGGGTGCGCTGGAAATCATGGGTACACCGGATGATGTCATAGGTCTTTCCACTATTTATATGAGGATTTATTTTTGTGGTATGCCGTTTTTTATGCTTTATAACTATGGTGCGGCAATTTTGCGTGCTGTCGGCGATACAAAGAGACCTCTTATCTTTTTGATTATTTCAGGCTGTATCAATGCACTGCTCAATCTGTTTTTTGTAATAGTGTGTAAACTGGATGTTGCAGGTGTTGCAATCGGTACAATTGTTTCGCAGTTTGTTTCCAGCGTACTTGTATTATATTGTTTGAGCAAAGCAGATACCAGCTATAAGCTCTGCTTTAATAAGCTTGCGATTGATAAGGAATATATGCTTCAGATATTTCAGGTGGGAATTCCGGCCGGCATACAGAGCACAGTCATAAATATCTCAAATGCCATGCTTCAGTCATCAGTCAATTCCTTTGGCTCAATAGCCATGGCTGGATATACGGCGGCAAACAATATACTTGGCTTTTTGTATGTATCTGTCAACTCAATCACACAGGCCTGCATGAGCTTTACAAGCCAGAACTATGCGGTAGGAAAACAAAAGAGAATGGACAGGGTACTGATAGACTGTCTGTTTCTCACGACAGCGGTAGCACTTGTGATGGGAAGTGCTTCATACATATTTGGAACACAGATACTTGGCATATATACAAGTAATAGCGAGGTAATTAAATCAGGACTTGAGATTATTTCAATTACAACAATCCCATATTTCCTGTGTGGAATCATGGACCTTTTTCCGGGAGCACTAAGAGGAATGGGATACTCAACCGTACCTATGATACTTTCTATAATAGGAACAGTCGGAGTCAGAATCATCTGGATATATGGTCTGTTTCCAAGCCACAGGTCGCTGTTTTTCCTGTTTATATCATATCCCGGTTCATGGATAGCGACAATCATCATGCAGGCTATCTGCTATATGTTTGTCAGAAATAAAGTGAAAGCTACAATAGGAGCTCGGAAATTATAATTAAAATCTATTTGTATACGTGTTAAATTGTGATATAATATTTCAAGTTGATTATTTTGGAGTAATATTATGAAAGCAAAACACACGGATTTAGAGAAACTTGAGCAGCTCTATAAAGAGTCGGGTAACCAGCTCGTAGTGCTCTACGGAAGGAGAGGCTGTCAAAAGGAGGAGCTCATCGTGGCTCAGAGTGAGGATAGAAGGAGTATCATCGGCTTCTGCAACTGGGACAAGCCAATGATGACCATGGATGAATTATAGAGGAGCTTATGGGAAAATCACTGATAATAACAGAGAAGCCGTCCGTGGCACAGGAATTTGCGAAGGTGCTGCGGGTAAGCGGACGCAATGACGGTTATATAGAAAATGGAGAATATGTGATTTCATGGTGCGTGGGACATCTGGTCGGGCTGGTCTACCCTGAGTCCTACGACATGAAATACAAGAAATGGCGTCTTGAGGATTTGCCGTTTCTGCCAAAGGAATACAAATATGACGTGATAGACAGCGTGCGCAAGCAGTACAATATTGTGCACGCTCTTTTGCAGAGAGAGGACATTGACAGAGTTTACTGGGCAGGTGATGCCGGAAAAGAAGGACAGACCATCGAGGAGAATATCAGAAACTTTGGTGGTGTCAGGGAAGGCATGGAGGAGCTTAGAGTCTGGATAGATTCGCAGACCGAGGAAGAAATCTTAAGAGGCATAAAAGAGGCAAAGCCGATGAGTGCGTATGCAAACCTCGGAAAGAGCGGCATCATGCGTACCATCGAGGACTATGCGATGGGCATCAACTTTTCGCGTGTCATGTCGGTCAAATACGGCAATCTGCTAAACGATGCAGCGGGTACACGCTCGTACACGGCAATCGCGGTCGGACGAGTGATGACCTGTGTGCTTGGAATGGTAGTAATCCGTGAGCGCGAAATCAGAAACTTTAAGGAGACTCCGTTTTACAGGGTAATCGGCAGGTTTACGGATGCCGGTGTAGAGGCAGAGTGGAAGGCTGTAGAAGGCTCAAGGTACTTTGAATCACCGCTTTTATACAAGGAAAACGGCTTCAAAGAGGAAAAAGATGCACTTGCTTTAATTGAAGAATTAAACGGCAAACAGGCGAAAGTTAAATCTATAGTTAAGAATATTGCTAAAAAAAGAGCACCGCTTCTTTTCAATCTGGCGGAGCTGCAGGCAGAGTGCTCAAAGAAGTTTAAAATCAGCCCTGATGAGACATTACAGGTGGCTCAGGATCTGTATGAAAAAAAGCTCACCACCTATCCTAGAACAGATGCCAGGGTGCTCTCAAGCGCTGTGGCAAAGGAGATTGGAAAAAATATAAGCAGGCTTAAAGGTTTTGAATCGACAGCAGACTTTGTGGAGCATATTATGCAAAAGAGGCTATATGCCAACATAGTTGATACGCAGTACACGGATGACAGCAAGGTAACAGACCACTATGCTATCATTCCGACAGGTCAGCTTACAGAGCTTTCGGGGCTTACATCGCTTCAAAGAGCAGTATTTGAGCTGATTGTCAGGCGTTTCCTTAGTATTTTTTATCCACCGGCAGAGTATGAGAATGTGAAGCTTGTCGTAGATGTGGATAAGGAAAGTTTTTTTGCATCATCAAAGGTACTAAAGAGCGAGGGCTATTTACAGGTGGCGAATCCGCCGAAAAAGAAGTCGTTTGAGGAATCAAACGCACGAATACTTGGTAAAAACAGTGAAACTGCAGATAGTACAGATGAAAACAGCACAGCAAACGGCAGCAATGATGAGATAGTCGTAAATCCCAAGGTGATGCTTGAGCTTGCAGATAAGCTAAAGGCGGGTGATGAGATAGCATGCCAAGGCTATAATATCAAGTTTGGTAAGACATCTCCGCCAAAGCGCTATACATCAGGCTCTATGGTGCTTGCCATGGAAAATGCAGGACAGCTTATCGAGGACGAGGAGCTTCGTGAGCAGATAAAGGGCTCAGGAATAGGCACCTCAGCAACGAGAGCGGAGATAATCCAGAAGCTTGTCCGTATAGGATATCTGAATCTGAACAAAAAGACACAGATACTCACACCTGAAAGCCTTGGCGAGATGGTGTTTGAGGTCGTATACATGACAGTTCCGGCACTTCTTAATCCAAAGATGACAGCCAACTGGGAAAAGGGACTGGACGGAATTACAAGGGGCACGGTGGATTTCTGGGAATACAGGGGAAAGCTTGAGAGCTTTATCCGCAAAGAGACAGAAAAGATGATTGAGCAGAATCTGCGCCCTGAGATTGCAGACCGCATCAGCAGTTTTGCAGGCAAAAATGCCAGAGGTGCGGCGGCCAGACGAAAGATAGGTGTCAAGTGCCCGGTCTGCGGCGGTGAGATAGTGACCACACCGTTTGGCTACGGCTGTGCCAATTACAAAAATGATAAATCAGGATGTAATTTTAATATCGGACAGGTGGCAGGACTTGATATTCCGGAGGAACAGGTCAAAAAGCTGATTGAAGAAGGAATCACCGACACAATCCGTGGTTTTAAGTCGAAGAGCGGCAAACGCTTTGATGCATGCTTAAAGCTCAACAAGGATGAACAGACGAACAAGGTATCAGCCACCTTTGATTTTGAAAATGTAAAGCCGCAAAAGGTCGAGGGCATTGTATGCCCGGACTGTGGAGGCGATATATATGTGTCGCCATACGGCTACCGATGTGCAAACTATAACAGACAGACAGAGGATGGCTGCCATTTCTTCGTTGGAAGGATAGCAGACAAGCAGCTGTCACAGGTACAGTTTTTAGAGCTCATGGCAAACGGCAGAACTGAGACGATAAAGGGCTTTAAATCAAAATCGGGAAAGCGCTTCAACGCATGTCTTATGTTAAAGAAGGAGTCTGTCACAGAGGGCAGTGAGAAAATGCACACCGTCGTAGCATTTGACTTTGACAATGTGGAGGATGAAATAATAAAGGATGTCGTCTGTCCGCTTTGTGGTGGTCAGATAAAAAAGACATCGTTTGGCTATGGATGTGTGAACTACAAGGGTGATGAGCCGGGAAGCTGCCGCTTTTCGGTGGGACAGATTGCGGGAAAGACAATCACAGCCGCAAACCTAAAGCAGCTTCTTAATGATAAAAAGACCGAGACCATACGAGGCTTTAAATCCAAAAGCGGGAAACGCTTCGATGCGTGCCTGGTGCTTAAGGAGGATGAAAACAAAAAGCTTTCTGTCCAGTTTGATTTTGACCATGTAGAGCCAAAGACAGTGAAGGATGTAGTATGTCCGAAGTGCGGAGGCAAAATCCAGGTGGCGCCGTTTGGCTTTGTATGCGAGAACAACAGACGTGATGATCCTGAGAGCTGCCGCTTTATGGTGGGCAAGGTCGCAAGCGTCAAGATAAAGGAATCGGTCCTTAAGGAGCTTCTGACAAAGAAAAAGACAGAAGTTATATCAGGATTTGTCTCAAAGACAGGCATGAAGTTTGACGCACCGCTAAAGCTCACAGAAGACGGAGATATAGCCTTTGATTTCCCCGAAAAGCCTAAGCCAATCGAGACCAATGTACTCTGTCCAAAGTGTGGCAGACCTCTCAAAAAGTCACAGTGGAAATATGAGTGTGAGTGCGGCTTCAATGTTTGGCATACTGTGGCAAAGGTGGAGCTTTCAGAGGAAATTCTCACGGAGCTGTTTACCACAGGAAAGACCAAAAAGAAGGTCACAGGCTTCACCTCCAAGGCGGGAAATGTATTTGATACATGTCTTAAGTTTGAAAATGACCAGATATCATTTGATTTCGATAACCCGGGCGAGGAAGAAGTGCAGAGCACGGCTGAAGTACATAACAATGCTGATGCACATAACAATGCTGAAGTACAAAGCACGGCAGATGATGTTCCGGATGAGACAACCATGAATAATACAACCCTGAATGAGATGGGAATCCCAGAGGAATTTCTGGCAGGATTTGATATGGCAGCTGATAGTGCACAGGCAGATGATGTGTCGGAGGCGGCACTTGCGGCGGCGCATGAGCTGTTCGGTGAGTAGCTCTGCCTATAATTAATTATTAAATCTATAATTAATATGATTTTTTATATTTATGTTTAATGCTTATATTTAAGTTTAAATATTAAAATGACAGTTAAAAAAATAGTCAATAATTTTCACATAATAAATAAAAGAAAGGACATAGAAAATGGAAAACGCTAAAATAACAAACCTCTATAATCTAGATGAAACAATCGCAAAGGAGTATTTATCGCAGTTCACTTATCCATGGGAGGCACTTGCCGGAATAAGTGATTTCATCAAGGAGCTCGGACCAACACTCGACCCTGAAATCTATGAGAAAAGAGGAGAGGATATCTGGGTGGCAAAGAGCGCAACAGTATTTGACAGCGCATATCTGCACGGTCCGCTCATCATCTGTGAGGACGCAGAAATCAGACAGTGTGCTTTTATCCGTGGCAGTGCAATCGTAGGAAAGGGCTCAGTAGTGGGAAATTCCACAGAGCTTAAAAATGTAATCATCTTTAATTCAGTACAGGTGCCTCATTACAACTATGTAGGAGATTCAATCCTGGGCTACAAATCACATATGGGCGCAGGCTCTATTACATCAAATGTAAAGAGTGACAAGACTCTTGTAGTCGTAAAGGATGTTTACGACACAAAAGAGGAGATCGAAACCGGCCGCAAGAAATTCGGCGCTATGCTCGGTGACCATGTGGAGGTGGGCTGCAACTCTGTGCTCAATCCGGGAACAGTAATAGGAAGAAATTCAAACATTTATCCGCTTTCAAGAGTACGCGGAGTCATTCCTGCGAACCACATTTTCAAGGACAAGGACAACGTAGTTCTTAAAAAATAGTAATGTTGTTTGAAAAAATATTGTATTTTTGTTGTTTTTTGTCGATGATACTCTAGACTTATGACAAAAAATATGAGAAAATAAATTGGGTATGTTAAAACCATAACGAAAGGAGTCTTAAGATGATTTACACTAAGGAAGTTGAAAACATGTGTCCTGTAGCTAAGGGCGCAAAACATGAGCCAGCTCCTATCCCAGAAGAAGGAAAATGGGTTCATTCTAAGAAAATTGAGGACATTTCAGGATTTACACACGGTGTAGGCTGGTGTGCACCACAGCAGGGTGCCTGCAAGCTCTCACTCAATGTAAAGAATGGAGTAATTGAAGAGGCATTAGTTGAGACTATCGGATGCTCAGGAATGACACACTCTGCAGCTATGGCAGCAGAAATCTTACAAGGTAAGACAATTCTTGAGGCATTAAACACAGACTTAGTTTGTGATGCCATCAATACAGCTATGAGAGAGTTATTCTTACAGATCGTTTACGGTCGTACACAGTCTGCATTCTCTGATGATGGACTTGCTGTTGGAGCAGGACTTGAGGATTTAGGAAAGGGACTTCGCTCACAGGTTGGTACAATGTACGCAACAAAGGCAAAGGGAGTTCGTTACCTTGAGATGGCTGAAGGCTATGTAACAGGAATCGCTCTTGACAAGAACGATGAAGTAATTGGATACCAGTTCGTTTCTCTTGGAAAAATGACAGATTTTATCAAAAAGGGTGATGACGCTAACACAGCTTGGGAGAAAGCTTCAGGATCATACGGTCGTGTAACTCCAGAGCAGGGTGCTGTTAAGATCATCGATCCAAGACAGGAATAAGAGGAAAGGAGAACGACAATGGCATTATTTGAATCATATGAAAGAAGAATAGACCAGATCAATGCTGTACTTAACAGCTATGGTATCAGCTCAATCGAAGAAGCTGAAAAGATTACAAAGGACGCTGGACTTGATGTTTACGATCAGGTAAAGAAAATCCAGCCAATCTGTTTCGAGAACGCTTGCTGGGCATACACAGTTGGTGCAGCAATCGCAATCAAAAAAGGATGTAGAAGAGCAGCAGACGCTGCAGCAGCAATCGGAGAGGGACTTCAGGCATTCTGTATCCCTGGATCAGTTGCTGATCACCGTAAGGTAGGTTTAGGACATGGTAACCTTGGAAAGATGCTCCTCGAGGAGGAGACAGAGTGCTTCTGTTTCTTAGCAGGTCACGAGTCATTCGCAGCTGCTGAGGGTGCTATCGGAATCGCTGAGAAGGCAAACAAGGTTCGTCAGAAACCACTGCGTGTTATCCTTAACGGACTTGGAAAAGACGCTGCACAGATCATCTCACGTATCAACGGATTCACATTCGTAGAGACACAGTATGACTACAAGGCAGCTAAGCTCAACATCGTATCTGAGCATGCATACTCAGATGGACTCCGTGCAACAGTTAAGTGTTACGGTGCAGATGATGTTCAGGAAGGTGTTGCAATCATGCATCACGAGAACGTTGGTGTTTCTATCACAGGAAACTCTACAAACCCAACTCGTTTCCAGCATCCAGTAGCAGGTACATACAAGAAAGAGTGTATCGAGCAGGGCAAGAAGTACTTCTCAGTAGCATCAGGCGGTGGTACAGGACGTACACTTCACCCAGACAACATGGCAGCAGGACCAGCTTCATACGGTATGACAGATACAATGGGACGTATGCATTCAGATGCACAGTTCGCAGGATCTTCATCAGTTCCGGCTCACGTTGAGATGATGGGACTTATCGGAATGGGTAATAACCCAATGGTTGGTGCTACAGTAGCAGTTGCCGTTTCTGTTGAGGAAGCAGCGGACAAGGGTAAATTCTAGGAAATCCAGTATTTACGCGGATATGCGAAAGTATGGAAACCTACGGAAAAACATAGGTAACTTACACGTAACTAGCGCGTAACTTACACACGTAACTTGCAAAAATATAAGAGGGCAGCAGGCATATAAAAACGCCTGTAGCCCTCTTTTTAATTGCTGCATATTTGCGGCAATTTAGTATACTATCTTTTCTATCTCGTCGGCGAGCTCTTGCATACTTCTATGTGTGTATACCTTTTCTGTAACATCCAATATCTCATGCCCTACAATCAGCTTAAGTATATACTCATTCATATTTGCAGACTTGGCAGCGCTTATAAAAGTATGGCGCGTGTCGTGCGGCTTATGCGACATATTAAAGCGTTTGTTTATTTTCCCGAAGCGTCCGCGGTATTTATCGTATGTTAAGTGCGTGCCTTGCTGCCCGTTCTCATCATTAAACAGATAGTCGCTACCCATAGCAACAGCTTTGTTATAATTGGCTACAACTAGATCATATATAGCGGAGTGTATAGGTACAACTCTATTACGCCCTGCGTCAGTCTTAAGGCCGCCGAACATTGTACGCGCCTCTAAGTCTATGTCTGCAACCTTTAGTATTGCCAGCTCTTGCGGACGCCAGCCGCTATATATGCCTATAAGCACCATATCGACAAAAGGGAAGCTCACGTTATCCCAAAGCGTTTGTATTTCCTCGGAACTAAACGGAATACGTACAATTTTAGGCTTGCCACGCTTTACACTCTCACATAATGCCGCGTAGTCCTTTTCTACAATGTCGTATTTAAGGCAGTACTTATACATTAAGTTATACATACTTTTCATACGCTGCTTAGTGCTGTCACCTACCTTGGCGTCGTGTATGGTGCCCTCTAAGTGGTTCGGGCGTATATCACGCATGCGCATGTTATGCAGCGGCTTAGAGTGATTAAAGGCAGCAATCCAAGAACGGCAAGAGCTGGGAGTAACCTTTACAAAATGCTCTTTGCTCCACCGCTCGTAGACTTCAGCAAAAGTAATAGAGCATGCCTCTATGTCGTACGGGTTTTGGTTGTAATTCATAAGAGCAGTTAAAGCCTCTTGCCTCGTTGGATAATACCCAATAGTTAAATAACGCTGCTTAGTCCTGCCTGTAGTCTCGTCAATTTCCCAGCCTTTAGTTTTTCGAGCGATCCACGGGTTGCGGCGTTTGCCGCCCTGCTTATATACGCTACCCATTCCATTAGCAAGTTTCATATAACATAACCTCACTTTCTTATTATGGCGGCTTATTTTTTAAAAAGGGTATAAAAAATAAGCCTATCGGAAACCCTAGGCTTATGCTATAATAGTACTTGCGGGGTACATAACAAGCGAGCAGCCTTTAAGGTCCGTTAGTTGTGTGTCTATGTAGCCGTTCCTGCGCCAACAGGGGCGGCTATTTTTTGTGTATTGATTTTTCCAGATATTACCATAAGACATATGCACAGCCAGCCAGTATAATAGATACTAAAAGAGAGGCTTACATAATGACATACAACTTATGGCAGATACGAACGGCCAAGGGCTACAGCCTGCGAGAGCTGGAAGAGTTAAGCGGGGTAAGCAAGACCACAATAAACAATATTGAAAACGGAAAAGCAAACCCGACCATAGAAACCCTGCGCTTACTTGCAGCAGCCCTAGAAGTAGAGCTATTCGATTTACTAGAATTATAATATTGCAAGTTACCGTTGCCAAGAGCTACGGGGCATACGTCCGACATAATGGACAAAACAGCCGAAAGTCTTACATATCTTACCGACTGGCGTTATAATTACCACATCACAAAGGAAAGAGGGCGAGCCAGTGGATAAGCTACGGCGGCAAATACGCGAACTACTCGACAGCATAAGCGACGAGCACGCACTTAGAATAATATTACAATTCATACGAGGAATTAAAGGCAGCTAGGCGACTAGCTGCTTATTTAAAATATGACGCCACAATAAAATCTTTTATTTTTTCCAATTCATCAACAGAAGCAATAGAGCTTTTCCAATGAAATTGTTTTTTATTTATCTGAGCAGCAAATAAAGGGTTATCCCTGTTTTTATCTGCAAGAGCAAAGGGTAGCCGCAAAGATACCCAAAAGGCACGCGGCGAAGCCTTAAAACGCATAAAATCATTTTCGCCACACAACAAAGATATATAATTGTCGCTACGGCGCGCTATTCCAAAATCGGAATATAGTTCACTTGAAGAAATAAAGGACTTTACAATCTCTATAACTTCTACCTCTCTGTCACTTAAAGAAAAATCTTTATACAATTGACTGGCTGGGGCTTGCGGAGCAGGTGTATAAGAGATATTTACAATATCATAAAATACACTTTCCGGGATAATCTCTATATCATAACCCTTTAACTTATATTCTTCGGCTTTCTTTTGCTTGCCACTCTTGCCATTCTTTATAGTGGTGCAATAGTCGTTATTGCCTAAAACAAGATAATTAGTTTCCTTTGTAACATTATCGCCATTTATACCGCCCATATTTGCCACGAGCTGCATAGCATCTTTGCGCAGCATTTTTTCAAGTGTGCCAGTAAATACAACTACCTTATCAAGTAGCGGGCTATCTGCTGGAATTTCTGAAACTGTAGCACTGATGTCAGCAGCTTTTACTTGCGAATGTTTAGCAAGCGTATTTAATTGTATTGCGCCGTCCGCACACTCTCTCTTAAATATTTCATATATAGAATTAGTCAATGCACAGTCAAAGCCAGCTCTATGCGCGCCCTCATAAGATAAATTATACTGCTTTGCTAAATCAGATAAGCGATTGTGTTTATTTTCTTTATGCAAAAGTCTAGCAATGCGCATAGTGTCTACAAAGTCGTTAGAGAGTGGTATAGATAAAATACTGGTGCAATAGTCATATAAAAAGTTAATATCAAAATTAACATTGTGACCGACTATAATATCAGAGCCGATAAAGTCATATAACGGCTGCATAACATCTACAGCACTTGGAGCACTAGCAAGCATATTATTTGTTATGCCTGTAAGCTGCGTAATAAAGTCGTTTACCTCACGGTCCGGCTTAACAAGTGTACTATACTTGTTTACAAGTTCACTACCGCGATACTTAAATGCACATATTTCTATTATCTCGTCGTACTCTGGCGATAAGCCCGTAGTTTCAATATCAACTACGGTATAATCATTTGGAAAAGTTAATAAACTATGCCCTTTACTATCTCTCATATGTAACATCTCCTTTGTAATATTATTTAATTATCAGACTTAATCTTATCAACAAATTTCTTAATAAGTTCCCACTCGTTAGGGGATAACTGCCCCAAGGCGATAAATGTATTAAGTATAAACTCGTCGCCACTACCAAGAGCTGCGCCGACAATTTGCGCAGCCTTTTCTGCGCGGCTCATTTCCTCGAACATAGATCCCTTGCCAGTACGTAGCCATTCCTCATTAACTCCGAACTCACGGCAGATAGCAGTAACATTTTGATTAGTTACATTTACTACGCCACTTTCTATACGGCTAATGGCAGAACGGGTAACGCCGATACGCCCGCCGAAAGTTTCCATACTTAAACCTAGCGCTTTACGTATCTCTTTAACTCTTTCGTTCATATATTTTTATTCCTTTCCTAGATTTCAACATCATAATAACACTATAGCGTAACATAAGCAACAAATTTTTATAAAAGTTGTTGACAAACGTAACCCATGCAACTATAATACGTAATGTAAGCAACATTATAACAAAACAACAGTACAGAAAGCGGGGCACATAATGGCGAGTGAAGAAAGGAGAACGAAAAGCACCGAAGAGCTAATTAATACTTTAAATGATTTTTGCAGCCAGATACTTATTATGGCAGAGGCAAAAGGGCTTACACGAAAAGAAGTAAAACGCGTGCCGAGCTGGTTAGATAGTATGCTGACAAGCGAAAGTTTTAACGACGAGCCGTACACATACGGAAGAAACCCGCAGCAATAGAGCCGCGGGCAAAGAATTACTTTATTGCTTACTTGTGAGAAAGACTAATTATTTCATTTTCAAGCAAGCGCAAAGTTTTAAAAGTTTCTTCTTGGAGCTTTTTAACTGCTTCCATAGCCTTTGTGTCCTCAATATCAGAGGCTATGGACTTTGTACTTAGGTTAAAGGCTGCGGCGTAATTGCCTAGCTTTAACTCTTTATCACTATCACACATTTTTAACACCACCTTTCATATGGATTATACCACAGAGAGGCGCGGCAACGAAAGAGAGGTAACATATGAGATTTAAGGACGACAACGACAACAGATACAGAGTTAATTTTACGAGAGCTACAGAGGCGCATATAGACAAAATGACAGTAGCCGAGTTTATAGAGTACTTGGAAAATAACGCGGAGTTCGAGGACGAAAGCACCCCCATATATATAGACGGCAAAACAATATGGTGCAAAGACTGCGTTTTAAAAGAAACATACAAATTACGTAAAGAGTTTTTAGTATCAGAGGACGGCAGCAGGCTTTTTTATGCGATATCAGTCACAAAGAGAGCAGAACTCGTAGACGACAGCACAGAGGCAGCAGCCGACAACACAGAGGCTATAAGCTGGGAGCAGCAGCCGAAAACAGTAACGCTTACCAACGAGTTATGTAGTATGCTGCAGTGCTATATCTTAATGACTACGAACTACAGAAAGGGCGAGGTTGAGGCGTGGGAAAAGCTGGCACAGGAAACGGACGAGAACGGCGCACCTAAGTTTAAGAACGCAGCCAGCAACGCCCAGTTCTGGCGAGATATGGAGATACAGTTACAGCAGATATATACAGCAGCAGACTAACGAAAGAGAGGTACAGTATGGACGAAAAGACACAGGCAAGAATTAAGAAACTGCAGGCACTAGCAGAGAGAGGAGTAGGCGGCGAAAAAGAAACAGCCACCCGCAAATTGCAGGAGCTATTAGAAAAGAATGGAATAAGCAGCGTAGAAGAACTTGCACAGGACAAGTACATATTTACCGTGTTTAGTTACAATGGAGCGCTAGGCAGAAAGTTATTGAGCCAATGTATATATAAAGTAATGGGCCACGATAGCAACAGGACACAGTACAAGATACCACATACAAGGCAGAAAATAGGCGTTTACTGCACAAAGGCGCAAAAGCTCGAAATAGAACTAGAATTTGAATTTTACGAAAGACTATTCGAGGAGCAGCAAGAAATATTTTTAAGTGCATTTATACAAAAGCAGAATATTTTTCCACCAGACGCACCAGTAAGTGACACAGATCCAACGGAGCGAGATATAAAAGTAGCACTTATGGCAGAGACAATAGAGAGAAAAACAAGGGCAGCTATGATAGAGAGCAGCGAGGGCTAATATATGGCAAATATGGTAAAAGACAAAGACGGCGTAGTTAAATACTGGGTACGTGCGCACGAGATTACTTGCAACTACACAGAATATGAGCACGACGTAGAGTACGACAGATATTACATGCTGCGCGAAAGCAGAGAGTATAAAAAGCACGGCAAGGCAGTACGGCAGCGTATTACTAAAAAAGAATACTTAGCGGTAAAGAAGATAACAGAGAAATTCATAGCACTACACAGCAAAGAGGGCGAAAAATAACAGCGTATGTATATGACACAAAACGAGATAGCAGACAGATACATAAGGCGTGGCACAAGTATTACTATACTGGCCGAGCTAAACGCCGTAAGTGTAGACCAGATCAGAGAAATACTTACAGACGCAGGCGTAGAACTGCCAGAAGTGAAGAAAATAAAGCAGCAGCGTATAGAGTGCTGCTACGACGCGCTGGACGATATAGAGCGGCGCATAAAGGAATATACGCAGGAACACAAAGCAAAGGATCATAAGCAGGAAGTATTAGAACTGGAATACACAGCGGTAGTAGAACTTATGCAGCGCTTATCAGACGAAAGTTTAAGGACAAAGAAGAAAGAGAGGTAAAACAGTATGCAGCAGACATTAGAGAGAACGGAAGAGCAGCAGAGCTTAGAAAATTTCAGCGCGCTTATGCAGGAAGTAGCAAAGCTGCCAGAGGACAAGCGTAATATAGTTGCGGTTTATTCGCAGGGCGTACTTGCTATGGCACAGGCACAGCAGAATACAGCGAGGTAACAGGATATGCAGGCAGTAAAGATTAAACCAGCAGAGGCAGCCGCTATTATGGGCTGTAGCCCGCAATTTGTCCGCATAGGACTACAGCAGGGTAAGTTAGACATAGGCGACGCTATTAAAATGTCGTCAATATGGACATATAACATAAGCGCGGCTGCACTTGCTAGGCGGCAGGGCGTAACAGTAGAAGAGCTAGAGAAAGAAATAAAGGAATTGCGGGAATGAACAGGAGACAGAGAAAGAAGAAAGACGCAAAAGGCTTAACGCTTATATTTAGCTGCAAAATGACATGCAAGCAAGAAACCTACGCGAATTTAGAGCGAATGATACAGGCGCAGCTAAACAAGGGCAACGTAATAGTATTACCGCCATATCTGCGCTTAGAGGGAATAGCAGGCGGCAGCAGGGTTAAAAAAATAAAAATAATGAAAGAGAGACAAGCACAATGCAGCAAGTAACGCTAAGTGCGCTTACAGCGCTTATAAGCTCGTCGGAACGCGTAAGGGTGATAAAAAACGGCGCCGTAGTGTTTACAGACTGGGGCTATTACATTAAAGAACACTACAAAGAAAGAGGATTTACAGGCGACGAGATAGTAACAGATTTTAGGGCGCACTTGGATGTAGCACACAAAGACTGGCGCAAGCTGGGACTTATGCCGCCGCTCGACCAAGAGAGCACACCGCAGTACATAGCAGACGATATGCGCTTAGATATGTATTACGACATTTATATATAAACGCCTCTAGCTTAAAGGCAAAGCAGCAGCCGTAGGGCTGTATATGCAATTTTCGAGGGTTGCGGGGCGTATCGTCCGACGAAACGGACATAAAAACAGAAGAAAGGAGAACGGAAACGTGGAGACAGACAACACGGTAGCACTGCAGGGCATATTAAAGGAGCTGCGCAAGGTAGATAACATTAACACGTTGCCATTTAACGGCTACGAGCTTACAGTCATTACCGAGCGACGCAGCGGAGCACTTGACGAGACTATAGTGTACTCGCAGGGCGATAATGTAGACAGTATCGAAGTAAATACGCCGGTTATGGTACTTGGCAGCCTACAGGCTTACAAGAACTTTATAACAGGGAAAGTGCTTGTATACGTGCTGGCAGAGACAGCACAGAAGATCGCGGGCGAGCATTGGAACTATGAAAACGAGGTGCAGCTAAGCGGAGCACTCGGCAGCGGCATTACATACAGAGAGACGCCGCTAGGCAAACACATAAGCGACATAAGCATACTTGTAGAAAACAGACTAAAAGACTTACACGGCTGCTATATCCCGTGTATTGCGTGGAATGATACCGCAGCTATGGTTAAGGAATGGCACGCAGGCGAGCACGTAACCTTAAAAGGAAAGCTGCAGAGCAGAGCCTACTCTAAACGCATAAGCGAGCAGCAGGAAGAGCAGCGGACAGCGTACGAGGTATCAATATATGCAATAGGAAAGGCGTAAACATGCAGAGCAGGACAATAACAGGCATACACGACACTTGCTTTACGGACAAAAGTAAATGTAGCCCAGAGTGCAAGTATAAGAATACGTGCATACACAGCACCCACAAAGAAAGGAAAGCGAAAAAATGCAGATAAAAAAGACAATATTAACAGAGAGCGTTACGCTCGAAGAGCTTAGAAAGATTATAAGAGAGGGACGCGCTGCGGAAGTGCTGGCAGTAGGCGACCAGATTTATATTGATTTTGACGGCGCAGCAGTACCTTACGACGTAATAGGCATAGACGCAGACACAGCAGCAGCCGAAGAGCTTAAGCATACAGTTACCATACAGGCGCACGAACTAATAGAAGAACGCCCGTTTGATACGAAGGGACGTTACGGCTCTAACGACTGGGAAACAAGCGAGCTTAGAGAGTACCTTAACAGCGAGACATACGCGGCACGCTGCGCAGAGCTGGCTAAGTATGCAATACCAGTTACTAAAATGAACACAAACGGCAGAAAGACAGTAGATACGTTTTTCTTGTTATCTGTAGACGAATACGACGCCAAAGACACACCATACGAGTATTACAAAGACAAGCCATACAGAGCAGCCAAGCACGCAAAGGACGACTACAACGACTGGCATAGAACGCGTAGTGCTAATCGTGGCACCTCGTACCTTGCGTGGTGCGTGTACTCGAGCGGCACCGTCTACACCTACGGCGCGTACGCCTCTATGCGCTGCGCGCCCGCTTGTGCAATAGGATAAATATAAATAATACGCCCTGTACGCTTACAGGGCGCTATATAAAAAGACATAATAAAAGCGCCTACGATACTGCAATATCATAGGCGCTAAGCTATAGCCGAAGCGTATAGCATTACTACATTTATATTATACGCTGCATACGGCAAAAAGGCAAGGAAAAACAACGGGGCTACGTCCCGTAAAAACACTTGATAAAAGTATTAGCTTACCGACAGAGATACACAAAAATATATATACGTGAGGTAAAGATATATGCCGTATGTTAAGAGGACTACCAGGGCAGGCAAGACGATAGAGGTAGAATATTTCTATACGTCAAGACTGAACAAAAAGGGAGCAAAGAGAAGAGACAAAGTAAAGCCTACACCAGAGGCGCAGAAAAAAGTAAACACTAAACAGGCAGAGAGAAAGTTAAGGCTCTTAATGAACGCTAACTTTGCTTATGGAGATTACCACTTAGTACTAGACTACATAAGGCACAAGGGAGAGCCAGACAGAACACGCGAGGAAATGAAAAAAGATATACAAGTATTCTTACGTGAGTGTAGAAAGCTATATAAAAAAGCTGGGTTAGAGTTTAAATACATACACGTTATGGAGATAGGCAAGAAAGGCGCAAGACACCACCACCTAGTAGTAAATCGCATAGATACAAACTTGTTGCAGCAGGCTTGGTATAAAGCGTACGAGGGACACAACCGCGTTAAAGTGTTCCCGCTGGACGATAGCGGACAATATGGAGACTTAGCAGCGTATTTTATTAAATATACAGATAGACACATACAGGACGCACCAGAGCAGAGGCTACAGGGCAAGCGCTGGGCTGCAAGTAAAAATCTAGTACACCCAGAGCCAGAGTACGAGTATGTAACTGCCCGCTCGTGGTATCGCTGCGAAGCAAAAGCACCAGCAGGCTACTACGTGGAAAAAGGCAGCGAAGAAAAGGGCATAGTAAGCCCCGAGTATTACGGCTACGGCTATTACCGCTATAGGCTGGTGCAGCTAGAGTAAAGCAAGAAAGGCGAATATATGCGAAATGTGAGAATTGACAACGAGGCAGGAGCACAAGAAACACTATTTAACTGGGCGCAGTACCAGTATGCGAGATACCCAGAGTTAGAGCTGCTATATCACATACCAAACGGCGGCAAGAGAAACGCACGTACAGCAGCTAACCTAAAGAGGCAGGGCGTAAAGGCTGGCGTACCAGACTTACACTTACCAGTAGCACGAGGCGGCTACAATGGGCTATACATAGAGCTTAAGGTAGGCAGCAATAAACCGACGCAGCTACAAAAGAAATGGCTAAGCAGCTTAAACGAGCAGGGCTATTTAGCGGTAGTGTGTTACGGCTGGCAAGAGGCAGCAGAGCAGTTAATAAACTACTTAGAGCTGGAAACAGCAGCAGGCGGCTTAAAGAGCGCAGACAATGAGACAGCGCAGAGCGGGTTAATGCCTGCGACATAAGAGAGGCGGCACGTATGACAGAAAAAGAGGCGCTACAAGCACTTACAGGAACACGAGACGACTATAACGACTACGCAAGAGCTTTAAATATCGCAATACGGGTATTAAGGGAACACGTAGCCGAGATAGATAAAAAGAGCCAGAACCAACGGAGAGAAAGAGAGGCAGACTATGAAAGTAATAAGCATTATTAACCTTAAGGGCGGCGTAGGGAAAACGTACACAGCGTATAACATAGCCTACGAACTGCAAAAGAGAGGCAAGACAGTATTACTACTGGACAACGACAAGCAGGGCAATTTAAGCAAAGCAGCAGGGGCGTACAAGGCAGCGGGAGAGTGCGCAGCGGCTAAAGCGTTGTTAGGCGAATACAAGAACCCGTTAAAAGAATTGATTACAGAGCACCCACAGCACAACAACGTAGATATAATAACGGCTAATATGTCGTTGATGTCGGCAGTATGGACAATGGCAGGCAGCAGCGGCAGCCAGATAGACGCATACGACAAACTAATACATACGCCTATTACCAACTTAGAGCTGCCGTTTCCAGACACGATAAACGACTACTACGATTATATGATTATTGACAACCCGCCAGACATAGCCTTTAACGTGATAGCGGCGCTAAAAATTACAGACGAGGTTATAGTACCCGTAAAAATAGACGAGTGGGCGTTAGAGGGCTTGGACATTATAGCGGAGCAGATACAGGACGCTAAGCAGCTTAACCCAGATATAGAACTGCTGGGGGCACTCGTGACAATGTACAAAAACAATGACACGAACATAGCGGGGCTGGAATGGCTACAGCAGAAAAGCAAGGTTAAAATACTGGGGCAAATACGCTACACCGATAAGGCAGCAGAAAGCACATTTTTTAATAAAGCGGCATACGAGTATAGCCCACGCTGCGGAGCTGCGCAGGACTATAAGAAACTGATAACAAAGTATCTGGAAGAAAGCGAGGCGTAAAACTATGGCAGCAGCAAATAAGTTTAGCTTTATGGATATATTAAACGCACAAAGCAAAGCGGACACAAAGGCAGCAGCGGTAACAGAGTACACGGAAATATACTTAAACCCGTACGACGTAGAGGAAACAGAAAGCAACTTTTACAGTCAAGAGAGCATAGAAGAGCTGGCAGACGCTATACTTGCCGTAGGACAGCAGCAGCCGACAGTATTAGGCAGGATAGACGGCAAATATAAAATTATAAGCGGGCACAGGCGCAACAAGGCTAACAGGCTGCTTATAGACAGGGGCTACGAGAAGTATAAAAGCGTGCGCTATCTCTACAAAGACATAACACCCGCAGGGCTCGAGCTTAGCTTGTTAGTCGGCAACGCATTTAACCGAGAGCTTACGCCGTACGAAAAGACAGAGCAGGCGGCAAGGTTAAAAAAAGCACTTATAAGAGCCAGAGACGAGGACGGCTTAGAGATACAAGGACGTATGCGCAACTTAATAGCCGACGTACTGGGCGAGAGTGCAACAAACGTAGGACGTATGGAGCAGATTAACAATAATCTTACGCCAGAGGCTAAAGAACAGTTTAAGGCGGGCAACTTAGGTATAACGGCAGCCTACGAGGCAAGTAAGCTAGACGAGGACGAGCAAAACGAAATAGCACAGCAGGCAGCAGCGGGCGAGGATATAAGAGCAAAAGAGATAGCCGCAAAGGTAGCAGAAAAGAAAGCGGGCGACGATTACAGGACGCCGCACCCAGAAAGCATTACGAGCCTATGCTATAGCTGCTTAAATTACAGCACTTGCAACGTAAAAACGGGAACGTGCGAAAAGTGCGACGAGTATATTAACAAAGCAGAGGCAGAAAAGACGGACGAGCAGCGCTACGACGAGCAGCAGGCGGCAATAGATAAACAGACACAGAAAACACTACAGGCGAGAGAACGCGAGGCAGCATTAGACAAGGCACTACAGCCAAAAGAGCAGAAAGTACACGAGCTTAAGTTAGCTGCTATGTATTTTAAGGACGTGGCAACAGGAAAAAAGAGCTTTGAACTGCGAAAGAACGACAGAGACTTTAAGACTGGCGACGCGCTACGCCTTAATGAGTATGCCGACGGCAAAGAGACAGGCAGACACATAGAGGCAGATATAATATATATGCTGGAAGATTACAGCGGCTTACAAGAGGGTTATTGTATACTCGGCATAAAGGTTACTAAGGTGCCCGAAACGGACACACAAATAGACGGGCAGACAGATATAAAAGACTTCTTAAGCGAAAGCGGGGCGTAATATGAATTACAGACAATGGAAAAAGAGTTATAAAAAGCGACACGGGTACAACCCGCCGCTTGAGGCTGATAAGCGGCAGCAGACAAAGGCACTTAAAAAGGCTATGAGAAATACAAACACAACTATAAACGACATAACGGCAGCAGTACAGAATATGGGCGACGTAATAACAAGGGCTATTGCAAGGATATACAGAGGCATAAGCGACGGGTTTAGAGTGGCAGCAGACGCAGCGCAAAGCGTAGCGGAACGGATAGAAAGGGGCAGCGAATGACAGCAATAGAGATATTTAAAACAATAGCGCTTGTAGCAGGCATATTAATAGCGCCGTTTATAATTGCAGCGTTGGTATGCGTATTAGTGGTTGCGCTGGGGCTTATTATAAGCCTGCTGCGTTTTCTGTTTACTATTGAGGTAGACGACGACGGCGGTATACACGAGTGTATCGGCTGCCATTCTTACGACAACATACCATTAGCACTACGGGGCAAGACAACACAAGCAGACTACTGCGAAAACTGCAAGATTTACAAGAAAGCACAAAAGATTATAGCAAAGCGGCAACGGAGAGAAGAAAAGGAAACAGCAGCAAGACAAAAGAGACAGGCAGAGGACGAGGAACAAATAAAATATTTACAGGAATATAACAGGAAGAAAAGAGAGGGTAAAAAGTGAACAACGTAACATTAAGCGGAAGATTGACAAAAGAGCCAGACGTACGCTACGGCGGCGAAAATAACAGCGTAGCAATAGCACGCTTTACGCTGGCGGTAGATGATTACAAAAGCACAGATTTTATTAATATACGCGCGCTCGGCAAAACGGCAGAGTGGGTAGAGAAATGGCTACAGAAAGGCAACAAAGTAGAGTTAGTCGGAAAGATTAAAACAGGGCACTATACAGGCAGGGACGGAAAAGAAATTTACTACACCGAAGTACTGGCAAGTAGCGTAAGTTTTGGAGAGACAAAAGCAGAGGCGCAGCAGAGGCAGCAGGCAGCAGGCGACAGACCACAGCCAACACCCAGCGACGGCGGCTTTATGGACATACCAGACGGCTACGACGACGGGTTACCATTCGACTAAAAAGCAGCGCGGCAGCAGAAAGCGAGGAATAATTAAGAGTGAGCGAAATAAGGCTAAACGAGGACGAACTAGAGCAGATAATAACAACAGCCGCAAAAAAAGGCGTAGAGATTTACAAGCGAGAGGAACAGAAGAAACATAAAGCGGATAAATACCACGACACATTTAGCCTTATGAAGTGCTACAGAGACGCAGTTTTTCATAGAGACAACGCAGTAAGCGAAGCTGCGCAGCTACAGCAGCAGGGAGAATTAACAGAAGAGCAGCAGACTACATACTTGCGTAGCATACGACGCACACGCTTTAAAACCATACTAATGCTAGACCACATAGACAAGGCAGTAGAAGAGATAGAGAGGCGCAGGCAGCAGCAGGGGCGCGAGGTAGAATATAAAGCATTTGAGCTATACTTTATGCAAGGCTTAGACTATGTGGACATAGCCGAAGAATTGAACACGGGCAAGAACACACCGCGCCGCTGGATAAGCGGAATAATAAACGAGCTAAGCGTATTACTCTGGGGGATAGACGAGGACGCTATAACGCAGAGGTAAAAGCGTGGTAAAAAGCTGGGGTTTACGTGGGGTATTGCCTGCGGTAAAATGATAGCGTGAGAAAGAGCGGAAAGCTAAGCTACTTAAGCAGCATTAGTTAGCCGCTCTTTTTTATTGCATTTTTCTAGCCTCCTAGTCTAGCGTATGAAACCTAGGACGCTAGGCAAAACAAAGAGAGGCGGGCTATGAAAGAATGGGCTAAAGAGTTCTACCACAGCAAGGACTGGATAGACACACGACGGGCGTATCTTATATCGCAGCATTACTTATGTGAGCGCTGCGGCGAGCCTGCAAAGGTAGTACACCATAAGCACTACTTAACCAAACGAAACATAAACAACGCAGACATAGCGCTTAACTGGGATAACCTCGAGGCGTTATGCCAAGACTGCCACAACAAGGAACACCACGCGGCAGCAGATACACGCCGCTACAAATTCGACGCAGACGGCAACGTAATACAGACGTAGCCGCGAGCATATCCCCCCTATTCAAAAATTTTGAATAGCCCAGCGGAGACCGAGGGGTGGAGTCTAAAAAAACTCTACAGGGGCGCGCGTACGTGGTGTAGGGGGTGTGGTGTGCGAGAAGTGAGGCGAAGATATGGCAGGAAAGAAAGAGTACACGAAAGAAGAGAAAATTAAGAAAGAAAAAACCAGACTTAAAGGCATTTTTAAGAACCTCGACGAAAACAAAAAGAAACTTGTTACGCCGCTTATCGAAAAGGCTGCTTTTATGTCGGTCGAGCTCGATATATTGCAGGATAGCATACAGGAAAACGGCTGGACGGCGGAGTATCAGAACGGCGCGAACCAGTGGGGCGAAAAGCGCAGCGCAGAGGCAGACACCTATATAGCGCTAAGCAAGAACTATACGGCAGTTATAAAGCAATTAACAGAGCTTGTACCAGCAGCAGAACGCAAGAAAAGCAAGCTAGCCCTGCTGCGTGAGGAATAGCCCTAGAGTGCCATATAAAAATTACATTTACGAGTATTACGCAAAGATTACAAGCGGCGAAATCGTAGCGGGTAAATGGATAAAACAAATTTACAAAATACTTGTAGACGGGTTGGAAAAACAAGAGTTTTTTTACAATGCAAAAAAGGCAAATAAGGCAATAAAGTTTATCGAAAATTTTTGTCACCACAGCAAAGGCCGCAGCGATCTATTAAAGCTGGAATTATGGCAAAAAGCTATAGTATGCGCCATGTTTGGTATTGTAGACGACCAAAATATAAGAATTTTTCGCGAAATTTTTATAGTTATTGGACGAAAAAACGGCAAAAGCTTATTTGCGAGCGCCATTATTGCATATATGGCGTACCTAGAGCCAGAGTACGGGCAAGAGATTTATTGCTTAGCACCAAAGTTAGACCAAGCGGCGCTCGTTTACGACGCTTTTTACAAAATGGTAGAAGCAGAGGACGAGTTAAAAGAGCTTGCTAAAAAGAGGCGCAGCGATATTTACCTAGAAGAGACTAACACGACTATTAAGCCTATTGCATTTAACGCAAAGAAAAGCGACGGCTTTAACCCGCAGCTAGTTATATGCGACGAAATGGCAGCGTGGAGCGGCGACGGCGGGCTAAAGCAATATGAGGTTATGAAGTCGGCGCTGGGTGCAAGGCGGCAGCCTATGATACTTAGTATATCTACAGCAGGCTATATTAACGACAGTATCTACGACGAGTTAATGAAACGATCCACCAGCTTTTTAAAGGGCAGCAGTAAAGAGCGCAGGCTATTGCCATTTTTATACATCATAGACGACGTAGAGAAATGGAACGATATAACAGAACTAAAGAAAGCTAACCCGAATATGGGCGTAAGCGTACAAGAGGGCTTCTTTAAAGACGAAATAGCAGTAGCAGAGGGCAGCTTAAGCAAAAAAGCAGAGTTTCTTACAAAATACTGCAATATTAAGCAAAATAGTAGCGTTGCGTGGCTGGAATACACACTTGTAGACAAAGCAAGCGAAGAAAGCAAGCTAGAGGACTTTAGAGACTGCTACGCAGTGGGCGGCATCGATCTAAGCCAGACAACAGACTTAACAGCCGCAAGTATCGTAGTCGAAAAAGACGGAACGCTACACGCGTTTACACAGTTCTTTATGCCGCGTAACAGGCTCGAAAGTCTACAGGCAACGGACGGCGTACCTTATGACGTATTTGTAAAAAAAGGCGTACTTACGCTATCTGGCGACAACTACGTAGACTACAAAGACGTATTTAACTGGTATGTAGAGCTGCTTAACACATACGGCATACGAGTATTACAGATAGGCTACGACAGATACAGCGCCCAGTACTTAATTGATGACCTTAAGGCGTACGGCTTCCACACCGACGACGTATACCAGGGCGAGAACTTAACGCCAGTTATACGAGAGTTTGAGGGAATTATTAAAGACGGCAACTTTAAGATTGCAAGCAATAACTTACTTAAGTCCCATTTCTTAAACGTGGCGCTTAAGCAGAATTTAGAAACAAGAAAATTTAGACCTATAAAGATAGAACAGCGCGCACATATAGACGGCTTTGTAAGCGTAATAGACGCTATGACAGTACGCCAGAAATACAACGCGGAGCTGGGCGAGCTGCTTAAAAACGCAGCATAGAAAGGAGTGAGAAAAACGGGGCTTTTTGATTACCTTTTTAAAGGACGAAAAAACAAAGAAATAATAGGCGAATACTTTAAGCTACTTAACGGCTATAGTCCTGTATTCTCTACCTACGACGGCGGCGTATATGAAATGGATTTAACCCGCACGGCAATTAATAGCTTTGCTACGCATTGTAGCAAGCTAAAGCCAGAGGTAGAGGGCAGCGCACTTAAAAACCTAGAGCATACATTACAGTTTAAACCCAACGCGTTTATGGATACGACAAAGTTTATAGCGCGAGTGGCGACCATATTAGAGTGCGAGCACACAGCCTTTATTATACCGATAGAGGACCGATACGGACAGCTTGCGGGCTGGTACCCACTACTGCCGCAGAATTGCGAAATAATAGAATATCAAAAGCAAGTTTTTTTGCGCTATACGTTTGGAAACGGGGAGCGCGCGGCTATTGAGTTTGAGCGCGTCGGAATATTGACGACGCACCAATATAAAGACGACATTTTCGGCGAAGATAACAAGACAATGAAACCAACTATGCAGCTCATACAGACGAGCAACGAGGGTATTATTAACGCCGTAAAGAACTCGGCAAATATACGCTTTCTGGCAAAAGTGGCAAATATGCTTAAGCCAGAGGATATTAAAAAAGAGCGCGACAGATTTACGCAGGACAACTTAAGCAGCGACAACCAAAGCGGAATGATTATATACGATAGCAAGTTTAGCGACGTTAAGCCAGTAGAAAGCAAACCATATACGCCGAACGCGCTGCAGATGCAGCAGATCCAAGAAAATGTATGTACGCATTTTGGCACTAATATGGACATATTGCAAAACAAATTCAATGAGGACACTTGGAACGCTTACTATGAGGGGAAAATAGAGCCATTCGCTATACAGTTATCGCTTGTAATGTCAAATATGTCACTTACACCACAAAAACTTGCACGCGGCAACGCTATTACATTTAGTGCAAACAGACTACAGTACGCCAGCAACAACACAAAGCTGCAGGTAAGTACGCAGCTATTCGACAGAGGCTTACTTAATCGTAACGGGGTTATGGACATATGGAACATGGCGCACGTCGACGACGGCGACAAATACTACATACGAAAAGAATACACAGAGGTTAGTGAACTGGACAAACACAACAAAGAACCGCAGCCGGTAATTACAACGCAGCAGCCACAGCAAACAGAGCCGACAGCAGGACAAGGGCCAGAGCCACAGCCGCAGCAAACAGGCGACGGGCAGCAGACAGGCGAGAAAGGAGAAGAGTAAGTATATGCCAGTAGTAAAAGAAAGAGAATACAGAAACGTAGCGGCGCCTTTATCGGCAGCAGCCGCCGTAAAACAGTTTAACAGTGATTTTTACGTAGAGGGTTATGCTACAACATTCGATACGCCGTACGTGCTCTACGAGTTCGAGGACGGCGACAAATACTACGAAAAAATAGACAGGCACGCACTAGACGGCGCAGACCTAAGCGACGTAATTATGCAATACGACCACACGGGCAGAGTGTACGCCCGTAGTAGCAATAACACTCTTAAATTAACAGCAGACACAAAAGGGCTTCTTATTGCAGCCGACCTTAGCAAAACAGAATTAGCAAGGGGACTGTATGAGGATATTAGCGCGGGAATGATAACAAAAATGTCATGGGCGTTTACAGTCGCAGAGGATAGCTACGACAGAGTGACGCATACCCGCACTATTTTAAAAATCAAAAAGGTGTACGACGTTAGCGCGGTAAGCGCACCTGCCAACGACGGGACCAGTATAGCTGCACGCAGCTACGCAAGCGGGAGACGCGAAGCAGAGCAGCGGGAGACGTTAGAAAAGCGCGCAGCTATGTTAAGAATTTTAGCAACAATTTAAAACAAAGAAAGGAACAAAGACAATGAGACTAAAAGAGATCGAATTAAGACTTGCAGCTATCAAGAAAGATGTAGAGGAAAGAGACGCACAGCTCACAGCCGAAGAGCTGGCAAAGTACGAGAAAGAAGTAAAAGACCTGCAGGAAGAAAGAGCGGCAATCATCCAGCAGCAGGAGCAGCGCACAAGTTTGCTTGCAGCTATCGCAGCAGGAGAAGTAACGGATGCAAACGGAAACCCAACAGCGCCTACAGTACTTAGAAATATCGCACCAGCAGACGGCAGCGGAGCAGAGCAGCGTACAGCAGTAAACAAGTACGAAACAATGGAGTACCGCAAAGCGTTTATGGAGTACGTCACAAGGGGCGTAACAATCCCTAAAGAGTACAGGCAGGACGCAGTAAGCCAGACAACAGACGTAGGCGCAGTCATCCCGACGAACGTATTAAACCAGATCATTACAAAGCTCGAAAGCGTGGGTAATATTCTGGCAAAGGTAACACGTACAGCATACAAGGGCGGCGTAACTATTCCTAAGTCAACAGTTAAGCCGGTTGCAACTTGGACAACACAGGGAAAGGGCAGCGACAAGCAGAAACAGGACACAAGCGGTACAGTAACATTTGCATATCACAAGCTGCGCTGCGCCGTAGCTGTATCGCTCGAAGTAGATACAATGGCTATTACAGCGTTTGAGAGCCTGTTAATTAATAACATTGTTGAGGCTATGACAAAAGCACTCGAGCAGGCTATTATTAGCGGTACTGGCACAGGACAGCCGAAAGGGATTACAGCAGAAACAGCCGACGAGGGGCAGACGGTGGAAACATCAAAGCCAGCGTACACAGATCTTATTACAGCAGAGGGCAACTTACCGGTTGCTTACGAAAAGGGCGCCGAATGGTGCATGTCTAAAAAGACATATATGAGCTACTACGGCTTAACTGACAGTAACGGGCAGCCTATTGGACGTATTAACTATGGGCTTGCAGGAAAGCCAGAGTATACACTCTTAGGCAGACCAGTAAACGTATGTGATTATTTACCAAGTTTTGCCAACGCAGAGAACAACTCTATTGTAGGCTTTTTGTTCAACTTTAAAGACTATGTGCTTAATACTAATTACGCTATGGGCGTTAAGAAGTATGAGGACAACGAAACCGACGATATGGTAACAAAGGGCATTATGTTAGCAGACGGCAAGGTAGTAGACACAGGCAGCTACGTACCGCTCAAGAAAGTACAGGCAGTCTAATTTATAAGCGGGCGGCGTAAAGCTGCCTGCTAAAGAAAGGCGAAACAATGAAAACGCATTTTGATAAAAAGCAGCTCGAGGAAGAGTACAAGGTAGACGAACTTAGAGAGCTTGCTAAAGGTATGGGGTTAAGCCCAGACGGGAAAAAGGCAGAACTTATAGAACGTATCGCGGCAGTAGAGGTAGACGTACCAGACGAGGACGACGAGCAGCAGACAGCAGCGAACACACCGGCAGCAAACGAGCAGCAGGCAGCAGCGAACGCACCGACAGTAAACGAGCAGCAGGCGGCAGGCGCTAACGTGTCCGAAACGGACACAACAGTAAAGGTTATTGTAACAGAGACATACAAAGACTTGCAGCGCGATATTACACAGCACGCGGGTGACACGTTCGAGACAACAAAAGAACGCGCAGCGCAGCTTATAGAGGCAGGCGTAGCAAAAGCAGCAGAGTAGGGGGCAGCTATGAGGACAGCACTAATAAAAGCAATTAAAGACAGTATGCGTATGTCTACCGCCTCGGCTATCATTGAGGACGATATAAGCGGCTGCATAGAGGCTTGCTTTAAAGACTTGCAGCTTGCAGGCGTGGAAAAGATAAACGAAAACGACGCGCTTATTATTAGAGCTGCACAGCTCTTTACAAAAGCAGACTTCAACTATAACAACCTTGCAGACAAATACAGACAGAGCTACGACGCTCTTAAGATGTCTTTAGCGCTTTCTGGAGAGTACAACACGAAAGAAAGCGAGGGCTAACAATGTATGGAGAGATAACCTTAAAGACGCAGCTAAACGCGACAGAAACAGAAAGCGTAACTATATGCTGCGAGGTAGACAGCATAACCCAGAGCGAATACGCAACAGCAGGCGTTAAGGATATTAAGCCAAGCTATAAATTTACTGTATGGGCGCATGAATACAACGACCAGACAGAGTTAGAGTACAACGGGCAGCGATTAACTATTTACAGGACTTATAAAAAGCCAAACGAGGAAAAGTTAGAGCTGTACGCAGAAAGGAGGGCGGGCAAGCGTTGAGCAACGAGAACATAAACACAGCAGGCGCAGCTATAGCCGAAGCGCTGGCAGAATACGACCAAGAAATAGCAGACGCAACGAAGCGAATAACCGACGAAGTAGCAAAAGAGGCTGTAGACGATCTTAAGAAGAGCAGCCCAAAACTTACAGGCAGCTACCGCAAGGGCTGGCGAAAAAAACAATCGTATGCAGACAGGAGAACAAAGCGGAATACTGTATATAACGAGACAGACTACCAGCTAACACACTTGCTGGAATATGGACACGCAAGCAGGAACGGCGGCAGAGTTAGAGCTATACAACATATAGCACCTGTAGAGCAGGCGGCTATAGAGACACTGCAGGAAAGGATAGAGGCAGCAGCGAGCAAATGAGATTAGAGACAATTATAGAACGCGCCCGCGCGCTGGGGCTACCCTTGGCAAAGGACGAGTTCAGAGAGACAAAAGAGACACCACTACCCGAGCTGCCGTATCTGGTATACATAACACCGCAGGACAACGTAAGCAAAAGCGACGACGGCGCAGTAGGAGTTAGGGCGATACAGGCGGCTATAGAGCTTTACACAGACAAAACAGCAGACAGCAGCTTAGAAAAAGAGGTAGAGCAAAAGGTATTGTATGACATAGGCTTTAACAAATTCCAAGAGACAATACAAAGCGAAGATATGGTGCAGACGGCATACGAATTTACCATATACGAAAAAATAAGAAAGAGAGGACAGTAACAATATGGATAGCGAGAGAATAACGCTTGGCAGCGGTAAACTTTACTGCATTAAATTTACGGGAGAAATCCCAGACGACGCGACAATAGAGACAGAGGATAACCAGCTTGCACACATCAAAGGCGGCGCGTCACTCGAGTATACAGCAGAGAGCTATACAGCTAAAGACGACTTAGGCGTAGTGCAGAAAACTAAAGTAACGAAAGAAGAGGCAACTCTTAAGGCGGGCTTGCTCACTTGGTGCGCCACAACATTAGAGAAGTTATGCTCGACGGCAAGAGTTACAACTACAGCAAAAAAACGTACTGTAAAGATCGGAGGCTTAAAAAACCAGAAGAGCGACAAGTACTTAATTAGGTTTTTACACGAGGACGACGAGGACGGCGATATTAGAGTAACTATCGTTGGAAAGAACGAGGCGGGCTTTAGCTTCACATTCGCAACGGACGCAGAGACAACACTAGAGCCGACATTTACAGCGCACCCAATGGACAACGAGGGCACGCTTATTATTTTCGACGAGGAAATAGTACAGAACGTATAAGAGATTAAAGCGGCTGCACGTGCGGCCGCTATAGAAAAGAGGTTAGAACATGGCAAACAAAAGTTTTGATTTTGGAAAATTAAAGCGTAGCTTTTACCCTACCAAGTTAAAGGACGGCAAAACCCTTGTAGTAGAAATGCCTAAAAAGCGCACTTTTGAAAAAATGCAGATTATAAACGACATTGACACAGACGAGGCTAAGAGCGGCGAGGTATACGACAAAATGCTAGGGCTCTTGGCAGAAATCTTAAGCAATAACAGAGGCAAAGAGGTTATTACAGCGGAGTACTTAGAGCAGGAAGAGTACGACATAGAGGAAATTATAGCGTACATTAACGACTACGCAGACTTTGTAAACAGCATTAAGAATAACCCAAACTGAAGCTGCCGCACTACCCAAACGGGCAGACAGAGGCGGCAGAGTATACATACATAGCAGAAACACGAGCAGAGAAGCTAGTTATAGACTACTTAAATATAAGCATATTCGACGTGCAAGAAATGCCGATAGACCTATACTTATACTTTATGCGAGAAAGCTATATATACACACTTAGCCAGACAGAAAAGGGCAGAAAGTATTTAGAGGACTGCTACAGAATGACGCAGACCAAGCCAGACCGCAAAAAGATACGAGAAAAGATTAAGAACCAGAAAGGAGCGTAATAAGTGGCAGGCAGTATTAAAGGTATTACAATCGAAATAGGCGGCGATACTACTAAGCTATCTAAGGCGCTCTCTGGCGTTAATAGCTCGTGCAGCTCTTTACAGAAAGAGCTACGCGAAGTAGACAAGCTGCTTAAACTCGACCCGACAAATACGGAACTATTAGCCCAGAAACAGAAAATATTAAAAGAGGCTATAGGAAGTACAAAAGAGAAGTTAGAAACCTTAAAAGAGGCAGAAAAACAGGTACAGGAACAGTTCGAAAATGGCGAAGTATCAGAGGAACAATACAGAGCATTACAAAGAGAGATAGCCTCTACAGAAATCAAACTCGGCAACTTGGAAAAGCAGGCAGAGGAAAGCAATAAAGAATTTGAAAACACAGGGAAAGTAGCCAAAGAGACAGCGAAGAGCGTAAGCAAAATTGACACGGCGGCGAAAGTGTTCGATACAGTAGAGGATAAAGCGGGCAAAGCAGCTAAAGCTATGGCGCCTTTATCGGCAGCAGCGGCAGCAGTAGGCACAGGAGCCGTAGCTGCTGCTATGAACTTAGACGACGGCTACGACATAATTATAACCAAAACAGGCGCTACGGGCGAGGCGTTAGACGACCTCAACAAGCGTATGAACAACATTTTTAAGGATATACCGACAGACGCAGAGACGGCAGGCACAGCAATAGGAGAGGTTAATACACGTTTCCAGCTTACAGGCGACGAGTTAGAGAGCTTATCAAAGCAGTTTATCGAATTTGCGGAGATAAACGGGACAGACTTAAACAGTAGTATTGATAACGTAGATACTATTTTAAATAAATTCAATGTGGACGCAGGACAGGCAGGCAACGTATTAGGACTACTCACAAAAGTAGGACAAGATACGGGGCTATCTATGGACACATTAGAGAGCTCGTTAATGCAGAATGGCAGCACTTTAAAAGAAATGGGGCTAGGCATTACAGAAAGCGTAAATTTGCTTGCTATGTTTGAAAATAACGGCGTAGACGCTACTACAGCTATGGCAGGCTTAAAGAAAGCTGTAAAGAATTATACAGCAGAGGGCTTAAGCACAGACCAAGCACTACAAAAGACAATAGACAGCATTAAAAACGCAAGCACAGAGACAGAGGCGTTAAGTATCGCACAAGAGACTTTCGGCTCTAAGGGCTTTGCAGAAATGGCACAGGCTATAAGAGAGGGCAAGCTAAGCGTAGATGACTTAGGCGGCTCACTCGAGGACTACAGCACTACAGTACAAGATACATACGAGAGCACATTAGACCCGTGGGACAACGCTAAAGTAACGCTTAACAACTTAAAACTTGCAGGCAGCGACTTAGCGGGTACTGCGTTATCAGCATTACAGCCAGCGATAGAAAAAGTAACAAGCACAGTACAGAGCGCTACAGAATGGTTTAGAGGGCTAAGCGACAATCAAAAAGAAATGATAGCGACAATAGTAATGATAGTTGCAGCAATAGCCCCCGCGCTGCTAATTATAAGCAAAGTAGCGGGCGTTATATCAACTATGATAAACGTAATTAAGACGCTACAGACTGCAATAACAGCAGTAAACGCCGTGCTTGCAGCAAACCCCATTATATTAGTTATAGCGGCGATAGCGGCGTTAATAGCGATATTTATAACGCTATACAATAAGTGCGAATGGTTTAGAGACGCAGTAAACGAAATATTCGAGAATGTAAAAGAATTTATAGGCGGCGCTATCGAAGTAATAAAGGGCGTTATAGGCACTATATGGGACAAGATACAAGAGATATGGGGCTTTATAGAGCCGTACCTACAGGCTGCCTTTGCTTTTTTGCAACAGTTAGGCGCAGACATAGCGCAGATATTTAGCGATTGCTGGGAAATTATTAAAGCAGTATGGGATTTAGTAGAGCCGTACTTTTCTATGTTATGGGAAAATATAAAAGTTATATTCTCGGTAGTTGGCGAAGTGCTGGGCGGTTTTTTCTCGGTTGCGTGGGAATATATTAAAGGCGTATGGGACGTAGCAGTACTTTACTTTACGCTTATCTGGGAAAATATAAAAGTAGTGTTCTCGGCTGTAGGCGAAGTGCTGGGCTCATTCTTTCGTAATGCGTGGGAAATTATCAAAGCAGTATGGGACGTTGTAGCGGCTTACTTTGCTGCGGTATGGAACGCTATAAAAACAGTATTCAGCGTCGTAAAAGACGTGCTTACAGGAGACTTTAAAGGCGCGTGGGACGGAATAAAGAGCATATTCGAGGGCTTTGCAAACTTCTTTAGTACATTATGGGATAGCGTAAAGCGTATCTTTTCGGCTGTCGGCTCATTTTTTAGAGACACATTCGGGGCAGCTTGGGACGCGGTAAAGGGCGTATTCTCTAATTTTAGCTCTTTTTTTAGCGGCTTGTGGGACACTATAAGAAATACGTTTTCGGATTTAGGCGCAAGCATAGCAGACGCAATAGGCGGCGCGGTAAAAGCAGGAATTAACGGCGTAATAAGCATTATAGAAAACACCATAAACGGAGCTATAGGACTTATCAACGGAGCTATTAACCTTATAAACAAAATACCAGGGGTAAGCATTGGTAAAATGAGCAATTTAAGCCTGCCAAGGCTTGCACACGGCGGTATTATAGGAAACGGCGGCGCTATGGTAGCAGAGGCGGGACCAGAGCTCGTACAAATGGTAAACGGCAAAGCTGTAGTAACACCGCTTACGAATACGGCAAGAAACATAGCTATAGACACCGCAAAAGGCGGCAGGGCGCAGCAAATTACAAACGAGATTAACGTAAATATAGAACACTTTGAAAACAACAGAGATACAGACATAAGAGAGCTTACAGAGGAAATGTTAGAGACTGCGGAAGAAATGAAAGAGAGGGACGACAGAGTATATGCTTAGTAATTATTACAATGCAGCTAATAGCTTTACATATAACGGCGTTAATTCTCTCGATATGGGGCTTTTTATTATGGAGCAGAGCGGCGCGGACAACGCCGCCGAGCCTGTAATAGAGACTATAAACGTACCAGCACGCGGCAATTTTGTAGTAGACAATCGCATAGACGAGCTGGACAACCAGCAATTTAACGATTATGTGCGTAAATACGTATGCTGCGTGGATATAGACGCCTTTAAGCTGGACTTAGAGGAACACGCCCGCAGGCTTTACGCTTGGCTCTACGGCAGCGGCATAGAGTATAAAAGGCTCTATGATACTTACGACAGAGACTACTACACACTTGCATACGTAAGCAGCGGGGCGAGCGTGTCAGAGCTTGCTAAGCGCCTACTGGGACAAATAGAGATACAGTTTACGTGTAAGGCATATAAAAGAGCACTAAAGGGAGACGAAACAATAACGATAACAAAAGCAGCCACGATTACAAACCCAGAGGGCTTTACAGCAACGCCGTATATGAAGATATACGGCAGCGGTAACGCAACGCTCTATATAAACAATCGCGCGCACGGCTTTAAAAATATAGACGGATATATAGAAGTAGACAGCGAGAATATGAACGCGTACAAGGGCGATACATTACAGAATAATAAAATGCTTGTGGGGGAGTTTCCTAAGCTGGCAGCAGGAGACAATAACATAAGCTGGGCGGGTAATGTAACAAAAATCGAAATAGTACCACGTTGGTGCAAACTGTGATACCGATTTTATACGCTGCCAGCGAAACAGACTTTACAACAAACGGCATAGGCTTACTTGCAGACGCGGTAAGCTGCACAGTAACAGAAGAGAGAAACGGGGCATATGAGGCGACACTTATATACCCAGCAAAAGGACACTTAGCGGAATATATAGCAGAGGACGCTATCATTAAAGCAAAGGCGAACGACACGGACGAGCCGCAACTTTTTAGAATATACAAAAGCGGCAAACAGATAGGCAGTAATACGACGTGGAACGCAGAGCACATAAGCTACGAGCTCACGGGCAACCCTGTAGAACGGTTTAGCATAAGCGGAGTAAATGCAGAGCAGGCGCTTAATAGGTTGCTTGCGGCAGCAGTATTTAAACACAAATACACAGCAGCAAGCGACATTACAACAGTAAACAAAACGAGCATAGCGGACGTGGTGAGCGTACGTAAGGCACTCGGCGGCGTAGAGGGCAGTATATTAGATACGTGGGGCGGCGAATATCACTTTAATAACTACAGAATAGAGCTATTAAAAGCGAGAGGCACAGACAACGGCGTAACAATCGAATACGGCAAAAACCTAACCGACGCAAAGCAAGAGCGTAACATAGCAAATATAGTAACGGCTATATTCCCATATGCAAAGTACACGCCAGAGGGCGAAGAAAGCGAGGTATACGTAAGTTTAAAAGAAAAGACACTAGTACACGCAGGCGCAGCAGATTACGCATATAAGCGCTGCGAGATAGTGGACTTTAGCAGCGAATGGGAAAGCGGCACGATTATAACCGAGGATATGTTAAGAGCGAAAGCAGAGGCATACTTAGAAAAAATAAGCACCGAGCCAGATATTAATATTACACTATCGTACGCACAGCTTAAAAAGACAAAGGATTATAAAAACATACAGGTTATGGAAAGCGTCGCGCTATGCGATACAGTAACAGTTACGCATAGATAAGCTGCAAATAGAAGCTACAGCAAAAATAGTAAAAGCGAAGTATGACAGCTTAAAAGAGCGCTACGACACTATGGAAATAGGCAGCGTACGCACAAACTTAACTAAGCAGCTTACAGCGACGCAGCAGGAAGTAACAGAGAGCATAAAAAAGAACCAGACACGAGCCGAGCAGATAAAAAAGCAGATAGAGCAGACGATAGTAGACGTTACGGCAGCCATAACAGGAAACAGCGGCGGCTATGTGGTGCTTTACCCAGAGAAAAACCCGCAGGAGATTTATATATTAGACCAGCCAGAACTTAGCAAGGCTAAAAATGTCTGGCGCTGGAACCTTGCAGGACTGGGACACAGCAGTACAGGAGTAAACGGCAAATTTACTACAGCAATAACAGCAGACGGGCAAATAGTAGCAAACTTTATTACGGCGGGCGAGCTAACGGGCACAATACTTAAAGCAGGCACAGTATACGCAGAGGCGCTAGACGTGGAATACAGGAACGCAGTAACAAAACACGCAGACGACGCCGCAAATAAGGCGTACGAGGACAGCTTAAGCAAGATACAAACGACAGCCGAAGAGATTACGCTATTGTGTAAGAAAATAAGCGAAACAGCTATGCACAATTACGCAGCAGCCTTTACGGACGATTTAAGCGCGCCGTGGTACGCAAGCTCGGCAAACAATGTAATAGAAAGCAGTACAACGCTTGGAAAATATGCGAAAATAGTAAAAGCAAGCGCAAATTATAGCAGTTACATACGCTGCGACACAAAGAAAACGCCCGCAGGCACTTACAGGGTACGTTATAAAGCGGCGACCATAGCAGGGCAGGAGAATACAGCACGCGTACAATGCAGCTTTAAGACAACAGCAACGACGGCAGCAGGGACGCTAAAATCGGACGAGTGGACAACATTCGAGCGCGATATAGAGTTAAGCAGCGACTACGACGGCTATATATACTTTTATGCGACAGTATCGGGCACAACAGTATTAATTAAAGACGTGGAAGTGTTGGGGCTGCTACGAGATTACGCAGAGGCGCAGCTTACAGTAAATGCAGATAACATTACAGCAGAGGTTAAAAGGGCACAGGACGCAGAAAAAGAGTTAAAAGCGTCCATAAAGGTAAATGCAGACAATATTACGAGCTGCGTAACAAAAGATAACGTAGGCAGCTACATAACACAGTATTACAACAACGTAATAGTAGCATTTAACAACAGTAGTAAATATGTACAGCTAAAAGCAGGCGAAATAAATATTTATAACGGCAAAGTGGACGCGGAGCACCTCCGTAGCCGCTTCGATGAAGTCGGTAATAGATTTTGGCGAGATAATTATTACGTCGGCTGTATAGGCACGAACCAATGGAGCGGCAACAATGCGCATAAGGGCTTAGTATTTGATTTGGAGTATCAAGGTAAGTATATGGCGTGGGCTAGACAAGCAGAGGCACAAAGCGGCAGCTATACTACTGTATTATGCTATTCCAGAGCAAACAGTATATACACAGATGAGGGCTTACATTTAGGGGCTAAGTTGTACGCGCACGGGTTCGAGATAAACGGCGCAAATCACAAAAATAGTAGCGCAAACGGCTATACAGTAGCGGATAACAAAAGAGTAAGCATAATAACAGAGATACACGACAACGGCAACGGTACTATAGGCTGGACAACCTCGAGCATAACAGTACGAGACGGGGCAATAACAGGAGTACCAGAGGGCAGCAGCAGTATTTAGAAAGAGAGGCGTAATATGGCAACAGCAAAAGAAGAAAACAGGCGCGACAACTTAATTATACCAACGGGCGACAAACCCAAAACAGAAGAGCAGCCGACAAACACTACAGAGAGTATGCAGTTATTAACAACAGAGGCACTAGCAGCTATGCAGGCGGCTATAAGGGGGTAAAAGAAAATGCCACAGGAAGAAAAGCGGGAAACAAAAGAAACATTACAGGAAGAGCAGCAGGCAGAACCAAAAGCGCCGACAATTAGCGCAGAGCTGCTTACAGCCGCCCGCGGAGATATGACACTTGCAATACTGGAAGTACAGAGAGCCTACGGGCTGCCAGCGTACATTACAGACGTAATAGTAAGCGCCTGCCTGTCCGATATAAGGGACTGCGCAAATAAGGAGCTTATAAGCAAATAAGCGAAAGGAGTAATTAACAATGGCTATTATGAACACACAGAGCATAAAAGTACCGATAGACAGCACGCCGCCGTTTGAGTACATTATAGCCAAGCAGGGCGAAATATCCAGCCGACAAGTAGAGGTAACGCTACTACAGAACAACGCCGTATACACAATACCGAGTGGAGTAAAAGCGCGTGTAAAATACTATAAGCCAGACGGGAATAAGGTAATTAACGACTGCACAATAAGCAATAACAAAGTAATAGTAACATACACACAGCAGATGTTAGCGGCAGCAGGCACAGGCTTCGCAGAAATACAGTTATACAGCGGCTCTAGCGTACTGGTAAGTGCGACATATTATACTAAAATCGCAGAGAGCGTATATACAGACGATGCAGAGAGCACGGACGAGAGCACGAGTTTAACAAAATTAATTATAGAGACGGAACAGGCAAGGGACAGCACACAGGCAGCAAGGACAGCAACCGAAAAAGCTACAGACAATGCCAACACAGCCACAGGTAACGCAAACACGGCTACGAGCAACGCCAAGAGCGCAGCAAGCGCAGCTAATAAAGCAGCGACGGCAGCAAATAACGCGGCAAGTGCGGCAGATACAGCGAAAAAAGCAGCCGACGAAGCAACCACAAACGCAAAGAGAGAAACAGAAAACGCGAAAAACGCCACGAGCGCAGCAAACGGGGCAGCAGGAAACGCGAACACGGCAACCACAAACGCGAACAACGCAGCCAACGCAGCGACGGCAGCGGCAAAGACGGCGCAGGACGCGGCGGCAGCAGTCTACACCGACAGGAACTACAATTTGCTTGTAGGCAGCGACGGCGCAGTAACATTTATGTATAACGAGCAGTAAGAAAGAGAGGGCAATAATGGCAGTACAAAGCATTGATTTACCACGCGATACAACTATGAAAGACATAGCGGCGAGCCTGCGAGCGATTGCAGGCTTTACAGCCGCAGACCTCGTTACTATGAAACAGGTAAAGGCTATCGTAGAGGGTAAAAAAGAAAAAGAAGTATTTACAGTAGGCGACCAGATTACAGTACCTTGGACGGATAAGGCAACAAATGTAACATACGCGGCAGTTATGGACGTCGTACATTTTGGAGACGTAGAGCTTAAGGACGGCGAAACCACAAACGCTATGTTTTTACAATGGCACTACTGTACGCCGTTCAGGGTACAGTATGACGCGCCAGAGGCAGAAATAGCAACAGAGGCAACCTTTAGCGCAGATTACAATTATTACACAAAAAACAGCGACGGCAGCTTTAGCCTTGCGACTGTAACGACAGGCGGCGCTATTCCTGCGGGCACAACATATTACCACAGCGCCATTAAAGACACGAGCGGCAATATCTGTAGATATGGTTATAATCGTTGGAGCCATAGCGCTATGAGACAGTGGCTTAACAGCAAGGCGGGAGTAAATGCTTGGTGGACGGCACAGCATAAGGGCGACGTTAAGCCCGCGGAGCTTACGACAAAGGCAGGCTTTTTAACAGGGTTCGACGACGACTTTTTAAGCTGCTTAACTCCTATCAAAATTGTAACAGTACCGAACACCATAAGCGAGCCAGACAAGAACACAGCAACAGAGATTACATACGATAAAATCTTTTTACCGAGTATGGAACAAATGTATTGCGCGCCACAGGCAAGCGGCGAGGGCGACTACTGGGAATACTGGAAGAGAGCCAGCGGGCGTACAACACCTTGCGCACAATGGCAGACATACCCAGAAATGATTACATACGCTATAGAGAACCACAATTCAGCGCAGAACGTCCGCTTGCGTAGTGCTAATCGTGGCCACTCGTGCAATACGTGGTACGTGGCCTCGAGCGGCAACGTCAGCGACAGCCACGCGGACACCTCTATGCGCTGCGCGCCCGCTTGTGCAATTACGGGGGCACCCGTAGCAAAATAACGCTAATGCCCTGCCGACGCCTCGGCGGGGCTATCAAAGCGGAAAACGAAAATATAAAAGAAAGGACAAGCGCGACGTGTCAGTAAACGAGAGCGAAAGAGGTAAAGGAAAATTTGACGTACTTATAAAGGCGAACGACTTAGCGGTATATACAATAAGAATTACAAAGAACCCTAAAATATTTCTGCCAGAGTATCAGACGGCATTAACAAATGACATCATACACACGGCAAAAGAAATATTTACGAAAGCGTGGACAGCAAACAATATAAGAGTAGGCGACGAGCCGCGTAACTGGCTCGAGCGTAAAAAGCTACAGCAAGAGGCAGCCAGAGAGTGCAATAACTTACTCGCATTTATACAAATGGCTAAGCCTCTATACCACTTAACAAGCAAAAGAGTTAAGTACTGGGGACAAAAGACAATAGAAGTACGCCAAGCGTTAAGAGACTGGAACGCAGGAGACACAAAGAGGTACGGAAAACTAGAATAGATAGCAGCGCCGCAAGGCGATACTATAAAAGGGTTGTAGGCTAAACGCAGAACGTCCGCTTGCGTAGTGCTAATCGTGGCAACTCGTACAATACGTGGTACGTGAACTCGAGCGGCAACGTCAACAACAACAACGCGAACAACTCTATGCGCTGCGCGCCCGATTGTGTTATACAATTAGTCACACGGCAGCCCCGTAGGAGCTGCGCACTATATTTTAATTGCACAAGGAGCCGAATACCCAGCCGCAAGGCTAAACAACGCCGAGGCGATACAAACAGCTTGCGAGCTGCGCGTTATACACGTCGCGGGACTTATAAAATGAATGACGATATTAAAGAGAATATCGAAGAGAATATTATAGGCTTTGACGCCCTCTATAACTCAATGGAGAAATGCAGAAAAGGCGTTATCTGGAAAGATAGCGTAGCACATTACTACTTAAACGGGATAGAGGAAACACTTAAGCTAGAGGAGCAGCTTAAGACGGGCACATACAAAGAGAGAAAGCCTGTACAGTTTACAATAATGGCGCCAAAGAAAAGAGAAATAGTTAGCATAGCTTTTAGAGATAGAGTATATCAGAGAAGTTTAAACGATAATGCGATATATCCGCAAATGACAAAGGGCTTTATAAATACTAACGTAGCCTGCCAGAAAGGAAAAGGCACAGACTTAGCCAGAGAGACACTTAAAAAGTACTTAAGGGCTATGTATAGGAAGTACGGCAAGAATTTTAACGTATTACAATGCGACATACACGGCTATTATCCAAATATGCAGCACGAGACAGCACGCCAGACCTTTAGAAAAGGATTAGAGCCGCACATATACCAAAGAGCTGACCGAGTACTTACAAACCAGTACGCGGGAGAGATTGGCTATAACCCTGGTTCGCAAATGATACAAATAGCGGGAATATCAGTTTTAAGTCCGATAGACCATTTTATAAAAGAGCGATTGCACATAAAGTACTATATACGATATATGGACGACTTTATACTACTACACGAAAGCGCGCAGTACTTAGAATACTGCAAGCAGGAGATAGACAAGCACTTACGCGTTATGGGCTTTGAGTTTAACCCGAAGAAAACACACGTATATAGCGTAGGTAAGTGTATACCATTTTTAGGCTTTAACTTTAAGCTGGACGATAAAGGCAAAGTAATAATGCTGCTTAAATCGGACAACGTGAAAAGAGAGCGTAAAAAGCTGCAAAGGCTTGTTAATAAATGCAAGCGCGGCGAGATAACAAAAGAGAAAGTAAACGTATGTTATGCAGGCTGGCGGGTGCACGCAGAAAAAGGCGACAGCACGCACTTACTCGACAGAATGGATAAATACTATAAAGACCTATGGAAAGGGGCGAAATAATGATTTTTGAGAAGCTAAAAACCAGCATTAAAGAGCAGCGAGAAAATGAGCGCTTAAAAGCAACAGTACAGGAGCAGGCGGCGCTACTCGAGTATGTAGCAACTATGGCAGATATTGACTTACCAACGCTGGCGGCAGAGGACACAGAGCATACGGAAAGCGAGGCGGCAGAGAATGAGTAAAGCGGCAAAGAGATACAAGAGCTATTACGTAGCAGGCTGGTATAACGAGGAAATGCTTAAAAACCTCGTAGGCAAGGGGAAATTAACACCAGAAGAGTACAAGGAAATCACAGGCGACGACTACACAGAAAAAGAGGACGACGCCGAAGCATAAGAGATTAACAAAAGAGTTGCACGAAAGAAAAAATAAAAGGCGCGGCAGCGCGGAAAGGCGAAAAGATGAAAGTAAAAATTTGTGCAACTATTGGAGCGCTCGGCGGGGCTATTGCTGCTTCGCTGGGCGGCTGGACTACATCACTTGCAACACTCGTAGCTTTTATGATTATTGATTATATTAGCGGGGTAATTGTAGCGGGAGTATTCCACAAGAGTAAAAAGACAGAAAGCGGCAGCTTAAAGAGTGTAGCAGGAGCAAAGGGACTTTGCAAAAAGGGTATGATTTTGTTATGCGTCTTAATTGCATACCGCTTAGACCTTGCGACAGGAGTAGATTACATACGCGAGGCTGTAATTATCGGCTTTATGTCCAACGAGCTTATAAGCATTGTAGAAAACGCGGGGCTTATGGGCGTGCCTATGCCAGCGGCTATTACTAAGGCTATCGACGTATTACAGAGCAAAGGTAAGAAAGAGTAAAAGCGATTAACTAAAGAAATATACAAAAGAGTTTTACCCAAGAAAGCTATTAACACGGGCTTATAAAGAAAGGTAAAACCATTATGAACAAACAGGAATTTTTACAGTTAATCGTACCACTTGCACAGGCAGAGGCAAAAAGAAGAAAGGACGCAGGCACAGGCTTTGTACTTCCTAGTGTGTGTATCGGACAGGCAGCGTTAGAAACAGGCTGGGGCGGCTCTAGCCTTATGACTAAGGCTAATGCGTTTTTCGGCATTAAGGCTACTGCGAGCTGGAGCGGCAAAGTGTTTAGCTCAAAAACGCAGGAGTGCTACGACAATGTTAATTACACAACTATTACAGCAGCATTTAGAGCGTACGACACACCAGCAGACAGCGTAAAGGACTATTACGACCTTATTACAGGCAGCACACGTTACGCAGCCGCAGTAAATGTAACAGACGCACGTACAGCTATTACAGCCATTAAAGAGGGCGGCTACGCCACAAGTCCTACATACGTAACAAATGTTATGGCGGTTATTGACAGTAACAACTTAACACAGTACGATAATGTGGTAACAGGAAATGCAGAGCCACAGCCAGCGGCAGGAAAGAGCACCGAAGAACTAGCAGACGAGATTATTAACGGAGTATGGGGAAATAACCCAGAACGCCGCGAGAATATCACAGCACAGTACGGCGCAGAGGCATACGAAGCAGCGCAGGCTATCGTAAATCAGAGAGCAGGAGCGACAGAACCAGCAAAGCCAAGCAAGAGCACCGAAGAGCTGGCACAGGAAATTATTAACGGAGTATGGGGCAGCAATCCAGAACGCCGCGAGAATATCACAGCCAAGTACGGGGCAGACGCTTACAGAGCAGCGCAGGCTATTGTAAACGAGCGTATGGGGTAAGCGTATGGCAGCTACAGTTATGGGAGAAATCGAAGCGCAGCAGATTATAACAGCAAATGCAGCTTGCCAGATTGTAGGCGGCTGCGATTTGTGCCCGTTCTTTAAAGAGGACGTAGAGCGCACGAGAGCGCGCGGAAAGTGTCAAGAGGCTATTAATGCAGAGAGCGTTAGAGAGGCACTTATAACGCTGCGAGGACAGCTTAGCGAGTAAGTACAGAATAGCACCGCTGCGGCTGGGTAATAGGCACGTAACACGCAAAAGGGCTTGCAAACCCAGTAAATAGCGGGGCTACAGTTTATGTTGAGCAGGCTTCTGATGAGGGCAAATTCTAAATAGAAAGCTTGATTTTATAGGCTTTTTGGAGACTCATATCATTTTTGGTATGAGTCTCTTTTTTTAGCTCATTTTCTGGATTTGGTGTAAAAATAGCTGCACGCTGCCCTCAAGTCGCCATATTTAATTATTGGCGACGTGGAAAGTGAAATATTGGCGACTTGGGCGACGCAGGTTGACAAAAATAATTGTTTATGGCGACTTGGAATACTAATTCCGGTTATATTTTATGCCTCGCAGGTCATAGCCTTTTGTATTTTTATTTATTAAAATTTCTAATATCTCTTGTGCGAAAGGAGAAGTAAATGAGCGAAGTAATTGTGAGAGAAAGGTATTCGTGTTAATGCTGTTGCACCTGGGATTACAGAAACTGATATGATGAAGGCCGTGCCAAAGGAAGTTATCGAACCTATGATTGAAAGAATTCCATTGCGTCGTCTTGGACAGCCAGAAGATATTGCCAATGCGTTTGTGTTTCTTGCTTCAGATGAGGCGAGTTACATTACAGGTGTTATATTAAGTGTAGATGGTATGGCAAGAAGTTAAGTTAATGAGGTATGGTGATGTAATCACGGAAAATAAATGAAATTAAGACTATAATAAATCTACAAAAAGAAAAAGATAAGGAGGACTGTAAAATGTCTGCTATTAATATCAATAAAAATAATTTTCAGAACGAAGTACTGAATTCCGATAAACCCGTTCTTTTAGATTTTTGGGCATCTTGGTGTGCACCTTGCCGCATGGTAGTACCTATTGTAGAGGAGATTGCAAGTGAGCGTAGAGATATTAAAGTTGGAAAGATTAATGTAGATGAAGAGCCTGAACTGGCAAATAAGTTCAGTATTATGAGCATTCCGACTTTAGTGGTTATGAAGAATGGGAAGATTGTACAGCAGGTTTCAGGGGCGAGACCTAAGAATGCGATTTTAGAAATGCTTTAGGGAGGTGTGCTAATGGGATTTTTTGATTTCTTTAAACAGTCGAATATTAATCAAGGCATAGAAGAATATAAAAGGACTGATGATGCAGTTCTGCTGGATGTACGTACACCGCAGGAATATCAGGAAGGACATATACCAGAAAGTAAAAATGTGCCGTTGCAGCAACTTGACAATATTGCTTCTGTAGCGTGGGATAAGGATATCCCACTGTTTGTATACTGTTATTCCGGTTCACGAAGCCGCCAGGCAACTGGGATACTGCAACGAATGGGATATTCTAAAGTAAATAATATCGGTGGCATTGCAGCTTACTCAGGAAAGGTGGAAAAATAAGATGAAGGTAATAATCGTAGGAGGTGTAGCCGGAGGAGCTACAGCCGCAGCAAGAATACGCAGACTGAATGAACATGCTGAAATTACTGTGTTTGAAAGATCCGGATACATATCCTATGCAAATTGTGGACTTCCATATTATATTGGAGACGTGATCACAGACCCGGAAGAACTTACACTACAGACACCAGAGAGTTTTTTTAAACGCTTCCGTATTAACATGAAAATTCATCATGAAGTTATCTCCATACATCCGGAACGTAAAACGGTTTCAGTGAAAAATTTAGAGAATGGTGAGATATTTGAAGAAAAATATGATAAGCTGATCCTCTCTCCAGGTGCAAAGCCAACACAGCCGAGACTTCCCGGAGTAGGTATTGATAAACTTTTTACACTTCGTACTGTAGAAGACACTTTTCGGATAAAGGAATATATAAATAAGAATCATCCAAAATCGGCTGTATTGGCAGGTGGCGGTTTTATTGGTCTGGAACTGGCAGAAAATTTGAGGGAGCTTGGCATGGATGTTACGATTGTCCAGCGGCCTAAGCAGCTGATGAACCCTTTTGACCCGGATATGGCATCCATGATCCATAATGAAATGAGAAAGCATGGGATAAAACTGGTACTGGGCTATACAGTAGAAGGATTTAAAGAAAAAGACAACGGAGTGGAGGTTCTGTTGAAAGATAATCCATCCCTTCAGGCTGATATGGTAGTTCTGGCAATCGGAGTCACACCAGACACAGTATTAGCAAAAGAAGCCGGTCTGGAACTTGGCATCAAGGAAAGTATTGTAGTGAATGACAGAATGGAAACCTCTGTACCGGATATTTATGCTGCAGGTGATGC